>Ga0181529_10008275_pt1 | contig 10169 bp, 4 predicted proteins | sample PEATcosm2014_Bin_36_FD_119763 | JGI IMG/M metagenome (GOLD analysis project Ga0181529, IMG submission 119763) | Peatland microbial communities from MTU Mesocosm Facility, Houghton, MI, USA - PEATcosm2014_Bin10_30_metaG | ecosystem: Environmental > Terrestrial > Soil > Wetlands > Peat | place... | reverse complement strand
AGGTGTTTCGCAAGGGTATTTCCCTTTTTCAGAAGGTCATTGCCTATGCCCATACGCGCGGCGTGAAAGTTGGTCTCGGCTTGGACATCAACCTGATTCCCGACGACTATAAAGCCAAGGCCGACGATCCGGGGGTTGTTGCTGCCCGTGTAGATCAAATCGCGTCTGACTATCGCGATCTTGACTACTTGTTGTGCTTCCAGTCGGAAGGGATCGAGAAGCAACCGAAGGAATGGGACGCGTGGCGACGGATATTCAATGGGTTTTATGAGGGCCTGAAGGCCCGTTCGCCGAGCACCCGATTGGCGGTGGCCGGTTGGGGTCTCAACCCCGTGTCGATCGCCCAATTCCCGCAAGACGTGATCTGTGCCCCCATCTCGGCCTACAGCGATAGCTGTGAGAATGGCGCTATCTATGGTAAGCGAGAGTATTGGGGCTGCCCGTGGCTCGAACGAGACGGCGGCAGTTCTGAATACTACTACCCCTACAACATGCACCTCTCCAACACGATCAAGGCGTGGCATAATCGCGCAGCGAACATGAAGGGCTTCTATTGTCTGACCTGGCGATTAACTGATGCCATCGACGCGAAGATGTCCTACATGGCGAAAGCACCGTGGGATCAGGCCGGCAAGTACGCTTCCTCGCGTGCCATGTATCGGCAGTACGCCGCGGTAAACTATGGAGAGCCGGTGGCGGACAAGATTGCGGCGATTATCGACCAGAATGAGCCGGTTGCATCAACGTGGGGCGAATGTGGCCCCACCCCGCCTTTCAAAGGTGGGGCCGGCCATGCGGAATCTGACAAAGCCGTCCGGCAATTGGCCGTCATCGACGAAGCCATCGCCGCGGTTACTTCGGTCGACTGCCGGGCACGACTGCAAATGTTGCGGCGCCGGATTGCCGCCGAGAAAGACCATATTGAACTCGACCACAGGTTCGAGAAATACGCGTGGGCTGACTTGCCCGGCGCAATGGAGTCGTGGACGCGCAACTTCACGTATCGCGTCAACGACGTCTCGTCGCTGGGTAACGTCACGAGCACCCAAAACCGCTTCGTGCAGGAAAACTATGTGGCGAAGGAGAACAAATTGCGTAAAGCCATGGCCATCCAACCGCCCGCGGAGGTTGTGGCACGCGGACTCCGCTGCGGCGCGGTCATCCACTGGACCAACGTCGAGAAGAACGCCACCGGGTTCCACATCTATCGCAACGGCAAGAAACGGACCACCTTGCCACTGCCGCTTGTCGCCCAAAGTTACACCGACACGGCAGACGGCCGGTTTTGTTATGCGGTCTCGGTCGTGACGGCCAAGGGCGAGAGCCTGCCGTCGGTGCCCTGGACCTGCGAGGCCGGGCACGCCGATCGGACTTCGCCGCAGGTGACGCTGATTTCGCCGCCAACCTCGGTGCCTTTTGGGCAGCCAGCCTCCCTCAAGGTCTGCGCGCTGGATGGTCGGGCGTACGAACTAATCTCGGCCACGCTCTGTTGGCGTAAGCTGGGAGCGTCTGCGTGGCAGAAGATCGACATGACGCGCCGCGTGAAGTCGGTCTTCGCCGCCGAGATTCCCGCTGCCGCCATTGGTGGCAGTGCGATCGAATACTATGTCGCGGTCAGCGATGGCGACAACGTGGCCTTTTTTCCCCCCTCCGCCCCCCGGCACAGTCTTTCCCTGGTCGTCAACCACAATGCGGCAGTGGATCCTCCTTCTCCGCCAGCACACCTTAGAGCCAGTGGCTTCACCCTGACGTGGGCAGATTCGGACGGCCGGGCCTTCTGGTACCGGATCTACCGCAGCACAAAGCCAGACTTCACGCCGGGGCCGGCTACATTCCTTACCTATGTTGCTGAGAAGACGTGCGCATTCAAGGACAATGGCTTCGACCTCCACGGCCGGCCGCTGACAGGGACGTGGTATTACCGAATAACATCTGCGGACAAAGTCGATACCGAAAGCCGACCAACGGCGAGCCTAAAGCTGTCGTACTAGACGCCCTATGTGTCGCGGATAACCCAGATAACCTATCCTACTCCCGATGAGTGATAGTCGGTATTGCCGAGGTAGGCCAGCACGTCGGCAGCGTCCTGCCAGACCTCGCGCATGAACTGGTCGCCTAGTGTTCGGCGCACGACGCCTTTCTGGTCTTGGTTCAACGACCCGTGACCAATGATCTTGCTGATGATCTGTTCGTCGCCTTGGTCGAGCACGATCAAAGCCCAGCGGAGAGCCAGTTGGTAGACGGTCAGGCCAGTCAGGCGTCTGCCTTCGTGCGTCATGCTCAATTTCAACTCGACGAGCTTGAAATCACCCTGGCTGGGCAGCTTGTCTTGGTTTCGTTTGGCGGGAATAAACCCGCTGCTGGTTTTCAGCATCCAGCCGCGGCCGTTGCTTTCCCAGGTGGCCACCAAGTGTTCGCGATCGCAGATCAGGTAATGACTGAGGCGATTGAGCTGTTCGGGCAGATCGAGCGACGGTAGACGCTCTGGGTTGGCGGGGGGGCCGGCTGACGGCGGCGCGAGGCTAATACCTTCGGAGGCTGGCGTGGCGTCAGCCACGACGCGGAGTGGTTGGGCACACTTGGGGCATTTCCGCGTCTGGCCCGCCAATTCGTCCTTCGCGTTGAGTTTGCTGCCACAATGGGGGCAAGTAACGCGAATCATGGCGCGGACTCCGGAAAACGCATCAATTGGGGATTGAGAACGGTGAAGTGCGACCCGCTAGGAAGCGCGTTCAATACAAGGGTAGAAATCGCCAACTCTTCGCCCTAAGACCAACCACCACTCCGCCGACCCCCATCCCCCCGAGCATGGTAGCCAATTCCCCGTGGATTGTCAACTATGCTGCTGTGGCATTGTCAACTAGTTCCAGGCGCGGGGTGGAATTGCGTTCTTATCAATAAAACCTTAAAATCCAAAGGTCGTTGCGGCGGATGATGAATGATGGAAGTGGAGATTGAACGGTCGTGCACCTGGATCATTTGCCCGGAACATTCTTTGGACCCTCCAATCTTGTGGAGCTTTTGCTTCACCGCGCGCGATGTCAGCCGGAAGATATCGCCTTCACGTATTTGGTCGATGGAGAGAATGAGCAAGTCCATCTGACCTATCGCGAGTTGGACCGGCAAGCCCGCGCGATTGGCGCTTGGTTGGAATCGCGCGATTTGGTGGGCGAGCGGGCGTTGCTGTTGTATCCGGCGGGGCTGGAGTTCATTGCGGCCTTCTTCGGCTGCGTCTATGCAGGAGTGGTCGCCGTGCCGGTGTATCCCCCGCGGCGCAATCGCTCGCTGAATCGCATTCAGGCTATTGCCGACGATGCCGATGCTCGCGTGGCCCTGACAACGAATCTGGTGTTGAACCGGGTGCTGCCGTTAATCGATGAAACGCCGCACCTGAAGCAGCTTGATTGGTTGGCCACCTGTCAGGTGCCGCCGGAGATGGAGCGGGACTGGAGCATGCCCGACGTCCACGGCGACACGCTGGCCTTCCTACAATATACCTCCGGCTCGACTGGCACGCCCAAGGGCGTCGTGCTGAACCACGCGAATCTGGTACACAACTCGGCGCTGATCTCGTATTCATTCGAGCATAGCCGTTCGGGAAAGGGCGTCTTCTGGTTGCCGAGCTATCACGACATGGGCCTGATCGGCGGCATTTTGCAGCCGCTGTACATCGGGTGCCCAAACATCTTGATCTCGCCGATGAGCTTTTTGCAGAAGCCGTACCGCTGGTTGTCGGCGATCACACGATTCCGCGGGACCACCAGCGGAGGGCCCAATTTCGCTTACGACTTGTGTGTCCGCAAGATCACTCCCGAACAGCGAAAAACCCTCGACCTGAGTAGTTGGCGGGTGGCCTTCAACGGAGCGGAGCCAGTTCGGCCGGAGACGCTGGACGCCTTCACCGAGGCTTTTGCTCCCTGCGGTTTCCGCCGCGAGGCGTTTTTCCCCTGTTTTGGCCTGGCCGAGGCCACGTTGATCGTCTCTGGCGGCTACGTCGCTGCGCCGCCGGTGATCCGCACGTTTGACGCGGCGGCACTGGCACGCCACGAGGTGATCGACGCCGATCCGGATGACGAGGGTGTGCGAGGATTGGTCGGCTGCGGTCAAAACCTCCCCGACCAGAAAATCGTCATTGCCAATCCGGAGTTGCGGACGGCCTGTCCAGCCGGCCGCATTGGTGAGATCTGGGTGCGGGGGCCGAGCGTTGCCCAGGGCTACTGGCAACAGTCCGAGGCCAGCGATCGCATGTTCCGCGCCCGTCTGCAAGACACGGGCGAAGGGCCCTTTCTCCGCACCGGCGACCTGGGATTTCTGCAAGACGGTGAGCTGTTTGTCACGGGCCGCTTGAAGGACCTGATCATCGTCCACGGCGTGAATTTTTATCCGCAGGATATTGAACGGACCGTACAGCAGAGCCATCCGCGGCTGCGGCCCGATTGCGGGGCCGCGTTTACCGTGGAGGCCGGCGGCCGAGAACACTTGGTCCTCGTCCAGGAAGTGGAGCGGCACAAACGATCGGACTTCAGCGGCATATTTACCGCGATTCGCCAGGCCGTGGCCGCCGAGCACGAATTGGCCCCCGAGGCGATCGTGCTGATCCGCGCGGGCAGCGTACCGAAAACCTCCAGCGGCAAGATCCAGCGGCATGCTTGTCACGACAGTTATCTGGCCGGAACGCTGGACGTGGTGGGACAATGGTCTGTCACCGACGTTCCCGTGGAAGGCGAGGCCGCGGTTGCGGGAGAGCCCTCCGTGGCGGAGCCATCGGAAGCGGTTTTGCACCCGCGCCGCTTGGTGATGGTGGCCAGCGGCAACAACGGCAAGCACGGTGCAGCCGCTGATCGCCTGACGCAACTTGTGGTCGAAGAAATTCGCCGCGTGGCCAAAGATCGGGCCGACGGCATGACGCTCGATTCTCCGATCGTGGAGACGGGCATGGATTCGCTGGAGCGGATGGAGATCCTGGCCTCGCTGGAAGAGAAATTTGGCGGACGGTTTCCCGAAGAAATCCTGGTGGAACTGGAAACTACCCGGCAACTGGTGGCGGCCGTGGAAAAATACCTTGGCCGCGAGCCGCGTCCGCAGAGCGTCCTCGCCGCTCCCGCGGAAATTCCGCCGACCGCATATCGCTTCGACCAGTTTCCGGAGTACGTCAAGCTGCGGCAAAACCTCGACATGCTCGAAACGTCGGGCCTGGGCAACCCGTTCTTCGTGGTCCATGACGGCCCGACCACCGATCGGACGGTCATCGGCGGCCGCGAGCTGATCAATTTTTCAAGCTACAACTACTTGGGCATGTCGGGTGACGCCCGGGTCAGCGCGGCTGCTAAGGCGGCCATCGACCACTATGGCACCAGTGCTTCGGCCAGCCGGCTGGTGTCGGGTCAGAAGGGCATTCACGTCGAGCTGGAAGCGGCGACGACGCGCTTTCTCGGCACGGAAGACACGATCGCCATGGTGGGCGGCCACGCCACGAACGAAACGGTGATCGGCCACCTGATGGGCCCCGGCGACCTGATCCTCCACGACGGCTTGGCGCACAACAGCATCGTGCAGGGGTGCATCCTTTCCGGAGCGCGGCGAAGGCCGTTCGCCCATAACGATTGGCAGACTGCCGACCGGCTGCTGACGCAGTTCCGGCAAGAGTATCGCCGTGTGCTGCTGGTGATCGAGGGCGTGTACAGCATGGACGGTGACATTCCCGACCTCCCCCGCTTCGTGGAGGTAAAGAAGCGGCACCAGGCCTTGCTGATGATCGATGAAGCCCATTCGATGGGCGTGCTGGGACCGACGGGCCGGGGCATTGGCGAATATTTCGCCGTCGATCGCGGCGACGTCGACGTCTGGATGGGAACCTACAGCAAGTCCTTCGGCAGTTGCGGCGGGTACATCTCCGGCTGCAAAGCATTGGTGGAGTATCTACGGTATACCGCGCCGGGGTTCGTATTCGCCGCGGCCATGGCGCCGCCGGCGGCGGCGGCAGCGCTGGCGTCCCTGCAGTTGCTCGAGGCCGAGCCGGGCCGTGTCGCGCGGTTGCGCGAGAATGCCCGGTTGTTCCTTGCCTTGGCGCAACAACGCGGCTTGAGAACCGGTACGAGCAACAACTCGCCGGTTGTGCCGGTGATCCTGGGCAATTCCCTCCACTGCCTGGAGCTGGCCAAGGCGATGTCCGCGCGCGGCGTGAACGTCAACACGATCGTTCATCCGGCGGTGGAAGAGAACGCCGCACGTTTGCGGTACTTCATCACCGCATGCCACACCGAACAACAGCTACGCTACACGATCGACGCCATGGTGGAAGAATTGGAAAAGATCGATCCTAGGCATTTGGCCCACGCCAGCAGCGACGCCGCCGCGACGAATTGACATGGATTGTCCGATGGGCGCGGTGGTGGGCGCAGTAAAGATCAAGGTTCGGGGTTCAAGGTCGTTCATTACTGTCCCAAGGTTTTACAGGATGTCGAAAATCGTCCTTCCCTATCCGTGCGGAACGGATTATGATGAGGAGAGATGGCAATCGGATGTGACTTATCCGTCCTTTCCGCCTGGCCTAGAACAAGGCTGGAGAGGGTGGCCATTGGAAACCGTGTTCTGCAAACTGAGACTGATGAGGTGTTGCTTTGCTTACTGAACAGGAGATTTCGCGTACCTGGCGAAGCCTGTTTCGCCGTACGGAGTGCAACGAGGAGGTATTTGCCAGGGCCGAGCAACTGCTCGAGGAACTTCGGCCGGAAAGCCCTTTGCGCCATCGCTTAGGCGCGGAGCTGGATGAACTCCGCCAACGAGCGGATCAAGAAGCGTAGCACCGTCTTCGGAATAGTGCCGGCGGGAAAAACCCTCCTTGTAAGGCGGGCGTGTTCGCCGGTAGGAATATCCTGGAAGATGTGTCGCTTTTGTCCCCACATGGGGATGCGCAACCGTTGTGCCGGGTGGCAGACATGGTTGTCTGTAGGGGACTGGATCAGCATAGTACAGACGCCCGGCCCCTGTGCCAGCCGCTGGCTGTGGTCTAGCGGGGTACCATCGACACAGCCGAAGGCGGCCGTGTCTCCCAAGACTTACCGATTGACGTCGAAGCCCATCGTCAAGCCGTTCATCCACACGGTCTGCTTGTTGGCGCCCCCGGTAAAGTCGAATCCCATGACGGGATTCTGGATATTGTAGTCGATGACGCCGTTGGCGCGGGCGATGTTGTCCATCCAGTAGCCGGTCCAGCCGGCGTGGAAGGAAATGGTGCGGGTGATCTCATACCGCCCTTCCAGACGCAATTCCACCACCGGGGTAAATTCGCGGAGGTAGGCGTTGTAGGCCGACGTCGCCGGTTCCAGCGTGGAGGGCGTATAATTCGCGCTTCCCCCTGTGCCGCCCGGATTCAGATTCGGGCCAATGTTGGCTTCCTGGTGAAAGTCCTGGAAGTTCAAACCGGCCATGAAGCGCGCTTCGGTGTTGAACATCCAGCGTCCTTCCTTCTTGAACCAGCGCAGACCCACTTCCGGGCCGACGATGTGGTTCTCCGCGGAAGTGAACCAAAAGCTGTTTTGCAGGAATGAGGGGACGGTGTTTCCTCCCGGATCGGGGCCGGCCTGAACGTTGAAACTGTCGTTAAACTCCAAGTACCGGGCACCGGCGAAGAATTCCAGCGTCCCGCCCGCATGGCAAGTGTGCGCCCGGTGCAGATACAACAATTCCACACCCCACGTATCCACGGTATCGGACATCGCGAGATCATAGAGGGTTACCGGGAGCGGTCGCTGAATGGTTGTGCCAGCGGGCCCCGGCACGGGGCCGGTCAACAACCCCTGGCCCAATGGCCCCTGCGGCGGATCTTTGAACACCACGTCGGCCGACTGGTATGAAAAGTCCTGCTCTACAGGCTGGACGCGGTAAATACTGCAAAGCCAGCCGTTGCGGTCTTCGATCTGGCCAAACTCAAAGCGAGTGCCGGGGCTAAACGCGCTCTTAATGTCGCCGGTATCCAGCGTGTTCGACTCCAGCCGCTGATCCTGGGACGTGATCGGGGGAAGGATCCCGTTGGGGGGTGGCGTGGGGACCGTGAACGCATTCGGCCCGTAATACACCAGGCGGGTAAGGCCGGGAGCACCGATGGGAGCTGTGTGTGGCGCGGAAATCGACCAGAATAGGCCATCGAACTGAAAGAAGTATCCTTCGTTCGGCTCCTGGTCGCCACCAAAGGTGCTTACGTCCGCGGGAGCGAACAGTTGGAACCCTTGTAGCTCTTGGCCGCAAGCGGATGTCGCCGCGAGAAGCACGAACAAGCCGACGGCTACACAGGAATGAGCGCGGTTGAACGGCATAGTTTTAGCCCACCTTGTTCTGCACCCGATACGGCCATAACCCCAAACCACCCGATGTGTAGGGGCTCTCTTCGACCGTGACGATAGTATCGGACATGCCGATCAAGCCAGTTGAGTAAGAAAGGCAGACTTTGACGAAAAAATGCGATCGTACCCGACCAATTAGGGGTCCTGTCGGCGGGCTAGGCGAGCGCAACCCCTACCGCGATCAGCAGTAGCCTCCCCAGCTTTCTTTTGCTGGCCCATTTTTTTGCTGGCGAGAGGACCTTCGGTTAGCAGCCCGTTGAAAAAGGGGGACAGGCACCTCACGGCCGTTGTTTTTCGCAGCATTCTCGCCTTTCCGTTCGGAGCCAGTCCCCTTTTTCAACGGGCTGTTTGCCAGCAAAGTCAGGCGCTATCGGACGGCTCGCCCATCCGTCGCACTACCTACACGAGATAGCGTCCGCGCCGACAGAGCCTGCTTATGCTGCCAGAGGGGTAGAAACGACCGGTGGGCCGCTTTGGAATTCGTTTGACATCTCAGGGGGGGACAATCAAGATGAAATAAATAGCATGCACACGTGAGGAAGCAGCGGAAGGTTGGGGTAACTGGCAATATTACATCACCCATGTCAAAGAAATTGATTGACAGGCCACTTGAAATGGGGTTAGATGAAGTAATCGTGCCGGCTTCGACACGCGCCAGGGCAACGTCGCGTCGTCGCCTCGATCCGCGGCACGATAGCAACAGGAACATGAGAAGTCTGGTATCAGCGTCTGACCTGTTCGTAGGGGCATTGCTTTTCTACAGGTCGGTGAGATTCCCAGGCCGCGGCGGGGGTCGCCTCGTCGCTGGTCGCGCGGAACCTGTGTCCACACCAAGGGTTGGGATCGCATGAGCGAATTCGCCGCCGTACCTAGTCCTACGCCCGTCGCCATTGCCTGTTCGGCTTCACCAACCTTCCAAAACTGGATGGCTGAGGCTGGCGGGGCTGTGGCCGTCTCGACGTACCAGGCCGGCAAGGTGGCCATGATCGGCTGGGACGGAAGTCGGATCACATTGTTGATGCGAGAGTTCGACAAGCCTTTGGGATTAGGGGTTTCGGGCGAGCGGCTGGTGTTGGCCACACGGAACGACCTCTGGATTTTTGCCAATTCCCCACTCCTGGCCCACAATTATCTCGAGAACGAGCCTGGCCGATACGACGCCTTGTATTTGCCCCGGGCAACGTATCACACGGGCGATCTGCACACGCACGACGTGACGCTGTTGGGTGATGAAGTTTGGCTGGCGGCCACGCGCTTCTCCTGCCTGGCCAAGGTGAGCTACGACTTCAGTTTCTTGCCGGTCTGGAAACCTCCGTTCGTGAGTGATTTGGTGCCGGAAGACCGCTGCCATCTGAACGGCATCGCCGTCCGCGACGGCCGGCCGCGTTACGTGACTGCCTTGGGAACCACCGATGCCGCCGGCGCATGGCGCGAGCACAAGGCTACCGGTGGCGTGTTGATCGACCTGCAATCCAACGAGATCGTGCTCGGCAACTTGGCCATGCCGCACTCGCCACGTTGGCACGACGGGCAGCTCTGGGCCCTCAACTCGGGGGCGGGCGAACTGCTACGGGTTGATCACGAGCGTGGTCGGGCCGAGGTGGTGTGCCGCTTGCCGGGCTATCTGCGCGGGCTCTGTTTCCGCGATCCCTATGCCTTGGTGGGTTTGTGCAAGATTCGCGAGCGGCACATTTTCGGCGGCCTGCCCATCCAGCAGCGGAGCGAGCCATTGCTGTGCGGGGTAGCGGTCGTGGACCTTCGCAGCGGAAGGGAAGTGGGCCTCTTCGAGTTCACCGCCGGTTGCGAGGAGTTGTACGACGTGCAGTT
>Ga0181529_10008274_pt1 | contig 10170 bp, 5 predicted proteins | sample PEATcosm2014_Bin_36_FD_119763 | JGI IMG/M metagenome (GOLD analysis project Ga0181529, IMG submission 119763) | Peatland microbial communities from MTU Mesocosm Facility, Houghton, MI, USA - PEATcosm2014_Bin10_30_metaG | ecosystem: Environmental > Terrestrial > Soil > Wetlands > Peat | place... | reverse complement strand
TGCTGCGCAAATGCCTCGCCTCCCTCCCGGCCGCTGCGCCCGGAATCGAGTTCGAGACCTTCGTCGTCGATAACGCCTCGCCGGACGACAGCGCCGGCATGGTCTGCGCCGAGTATCCCGCCGTCCGACTCATCGCAAACACGGATAACGCCGGCTTCACGCGAGCCAATAACCAGGCCCTCCGGCTCGCGTCCGGCAGACACGCCCTCGCCCTCAATCCGGACACCGAGCCGGAACCCGGATCGCTCGCGATCCTCGTCCGGTTCCTCGACGAGCATCCCGGCGCAGGCGCTTGCGGCCCGAAGCTGCTCAACTCGGACGGATCGCTTCAGCCGAACGGCCGCCGCTTTCCCACTCCCTGGCGCGAGTTCCTCGGCGTCTCCGGCCTCCGCCGGCTCAATCCGGCCGGCTTCGACCGCAAGCTGGAGTATGGCCGCGACGATTTCGATTCAACCTGCCCCGTCGACGTCGTGTCCGGCGCCTGCCTCATGGTGCGGGGCGAAACGATGGCGCGGGTCGGCATGCTGGACGAGCGCTTCTTCATGTTCTATGAGGAGTACGAGTGGTGCTGGCGCATCCATCGCGCCGGATTGGAGGTCTACTACGTTCCGGCCTCGCGAGTCGTGCACCACTGGATGGGCGCCGTCAAACAGCGCAGCCGCGAGATGACGGCCCAGCTCTATCGCAGCCAGTGGCTATACTATCGCAAGACCGCCGGTCCGGCAGCGCAACTGGCGATCGCGGGGGTGGTCGCGATCGCCCTCGTCAAGAACGAGCTTCTTCACCTGGGAGTCGCCGCGAAGCGCCTTCTGCGCAGGGCCGGGATCGTCCGGTAACGCAATCGTTCGGTAATGGGAGACTCTCTTGGAATCACGCAAAGAGGCAAGAACGCAAACGGTGGGACGGACTGGCGCGCTCCCGGGACTGATGGCCGATGTGTCGCCGGATTCCGCCGGCCGGGCCGGGAAGCTGATCGACGCAGGCGTCAGGGCGCTGCGCGTGGTCGGAATCGATCTCGGATGGACCGGGAAGGGCAGCTTCGACTATTCGACGCTTGACGGGACCATCGCGGCGCTACGGTCCCTCGGAGGCGGGCTTTACTGCATGCTTGCCGTGAGCGTGGACCCGCCTGCCTGGTGGCTCGAAGAGCATCCGGAGGAGCGGGCCGGATTCTGCCTGCAAGGCGCCCCGACATGCGTCTCGTGGGCCTCGCGCAGGTGGAAGACCGAGGCAGGCCAGGCGCTCACGCGGCTCGTCCGGCACGTCTCCGGCGCGCCCGCGGCGCTTCAGCTCGTCGCCGGAGAGGCCGGCGCCTGGCGCCATCCCCATGCGGAGCTTCTTCCGGACGTCGGCCCGCGCATGACGGAGCGCTTCCACACCGCGGCGAAGCAGAAGTACCGGCACAACGAGGGCCTCCTGCGGCAGGCGTGGGATAACCCGAGGGCCACATTCGCCTCGATCCGATGCCCGTCGGCTGAGGAGAGGAGGCGTGGCGACGTGGGCCTGCTCCGAGATCCGCGCCAGTCTCGGTTCATTCTGGACTACTACGAGTGTCTCAATACCGCGCAGACGGAGGCCGCGCTAAGCTTCTGCGCCGCAGCGCGGCGGGCCGCATCGGATCGGCTCTCCATCGGTCTGGCATGGCCGCTTCCGGGCCCCCTGCCCGAGGCCGGCGGATGCCTGCAGGAGCCGATCCTGGACTCGGACGGCGTGAACTTTATCGTCGCGACGGGCGGCAGCGTCGCCGAAGGATCTTGCGAGCTGCGCGGGCGCGCCGTTCTGCACGCGGCCGGCGGCGAGCCGTGGCGCGAATGGGCGCTCGCGCGCGCCTCAGGCGCGTCGTTCGCGCTTCCGCCAAACGCTCCGATAGAGTTGGCGCGTGAGGCCGCAGCGGCGGAGCGCCGGATCGGCGCGGCGACGGCCCCGAAATCCACTCCGCAGGTCGCCCTCATCGTGGATCCCACGTCGCCGATCTTCCTCGCCGGCCAGTCCGAACAGGGCCGGCCCGTCGCCGATGCCCTCGCCCGAACGCGCGCGACGCTCGCGCTCGGGACAGGAGCCTCGTCGGCCGCCTACCTTATCTCCGACCTCGCCGGCCGGAGCTTCCCCGATGCGCAGCTCTTTCTCTTTCCCGACTCGCTCTGCCTTTCGGGCGCGGAGCGTCGCACTGTCGACGCGCTCGTGAAGAGGAGCGGGCGCATGGCGGCCTGGCTCTGGGCGCCGGGAGTCGTCGGAGAGAGCGGAATCTCCGCCGAAAACGGCCAGCGGCTCTGCGGCCAGCGGCTGCGGCTGGAGCCCGCGGCGACGGATCTGCGCGGGCGGATTGCCGAATCGGACGATCCGCTCACGTGGGGCCTGCACTCCGGCGCGACGTTCGGGGCGCCGATTCCCGCGTCTCCCACGATCACGGTCCCGGACCGCACGTCGAAGCGGTTGGGCGCGAACTCCTCCAACAAAACGCTCTTCGCCGCGCTTCGCCGGCCGGAGTGGACGAGCGTCGTGTATGGCGCGGTTTCGCTCTCCGGGCCTCTGCCGCGCAACCTCGCCGCCGCGGCCGGCTGCCATGTCTACACCCAGGATGCCGGCTGCATCGTCGTGGCTCACGGCGGCCTGATCGCACTGCTCGCCGACCGCGCCGGCGCCTATCGCATATCCCTCCCGGGCCAGCACGACGTTACCGACGCCCGGACCGGCAGGCGCGTCGCGCGCGGCGTGGCCGAGCTCGAAGTCTCGCTCGCCGCCGGATCCGCAACGCTCCTCCTCCTCCGCAAGCGCTAACGGCGTGATGAAAAGCGCCCCGATCCGGGGCGCCGTGAGGCGCCGTGAGGCGCCGGACTAAAGTCCTGCGCTAATCGGCCTTCGGCCAGCCGTCCGGAGGACGGAGTTGACTGGTGCGGCCGTCAGCCGTTGCGCCCCGGCGGAGCGTGTCGCCGTGGGGCGCCGGGATGAACTCCTGCGCTAATCGGCCTTCGGCCAGCCGTCCAGAGGACGGAGTTGACTGGTGCGGCCGTCAGCCGTTGCGCCCCGGCGGAGCGAGTCGCCGGAGTTGCGCCTGAGTAAACTCCTGCGCTAATCGGCCTGCGGCCAGCCGTCCGGAGGACGGAGTCGACCGCCTGCGGCGTGTTGGAGGCGATGAGGTCGAACGCGGTGCGGGCCGGCCTCCGCCTCACGCCTCTACGCCGCTCCCGTTGTCGAACCGGAGCGCGACATTGCGCTACGGTCGTCCGGCTTGCGTGCCGATAATTTAGACTGGTAGAATTGCCGGCTCGTCTGTTTCTCGCAGAGTCATGCCGGTCAGGCATTTCAAAAGGTCATTAGCAGGCTGAAAAGCGGAGCCGGACGGATACGCCGGCCCGCCGGTTTCGTGCGTTATCGGCAGAACACCATGCATAACTTCGAAGCTGCAATTGAACAGGCGCTGACCCATCATCGCGCGGGCCGGCTTGCGGATGCAGCCGAGATCTATCGGCAGATACTCCACTTCGAGCCCGAGTATCCTCGCGCGCTGCTTCTGCTCGGCGCTCTGCTCCTTCAGAACGGCGACGCGCGCGCAGCCGTCGATACTCTCGGCAAGCTCGCCGCTCTCCAGCCGGATAACGCCGAGGCGCTCGCCGCGCTTGGCGACGCGCAGAGCGCGCTGGGCCGGCTCGACGAGGGCATCGAGAGCTACACGCGGTCGCTCGCGCTCCGCCCCGACAGCGCGCCCGTCTGCTACAACATGGCCAACGGACTGTGCGCGCTCGGGCGCCTCGAAGAGGCTGCAGCAGCCTACGAGCGAGCCATACAGCTCTACCCGTCGCTTTTCGAGGCCCACTTCAATCTCGGCGGCCTGCTTATGCGCCTGCAGCGTCCCGCAGAGGCCGTCGACCGATTGAACTCGGCCGTCGAGATCCGGCCGGACTGCGCCTCCGCGCTCCTTCAGCTCGGCGCGGCGCTCCAGGCTGCCGGACGCAAACAGGAGGCGGCCGGCGCGCTGGACAGGGCTGCGCAGCTCGCGCCTACAGATTCCGCGGTCCGCCTGGCCCAGGCCGAGTCTCTGGCCGCCTCGAAGCAAGATCATGACGCGATGGAGGCATATGAGCAGGCGATCTCGCTCGCTCCGGCGAATGCCTCCGCGCACCACGGCCTCGGCTCGCTCTATCTTAAGCTCGGGCGCGCAGCCGACGCCGCAGCCTGCTTCCGCCACGCCGTGCGCTTGCGTCCCGACTGCGCCGCCGCTCACGCCAATCTGGGCGTCGCTCTCCACGCCCTCGGCCGCACCGACGAGGCGCTCGTCGAGCATCGGACCGCCGTCCAACTGGACCCCTTCACGCCCAACGGCCAGTACAACCTGGGCGTCGCCCTCCAGGGATTGGGCAGGCACGAAGAGGCCGCCGATGCCTACCGCGCCGCGCTCAGGCGGACTCCGGACGCGGTCGACGCCCGCACCAACCTGGGATTTGCGCTGCAGGAGATGGGGCACTTTCGCGAGGCGCTGGACTGCTTCGACGCCGTCGCGAACGCCGATCCCGCCTACGGCCCCGCGCGCAAGAACCGGTCGATGCTCTGGCTGCTTCACGGCGATTACGAGCAGGGCTGGCCGGAGTACGAGTGGAGGAACGGTGTCGACCCGGCAACGCTGCCCGATCTCGGCGCACCCCGGTGGCGAGGCGAGCCGCTCCAGGGCAAGACGCTTCTTGTCGCCTGCGAGCAGGGCGCCGGAGACGCCATCCACTTCGCACGCTATCTGCCGCTCATCCGCGCTATGGGCGTGCGCGTCATGCTGGCCTGCCCTCAACCCCTCGCGCGCCTCTTCCAGGCGAGCCAACTAGCCGACGAGGTCGTCGCCTTCGACGACGACGGTACGCTGACCTGCGGATCGTTCGACGCGCAAGTGAGCATTATCAGCCTCGCCGGGATCTTCGGAACGCGCGAGCATACCATTCCAAACCGCGTCCCCTACCTCTTCGCGGCGCCCGATCAAGCGACGCGCTGGCGGTTTCGGATCGGCAAGACGGATGCGCGCCGCGTGGGCATCGTGTGGGCCGGAAGCCCCTCCTATCTCCGCGACCGCACGCGCTCCTGCTCGTTCAGGGATTTCGTCCCGCTGATGAGCCTGCCCAACGTCCAGCTCTACAGCCTTCAGGTCGGCCGCAACGTCGGCCAGGTAAGGAGCGCGCGCAACGGCATGCCGCTGATCGACCTGGCGCCCGATCTCTACGACTACGCCGACACGGCTGCCGCAATCAGCAATCTCGACCTCGTCATCAGCGTCGATACGGCCGTAGCGCACCTGGCGGGCGCGCTCGGCGTGGCGACCTGGACCCTCCTGCCCTACGTTCCGGATTGGCGATGGATGCTCAACCGCTCCGACACGCCCTGGTATCCGACCATGCGCCTGTTCCGCCAGGCTCAGCCCGGCGATTGGGCCGGCGTCGTCCGCAACATCGCCGACGCCCTCACCGTAGCCCACCGCGCCGCCGCCTGATCCTGCGGAGAAGAGTTCATTCCGCCGCCCGCCCATACGGCCCCGCTGCGGCCTGCCAAACAAGAGCGGTCGCGCCCCTTACCCGTAACCGATAAAACACCGGTGCGACCACCCACGTCAACGCGGTTTGCGCTCGTCCGACCGACCGGCAGGTGGCCTGCGGCCCGGCCGGCGCGGCCAATGGTCGAGAACTCCCGCCACGTCGCCCCTGCCGCTCTTGATGAAGAGCGCGCGCGCCGTATCGCCGTTATTGTCTTTCGCGTCCGGGTCGGCGCCAGCGGCGAGCAGGTCGCGCACGATTCCGGCCCGGCCATCGTACGCCGCTTCCATGAGGGCCGTCCTTCCGGATTTGTCCCTGAGGTTCGGGTCCGCGCCGCGACGCAGCAACTCGCGGACGGCCGCGGTGTCGCCGACAATGCTGGCAACCATCAGAGGCGTCCAGGTCCCTTTGCAGAACAGCAAATCGTGCCATACCAGGTGTCGGCCGACGGTCGCGGCCCTTATGGCTACCTCGGGCCCGTTCGTGTTTCTCAGGTTCGGGTCGGCGCCGTAGCGCAGCAGCTCGCGCACGCACACGGTGTTGCCGATGGTGACGGCGGCTTCGAGCGCCGTCGTTCCATTAGCGCTGGGCGCGTCGGCTTTCGCGCCGTGGGCCAGCAGGTCGCGCAAGATCTCCCCGTCCCCTCCAACAGTGGCGGCCCGTATCAGGACCGGCTCGCCGTCCTGGACCGTATCAGCGCGCGCACCGTGTTCGAGAAGGCTATGTACGGCTCGGGCGTCCTTCGCCTTAATTGCAGCCACAAGGCGTTCGCCGGCGGACTCGGTCTGCGGCGGCGCATTGGGATTCACGCACCCGGAAAGTACAGCGATCGATGCCGCAGCCCACGCCACGCCGGCCGCAACACGCCGGGCCGCAACACGCCGGGCCGCAATTAGGCCCGCACGCCAGTTGATCATTGCGAACCTCCCCTCCCAACCCGAACCAGGCCCGGTTTGAGCCGGGCATTTGAGGCGGTTGACGCAGATGCAATCCTGACGATAGCATGCGCCGCGCTGCCGGGTTTTTCAATCTCCATTCGGGCCGTTCATCGGCACGCCTTTTTGGGCGGGCCGAGGGATCAAGTGCAAAACAGCGCCTCCGCATTGCCGTGCATGAGCTGCGCGATCAGCGCAGGCGCCTCCTCCTCCGCCAGCCAGCCGTCGCCGATCAGCTCCGATATCGCAAGCGCGATACCGCGGCGCGCGATCTTGCAGTGCCCGTAAACGTTCTCGACCGGCACGTAATCTCCCCCGAATACAAGCACCTTGTTGGCCGGCGCCGTGACGATGAACTCCTTGAGGAACCGCACGCACGCGGCCGGATTCATGATCCAGGCCCAGCACATGTCGATCCAGGCGTTCGCGTACTGCTTGGCCAGCGCGATGAACTCCGCCTCGTACGGATAGCCGATGTGCATCAGCACGAAGCGCGTGTCGGGAAATTCGCGCAGCAGCGAACAGAGGTCCCCCGCGTTGCGGCGGACGCGGTCCAGCGGCATTCCGTCGTGTCCGGCGTAATAGCCCGTATGCAGCTTCACGGGAAGACCATGCTCCGTCGCGCGCCGAACGCAGTGGCGGAACAGGAAGTCCTCGAGCGGCTTGCGCTCGTCGCGGCCCATCTCCTCGCCCGCCGCCACGCGCCTGAACAGCGGCGCCGCCTCCTCGGCCGTCGCATCCTCGAACTTGAGCCGCCGGCCGTATGCCGTCGGGTTCTTAACCGCGATCGCCTTCGATCCGCACTCCGCGAAGATCCTATCGACCACGTCGAGCCAGCCGTCGAGCGTGTCGGCGCTCATCGAGAACTCGCGCTCGACCCTCTCCAGGTCCAGGTCCGTGCTGAGCGGCGGCATGTGGATATCCTGCTTCAATAGATCCGGCTGCTCCGTCTCCATGAAGATCCGCTCCACGGAGTTCACCTGGCAATGCAATATCCGGCAGCGCCTTCGCAGGATCTCCTCGTAGAAGCCGGGCTTGATCGTATCGCGATACCGCTCCTGAAGCGGTCCTACGGTCTGCTCGTCAAGGTCCCGGATGCCGTACAGGTCGCGAAGCGTATAGAGAACGGCCTGGCCGTAGCCCGTATGCCGGATCCTCTCCCAATAGGGCTTCATCAGGGCGAGCTTATCGCGCCAATCGCAGTCGGGAGAGCGGAACCGCTCCATATCGGCCGGCGCCATTCCGGATACGTGCAGGTCGTCGCCGGCATAGTGGAGAAAGAGAGCGGCCCAGTCGTCGCATGGAAAGAACTGCATGCCGAGGTCTCCGCGCACGCGCATGCTCTCTTCGATCAGGTGCTCGTGCGTGTCGATGATCGGGGTCTCGTCGACGATGGCGCGGATGCGCGTTAAGGTGTCGGTCATGGCAGCCTGTTCTCCGGCCTTCGGAAGGAATCCTATGGCTCCTGCGACTCCTGGCGCCCTGGACCGTCCCGCAATCGGGCGCAGCGGCCGGCCCAGCGTAATTTCGAACTTTTGCGCGGAAAATAGCTGGTTTGGCATGGATCTTGCAAGGTAGACACTGGACCCGTGTGCGATTGAAGCCGGTCTCCGGCATATCGTCCACAGACGTTCTGGTTTATCGACGAATTGGACTGTCTCCTAACCTGCGGTATTGATGAAGCTGTATTCTCAGACCGCAACCTGTCGTTTGCTCGATCGGCAGGCGACGTTAGCTTGCCGGGAGAGCGCTTAATGTACCCGAACCGGGTATTATTTCGCTCCGCCCGCGCGGCGTCGTGGCAACGGGCGCGGCCGCGTATCACTACGCGCGCGCTTATGCGCCGCTCGGAACCGGATTGCGTACCAGGCCACCTGCACGGCAGGTGGCCATTTTTTTCGTTAAGAGCGTATGCCTGGCACAAGTAGCGCCCCAAACACCGAGGATCTCCCCCTTGCCCGTGGGGAAGAGGGCCGGGTGGGGTTAGGCAGCAGCGCCGGCAGGAATGTCGCCGAAACCCGGCGAAGGTCAACCGTGTCATGACGGAAAGAAAGTTGCGGCGCAGTACTGCGCTCGCCCGTTGGAGACGGCCATGCGATCTAAAGCGGATACCAAAGCGACTGCAGCAGGGATAGAGGACGGAGAGAAGAAGACGCCCGCCTCGCGCGATGAGGAGGCCGGGCCCGCGACGAACGGCAGCGGCATCAGCCGCACCCTCGACACGGCGCACTGGCTGCGACTCCTCATCGTGCTCGCCACAACCCTGGCGGTCGTAGCGGTCGCAGCGGTTGCGATCAGGCTTGCGGCCGCCATCGGCCATACGCTGCTGCTCTTCGCGCTTGGCGGCCTCGTCGCCTACGCCCTCGACCCGCTCGTCGACCGGATTCAGGGCCGGCCGAACTCAGACGGAAAGCGCAGATCCCGCACAACCAGCACCCTGGCGGTCTTCCTGGCAGCCGCCGTGGTCCTCGCCGCCGGCATTGCCCTGCTCGGCCATGAGATGACGCGGCAGATCAATATCGTCGCAAAGGACCACGACCAGCTCGAGCAAACCGCCCACGCGAGGATCGATCGGGTCGACGCGTGGCTCGCCGCTCACGGCATCCACGTCAACCTGGCCGAATATGCGAAGCACCCTCCCGAGGCGACGCATAGCTGGGGCGAGGCGATCGCCGGCCACGTCGTCAAGGCGCTCGGCGACGCAGGCAGGGATATCGTGGAGATAGCGGTGGTCGGGCTCATCACCCTCTATTTCCTGATCTATGCGGAGGAGATGCGCGCCATCGCGACGCAAGCCGCGCCCGACGCGCTGCGGCCCTACCTCACACGCTGGGCGGACGACGTCAACCACATCCTCGGCGGCTTCGTACGCGGCCAGCTCATACTCGCCCTCATCCTCGGCGGGCTCGCTTCGGTGATCTGCGCTGCGCTCGGCCTCAAGCTCTGGCTGCTGCTGGGTCTCTTCGTGGTCGTCCTCTCGCTCATTCCGGTGATCGGCCCCTATCTCGGCGCGATTCCCGCAATCTTCGCCTCGTTCGTATCGCCGCACGCGCATCTCAGCCCGGCAGTGCGCGTCGTGATCCTGATACTGGCGTTTGTGGCGATAAACGAGGTGGGATCGAAGATCCTCTATCCCCGACTCGTGGGCAAGGCGCTGGGGCTGCACGAGGTGTTGGTGCTCTTCATGCTGCTGGCCGGGCTGGAGCTCGGCGGGATAATCGGCGTGCTCTTCGCGGCGCCACTCACAGCCCTCGGCGCCGTAACGCTCGCCCACCTCTACCGCGTGTGGAACGGGCTTCCGCCCATCGCGCTATCGCCGGCTCCGGAATCCCGCTCCGGCCCGCCGGATTGACGGGCCGGACGTCAGGCGGCGATCATCCCGCCGAAAAAAGACACGGTCGGCCCGCCTTAGGAATCAACAACTAAAGACGCTTCATCTGCGATGTTCGCCGAACGCGGCTGGATCGTGTAATTCCAGTCCGGATGGAAGTTCGCTGGCTCGATCCGCAGTTCCCGCATGTCGGCGTCAGCTATCCTGGTGGCCGTGTCGTACTGGTTCGGATCGATCTCGCAGCGGACGGTTAATCCGGTTTCGGTGCACGTCGCGGCGATCAACTCTACTATCGCCATCAGGCTCGTGAGCGGTTTGCCGCGCCAGTTCTGAGTGATGTGGCAGAACAGCCGATGTTCGATCTTGTTCCACTTGGACGTGCCCGGCGGGTAATGGC
>Ga0181529_10008272_pt1 | contig 10172 bp, 9 predicted proteins | sample PEATcosm2014_Bin_36_FD_119763 | JGI IMG/M metagenome (GOLD analysis project Ga0181529, IMG submission 119763) | Peatland microbial communities from MTU Mesocosm Facility, Houghton, MI, USA - PEATcosm2014_Bin10_30_metaG | ecosystem: Environmental > Terrestrial > Soil > Wetlands > Peat | place... | reverse complement strand
TCGTCAGCACGTAGACGGTCCTGCCGTCCTGCTTGACGATGATGCCCGAGCCGATGGCGCTCTGCGTGAAGGGCTGGGGCTGGGGATTGGGGTTTTCGTCCGGGTTATTGAAGAAAAACCTGAATGGCAGCTGGTCCTGGGGATTGCCCTTGGGCGCGTCCATCTTCTCGGTGACGTTGATCTCGACTATCGAAGGCTGCACCTTGTCCGCGACGTAGCGGAAGGCGTTCTGCACGGCCTCGGCCTGGTCCAGGTCGGCCTTTATATCCGCGGGGGCCGCGGCCACTGGAGATTCCGCCCGTATCAGCGTGGAGGGCAGAGCTGCGTTTCGCGCCCCTCGGGCGAAGCCGAAATAGGTCAGGCCAGCTCCCACGATGACGCCGAGGAGGACCAGGTTAAAGATGAAGAAATTTCGCGAATAGAGTCTCTTCAAGAACGACATGATACTCTCCTTGAATTCCGACGCGCCGAAGCCGTGTCGTCATCTAGCATATCATTAATATAATAAACGCTTCATCGTCTGGTTACGCCATACGCTCTTCCTTAGCGGCTCGGGCGCCCTGTTTTACGATCTTTACGAAGGGGCGCCGGGCATCTTCCAGGAGGTGAGCACCTCGGCGCCGCCTTCCAGGACGGCGACGGTATGCTCGTAATGGGCCGATATTTTTTTATCGAGGGTAACGACGGTCCAGTCGTCGTCGAGGACCTTCACGTCGCCTTTGCCAAGGTTGATCATCGGCTCGATGGCGAGGACCATGCCCGGCACGAGGCGGGGATTGGGGCCGGGGCTCACGTAGTTGGGAACTTGGGGGTCTTCGTGAGCCTCGAAGCCGACTCCGTGCCCGCAATATTGGCGCACGACGCCGAAGCCGTTCGCGGTCGCGTGCGAGAACACGGCCCTCGAGATGTCATGCACGCGGGCTCCTGGCCTGATGGCCTGGATAGCCCTGTCCAGGCATTCCCTCGTCACCCTCATCAGGCGCTCGGCCTCCTCGGAGACCTCGCCGACCGGGACGGTGATCGCGGCGTCCGAATAGTATCCCTCGAGGTCGATGCCGCAATCGAGGCCCACTATATCGCCCTGTTTCAGCCTCCGCTTGCCTGGGATGCCATGGATGACCTCCTCATTGACGGACACGCAGATATTGGCTGGGTAGTCGCCATACCCGAGGAACCAAGACCGGGCGCCTCTCGCCTCGACGAAGGCGCGCGTCGACTCGTCCAGCTCCCTCGTGCTGACGCCGTCCCTGACCATGGGGACGATCTGCGCGAAGAGCTCCGAGAGCATCGCGCAGGACCTGCGCACGCCCTCCATCTGCTCTGTGTTCTTCAGCCTGATCACCTGTGCCCCCTCCTGTGCCGCTTCATCTCGAGCCAGAGGCGCCGCGCGCGAGGACTGCCGCCTCTGCGTCCGCCGGATCGGAGGCGACGGCCGACCGGAAGGCGGCCGCGGCGCCTCTCGCGTCGCCTGAATCGCCTAACGCCTTGCCGAGCGCCTTGAAGGCCGCGCAGCGCTCTCTCGCGCCGCGGGCCTCCGCCGCCGCGCGCGCGAAGGCCGAGCATGCCTCCCGCGAGTCGCCCTTCGCGGCGTTGAGACTGCCGAGCGCATAGTCGCCAGCGGCGGCGCCAGCGGCGGCGCCAGCGGCGGCGCCTCCTGCGCCGGCGATCGCGCGCGCGACGACGGCGGTCGATGAGGCGAGATCGCCGCGCGCGGCCATGAGGGCTGCGTCGTAGTACCAGCCGTACTCGAGGGCTAGTCCCCTTTTCCTGGATTCTTGCCTGAGGATGTCGAGCTCCTCGTATTTTCCGCGTATGAAGAGGGCGCGGAGCACGGCGCCGACGACTAGGGGATCGTCCGACCTCTCCGCGGCCAGATTCTCGAGGTCGGCGACGAGCCGGTCCTCGCTCTGGCCTTCGTCCCGTATGGACAGCGTTACGAGCGCGATAGCCCCCCCCGAAGCGCCTCCGTCGAGGGCTTCGAGGGCCTCCTTCTCTTGGCCGCGCCGCGCCAGCTCGGACGCATAGGCGGCGAGCGCCCCGTCGCGCTCCTCCGACGGAGGGCCCGAGAGGAAGGCGGCCTTGAGCCGCGACCAGAAGCTGGTTGCGCCTTCGGAGGAGCCGGCGGTGTAGGCGAGGTCGACGTAGGGCTTCCATGATCGCCTCGGCATGAGGGAGATGGACCTTTGCCATCGTCGCTTCGCGAGGATCGGGTCTCCGGACTTCCATGCGGCGTCGCCCATCAAGGCGAGGGAGGCGGAGCCGGCCGCGGCATCATCTGACGCGGCTAGCTCTCGATAGAGGCCGCTGTCCCAGAGGAGCTCGGGCGGGGCTTGGACGCCGGCGTCCAAGCCCTTGCGGAGCCAGGCTCTCGCCGAGTCCGTGTCGCCTGCAGCGATAGCGGAGACGGCCGCGCCCAGGTAGGCCCTGGCTTTCCCCGTTATCTCGGCGAGCCGGCCGTAATCGGAGGGCGAGGCTGGAGCCCCGTCCTTCCGCGAGGAGATGAAGGCCTCGGCCCAGAGCCCGGGTCGGGCACCGGGCGGCAAGGAACCGAGCAAGGCCAGGGCTTCCGAGGCCCGCCCGGCGCGGAGCTTGGCGAGGACTAGGGCGGCAGCCACGGGTTCGGAAGCGGGGAGAGCCTTCTTCGCGAGGGTGGCAGTCTCGATGAAGCGTCCCTGGTCACCTAAGCCCTCGGCCGATCTCGCGCGCCTGAGCAGGGACAGCCAATCCGTTTCGCCCCGAGCGTTGGCGCAGGCCCTGGAAAAAACCCTATCGAGCTCGCTGCCCGTCCCTGCCCGGAAAGAGCCGGTTCCCAGAAGGGCATCGATGCGTCCACGGGACAAGGCGAAGGCGGCCTCCCGCGCCGTATCCGAGGGAGCGCAGGAGGCCGTGAGGATGGTCGCGGCCAGGGCGAGGACATGGACGGCGCAGGCGCGACCCATGCGCTGCCGATGGCGTGAGGCCCAGCCTTCAGGCTTTGTGACTTTCGGTCTTCCAAATCCCATCGAGCACTCCGTTGATGAAGCGGTAGGAGTCCTCGGAACCGTACTCCTTCGCTATCTCGATGGCCTCGTCGATCGTGATCTGGGCCGGGATATCCCTCTGGAACAGCAGCGAATAGGTCCCGACGCGCAGCACGGCGAGGTCGACCCGCTTGAGGCGCTCGAAAGACCAATTCTGGAGATGCGAGCGGATGGCCTGGTCGACCTCCACGACGCGCTCAAGCGTGCCCGCGACGAGGAGCCGCGCGAAGGCCGTGGCCTCATCGTCGAGGTTGCCTCGCTTCTCCTCGTCGAGCCAGCCGAAGTCGAGGATGCCCTCGGCCGCGCCCCCGGAGGAGTCCCAGGCATAGATCGCCTGAAAGGCTAGGATGCGGGCCTTTCTCCTCGAGGACAAGGCCGGTTCCTACTGCAGGACGAGATTGTAGCCGCCCGAGCCCTGCAGGGCCTTGAGCGCGCTGATCTCGGTGTTTTCGAGGATGCCGGCGAGGTTCGAAAGGCTCACGGTGATGGTGGCCTGCTTTCGAAGCTGAGCCAGGAGGGTGTCTCGGGTCGACTTCTGGAGCTCGGCGTACTTGGTCGTCTGGACCTCGTTGACGACGAGGGCGAGGACGGTGGCGGAGGGATTGGCCTGCGAGGCCTTGGGGTCGGTCAGACCGAGTATCGGGTCATCGAGGAGAAGCTGCTTCTCGGGCAGGAGGTCCCCGGCCCTAACTATGCTATAGCCCGTGTCGTCCGCGACCAAGTCGCTGACCTCGCCCTCCTTGAGCTTGAAAATAGTATCGTAGAGGGCCGAGTACTGCTTCTTCGATTCCTCGGTCTTGGCGATGACGAGGTCCATCATGGTTTGATAGCCCGAGCCCTTCGCGTCGAGCGCGCCCTTGGCGAGGTAGGCATCGAAATCGTTGGGGTTGACCTTGAGCTTGTCCGCGATCCCACGCATCATGTCCCCGATCTTCTTCTTGTCGTCGTCGCTCTTGCCCTGAATCGAGGCGTGGAGCATGGTGAATCGATAGGAAGTCGGGCGGCGGAGGTTGAATTTCATGTCGTCGTAAGCCTTGAGCACGTCCGCGGGGCCTGGGTTGCTGAGGGCCTTGACGTCGTCGGCCTTCTTGGCCCTGAGATAGGCGGTGAAGAGGAGGTCTTGCTTTATATAGGTTTTCACGTCGGTGAAGACGCCATTGCGCCTGAGGCTCGATTCGACCATGGCGTCGGTGGCGCCAGGGCCGAGGCTTGTGCGATAGCTGGCGATCTGATTGGCGACGTCGGAGTCGGAGACCTTGATCCCCTGATCGTCGCAGTATTGCCTAAATAGAATGGTATCGATCTGGTCGAGGAGGACGGCGAGCTTGTCCTTGGAGGCCAGCTTGACGCCCTGGGCCGACAGGGAGTTGATGCCCGACTCGATCCTGTCGAGGTCGGCCTTGAAGGCATCGAGGTAATACGGCTCGTTGACCTTGAGGTTGACTTGGACGACCGGTTTCTTCGTGGGTATGGGCGTGGAGGTCTGGGCGGCGAGAGCGGAGACCGAGACGAGGGCGAGCAAGGCGACCGCGAGGGCCAGCCTCGCCGCGTGGCTGATGCGCATCATATTGTCCTTCGAGCTTCTTTCAACAGCGGCTCGCTCTTGAAAGTCTCTTGCTTTCTTCGGCGCCCGCATGCGGCCGGCGCCTCCGGTATGCTATTCAAACATTCGCCGCACACGAAAGTAAACGAAAACCCGGCTTTACGCAAGCGGCGCCCTATAGGCCAGGCCGCCTGCGCGCCGGCGCAGGGCCACTAGGCCCGCGAGACGGGGCTCGAGCCTCGAGGCCCGCTCGAGGGATTCCAGGGCCGCGCCGGCCTCGCCGATGCGCAGCTGCACCTCGGCCTTCTTCCTGAGGATCTGGGCCAGGTCCCTCCTGGGCAGGGCCATGGAGGCCGCCTCCTCGAGGGCGTCGACATAGTCTTCGTCCTCCAAGACTTTTGGAAGTTTTAGCAGGACGAGACTCCTGAAGCGCAGCGCCACTACCTCGAAGAAGTACTTGAAGCAGGGCTTCTCGGCCTCCATCGCCACGAGCCGCCTGTAGATGGCATAGGCCTTGATCCAACGCTCCCGCTTTTCGTATTCCTCCGCTACGCAGAATTCCGCGTCCATGGCCTCGCTTCGCTCGAGGTATCGCTCGAGGCGGAAGTCCTCGAAGGACTTGGAGCGCTCGTAGATCTCGATCGCCTCGTCCTCGAGGCCGTGGAGGAGGTCGTAGACGACCAGCTTGGCTTGGCTTTCGGGATCGCCCGGCCTCTCCTTGAGGAAGCGGCGGTAGTCGAAGCCCCCTTCCTCGGCGGCCCTCCTGCGCAAGCCTCGATCGTAGGCCCGACGCTTCTCCGGATCCAGGAGGGCGCGGTATGCCTCGAGAAGGAGCCGCATCGCCGCGTCCGCCGACCGGGCGCCGGCGCCACGATCGGTCTTCCTGGCCTGAAGGTCGGGGTGGAGACGCTTGGCTTGGCGCCTGAAAGCGCTCTTGACTTCCTTGAGACTAGCCTCGGGAGGCACCCCGAGGACGTCGTAGTAGCTGTCCACGCCTTAACGCTCCGCTGGGCCTTTAGCTACTTTCGCTCGACGGGAGCCCCTCGCGCGGCTTCCCCGGCGCTCTTCTCGTCGGAGACGATCTCGGCGCAGTTGACGATCATGCCCTCGGCCTCCATGGCTTTCATGAGGCGATTGAGGGCCTTCTCCGGCCTGAACCCTGACTTGCGCAGGAAGGCCATGCTCCGCTTGCCTGCGACCATTCCTGCCTGGGCGAGGAACTGGCCCACGCGCGGCGATATCTTGCCCATTGGGCTCGCGCTCTCAGTGCCGACGATGACATAGTCATAGCCGGTGAGGCGAGGCGACTCGTCCGACCTGGCCTCGGCGAGATCGACGAAATGGCCGGCCGCCTCCAAGGCGCGGGCCATGGCCTTGGAGACGGCGATTATAGTCTCCGGTCCCTTGGCTGGGACGTAGACGAGGGCGATACGCATTCATCCTCCGAATTGCAGACGTCCGTGAGCCGCCTCCTGCGGCCCGTCTTCTTACGAAGAGGACCGGGCCGGTGAGAGGCTCGCAATCTCGCGATTGGTTTGAAGGAGTATATCGCGGAAATCGCCGCGGTGTCGACGGCATGGGCGGCGAAGGGCAGGGCCGGCGATGCCGTGCTTGGCCGGCTCGTCCGAGGAGAAGAGATCCTCGGACAGCGCGATGGCCCTGGCCAGCCGGCCCTTCACCTATTCCGTCCCCGCTCCTTCCTCGCCTTGAGCCTCTTCGTGGAAAACACGGCTTCGCGCTCCCTCTCCTCGAGCGCGTCCTCTATGTAGGTCTCGATCGCCCTAGACTCGGGGATGACCATCTTCTCGAGGGCGTTGACCCTCCTCTGGGTCTTGCGCACTTCCTTGGCGAGGCGCCATACGACGGCTCGGAGCCCCGCCATCCTGGCCACGAGCTCGAGGAGGGCCGAAAATTCCTCGGCCGTCTCGTCCGAGTCTACGAACGAGTTCATGAAGGAGGATTGGAGGCGGCGCTCGGGAGCCACCGCCTCCAGGACGGGCATCGAGATGCCCGAGACCTGCACTCTCCTCTCCTTCGCCGCGAACTCGGCCTTCACGCCCTCGGCCAGCTCGCGGGCGCTGTCGCGGCCGGCGGCGAGGAGCATTCGCCTGAGCACGGGATAGGCCGTGCCGGCCCGCCGGCGCATCTCGCGCTCGAGGATCCGCGTCTCGTCGATCCTCTTCATGAGCTCCAGCATGAGTATTTCGCGCTTGCGCTCGAGGAGCTCGTACCCTTCCTCCGCGAGGGCCAGCCTCTCCTTCTCGCGCAGAAGATTGGACTTGGTCGGGGCGACATTAGCCGAAGGCCTAGCGGAAGCGTTAGGTGCCGGCATCCGACGCCTCCGCCCCCAAATGCCGTTCGATCGACGCCCTCGAAATGCGGACGAGCTCGTCTCTGGGCAGGATCGAGAGGAGCTTCCATCCGAGGTCGAGGGTCTCGGCGATGCTCCTGTCCTCATACTCTCCCTGCGTGACGAATTCGCCCTCGAAGCGCTCGCCGAAGCGCAGGTACTTCTTGTCCAAGGGAGCGAGCTCCTCCTCGCCGATGATGGCGGCGAGATTGCGCACGTTCTTCGTCCGGGCATAGGCGGCGAAGAGTTGGCTCGAGACCTCCTTGTGGTCCTCCCTCGTCATGCCCTCGCCGATGCCATCCTTCATCAGCCGCGAGAGGGAGGGCAGGACCGCGATGGATGGATAGGCCCCCCGCTGGAAGAGCTCGCGGTCGAGGACGATCTGCCCCTCAGTGATGTAGCCGGTGAGGTCGGGGATGGGGTTGGAGATATCGTCGTTGGGCATCGAGAGGATGGGAATCTGCGTGATTGAGCCTTCGGAGCCTTCGATCCTGCCGGCCCTCTCGTAGAGAGCGGCGAGGTCTGAATAGAGATATCCGGGGTAGCCCTTGCGCGAGGGCACCTCGCCCCGCGAGGCCGACACCTCGCGGAGGGCCTCGCAGTAATTGGTCATGTCCGTGAGCACGACGAGGACGTGCATCCCCATGTCGTAGGCGAGGTACTCGGCCGCAGTCAACGCGCATCGGGGCGTCACGATGCGCTCGATCGTGGGGCTATCGGCGAGGGACTGGAACATGACCACGCGGGAGAGCACGCCCGATCGCTCGAAGGAGTCGACGAAGAAGCGGGCGACATCGTACTTGATGCCCATTCCGGCGAAGACGATCGCGAAAGGCTCGTCGCCCGATCCGCTCGGGACTTCCCCGCCCCGAGCGAGGATGCGGGCCTGGCGCACTATCTGGGCTGCGAGCCTGTTGTGGGGCAGGCCGTTGCCCGAGAAGATCGGCAGCTTCTGGCCGCGGATCAAGGTGTTCATGCCGTCGATCGCGCTCACTCCGGTCTGGATGAAGTCCCTAGGGTAGACTCGGGCCGAGGGGTTGATCGGCGAGCCGTTCACGTCCCTCTTCTCCGAGGCGAGTATCTCGGGATAGCCGTCCGAGGGCCTGCCCAGGCCGTCGAAGACCCTGCCCAAGAGCTCGGGGCCGACCCGCAGCTCGAGGGGGCTGCCCAACAGCTCGAGCCGCGTATCCTCGATGCTCAGCCCTGCGTTGGAGCTGAAGAGCTGGACGGCTATCGCCGTCTCCGAGCTGTCCACGACTCGGCCCGCGCGCCTTTCCCCGTCTCGGCCGTAGACCGCGACCAGCTCGCCGAACGCGGCGAGCTCCCGCCTCTGGGCTATCACGATAGGGCCCTCGGCATGGGTCAGGCCCCTATGCTCGAGTCCCCTCATCGAGCCTCCTCCCGCGCGTACTCGCGCGCCAGCTCCTCGAAGGCCGAGGCCAGCTCTCGCTCGGCGGCCCGAATCCCCTCAAGCTCATCGTTGGGCACCTCGCTCTTGAGCCGCGATATCCGTTCGCGCGACGGGAGGGCAACGATGTCCGTCAGCGGGACTCCCTTGCGGATGGCCTCCTCGGCCCTGTGGTGGAAGTCCATGACGGCATGGAGGATCAGCATCTGCTTTTCAGGCGCGCAATACTTGTCGACCTCGTCGAAGGAACTCTGCTGGAGGAAGCCGTTCTTCATCATCTCGGCCGTCACGAGGACGAGGCGCTGCTCGTCGGGCAAGGCGTCGGGGCCTATGAGCCTGACGATCTGCTCCAGGCGCTGCTCGCGCTTCATGAGGTCGAGGGCCCGCGCCCGCAGGTCCTTCCATGCCGGGTCCTTGCCCTCCCACCATTCGCGGAGCTCCTCGGCGTACTCGGAGTAGGAATCGATCCATGAGATCGCCGGGTAGTGCCGCGCGTTGGCGAGGTCGCGGTCGAGGGCCCAGAAGCAGCGGATGAAGCGCTTCGTGTGCTGGGTCACCGGCTCGGAGAAGTCGCCGCCCGGGGGCGACACCGCGCCTATGATGGAGATCGAGCCGCTTGAGCCCGCGAAGGTCTCGACTCGGCCTCCGCGCTCGTAGAACTCCGCGAGCCGCGTGGGCAGGTAGGCCGGGAAGCCCTCCTCCGCCGGCATCTCCTCGAGCCTCCCCGAGAGCTCGCGGAGGGCCTCGGCCCAGCGAGAGGTCGAGTCGGCCATCACCGCGACATCGAAGCCCATGTCGCGGTAGTACTCCGCGAGCGTTATGCCCGTGTAGATCGAGACCTCCCGGGCCGCGACGGGCATGTTGGAGGTGTTGGCGATGAGGATGGTCCGCTCCATGATGGAGCGCCCTGTCCGGGGATCGACGAGCTTCGGAAACTCAGTGAGCACGTCGGTCATCTCGTTGCCCCGCTCGCCGCAGCCTACGTACACGATGATGTCAGCGTCGCAGAATTTCGCGATTGCGTGCTGCGTCATCGTCTTGCCCGTGCCGAAGCCCCCGGGAATCGCGGCGCAGCCCCCCTTTGACAGGGGGAAGAGCAGGTCGATGACGCGCTGCCCCGTCATCAAGGGCTCATTAGGCGGCAGCCGCCTGCGCGAGGGACGAGGGACCCGCACAGGCCATTCCTGCATCAGTCCCATGGCCTCGCCAGCATCTGTTTCGAGGACGATGTCGCGCAACGTGTATTCGCCCGCGCCCGCGATGCGGGCGAGCCTTGAAAGGCGCGTGCCTGGCGGAGCCAGGAGCCGATGCTCCACGAGCTCGGTCTCGCGGACCGAGCCGAATACCGTCCCTGGCCCGATCGCGTCCCCCTCGCGGAGGGACGGCTCGAAGCGCCATGCCTTGTCCATGGGGAGGTTCTCGCCCCTCACCCCGGCCTTTATAAAGGGGCCCGAGGCCTGCTTCAGGCGCTCGAGGGGCCTCTGGATGCCGTCGTAGATCGTGCCGATGAGACCCGGCCCCAGGCTGATGGACAATGGCTTCCCGAGGGCGAGGACTTTCTCCCCGGGCTTCATGCCCGTGTTCTCCTCGTAGACCTGTATGGTCGCCCCCTCGCCGTCGGTCCTGATGATCTCCCCCGCGAGGGCCGCTTCGCCGGCCTCGACGACGTCGTACAGGCCCGCGCCGCCCAGTCCTTCGGCCAGGACGACGGGCCCCGAAACCCGCGTTATGCGACCTTGAATGCGTCCCGGCCCGCTCATCCCTGGCTCCCTTCCATCGCCTCGGGGCAGAGGGCCCTCGCGAGCGCCCCGCGCTCGCGGTCGAGGAGCCTCTCCTCGACGAGGTCCATCG
>Ga0181529_10008270_pt1 | contig 10174 bp, 6 predicted proteins | sample PEATcosm2014_Bin_36_FD_119763 | JGI IMG/M metagenome (GOLD analysis project Ga0181529, IMG submission 119763) | Peatland microbial communities from MTU Mesocosm Facility, Houghton, MI, USA - PEATcosm2014_Bin10_30_metaG | ecosystem: Environmental > Terrestrial > Soil > Wetlands > Peat | place... | reverse complement strand
CGGCGCATGCTCCGGATGCGGCGAAACCCCGTATGTGAAGCTGGTTTCGCAGTTGTTCGGCGACCGCGCGGTCGTCGCCAACGCCACCGGTTGCTCTTCGATTTACGGCGGCAACCTGCCCACCACTCCGTGGACGAAAAATGCCGCGGGGCGTGGACCGGCGTGGTCAAACTCGCTGTTCGAAGACAACGCCGAGTTCGGCCTCGGATTCCGCGTCTCCATCGACAAGCAGACTGAATTCGCTCGCGAACTGCTTCGCCGCCTCGACGTCCAGGTGGGCGACGATCTAGTCCAAGCCATCCTCAACGCCCATCAAAAGGACGAAGCCGACATCTACGACCAGCGCCAGCGCATCGATATTCTGAAAGAACGTCTGCAGAAACTCGGCTCATCCGACGCCAAGCAGTTGCTCGCCGTAGCTGACATGCTGGTGAAAAAATCCGTATGGATCAGCGGCGGCGGCGGCTGGGCCTACGGCATCGGGTACGGCGGCCTCGATCACGTGCTGGCCAGCGGACGCAACGTGAACCTGCTGGTGCTCGACACCGAGGTTTACTCCAACACCGGCGGCCAGGCTTCGAAGTCCACGCCGCGCGGTGCGGTCGCGAAGTTCGCGGCCGGCGGAAAGCCCGGGCCCAAGAAAGATCTGGGCATGATGGCCATGTCTTACGGCACCGTGTACGTGGCCAGCGTCGCCATGGGCGCGAAAGACGAGCACACGCTCAAGGCCTTCCTGGAAGCCGAAGCCTACGACGGCCCAAGCATCATCATCGCCTACGCTTCCTGCATCGCTCACGGCATCGACATGACCACGTCGATGACCGATCAGAAAGTTGCCATCGAGTCCGGCCAGTGGCTGCTCTATCGCTACAATCCGGAACGCGAGGCCGCCGGCGAAAATCCGCTGACGCTCGACTCGCGCGCTCCCTCGCGCAAGGTCCAGGAATATCTGCTGCAGCAGACGCGCTTCAAGATGCTGACGAAGAGCAAGCCGGAGGACGCCGAGCGCTTGTGGAAGCTGGCTCAGCAGGACGTGGAACATCGTTACCGCATGTACGAATATCTGGCAACTCGCAAAACAGAAACTGCTCCCGGCAAAGAAACACCGGAGAAGCCCGCACCGGCCGGGACGTCGCACTAAGACGCACACACTACACTAGAGGAATGGAACCATGCCCGACTTGAGCACAACCTATCTAGGTCTGAAGTTGCGCACCCCACTGGTCGTTTCCGCCTCGCCGCTCTCCCGCGACATCGAAGGAATCCACCGCATGGCCGAGGCCGGAGCCTCGGCCATCGTCCTCTATTCCCTGTTCGAGGAGCAGTTGCGCCAGGAGGAAGCTGACCTCAACTATCACCTCGAAGCCGGCACCGAAAGCTTCGCCGAATCGCTCACCTACTTCCCGCAGGCCAGTGAGTTTTACACCGGCCCTGAGGGATATCTGAAGCACATCCGCAAAGCCAAGGCGTCGGTCGGCATCCCCATTATCGCCAGCCTCAACGGCTCGACTCTGGGCGGATGGACGGAGTTCGCGCGCAAGGTGGAAGACGCCGGCGCGGACGCCATCGAGTGCAACATCTATTTCATCCCCACCGATCCGCAGCTCACGTCCGAAGGCATCGAGCAAACCTATCTTGAAATCGTGCGCGCAGTGAAGAGCGCGGTGAAGATTCCCGTTGCCGTGAAGCTGAGTCCCTTCTTCAGCAACTTCGCCAACATGGCGCATCGCCTCGACGAAGCCGGCGCCGACGCGCTGGTGCTATTCAACCGCTTTTACCAACCCGATATCGATCTGGAGGAGCTCGAAATCCGCCCCAACGTGCTGCTCAGCACGCCCCAGGCGTTGCGCCTCCCCCTGACCTGGATCGGAATTCTCTTTGGCCGCATCAAAGCCAGCATGGCCGCGACCAGCGGAGTCCACAGCGCGGAAGAAGTGGTCAAGCTGCTGATGGTCGGCGCCAACGTCACCCAGCTCTGCTCGGCGCTCATGCGCCACGGCATCAACCACATTCGCCACGTCGAACATGGCCTGCGCGAGTGGATGGAAGAGCACGAATACGAATCGGTCGAACAGATGCGCGGCAGCATGAGCCAGATTCGTTGCGCCGATCCTGGCGCCTTCGAGCGCGCGCAATATACGCGCGCCGTCAAAGGCATGCAGCACATTCACATGGCAGCCTGGCGATAATTGCGGGAACAGAGTGGGGATAGGAAGGGCTGCCTCTTAGATTGAGTAATTGAGTAATTGTGTAATTTGTAGTTGGCGGTGCGCGGAGAATTGGATTTTCAATTCCCCAATTACCAAATTACACAATTACTCAATCAGCACCTTCGTTTCGCCTCTGGGGTCTGCAAAATGTCGCTTCGTTCCGGCGCGGACGATCCGAGTTCACAAGAAAACCCGGGTGCCCCACTTCTGGCCGGTTTTGCCAGAAGTGGGAATACCCCGAACTCCAAAGCCCCAAACCTCGATCCCACACTCGCCAAGGCCCGCGGCGAACGCCGCCGAGCCCTCATCGTGCCGCGCGAGCATGGCGCCTGGGGACTGCTTCTCGTCCCCATGATCACCGGCGCTGGTGTCGCCTTCCGCGAAAGCGGCAACGTGTTTCCCTTCGTTCTTCTCTTGGCCGCCGCGCTGTCCCTGTTTTGGATGAGAACTCCCGTCGAGAGCCTGCTGGGAACATCCGCCATCCGCGCCGAGTCCGCGGAAGAGCGCCGCACCGTGATGTTTGCCGTCGCCTGCCTGGCGACCATCGCCGCCATGACGCTGGGCATGCTGCTGTGGGCGGGCAAGAATCGCGACTTGTGGCTGATCGGCGCCGCCGCAGGCGCAGCTTTCGTCGCCCAGGCCGCGCTCAAGAAACTTGGACGCTGGGCCCGCATGTTGTCGGAGCTCGTCGGCACCATTGGCCTCACCTCGGCCGCTCCGGCAGCCTATTACGTCATCACTGGAGAATTCGGCCGCACGGCATGGATTCTCTGGGCCGCAAATTTCCTGTTCGCCGGCAACCAGATTCACTACGTTCAGCTCCGCATTCATACCGCCAAAACCGCAACCATGCGCGCCAAACTCGCGCGCGGCTGGACCTTCGCCTCAGGACAACTGGCAATGGCCGCTCTGCTCTGCGCCGCCGCGTTGCGCGGGCTGATTCCCTGGCTCGCGATCGTCGCCTTCGTCCCACTCCTTTTCCGCGGATGGTTCTACTTCCTCCAGAAGCCCGCGCCACTGCAGGTCCGCCGCCTGGGCTGGAGCGAACTCGCCCACGCCGTCGCCTTCTGCATCCTGTTTACTCTCGCCTTCGCCCTCTGACCATCTATCGAAAGGGAGGGTCCTCAGCCTAGACCGTGACCACGATCACTGACACAGCCGCATTTCAAACCGAAGATTGTGCCGTAATTTCTCTCGCTTCCCCGCAGGTGTCACCGGCACTCGAACCACCGAAGTGCTGGCTGGACGCAAGGTGACCCTCCTTCTTCGGATCAAGCAGCTGGTGTTGTGCTTAAGGATCGTGGCAGCGTGTGGGCGTTCGTGGCTAAGGGTCCGGATGCTGAGAAATTGCTGACGCGAGTGCTTTCTTCAGTGGTCATGGAGCATCGATGACAGCTGCAAGATTTTGAGCCTAGTTACCACTGTGATCCAGAGTGTGACTCGTATCACTTTTTCGGTGGAGAAAAATTGCGACTCTAAGGACGCCAGGAGCACAACACAGGGTGCTTTAGGAGACCTAATTGCACCAGCAGCAAACGATCCGTCTGGCGCATTCTTTTGCGACCGACCCTCGAGAAGTCGCACAGGAGTTCTATGCCTCGGTTGCGCAACCGGACATGGCACTCGTACTTTTCTTCTGCTCCAGCAACTATGACCTCAATCTACTCGGCACGGAAATGGAACGTTTATTCGCTGGGGTTCAAGTCGTGGGTTGCACCACGGCGGGGGAAATAGGGCCAGGCGGTTACCGCGAACATAGTCTGGCCGGAGTAAGCTTTTCAAGCGATGTTTGCACAGCCGTCACTGGACATCTCGACTCCCTGCAACGGTTTTCAATCTCCGACGGTCAAGCCTTTGGGCAGCGGCTGGCACGGGAACTTGGGGCCAAAGCGCCGCACGCAACCGAACAAAACAGTTTTGCATTCTTGCTCATTGACGGTTTGTCGGTTCGTGAAGAGCCGGTCGCACGGGCCCTGCAGAATGGGCTTGGCAAAATCGCGTTAGTAGGTGGCTCGGCAGGGGATGGCATCAATTTTGGCAAAACCCACGTGTATGCGGCAGGGAGTTTTCGATCCGACCGCGCCGCCTTGACTCTGCTAACTACCCACTTACCTTTCACGGTATTCAAGACCCAGCACTTCTTGCCCACCGATCAACGCCTGGTCATCACCTCGGCGGATGCGGGTCAACGCATCGTGAAGGAGATTAATGGATTACCCGCCGCCCCAGAGTACGCACGGCTGGTGGGCGTCGACATAAGCGACATCAACCCACAGCGGTTCGCCGTTTCCCCCGTTGTGGTGCTGATCGATGGCAACAACTACGTGCGTTCCATCCAGAAGGTGAATCCCGATGACAGCATGACTTTTTTTTGTGCCATCGAAGAAGGCCTCGTACTGCGGATAGCCCGCGGTATAAACCTCGTGGAGAATCTGGAAAAATCCATGGCGGAAATCCTGGCGGAAATCGGTCCTCCGCAACTAGTCCTCACCTTTGACTGTATTCTCCGAAAGCTCGAAATTGCTCAGAACCAACTGGAAGGCCGGGTGGGGGACATTCTGCGGCGGAACAACGCAATCGGTTTTAATACCTACGGAGAGCAGTTTCGTGGCGTACATGTCAATCAAACCCTCAGCGGAGTCGCCTTGGGTGGAATTTCTTCAGGGGGAAGGGATGCCTGATCCGGCCGCGTTTGGCGAGGGCAGGGATGAGTCGGTTTGTCAGGCGGAAATCGTACGTCTTAATAAGATTATCAAGGTCCTGATGGATCGCGCCGAACGTAGCACCAACACTCAGGGTTCTGAGTTCAGTTTGTTTCAGACAACGGTCATGCTTGAGGATCAGGTGCGCCAGCGCACGGAGGAATTGGCGACTGCGCTGCGCGAGATTGAGACCATTAATGATGCGCTACGACAATCGGAGGCAAAGTTTCGCGGCCTGGTGAGTCAATCCTTGGCCGGAATCTCGATTATCGAGGACGCCAGATTCAGCTACGCAAATTCGAAGTTTGCCGAGATATTTGGCTATACCCCGGAAGAAATTTTGCATGCCAGCGTAATTGATACCGTGGCTCACAGTGACCGGCAACTCGTGGCCTCTCAATTAAGTAGACGTCTCCGCGGAGAAGTGGATCGGGTCGATTACGTGTTCCGCGGACTCCGCAAGAACAGGAGCGAGATCGACGTTGAGTGTCACAGCTCCGTGATGGACATTGGCGGAAAACCAGCCATCATCAGCCTTGTGGTCGATGTTACGGAGCGAATCCGAACCGAGCGCGAAGTTCGCGCCCTTCAGGATCAGCTCCGCGAGCAGGCAATCCATGATTCCTTGACCGGGCTCTACAATCGTCAGTCTCTCAAGGAGTTCTTTGACCGGGAACTCAGTCTCGCGGAACGTCATCATCGCACCATCAGCACAGTGATGGGCGATCTCGATCACTTCAAGGCTGTGAATGACACCTATGGGCACCTTGCCGGGGATGAGGTGTTACGAGTTTTCGGAGACCTGCTCAGGCGCTCTTATCGGGCCAGTGACATCCATTGCCGTTATGGAGGGGAGGAGTTTCTTATCCTTCTACCGGACATGCCCGAGCTGGTAGCGTACAAGCGAACTGAGCGGTTGCGGGCAATGATCGAAAAAACGCCTATTCCTTTTGGGACATCGGTCATCCGTGTGACTGCGTCCTTCGGGATTGCAACCTTCCCACAAGATGGCAGGAACCGCGACGCGTTGATTGGAGCCGCCGATACGGCGCTGTATGCGGCGAAAGACGCCGGGCGTAACCAGGTTAAAAGGTACAGCGAGAGTATTGCTACGAGAGTCCAACCGGCAACGTCTCAATAGAGGTTGCGAAATCTTCTATCTGGCCTATCCGCGCAAATCCGTGGCTAAGAAGTTCGTGCCGCGCTCAAGGCACAATCACCGCCGCGCCATCCACCGCATCGTTCTTCACGGCCAGCAGCGCCTCATTCGCCTGATCCAGAGAAAACACAGTCACTTTTGGCCGCAAGCCGATCTCCGCCGCCAGCGCGAGAAAGTCGCGTGCGTCGAAGCGCGTCATGTTGGCCACGCTGCGCAGTTGCCGTTCTCCCCAAAGCAAGCGGTCATAGTCGAACTGCGGAATGCGGTCCAGATGAATCGCATTGATCGCGACCACGCCTCCTTTGCGTAGGCTGGCTAGGGCAGCGATCACCACGTCTCCGCTGGGAGCAAACGTCACCGCGCGATCGAGTTCTACGGGCGGCTTCTCTGTTTCGCTTCCCACCCAAGCCGCGCCCAGCGAATCCGCTAGCACACGATGCGATTCCCCGCGCGTCGAAACATAAACCTCGCACTTCCACGCCCGCAAAACCGCAATCGCCAAATGCGCCGATGCGCCGAATCCGCATAAGCCAACACGCTCGCCCGCATTCACACCGGCCACGCGCAAGCTGCGAAAGCCGATGATCCCCGCGCACAAGAGCGGCGCGGCATGCAGATCGTCGAGCTCTGCCGGCAGCGGATAGACGAAGTCGGCCCGCGCCAGCACATATTCCGCATAGCCTCCGGGAACGGAATAGCCGGTAAACGTCGGCGAGTCGCACAGATTCTCTTCGCCGCGCTTGCAATAGGGGCAAGTGCCGTCCGTGCCTCCGAGCCATGAAACGCCGACGCGTGCACCCAGGGGAATGTCGAGAACGTCGTTTGTAGCGCCGGCAACCACTTCGCCGACAATCTGATGTCCGGGAATAATTCCAGGCCGCTGCGGACGCAGTTCGCCCTCGACTATATGAAGATCGGTACGGCAAACGCCGCAGGCGCGCACGCGCAGCAGAACATGACCGGGACTCGCTTGCGGCTTATCGACATCGACGATCCGCAACGGCCGTTGCCCGACCGGTTGCGGAGAAGTAAGAACGGCAGCTCTCATGCGTCACCCAACCGTATTCCGGCGCTACAGTCACACTACGGATTCACCGGAGCCATGTCCAGCGTCAGTACCTGAAATGGTTGTAGGTGAAACACATGTTGCTCGTTTGCCGTCATGCGCACGCTCACCTGACTGCTGTCGCTCTTCCATGGACTATGCGCCGTAAAGCTCGTCGCGCTGCCTGCCGGCAATTCCAGCAACGTGGCCAGCGTACCCGTGAAGTCCTGCGCCTGGTCGCTGGGATTGCGCAGCGTGATGATCGCCTTTTCCTTTGACCACGCCGCCCAGCCATAGACTTCAAGTTGCGCCGGGTCGCCGCCGATCCAGTGCGAGTCCTTGAGCGTCGCGGCGTTGGCCCGCGACCACTTCGCAGCTTCAGCCAGCACGTCCCAATCCTGCGGGCTGAGCAGCGACGGCGTGATGTACATCTCCTGCAACTGCGTGCCTGTGCCGAAGTACGAGTGAACTTCATCGGCGAAGTCGTGACCGGGGTCGCTGCTCAGGCGCTCGGCGTGGCGCGCATAGATGAGCCCATGCAGCATGAGCGAATTGATGGGAAACAGCGGGCCGTCTTCCACCACCCAACGATAGGTCTGCGAATCGCGAAACGTGATCCAGCGCTGGCGATTTGTGCCCACGCCGGCGAAGCTATGGTCATCGCCGCCGCGCCATATGGAGTCGGCGTAGAGCAGCCAGAACGGCGACGGGTATGTTCCCGTGGTGAGGTTCACATATAAGTCAGGCTTCTTGGCCCGCAGTTCGCCGATCAAGTGCAGCGCGGCGTCGAAGTCGCTGTCGAACGCGCTGCCCTGTATGACTTCGTTGGCGTTGCCTGTGCCATCAAACTTGAACTGGTTCACGCCATACTTGGCGATCAAGTCAAGGCAGGTGTCGCGAAAGTAGCGATAGTACTTGGGGCCTGAGAGCGCGAAGCCGCCTTCGTTGGTTTCGAATCCTTGGGCGCGGCCGTTGGCGAGGCGCTGCTCCTTCGGTTTGTCGTAACCGCCCCAAGGAGACAGCCAAATGCCGGGCGCAGCGCCGAAAGTCGCGGCGGCCGCTGCAATCTTAGTCAGTCCATCTGGAAATCCGGGATTAAACTTCCAGAGCGTGGAAGTGTCGTCCCAGCCATCGTCGAAGAGAAAGCTGTCGAGCTTGACGCCGCGCTGCTTGGTGAGCTGATCGCCGAAAGTATTGACAACTTCTAGCGCGCCCGGCTCGCTGTAGCGATCGAAGTATCCGAGGTCGTACCAGGAGTTGTAGTGCAGAAACGTGCGATAGGGGTGGGCGCGTTCGAGCTCGATGTAGTGGAGAAAATCGCGGCGCATCTGGCCCGCGTGCGCCGCTCCGACGACGGCGGAGTAGGTTACGCTCTGCCCGGCCTGCAAGGGCAGTTCGCGCGCCAGCCAACAGGAGGCCCGATCCGCGCGGGCGCGGCAGTCGGAGAGCGGATGCTCGAATCCCATGAACCATGTGCCCGCGGTCACGGGCGATCCTTTCACCTGGCCGGAAACTTCGGCGCCGGGAAGCGCGAGGTCGAGTAAGACGATTTCGGCCAGTGCGAGCGGCTGCTTCAGCGCAACGATGGTTACTTCCTCGCGAACGTAGTTCGCACCTTCGCGCAGCGTGGCTTTCCACGTGACATGAACTCCTGCGGAAGCGTCTTCAAGTTCGATGTGGAGTTGCTTGCCTGGGAGGCGGTCGGCGGCGCGGATTGCCGTGGGCAATCCCGTGAGATCTTCGACGGCAGGAGCGCCGATGATCTTGAAATCGAAATCGTTGGAACTTAGTACCGGACCTTCTTTGGGGATGAGCGCGAAGACAGCGTCATAGAGTCCGACAGTAACTCCGGTGGAGCGATTCGTGAGGCTTTGCCAACGCAGGCCGTGATGGACGGTCCATGTGGCGGTGAGGGATTCGTTCGAGAGGGTGTAGCTGTCGCCGTTGCGCGTGGCTTCGACGGCGGGAGAACTCCAGGCATAAAGCACAGTGAATACGATGATGAGGCTGAGAAGTAATCGTGCGGCATGATGAAGATGATGACGTGGCATTGGGCAATCTCTCCGAAACGGCAGCGTAACAGAGTAGCAGGGAGTGGGGATACGAAACTTCTTTGCCGCGGATTTGCGCGGATCAACACAGATGAACAGGACATCACGGGGGAGAATGCCCCTTCAAGACGTAGGCTATCGTACGGAAACAGTAGTTTCTCCCCCTGACACCGCAGCCTGTTGCTGGCCGGATTGAATCACCACACCCTTACTGACTCGTATCGGGAAGCTTCCGGCCGATTTCGCCTGAAACGTCAAGGTGGTGACCACGCCGTGGCCGGACACTCCTTTCGCTTTTGCTGGCCGAGATGCCGTCACTTCTAGCGTGCCCGTGGAGGCATCCTCGCGATGAACGAGGGCGACAAGTTGTTCTCCCTGAGAAAGGAAATCGCCGTTAGAAACGTTCACGAGCTGCAGCCCGTTCGGATCGTACTCAACCTGTAAAGGAACAGAGTGCACATCTTTGGCTCCTGACAGGAGGACATTCACTGCGAAGGTTTCTCCTTTAACAACGGAAACAACCGTGGGGTCAAGTTCCAGTGCAGCGGCGGTCTCACGCGGCGGTTCGGCGGAGGAAATGGTCTTGGGTGCATCCGCTGACGCGGAATTGTTGAGAGTGCTTGGCTCATGTCGCAGATGTACGGAGTTGGCGGTACCGACATCGATGGTTCTCGTATTGAATTCATCGATATCCTTTCGCCGAACGATATGCGGGATGAGGGCAAAGACAATCTCTGTATCGGACACTTCGGTTTTCTTCTGGGAAAACAGATATTTCAATATCGGAATCTGGGAAAGTCCCGGGATACCACTCAACGACTGGGTATCCTGTTGCTGCAGAATGCCGCCCAGCAGGCTGACCTCGCCGTCCTTCAGGCGGATCTCATGTTCCACTTTTCGCTGCCCGATCACCGGCTCGCTGATCCCTCCGATGTCCTGATACGAGGTTACGGAGGAAACATCGAGAACAATCTTCAGAGTGACATCTCCGTCGGCATGGATTTGTG
>Ga0181529_10008268_pt1 | contig 10176 bp, 9 predicted proteins | sample PEATcosm2014_Bin_36_FD_119763 | JGI IMG/M metagenome (GOLD analysis project Ga0181529, IMG submission 119763) | Peatland microbial communities from MTU Mesocosm Facility, Houghton, MI, USA - PEATcosm2014_Bin10_30_metaG | ecosystem: Environmental > Terrestrial > Soil > Wetlands > Peat | place... | reverse complement strand
TAACCGGATGGCCTAGTATACCGGTTTGATTTAAAAAGCACGGGTTAACTATTAAGGCACTATGGAAAACCTATGCTTTAAGGCATGATCCGGGGTCGATGTTTTCATTAAAAAGAGGGGCTGTATTCGGCATTTAAGGGGTCTCTTAGGGGGTGAGTTTACCTGTTATGGCCTTACTCTGTTTTCTGCCTCGCCCGGCCCTCATTTTTGCCCCGCCGCCTCCGTCTCCCGGTACCCCGCCGCAGCCCTGGCTAGCCCCTTCCAGTCAGATCCTGTTGACCAGCCGCGGACCTGTTTGCACCCCGCGCGGACCCTCCGGCCTCACCGTGGAAGGTGAGGCCTCGTTATTCAGCCCGCCGCCGTTCTTCGGCACCAGCTCCAGCTGCATCCGTCCCAGCTCGAGGATGGCTTCAATAATACCTATTGAATGATCGTCATCTGAGAGGTGCTTTTCAGGGTGATTGAGTTCTTCGGCACAAACGGCATCGTGATCGGAACGACATACGTGATCTGCACCACCACAAAGTTGCCTACACTATTCGTGCCAACACCGCCAGCGGGTGTCTTATAGGTGGTACTCACAGTCATTGCGCCGCCTGCCAGGTTCGCCCAGCCAACTCCCAACACATAACTGTTCACCTGTGCTGCCGTCGCCGTGCATGAACCTCCGCTGGAGTTTGTGCAAGTCGAACTCAGAAGCATCGCGTAGCGCGTCCCTTCCCGAGCCGATTCGCTGATCATGTCATACGAGTAAAACGTCATGCAGAGTTCCATGAAGCAAAAGATAAACACAAACAGCACTGGTAGGCTCGCTACCGTCTCGATCAACGCAGACCCGGCCTCGCTTCCCGCCGCGTCTCTGCTTCGGTACTCCATCACACGCAAGCAACGGCCGCACAGCAATAATGCTCGCAGAAACCCGGCGCAGCCTCTCCCTGCCCCATTCGCTTGCCGTCGATATGCATTCTTGAAGTCCACCGCTACTTCTCCACTTCCATCACCGACGTCCCGCCCAGCGTGAATGTCTTCGCCAGTCCGGGACATTGCACCGGTGGGGTTGCCGTGGCGCTGGTCAGCACCTGGATGAACTCCAGCGCGTGGTTGCCCGAGCCGGCGCACTTCGCCGTAACCTGGGCCTGGGTATAACTGGCCGTACTGTATTGCGTCCCGCCCACCGCGCTGGTGCAGACATAGAAGGTGGTCGGAGTCACCGTCAGTTTCGTGCCGAACTCTGGTGCTTCGCCCTGTGCTGCCGTTGTGATTCCCGCGCTGCTCGCCGCGCTGGTTGCGTTCTGCATTCCGTAGAGCGCGCCTGCGTTTGCTGCATTGGATATCTCCACCGAATCGTAGACCACGTATCCCATCTCGACGGTTCCCAGCAGCATCGGAATGCCGAACAGCGCAAACACCAGCGCGAGTTCTACCAATGCATTACCGCTCTCGCCGTCCAGACCACTGCATCGCACCGCCACCGGTCTCCACGGCCCGCGCAAACAGCCTTCATCGGTTTGGCTCATCTCTCTCATCGCTTACTGTACCAACTTGGGATTGGCCGCATAGACCGACAGACTCCCCTCGTTCGTGTCTACCACGGCATTCATGCTCCCCCCGGATATGGTCAACGACTTCACGGAGATTCCCCCCTGCATTCCGTTTCCGCTGCTGCCGCCGCTGAAGGTTACAGAGGAACTCGGAGCGATAATGCCTCCGTTCATATAAAGAGTGGACCCTCCGGATATCGTCATCGCGGCCGAATCGCTCGGGTCCTGATAGATCAGCACCCCGTCGTAGCTTCCCACAACGGGTGCGGATCCACCCCCGCTCTCCGTCGCGCCGCCCGACACCAGGTTTATATTCGCCCCACCGGAGGTCGTCAGCGATGCGCCATTGGTCAGGTAGAAGAAGACGCCGTTGCCGCCTAGATTGGAGTGGCCGTTGGCGCCGCTTTCAAATTGCAACTTTCCGCCATAAATGACGTAGATGCCGGGGTTCAGCGTATCGGTGTCGCCGTTTCCGCCCACGGTTAACGCCTTATAGCAGATCGTGCTGCTGGCATTGGCTGGTCCAAAAGGAGTTCGCGTCTGCCCTCCGCTTCCACCAACGCCGGGGTCCGCGAGACAATTAGCCGGAACAAAGGTTGGCACAGTCGGCGAAACTGCTGTGCAAGTTGTGCTGGCACCCTGCACTATGTCGGCTACAGGAACATTGATCGTATCGCCGCCGCCAGTAATGCCGGGGTACCATCCTGTCGATGCGGCTGCCATGGTCGTGGCATTGATTGTGGAGCCGCCGCTTACTTGCATAGTATTGTTGGCCGACGAATTATTGAATATCCCGCAGCCGCTTGCGTTCAATGTGGAGCCGCCCGTGACACTCAGAATGCCGGTCACGCACACACACGTCTGGCTGTATATTCCGCCGCCGGCGATCGCCGTGGCGGACACCGGCACCGTAGTCATCCCATGCGTGAACGCGCTCAGAAAGGTCGTATGGATGGGCATACTGACCGTTGCCTGCACATAACTGCCGGTAAAGTTCCCCGTCGTCGGCACCGTCAGCGTCACCGTTGCCGGATTGGTCGCCAGCGTCGTGTCGAAGCCATTCAGCTTGGCCATTGCATTCGCCACCGCCTGTTCATTTGCGGTATTGCCGTAGCCAACCTCTTCCGCAGCCGCTACCGCGGCCGCCTGCGCCGCCGACTGAGCCATCCTCTTCTCGTGAAACAGGGTCCCCACGTCCAACGCGAACGCAACAAAACCTAGCGCAACCAGTCCCATGAATAGTGCAACAAAGAGTACGGTCTGTCCGCTCTCCTCCCTGAGCAGTCGGCATGTCTGGTGTTCACCGATATTCTTCATTGCACAGCCTCCGACCCAATTGCGCTGTGGGTAACGCTAAATCCAGCACCCTCGTATATGCGAGACTTCCTGGAGAGGGTTTCATTCCTCCCCGGCTTCGGTCCGCACTGGCTATAGGATTGCCAGCCGAACCCCTCGTGCAGCGAAGTCTTACGGAGATATATAAGCCTTCCTAATCCCGCCTTCGTGTAATAAATCAGACAATCCATAAACGGTTCTCCTCAGGCTTTATCGTGCAATTGCGCCGCGAGGGTGACCTTTTCCGGAATGAATTGTTGCCATGGCCAATTTGGACGCAGTCTTCGACGCCATCTTTCCATTCTCCTCACATCTCTAGGCTCTCATTCCGGTCCCTATTCTGTTTCGCTCGCCCCCTGTCCCCCTGCACCCACAGCAGATCTGGCCAGAGCCTTGCAGTCAGCTCCTGTTTTTATCGGCCGCAGACCTGTGTTTTACCCCGCGTAAAATGTGAGGCCTCGTTATGCAGCGCATTACCGTCTTCGGCACCAGCTTCAGTTGCTTCCGTCCAAGCTCGACGATTGCTTCGTGATGTAAGCGCCGGACATATGTTCAAACTCATTAGGTGTATGAGAGGATGAGTTGATTATCCAAGAAGAATCTTCTGTCTGCTCTGTCGTGGTTACAAGTCGGCCGCTCGTCTTACTCCGATACATCACCATGTCAGCCATATGTATAAGTCCTTCTGCGGTCTCGCTGGAGTGAGACAGTACGGTGCCCACCGAGATTGACAGGGGTATACGCGTTTCCTCGTTGACTGGAATAGCGGTTTGTGCGATCAGAGCAACACATCTATCCGCCAGCTCGCTTAGAATCTCGAGGTCAACGTTTCTAGCGATGGCCACAAATTCGTCTCCGCCCCACCGCCCGACGATGTCCATTGGGCGTAACGCGCCCGTCAAGGTACTCGCAGCCTCAAGCAACGCGCTGTCCCCGCAGGAATGACCAAAGCTGTCGTTAATTGCCTTGAACCCGTTCAAATCGATCAAAAGAAGGCCAAATGGATCCTTATGCACTTGGTTCTCGCTCAAAGCGGTTTGTAAAGCCATCTCCATGAAACGGCGATTCGGCAATTGGGTAAGGTGGTCCAGAAAGGCCAGTCGTTCCATCGCATCGGCCTTACGTCGGACCTCGATCTGCCTGGAATCGTCGCTGAATATCTCGATAGACCCGATAAGAGAGCCGTCGGCTCTCCGCACGGGCTGAACTCGTACTGTCACCGGAACCCGGTGCCCTTGCTTATGCCGTAGGAAAACATTTGCCTCGTGCAAGCCCCCATCTGTAATGCATGCCGTCAAAGGGCAACCTTGCTGGCATAGGCTTATTCCTGAATGATCTACGTGACACAGAAAGTTGTCCTGACAGCACTTGCCGAGGAGTTCTTCAGCTTTGTAGCCCGTCAAGCGATAGGCGCCTTCGTTCCAGTATAAAATCCGTCGCTCTGTGTCAACGAAGTACACACTGACCTGCCCCCGGAAAACTCTACCAGATGAAGCTGGAGTCTTCTCGTAATCTAAACGGAAGGACGAAGCATGAAGAAAATCCGGTACACGTAAAGGCAGATCATCGGGACACTGAAGCAGCAAGAGGCAGGAGTGAGGACGGTGGATTTATGTCTCGTGTTTGGGATCAACTTGTCCGAGCGCTTCGCGCACTTTGTTCGCCAGCGCGCTCAGACCAAATGGCTTCTGTAAAAAGTCTGTATTCTGATCATGAATGCCGTTACGCAACACGACATCATCTGTGTAGCCTGACATATAAATAATTTTCAGATTAGGCTGCAGATTTCTCAATAACTCCGCCAGCTCTCTCCCCCCCATCTTTGGCATGATGACATCCGTAAGTAAGAGATCAATATGTTCCTGCTTGCACGCGATCGCAAGAGCTTCCGCGCCAGAACTGGCAGCCAGTACTGTATATCCTAGACCGTTCAGAAGATCAGATATTCCCCTGCGTAGGGACTTCTCATCCTCAACGACAAGTATAGTTTCGGTTCCCTTTGGCGTTGCCTTTGCCTGAATCGATACGACTGGGACGGCTGTTTGTGCGACCTTTGGAAGATAGATTGTGAAACGAGCACCGTGTTTAAGTTTGCTATCTACCCACACATATCCGCCGTTTTGTTTCACAATTCCATACACCATCGCAAGTCCTAGTCCAGTTCCTTTTCCGATCTCCTTGGTCGTAAAAAATGGCTCAAAGATGTCCTTTTGTATTTTCTTGCTGATACCCTCACCAGAGTCGGTGACCGATAGCATCACATAGTGTCCGGGTACTACATAGTGCTGCCCGACGGCACTCCTCGGTTTTACCGTCACATTTTCCGTTGCAATTTTGAGCCTTCCCCCTCGGGGCATTGCATCTCGTGCATTGATACAAAGGTTCATTAGAACCTGAATGATCTGATCCGGATCGGCCTTGATTGCCCAGAGTGCATTGGACAAGGCGACGCGTAATTCAATATCTTCCCCGATGACTCGTCTCAGCATCTTTGTTGTCTCATCGATCACGGCATTGAGATCAATCACAACTGGAGAGCTGATTTGTTTGCGGCTGAATGCCAGCAACTGGCCAGTGAGGCTGGCACCGCGCTCAACAGCCTCCGATATCTGCTTTGTACTCTCGCGTAAGCTGTCCTGGAGGGGGAGGGGATCTTGGAGCACCTCCACATAGGTTTGTATCACCATTAGCAAGTTATTGAAATCATGGGCAATGCCGCCAGCAATACGTCCAAGGGATTCCATCTTCTGGGCATGGCTCAACTGATCGCGAAGCAATTGCTCCTGAGTAATATCACGTTTGACAGCGACGTAGTTAATGACGGTTCCACTCTGATCCTTAATGGGTGAGATTGTGGCTACCTCGCTAAATAGCGTTCCGTTCTTACGCTTATTGACGAGTTCTCCGGACCATGTCTCACCGCGCAGCAGGGTTGCCCACATCGCTTGATAAAACGAAGCCGGATGGCGACCACTCTTTATGATGCGGGGGTTGCTACCGATTGCTTCTTTCCTGGTGTAGCCGGTGATCTTCTCAAAGGCCGGATTGACATACAGAATTGCCCCTTCGAGATCGGTGACGATGATGGATTCAGCAACCTGTTCGATGCTCTGAATAAGTTGTGCGTGTTTTGCCTCTGCCTGCTTCCTTTCTGTGATATTTCGAACAACCAATAGAGCGACCGTATCTTCATCTTCTTTGATGGAGGACGCGACAATGTCCATAGCGAGTTGCAGGCCATCTTTGCGGCAGATACACATCTCTTCCAAGGGTAGTTGCACCTCGCTCTCGTGCAGCCGATGTACAAGCTCCTCAGTCTGGATGCGTGCTTCTGAGCCGACAATATCCGCGAGTCTCCGTCCAATCAGGTCCTTGGGTGAGGAGAGACCAAATAGCTCAACCGCGGCTCTGTTCGCAACCTCGATCACATTCTTCCGTTCAACCATGACGGCATTGGGGGAGTGCTCCAACAGCTTTTGAAAGCGCTTTTCGCTCACCTGCAACACTTTGGTTGTTGTGACCAGGCTTTCCTCCGCTGTCTTGTGGGCGTTGATGTCCTCCACCATGGCGATGAGATGAAGTGCTCGACCTTCGCCGTCGCGCTGGATCGAAACCGTTATCTTAACCCAGGTTAAGGTGCCATCTTTGCGGATGTAGCGTTTATCCCACGTGGTAGGTTCGATGTCGCCGCTCACCATTTGTTGGAGCACCATGGTGCTTGAGGCAAGATCGTCCGGGGCGGTGATCTGCTGAAAGGTCAAGCCAGGGATCTCCTCGACAGAATAGCCGACGATCTCGGCGAAGCGCTTGTTGCACTTCAGAAAGTGCCCTTCGAATGACGTTTGGATCATACCGACCGCGGCCTGCTCGAAGATGGCACGGTAGTATCCCTCGCTCGTCTCTAGCGCTCTGATGGCCGACAGCATCTCAGACTCGAGTCGTTTTCGCTCGGTAATATCAGTTGAGATTCCGCCAAACCAAATCATTTGTCCGTTTTGGTCGCGGATGGGAAATATGCGATTCTGAATCCATTTTTCCTTATTGTCGGGGGTTCGGATTCGATATTCTGAATCGATTGATTCGCCCGCCATCAGACTAGCGAGCCGTGATTGGATTGGGGCCTGGTCGTCAGGATGGACGGCCTCCAGCCAGGACATAGGATTTTGGTAGATGCTGGCGCAACTGCGGCCCCAGATATGTTCATAGGAAGGACTGACATAAAGTGTCTGGTTGGCTGACGCTGGTAGCATCCAAATAACAGCATCAACATTCTTTGCAAACTGGCGAAACATCTCTTCGCTGTTCCGTAGTGCCTCCTCGGTTTGCTTGCGATCGCTGATATCTACGCAATAGGCCCGCACGACCTCAAATTCTGAAGCATAGCTAACCGTTTGCAGCAGAGTCAGGCCATCGGTCGCAACTTCACGCACGATTGGATGCCCCACGTTGGCTTTGAGAGAAGCAATGACGGCCGGCCAATCCTTCATCAAGGGATGTTCGGCACCCGCCTTCCTGATTGCGGGAAACGTCCTCGCCAGTGCGGGATTGCTATAGGTGATATTTCCTTCTAAATCGGTCTCGAAGATGAGGCATGGGTTGAGCTGTGGGAAACTTGCAAGGTGGACAATCTTCTTCTTCGCTCGGTTGCGTTCAGTGATGTCCTCGAAAACAGCCACGAAGTGACCATGCTTCGGACAGTAAGCCAAAACCGAAAAGCTCTTCCCCAACAAATCGACGTCAACCTCAAACCTCTCCGGCTTCCCCGTCAGCGCGACCCGGCCATAGGTCTCAATCAACTCGCGATTGGCTTCCAGAATGCCAGGAACCACCTGGCTGACCCTTTTGTCCGTAACATTCTCCAAGCCGGTTATCGTCACGAAGGCACGGTTGACTTCGAGATATACGAAGTCCTTCGCATGTCCGGCGTCGTCGAGCAGTATCTTGCAATACGCGAGCCCTTCCGCCATGTTCTCAAACATGAAACGGTAACGCAGCTCATTCTGCCGTAGATAGCTACGATAGCGCTCAGCCAGCACACTGACAAAGACACCGGTGGCGAAGAAAATGGCCTGGGCAATGGCATCCGAGCCGCCTGCATTCGCGGAATGCCCATGTTCCCTCAAAATCCAATAATGCGTGAGCAATGATGCAAAAACAGTGGCCACTAAGCCAGGCCATAAGCCAGCCAGTATGGCAACAATCAATATGGATAGATAGAAGGTAATAAACGGTGGTAGTTCCAACCCTAGAAATCGCACCACGGCTTGCCGAATCAACAGTGCCGCAACCACCGTGGCAAACGCGAAGCCAAAACGACGATAATTCCGTGCACGCACAACGCTAACCAAGTCAGGCATGACAGCACTTCCCGGGAGATTTCATACGCCCAGACGAGCTAGTAGTGACAGGAATCTCCATGCTTGCTCCAGACTCGCTCGAATTTTCTCACTCTTCTGCGAATCTGATTATGGAAGAACTGGGATGCGGTTTAGAAGGTTGCCTGAGAACAAATGGGGCCAGTCAACGCGTAGATTCCCAAAATGGGAATTGCTCGATATTGCTTTGGGCACCCTTATTGCTTGGTTATACGAATTGCTCGTCATATAACTATATTCGCAGCAGGAGCCGGCCTAGCCGTCTCTCGGATGGAATTTCTTGTTTAGGCACTTACGTTTATCCGGTATTGAAGCAACCTCAGGTCAATACACTTGCATCTATATCAACCGAAAGGAATAGACTACTTATTTCTACGGTCTTGAGTGCAGGCCATGCGGGCAAATCAGAGTTCCACTGCATTGGTGATGGATAGCTGTTCTGGGCCCTTGACGCAGCCACCACCGATTCACGCCGCAGCGTCAGACGATTCAGGTGGACGTGTGCAGCGGCCTGGCTACATCCAGACGCCGTTTCTACCGTCATCAAGCTCTACAGGAATCCATGGCGGGAGCCTGCGCCACGACGCTCGCAACCTCATGGGAGCGCTTCGACTCTACTGCGACCTGCTGTCAATGCCGGGAGTGCTGAAGCCGGAACACAGCCACTATGCTGAGGAGTTGCGTCTTCTGAACACGCGCAGTGAGGCGCTGATTGAGCATTTGATTCAGTTGCTTTCGCATGAGAGAACTGACGGCCTCGCCGTGGACGCAAGCTCGAAGGATGCTGATGCAGAGTCCTCTTTTGGGGCCGGAGCACGAATAGCCGTAGCTCATGTTATTGGGAAACTGGCCAGCCCATCTAAGCCAGTGAGTCGGTGGAGACCAGCAGCAGCTTCGACGAAGATGGGGAAATCTGGAAACGGATTAGGAGAGGCATTCGTAACGGATCGCTGTTTAGGCACTCTTCCGGCGCAACAGGACGCAATGTCAAACACGACGAAAAGTAAGGGTACGCTGCGTAAGCTTCCCGCATCTGGGTTGCCGAGTACGGCCGAGTCCAGTGCAGACGATTCCAAGTCAATAACGAAGCACCCTGAAGACTCCCAGGCAGTGGCGGGAGGCATTGAATCATGTTGACCCCTGGAAGACATCCTCTCCCGCCCTTAGCAAAGTCCGACCGCGACACGGTTCGAGATAACAGTATCGGGAACTCTGGTACTCGGCCGTTGGAAGACGTGTCGCATGTTTTCTCAAAGCTATTTGAGAGGGACTCCCGGGCAAAAGACATGGAGACGGATTTGCACCGACTGCCCGAAGGAATACTCCCACTTCGCATCCTTGTGGTGGATGACGACGCTTCGCTGCGCAAAGCGTGCTGCGAGATTGCCTACGGAATGGGTTTCGTGGCCCTGGCGGCGGGTAGCGTGCAGGAGGCACTGACGGTGCTGCGTCGACAGCCGGTGGAGATGCTTCTGCTGGACCTTAAGCTGCCCGGAGGCGGCGGGTTGAAGTTACTTGGAGAGGTCAAGACCCTCTATCCAGAGATAGCTGTCGTGATTATCACGGCATTTGCCACGGTCGCTTCCGCGGTGGAGGCAATGCGAATCGGAGCTGGCAACTACCTGACCAAGCCGTTTGCGCGGGAGGAGTTGACCCATGTGCTTGAGGAGTCCAGCCGTACCCATTATTTTGGCTTGGAGAGCCGGAGGCTGCGCGAACGGCTGCGCGAACAGACCGGACTGGGCGGCCTGATCGGCAGTTCTCCGGAGATGGAGAAGGTGTACCGCATACTCTCCAAGGTGGCGCACTCGACCCATCCTGTGCTGATTCTGGGGGAGAGCGGCACAGGCAAGGAGATGGTGGCGCGGGCGATCCACGACAACGGACCGAATGCGGCCAAGCCCTTCATCGCGGTCGACTGCGGG
>Ga0181529_10008267_pt1 | contig 10177 bp, 6 predicted proteins | sample PEATcosm2014_Bin_36_FD_119763 | JGI IMG/M metagenome (GOLD analysis project Ga0181529, IMG submission 119763) | Peatland microbial communities from MTU Mesocosm Facility, Houghton, MI, USA - PEATcosm2014_Bin10_30_metaG | ecosystem: Environmental > Terrestrial > Soil > Wetlands > Peat | place... | reverse complement strand
TGACGCTGGGCATCCAACTCGGCCTGCCGGGCCGCAAGCTGTTCGGCCTCCGTGGAATGCGAATTCAAGGCCGCGTCGCGCTGCAACTCCCACTGCCGCCGCTCGTCAGCCAAGGCCGACCGCGCGGTTTCCAACTCGCTGCGGAGCGATTCCAGTTCGGCCTCCTGAATCGCGGACCGCTCGGCAATTTCCGACCTTTGCGTTTCCAAGGCGGCCTGCCGCGCCTCCAACGCCTGACGTTGGGCATCCAACTCGGCCTGCCGGGCCGCAAGCTGTTCCGCTTCCGCGGAATGCGAATTCAAGGCCGTGTCGCGATGCAACTCCCACTGCCGGCGCTCGTCGGCCAAGGCCGACCGCGCGGATTCCAACTCGCTGCGGAGCGATTCCAGTTCGGCCTCGTGAACCGCGGACCGCTCGGCAGTTTCCGACCTTTGTGTTTCCAAAGCGGCCTGCTGCGATTCCAACGCCTGACGCTGGGCATCCAATTCGGCCTGCCGGGCCGCAAGCTGTTCGGCCTCCGTGGAATGCGAATTCAAGGCCGCGTCGCGCTGCAACTCCCACTGCCGCCGCTCGTCGGCCAAGGCCGACCGCGCGGATCCTAACTCGCTGCGGAGCGATTCCAGTTCGGCCTCGTGAACCGCGGACCGCTCGGCAGTTTCCGACCTTTGTGTTTCCCAGGCGGCGTGCTGCGCTTCCAACGCCTGACGCTGGGCATCCAACTCGGCCTGTCGGGTTGCAAGCTGTTCCGCTTCCGCGGAATGCGAATTCAAGGCCGCGTCGCGCTGCAACTCCCACTGCCGGCGCTCGTCGGCCAAGGCCGACCGCGCGGTTTCCAACTCGCTGCGGAGCAATTCCAGTTCGGCCTCGTGAATCGCGGACCGCTCGGCAATTTCCGACCTTTGTGTTTCCAAAGCGGCCTGCCGCGCCTCCAACGCCTGACGCTGGGCATCCAACTCGGCCTGCCGGGCGGCAAGTTGTTCGGCCTCCGCGGAATGCGAATTCAAGGCCGCGTCGCGCTGCAACTCCCACTGCCGGCGCTCGTCGGACAAGGCCGACCGCGCGGTTTCCAACTCGCTGCGGAGCAATTCCAGTTCGGCCTCGTGAATCGCGGACCGCTCGGCAGTTTCCGACCTTTGTGTTTCCCAGGCGGCGTGCTGCGCTTCCAACGCCTGACGCTGGGCATCCAACTCGGCCTGCCGGGCCGCAAGCTGTTCGGCTTCCGTCGACTGGAAAGTCAACGCTTCGCCGCGCCGCGACTCCCACTGGCGACGTTCCTCATCGAGTGCGGCACGGACTGCCTCAAGTTCGGACTGCACGGCCTCCAGTTCGGCCGCGCGGGCAATCAGGTCGGCTTGCGACTGCGCCCTTTGCGATTCCCACTCGGTCTGGAGTGCTTCCAGGGCATTGAGCCGACGGTCGAACTCGATCTGCCGTGCAGCCAACTCCTCGGATTCCAACGCCTGGTAGGCGACCTGCTCCGCATGCTCGGTTTCCCAGGCGGCGCGCTCGTCGTCCAACGACGCCCGGGTTGCCGCCAACTCGCCCCGAAGCACATCCAACTCCGCGGCGCGGTCGGCCAATTGCCGCCGAGTTTCGGCATGCAAGGCCTCGCCGGCCGCCTGCTGTTCTTCGAACGCGACCTTCTGCCGCTGCAATACCTCTTGCAACGCCGCCAGTTGCTCGGCCTTGGCCGTTTGGCAAACTTCGGTCTGAAGGCGTTCGGTCTCCCACGCCTGACGCTCGTCGTCCAGCAGCGCGTTGGAGTATTGCAACTCGACCTCGAGCGTTTCCAACTCCGCCTCCCGCGCCTGCAATTCGGCCTGGACGGCTTTGAATTCCGCTTCACGAACGTCCCACTGCTTGCACGACTCGGCCTGCTGCGCCTCCCATTCGGCCTGAACGGTTTTGAATTCCGTTTCACGAACTTCCCACTGCTTGCGCGATTCGGCCTGCTCTGCCTCCCACTCGGCCCGCAGCGCGTCCAGTTCAGACTGCCGGGCTTGAAAATCCGCCTGCGTTGCGGCGCATTCGACCTTTTGATCGTCCAGCGAACGAAGGCGGGCCTCGATCTGGACCAATTGCTGGTCAATCGATTGCTGCCGGTCGCGGAGATCCTCGCTGGGCAGGCCCGCTTGCGCGGTTTCAACCACCTCCAAGTCGATGGCCCCGATGCTCAGGCAATCGCCCGCTTGCAGCGCCGACTCGCTGAAGTTCCGGCCGTTCAGCCGCGTGTCTGGCGACCAACGCCGGACCACCGTCCGGTTGGGGCCGCGGAGAATCAGGCAATGAACCGCCCCAACATGGTCGGCCCGCAATCGCAAAGTGCAATCGGGGCCCGATCCAATCGTGCACTTCGACGATTGCAGACGCACGACCTGGCCGTCGCGGCCCGACCCCCGCACGCGGAGGACCAGAAAACCCGGAGTGGATGGAATCACGGACGATGAAAACATTCGGACCATTTTTATTCTCTGCACGGCTGGAAGTGATCCGAATCGCACCGATCGGGAGAGGTTCGCATCGTTCTTGACCGTTCGCAATATAAACCCTCTACGGCATTTAGCTTGCGGCCCGTGGCACGTCAAAGCCGAAACGGCGCATTTGCGGGAGGATGATACTTCCGGAAAAAAGGGCTGATGATCTGTGCCGGTTTTGCCGATTATCGGATAGCAACGCCGGACGGGTATCGAGGGCGGTCACGCCATCGATCGTGGCGCAAGGCGGGAATTGGCCGCCAAGTGTCTCCGGAATTTTTTTCCCGCCGCGGCGCAGGCAATAATACGCGAACTTTTTCACAACTGCTTGCCTCTAAAGCATTTGTGACTGACTCAGCGGGCCGCCGGCCGGCTGCGGGAATATTTCTGGTTTTTTTGATCTTTATTGCAGCGACTTGCGTAGTATAGTTTGGTTACTCCGTCGGTGTCGGGCTCATCTTTCGACACCGCAGGGCAACTTCCGGAACAAACACTTTTTTGAGAAGGGGGTTCGGCTACGGCTACTCTGAAGGGGGGCTAGTTCCTTCAGCGCGGCCCGAAGCGGACGCCAAGGTGAATCCTATGAGCCGTAAAGACGCGATTCTCAGCATGCGCCAGGTGCTCGTCAAAAGGCGCGACGCACTCCGCAAGGCACTGGCAGGCGACTTGAGCCTGCTGAAGGAACTCAGGGCCCAGACCTCCGGCGACATGGTGGATGCCGCCCTGGATTCCGTCCAGGACGAAATCAGCTCGCAGTTGGCCGAGGTCGAAAGCCGCGAACTGACCCGCATCGAATATGCCCTGGAGCGGATGCGCACCGGGCAGTTCGGCGTCTGCGAAGGCTGCGGCACGGGCATCCCCATGGCCCGGCTGAACGCCCTGCCCTACGCCACGTACTGTATCAAGTGCCAGCGCGAGGCCGAGCGGCAAGGCGCCAACGGCGGCAGTTCTGCCGATGTCGACTGGAGCCGCTTGCTGGATGCTTCCAGCGGCGATTCCGACTTGTCGATCAACGACATCGAGTTGGACGTTTCCTGAGCGATTGCCACGCCTGGGGATGCGACGCTTCAGCAGCAAAGGACCGCCAGCGGTGATGTCGAAACGCCGAACGTCGTGGCCGGCGCGGGCCGCGGGGGGCTTCGCCCGGGCGCTGCTGTTGCTGACCATCGCCACGCTGAGCGTCGCGCCGGCCAGCGCCCAACAGCCGGCCACCTCGCCCGAAGCGCGGGCCCAATTGCAGCGGATTCTCGCTCAGAACGCCGCCGTGCTGGAGGCCCAGGCTACGGTGCTCAAGACGGTGGCCAAACTCATCGGCCCCACGGTCGTCCATATCGAAGCCGACGTGCCGCAGCAGACGCTCGAGCACAATCGCGATCGGCACGTCGAGGAAGCCGGCTCCGGGGTGATCGTCCAGCGGAAGGGCCGCTTCTACGTGCTCACCAACCGGCACGTCTTTCGCAACGCCCCGGCCGGCGGCATCCGCATTTATCTGGCCGATGGCCGGGAACTCCATCCGCAGCGGGTGCTGGAGGATGAAGAGACCGACGTCGGCGTGCTGGCCGTCGAGGCGGCCGATCTGATCGCCTCCCCGGTCGGCGACAGCGATCGAATGGAGATCGGCGATTTCGTGCTTGCCGTCGGCAGCCCCTTCGGCCTCAGCCATTCCGTCACGTTCGGCATCATCAGCGCCCGCGGCCGGCACGATCTTCAATTGGGCGACGACTCGGTCCGCTTCCAGGATTTTTTGCAGACCGACGCGGCCATCAATCCCGGCAACAGCGGCGGCCCCTTGTGCAACTTGCGAGGCGAGATCATCGGCATCAACACGGCCATCGCCAGCAATTCCGGCGGCAACGAGGGCATCGGCTTCTCGATCCCCATCAATCTCTTCATGGCCGCGGCCCGCCAGTTGATCGACACCGGCAAGGTAACGCGGGCATTCCTGGGCGTGAGTCTCGACGCCAGGTTCGGCCCGGCCATGGCCGCCGAACTGGGGATGCCCCGGGCGACCGGCGCGCGGGTCCACGATGTGTCGCGGGGCGGGCCGGCCGAGGCCGCCGGCATCCGCACCGGCGACGTGATCACGAAACTCGACGGCACGGCCATCGACAACGACGCGCATCTGGTGAATCTCGTCGGCCTGATCGAGGTCGGCAAGAAGGTGTCGCTGGAGGTCTTTCGCGACGGCAAGACGATCGTCCTTGAGGCGGAAGTCGCCGATCGCAGCAAGTTCGGGCCGTGAATTGCCGCGCTGCCGCTCTTCGTAGGGTGGGCCGAGTAACACGAGTCCCACCAATAGAGAGCCACGTTCCGTGATTGCCGCGCTGCCGCGCTTCGTAGGATGGCGTCGACCGCCCCTATCCCGGCAACGACCCCAGATAGCCCGCAAAACACTCGTTGTACAGTGCCCCGGGCCGCCGTTGCCGCAGCCGGGCCACGGCATCCGGCCCGCGGAAGCCCAGCTCGCAGAGGATCAGCCCGGCGACCAGGGCCGACCGGTTGAAGCCCATGCCGCAGTGCGAGAGGACCCGATGTCCGGCCTGGACCAGCGACGCCCCGAGGCGGCCGATCGCGCGGAGTTTGGCCAGGTCCGGCAGTCCGTCGTCCAGGATGGGAAAGTAGATATACAGGCACTGGTTCGGCACCGTCGGCACGCCCACGTCGAGGTCGCCTTCCAGATCGATGATCGTGTCGATCCCGTTGTCCTGGAGCAGTTTCCAGTCCTCGATGACCGGGGAGATGAATAGCCGGCCGGCGTCGTCGATTTGAAAGAGTTCCATGCTCGGGCAGGTCCTGGGATGGCGAAGGTTTCGGGTGTCAAGCTTCAGTTGTCGGTTGTCGGTTTTCAGTTGTCGGTTGGGTGGGCGTGTCCGCCAGGCAGGCGTCGTACTCGGTACTCAGTACCTTAGCGATGTTTAGCGTTCCGCCTTTTGCTTTTCGGGCTTGAATCCTAGTTCTTTGGCTCGTGCAAAATCCTTGTCCGCTTGGGCCTGATCGCCCTTCCACAGGTATTCGGATCAAGTCGGATCGACTCGCTGAGGTCCGCAATCGCCTTGTCATATTCGTGCTTGACAAGGTATGCCGTGCCGCGGTCATACCAGGCTAGCGCCATTTTCGGATCGAGCCGGATCGCTTCCGTAAAGTCGAAAACCGCCTTGTCATATTCGTGCTTGACAAAGTATGCCGTGCCGCGGCCATACCAGGCTAGCGCCATTTTCGGATCGAGCCGGATCGCTTCGGTAAAGTCGGAAACCGCCTTGTCGCATTCGTCCTTGGAAACGTGCGATGCGCCCCGGCAATGCCAGGCCTTTGCCATCTTCGGATCGAGCCGGATCGCCTTCTCAAAAGCGGCGATCGCGGCGTCATATTCCTTCTTTTCGGAAGCAGACTTCCCCTGCTGGTAGTAATCTTCCGCCGTCGGCGGTTTGCACGGGGACGTTTGCGCGGCAGCGACCAAAGTCGATGCCGTCGCCAGTGCAAAGATCACCGCCCGTATCATCGCACATCTCCCTTCCCAAGTCGAAAATCTTGCTGATGCCGTGGAAACGGCTGACCCGGCCATGCGCTGCCCAACCCTGGGCTGTGGAATCCAATCGGTTCGCGGCCACAACGATGTTCAGCCCCGCCTAATCTCCAACCGACAACCGACAACTGACAACTGACAACCGACAACCGACAACATCTCTCCCCCTACCCTTCGCGTCCCTCTTCCCTTCCCGCCGCCCTATTCAACCCCCGAATGATCTTCTCAATCACCTTCTCCTTCTCCAGATCCATGGCCACCTCCATGTTGTACTGCCGGGCGGGGATCCGGCGGCGGTCGAAAACGGTCATCCCGGTCGTCAACTCGCCCATCGTCTCCACATCGCCGGCCATCTCCTGGGCCGCGAACAACTCGGGGTACAAAATGGCCATCAGCGTAATCGTGTCGTGGACGTGAATCCCTTCGATCCCAAACCGCTGCCGGTAACCGCGAAAGGCCGAAGGCAGGATCTTCCGCAACAAGGCGCCCACGCGGGTCGTCTCGTCGGGCAACTGATGGAACAAGTCATAGCTCAAAGTGATGCGATTGGTTACGTCCAAGGGAATCAGGGTCTTCGTGGAGGCCGAACGGAAGACAGCCTGGGCCGCAGGCGGATCGCAATAGATATTGAACTCGGCGGCAGCCGTGTAGTTGCCCGATACGGCCACGGCCCCGCCGGCAATCACCACGCGCCCCACCAGCGAAGGCAATTCGGGGTCGCGTTGGAAGGCCCGGGCGATGTTCGTCAGCGGCCCCAAGGCCACGATCGTGATCGCGTCCGGGGCGGCACGGACCTGGTCGCAGATCACTTTCTCGGCGGGCAGCATGTGCTGCCGCTCGGCCACGGGCAGATCGGTGCCGCCCAGCCCGTCGGGACCATACAGTCCCCGGCCCTCGGCCGGCAGGCCGACCTCCGGCTCAGGTTCCGATGCGGCCCCCAAGCGGGGCAGCCGCGGGGGATCGAGCCCCTCGACAATCGCCTGCATGTTCCGCGTGGCCTGGACCGGCGAACAGTTGCCCCCGACCGCCGTCACCGCCACCACGTCCAAACCCGGGTGAAACAGGGCAAAACTCAACGCCAAAGCGTCATCCACGCCCGGATCCACATCCAGGATCACTTTTCTCGTCATCTTCACACCCCGGGGATCCCTGGAAAGCAAAAATCTCCATTTTTGGAAGGTTGACCTTATTTTATCCCCCAAAACAACGATAGCAAGGGCAGCAGCGGTGAGGCCCAGAAGACGTGGAAAGGCCCGCGCAGTCCGGCTTGAGCCGGCCCCAATGCCGCATCTTCCACCCAAAGTTGGCGGGATTACGAGCACGGCTTGCCAAAAATCCGTCTGGACAAGATTGAGAAAATCGCTAATCTACGCCCCGGCCAAAGCTCTTCCTCTTCTTTAAGCAGGTTTCCCAGGCGGAAAGGAGTTCGCGCCCATGACGCGCCTCGTGCTCGCAATTGTTGCCGCAACGGTCTTCAGCGGGTGCCAGCACAGCGGACAGCAGGCGATTGACCCCTTCTGGGGCCGGACCACGGTGCCGTCTCCGGCAACCGGCTCGATCGGCGCGCCGATCGTCTGCCAGGGATATCCGCAACCCCTGCAGCCACAACCCGTCATGACGCCGGGTACGCCGCTGCCCAACGGCGGGCTCCAGCCAACCACGCAGCCCAACCTCCTGCCGGCGCCGATGTCGCCTCCGCCAAGTGCGCCGGGTATGCCCACGCCAATGCCCGCGCCGCCGGGCACAGGAGTAAGCGGGGTTCCCTACGGCTATGGAACACCGGCCATGACCTCGCCGCCATCGAGCTATCCCACGCCGGGCCGCGCGCCGCCCTCGGGATATTCCAACCCGAATTGGTCGCCATCGGGCAGCCCGGGGTCGCCAGCGGCGGCCGCGCCCGGCTCAGCGCCGGCCGCCACGTATCCCTCGTCGCCCGCTTCACCAACGGCGCCGGGCAGTTTCACTCCTCCGACTGGCGGAGCGATGCCGATGGGTGCGAGTCCCGGCTCATTCTCGCCGACAGGACCCACGCCAGCGCCAACGCCGGCCGGTTCGCCACCGTCCGTGCCGCCCCCAGGCTACTTTCCGCCCGGCGGATACAATTATGACAATCGAAACGGATCCTATCGCCCCGGCCCTGGAGGCAACTGGGCAGCACCCAGCGGCGTTGCGGCCGCTCCGCTGGGCCTCGACGGAGCGACCGTCTCGGCCCCGCCCGAGGCAACCGCGGGTGCGGGCCTCGATGCCGGCCCCAGTATCGTCCGCATTCCCACGGCCGGGGACGGCAGTTCGGCCGCGACACCGGCATCGGGCGAAATCCCCGCGCCTCCCGCGCCGTGACGCGGGCTGTGCTGGCTGCTTTGGCAGACAGCGAGAAAGGTAGCAGGCAGACTTCGTCTGCCGTTCGCCGGAGGCTTCCGGCTTCCGAAGAGATATTCGCGGCTGAAGCCGCCGGGCGGACGGCGCGCCGAAGGGCCTGCCGCCTTTGGCTGCTGCCCAATCTCGTCTTATAATGTCAATGTAGCCGGGAAACCAGACCATCGCGAAAATACCAGAGAATCCTCGACCCTCGTGAGCAGCCTTTTGGACATTCTCGGATCGCCGCTTTCGTCGCTTTCCAGCGGTGCAAGCCGCTGGCGGCTGGCGAATTGGGCGAAGCTCGTGCCCAAAATCGGCGCGATGGAACCGCAACTGCTCAAGCTCAACGACGAGCAGCTTCGCAAGCGCAGCCTGTCGCTCCGCTATCGGGCGAAGAGCGGCGAGCCGCTTTCCAAGCTGCTGGTCGAGGCCTACGCCCTGGTCCGCGAGGCCGCCCGGCGGACCATCAACATGCGGCACTTCGACGTGCAGATCCTGGGCGGCATCGCCATGTTCCACAAGTCGATCGTCGAGATGCAGACCGGCGAAGGCAAGACCTTGGCGGCCACCTTGCCCATGTACCTTTACGCCCTCGTCGGCAAAGGCAGCCACCTGGCCACCGTCAACGACTACCTCGCCCGTCGCGACGCCGACTGGATGGGCCCCATCTACCGCGCCTTGGGCATGACGGTGGGCGTGGTCGAGACGCAGATGGCGCAGAACGAGCGCCGCAAGGCCTATCAGTGCGACGTGACCTATGGCACGGCCAAGGAGTTCGGCTTCGATTTCCTCCGCGATCGCCTCCTGCTGCGGCGGATCTCCGAAGGCCAGAGCGATCTCCTGGGCGGAATGCTGGGCCATCGCAGCGAATCGAGCGAAAAGCCCGTGCAGGGGGCCGCCTTCTTCGCCCTCGTCGACGAGGCCGACAGCATCCTCATCGACGAAGCCCGCACGCCGTTGATCATCAGCGCCCTGCCGACCGAAGAGCAGAAGCTGGAAGTCGAGTGCCACAAGTGGAGCGCCGAGGTCGCCGACCAGTTCATCGACGAGGAAGACTACGAGTTCGACCACGAGAAGAAGACGGCCGAATTGACCCGCGAAGGCCGGCAAAAGGCCCGCCAGCTCGCCAAGCCCCCGGAACTGGACACCATGGGCATGGTCAACATCTATCGTTTCATCGAGCGCTCGATACTCGTCCAGCGTGAGTACAAGCTCGACCGGCAGTACGTCGTTCGCGACGGCGAGATCGTGATCGTCGACGAGTTCACCGGGCGTTTGGCCGAGGGCCGCAAATGGCGCGAGGGCCTGCACCAGGCGGTCGAGGCCCGGCAGGGCGTGGAGGTGACAGTGGCCACGGGTCAGGCCGCGCGGGTCACCATCCAGGACTTCTTTCTGCGCTACGAGAAGCTGGCCGGAATGACCGGCACGGCGATCGACTCCGCGGCCGAGTTGCGGCGGATCTATCGCTGCCACGTGCTCCGCATTCCCACCAACAAGCCTGCCATCCGGCAGCGGCTCCGCACGCAGGTCTTCGGCGCCGAAGCGGCCAAGTGGAAGGCCGTCGTGGAGGAAGTCTGCCAGCTTCACGAGCAAGGCCGGCCCATGCTCATCGGCACGCGCTCGATCGATAAATCCGAGGTCCTTTCCCGCCTCTTGACCGAGCGCGGCATCCCCCATCAGGTGCTCAATGCCAATCATATCGCCGCCGAAGCCGAAATCGTGGCCCAGGCCGGCGCGGAGGGCCGGGTCACCGTCTCGACGAACATGGCCGGCCGTGGAACCGACATCAAGCTCGGCCCCGGCGTGGCCGAAATCGGCGGCC
>Ga0181529_10008261_pt1 | contig 10186 bp, 9 predicted proteins | sample PEATcosm2014_Bin_36_FD_119763 | JGI IMG/M metagenome (GOLD analysis project Ga0181529, IMG submission 119763) | Peatland microbial communities from MTU Mesocosm Facility, Houghton, MI, USA - PEATcosm2014_Bin10_30_metaG | ecosystem: Environmental > Terrestrial > Soil > Wetlands > Peat | place... | reverse complement strand
GTAGACCCGGCCGGTAATGATGGGCCGATCCGGATCTCCGTCGAGAAACTCCACCATCACCTCGTGTCCAATGCGCGGGATGTGCATCGCGCCCCACTGTTTGCCCGCCCAAACCTGGGCAACGCGCACCCAGCACGATGCCTTCTCGTCGTGGTTGCCCAGCCGATCCCAGTCGAACTGCACCTTCACCCGTCCGAATTTGTCCGTGTAGATTTCTTCGCCCGCCTGACCGACGACGACCGCGGTCTGCGGCCCTTCGATCCTGGGCTTGATGGCCATTCGCCGCGGGCGAAACTGCGACTGGCTATCGAGTAGCGTGTAGGTGCCCTTGAACGGTTCGTCGGTCGCGGCCACGTCGCCAGTTTCGTACTGATTGACGCTGATCGAGTAATTCGCGGAGGTGATGAGGTACTCCTTCTTGAAGTCGTCCTCGCTCCAGAATGGATTGAATTCGTCATCGACGGACAGCGGCCTTCTTAGCGTGACCAGATCTCCGGTCCCAAGGCCCAAGGTGTTGCCCTCGACTTTGATGAGGGTATTCGCGACGTGGCCACCCTCCACGCGCACGGCGGCTTCCGCTTCGGCGTCGGGCTGTTCGGAAAGTCCGCCCGGATTGTCGTAGTCCTCGAAATGTGGGCCAGGCTGGGGTTCCAAAGAGGTCTTCTGTTCGACGAGTGTCGCCTTCGTCCTTGGCTTGGTGTAGTCGTAGCCGCGCACGACGGTGAATTTGCCCGCGTAGAGCGAGCCGGCCACGCTGAGCGACCAGAAGTGTTCTTCCTCGGGGGCCTGCTTGGGCTGTTTGAGCAAACAGAGCACGGACGCGTAGCCCGATACCTTTGCGTGGGCCGTGGCGGAATCCGCCAGGACCAAGGTGTGTTTGTCGTTCTCGTGCTTGAAGAAATAGTAAATTCCCTCTTCCTCGAAGAGGCGCTGGATGAAGTTGTAGTCGGTCTCGCGGTACTGCACGCAGTATTCGCGCTTGCGGTAATCCGACTTGAGCGAACCCGATTCGACGTCGGTGAATCCGCGCAAGGACAGCACGTCGCTCGCGAGCGCGGGGGTATCCTGTTCGAAGAAGATGCGGCAGTCGCTGGCGTAGTCGAAAAGCGTGAGTTTCGGGTTGAGCACGGCCGCGTAGCGGGTGTGGTGTGTCGACAGCCCGAGCTTGGCGAAGTAGGTGACGATGCCGTTGAAAAAGCGAAAGTCGCCCGTGTCGAGCTTGAGGCGGACGGTGAGCGACTGGCCAAGAATCTTATCGATGGGAATATTGGGATCGTCGGAGAGGAGCGTGAGTGTGAATCGATACGGCGTTCCGAGCGCCTCTTTGCCTCGAAAGGTTTCGAGTAGCAGCGAGCCGTCGGGCAAGGGGCTTGTTACCAGGGTGTCGCGTCCGAGCAGTGCCATGGGAGCGTCCTTGGGTTAGGGGTTGACAGTCGTTACGTCGCACGGCGGATCGAAGCCTAGCATGGTGCGGTGGGGTTGACGGCCATCGCTCGATCCTCGTGCGCGGCGCGGGAGCAGGCGTCGCTATTCGCTCGCCGAAAGCGAGAAGGTACAGTTGCCGGCGGGGATGTCTTCCGTGCGGATTTCTTCGTCGCCAGTCGTCCCTTGGCGCTCCGACCCGTCGGCGAGCTTGAGGCGATAGGCCCGCCCCACGATCGCCTTGCCCTGGGCATCGACCAGCGTCACTGAAATCCACGTCGTTGGATCCTCGGCGGGCTTCACCGCCTCGGGCACGTCGGGCACGATGAGTTTGCAGGTTCCGGGGTCGATGTCGTAGTCGCCCCACAAACCTTGCTCGTCGAAGTTGCCTTCGGCCGTGCTGCCATCGGGAAGCTCGATGCGATAGGGACCGGGGTAGGGCTTGCCCAGCTCGTCGAGGACTTCGATTTCGATCCACTCGGTCTTGGTCAGCATCCTTTTGAGCTGCGATGGCGTGATGGCTGGCTCCGTGACGTAGCTGACCGCTTTGGGTGAGATGTTCCGGCGCAGGAGGATCAAGCCATCGGGAAATAGCGGCGGGCGCCAGTCGGGCGAGAGTTTGTCGCGGGCCTGGGTCAGCAGCGGCGCGAGATCGTCTTGCGTGCCCGCCTGCTTGGCCATGGCGTCCAAGATTTGCGCGGCATCGGCGCGCTGGACCACTTCGTGGTTGTTCCGGTCCGGCGTCTTCGACAGATCGACATCCACGACCAACTTGTACTGCCGACCCGAATAGCTTAACCGACCGCGGGTTCTGGCATCGATCTCTCTTACCAGCCGGCGCCGCGCCATCGTGGTGCTCTCCGGTACCCCCGCCGCGTCCTTGCCCTTCCGCAGGACGACCAAATCCCCGCTCTTAACCAAATCGCCGACCAGCTCGATCAAATCGCAATCATCCACGCGGGAAAGCGGAAAGCTCGACAGTCGCGCCTTGGAAACGAACTCTCGCACATCGCCCAAGTCCAGGCGATCCGGATTCTCGACTGGGTTGCCCGCACGCCATGCCGGTATCTCTTCGTAGCCGTCCTGGCCGCATAGGCGGCTGGCGTCGGTCGCGCGCACCAAGACGAGATCTTCCTCACGCCAAAATCGCGTGAGAGAAAGCGACGCGCAATCGAGATCCATGGCTCTAGCCTAGCAATGATTGGAAGACACGGTAGGATTGCGATGGGTACTTCGTTCAACATGTCAGCCCATGTACTCAAAGCAGGGGAGAGCATCGTCAGTGTCGCCAGGGCGCACGACTTTCTCGACTGGCATCTCATCTACGATCACGCCTCGAATTCCGATTTGAGGAAGAAGCGCCAACACCCAAACGCGCTTTGCGAGGGCGACGAAGTTTTCATCCCCGAGAAGATCAAGAAACCGCTCGCGCTCGCCACCGGATTTCGCCACAAGCTGCAAGTCGTCTTGGGCCGCGGGGTTTGGAATCTCAAGTGGAGCGTGGCGAAGGCCGGCTGCGGCGACAAGGTGAAGCTATCGGGCGAAACGAACCTTCCCTAGGGCCAGATTAAGCTGCGCTTGCGGGCCCGCGAGCTTCCGTCGCCCAAGCTGCCAACGCTGACGGCCACGATTAAGGATGGAGCTTTTTCGCAAGATTGGGAAATCAAGGACGTACAACATCTTTCCAGCGACGATCCACCCAAGGCGTTCGACCAGGTCCACATCGAGGCGACGACCGACGACGACGCGGTTGCTTGCAACATCGCGGTCCTGGTCGTGGAGGCGGTCGCCACGGCGTCCGTCCAATCGTTCTCCGCCGACCGAAGTTGGAGTGGTTTCACCAACCGATCTCGCTTCGAGCAAAGGATCGACAAGTTCGTGAACCTCGTCGAGGCCAAGCCGAATGTTCTCAAGGGTTGGGGCGGGACGCATGTGGATCTGCGCTCGGCGGGAATCACCGGAACCGCCGGCGGCTGTCCGTGGGCCGGCTACCGCTGGGCTCGCCCGGCCGGCATGTCGATGGTGCCGGCGCAGTATTACGATGGCCACACCTGGGTGCCCTTGCCGCCCGGATTCGTCCCCAGCGCCACCAACTACCAAGCCGTCGGTTTCTACAAATCCGGCGCGACTTTCATGGGCGCCTCCGGCGGTACCTGGCCCGAGGCTTTCGCGGACTACGATTTCAACAGCGCCAACTACCGCAATGTCCGAACCAAGTGGAGCAAGCAGGCCCACGATCAGTGGACCGACAAGTTCTGGATTCAGCGAGACGGCTGTCTGTCGGACAAGTCGGTCACCACCTGTTGCCGCCATGGCGTCGACGTCACCCTCACCTTCGTGGAAGTCAATGCTTACGCTGTCGGGGTGGTACTGCTTGCTCCCGGTGCCCTGCGATCCAACGCGGGCCTGTGGTTCATGGGCGACACCAGCAACATGCCCGCGCACGAGACCGGGCACCACCTGGACAATCCCGACGAGTACAGCGGCGGCGCGGTCGATCCGACGCTGTCGGGCGATGGCGCGGTCAACGGGATCGACGCTGACTGCATCATGGGTCAGAACATGACCAAGACGAAAAAGCGCCACTACCACGCGTTTGCCGAGATGACCGGGCGCTTGGCCAAATCGGTCAATGGGCGCGACGACAAATACGAGGCGGTGGACAAGTGAGTGAAGACGAGATCGCGTCGATGCGGGAAGCTCTGGCGGCGCTGGGGCGCGCCCCAGCGTTGATGACGGGATTTGGAATCGAGCGGCTGACCGTCAGGTCCGAGCTTTGGGCCGAACGACTCACGGTCGTGGGGACGGGCAAGGCGACGCTGTCCACGCTTCGATCGTTTGGAGACGCAAGCGGAGAGGAAATCGGACGATTCGAGACCGATATCCTGGAAAAATATCGTACCGATCTCGTCCGCGCCGTGGAAGCCACGCTGCTCGGAGGTCCACCCGCCAATCTTTCGCCAGGCGACGTGCGGCTGCTGATTTCGGTTGTCGCGTGCGGGTCCAGGATGAGCCGAGTCGTGGGCGGCGGCCCGGCGGAACTGGAGCCCCACATGCCGCTGTTGCTCGCGCTCGACGCCGCCGCGGTCCAAACGCGTGCCCACGCGAAGGCGACACTGAAGCTCGACATGGAATTGCCTTCGTCGCTGCCTCGCGGTCCGCAGACTTTGTCGCTCGAGCTTACGTTCCGGAACCGCGGGCGCGAGGGCGCGTGGATTCGCAGCCCGTCCTCGGGAATGGAGGACGAGCCCATGGAGCATGTGCGCCTCTGGTATGCCGAAAAACCGCGCGACCAACCCGGCGTGACAGCGTTGCCGCTCGAACCGCGGTGGGTGCCGCTCGAACCCGGCGTGCGCGTGCAGCGGCCACTTCTCTGGGTCGGTCCAGGCGAGGTCGAGACGCGCCCGTTTACCGCCGCGGTCGAGCTGGATCCAGGCTCGTATCTGATGCGCGCGAGTTTCGCGAGCTACGCGGGGGGCGAAAGCGTGGCCGGCCAGAACCTGCTACGCGGGTGCGTGTTTTCGACCGAGCACGCGGTCGAGGTCAGGGCGTGAGTCGAAGTGTACTCGCGCGGATGGGATGGGCGTTCCTCCTCGCGTCCCAAGGACAAGCGAACGCCGGTCAACGCGACGGCGTTTCGGGTGGAACCACCGCGCACGCGTTCGAGGCGGACGTTTTTCTCAGCGATGGGCCAGGAGCGATGTCGGCCGCGTTCAAATTTCGTGACTCCGCCCTCACGGTGATCGTCCCGCGGGCCGAGGATGGTGGAGCCGCAGGAATCTATCGCATGACCCTAAGCAAGCAGGACTTGCTCATGGCGGAGCTTGCCAGTCTGCCCGCCAGCATTCCCGGTCCTCCGGCTCGGCCCGACATGCCGGTTGTGAGTTTCGTCGTGCGTGACAAAGGAAGTGTGCGGCAGCTTGCGGCGGCCCGACCGACCTCCGATCCGCTCATCGACAAGATCCTCGCCGAGATCGGTCGCTGCGAGATCTCCGCCAAAGCTAGCCCGGCAATCGTATTCACCCTGGAAATCCAGCCTCCGAGCAAACCGCCGCGGGCGGGTCGACGGCAAACGATGGTGGTGCGTCTGTCAGCCAAAGGTGAACGCGGAGCCGAGGTCCACATCGCTCCCGGTCTGCTCCAGCTTCAATCGTCGATACAACAACTTCCCGCGGCGCCAGGAACCACGCCCCTGCCTCCTGAATGGGAGGCCATGGGCGAGCCTGCCACGGAGGCAACGAATTGGACCCTAACGCCAGGTTCACCCCTGGACGTGAACCTGGCCGTGAACATGGCGACGTCCGAACCTCGGTGGATTCGTGCCGTGCTGAATGGAAATGTCTCTTTTCGAAGCTCGGACGGTTCCGAGGATGTCAGGATGGACGTCTCGTCGAAGGCCATTCCAACCGGCGTTCGGCCCGCGGGGCCAGGACGCCCACGCAGATGACAGTGCTTGTCGGCTAGGAATTATCGGCTAGCATTTTGCGCATGGCCGAGATCCGCGTCACCCTCGAAGATCTCGCGAAGGGCGTCGTTCTCAAGACCGGGGAGAGCCACACGGTCGTTCTCATCGCTAGGGTCGGCCGGGTCCGTCTGGTGGGAATGTTCTTCGATCTCGACAAGTGTTTTCTCCTTCCCAGTGCCATGCACGGCATACGGAGAATCAAGAGCGAGTACGACGCGCACCCGAATAGCAACCTGCTGATCGTAGGCCACACCGACACGTCGGGCGCGGACGACTACAACTTAATCCTGTCCGTGGAGAGGGCCGATGCCATGGCCGCCTTCCTCACCGACGACGTGGCGACCTGGGAGGGGTACTTCGGGACGGACAAACCATCGGAAAAGCGCTGGGGAGCGCGGGAAGTGCAGAACATGCTCGCCGCCTTGCCCGAAGGCGGGACGCCATTCTACGACGGCGCGCCGAATGGCACCGAGGACGCGAAGCACACGGCCGCGGTCAAGCAGTTCCAGGACGCGCAGGGTCTGGCCGTCGATGGCATCGCGGGACCTATCACTCGGCACGCGCTCATCCAGGCCTACATGGGCCTCGACGGCACGACCTTGCCCAGCGGTATCGCGCCCACCACCCACGGATGCGGCGAGAACTTCCCCGTGGACGCGACCGGGGACGGCGTGCGCGATCCCGACAACCGTCGCGTCGAGGTGTTCTTCTTCGACGGACCGATCCAGCCGGCCCCGCCGGGGAAGACTTCGCCGGCCGGGTCGACCGAGTATCCGCAGTGGCTGGCGCAAGTCACGGAGACCGTCGACATTTCCGCCGAGGATCCAGACCCGACGAGCATGCGCATCCGGCTTCACGACGACAACGCGACACCGCTCACCGATGTGCAATTCAAGGTCGCCGTATCCGGCCAACCGGACACCACCGGAACTTCGGCGGACGGCTTCGTGACCATCCAGTTACCCGCCGCTTGTCCGGCAACCGTCACCGTAAGCTGGGGCGGACCGCTCGCGGACGGCTCGTTTCTCTTCAGCCGCGACATCTTCGCCGACTGCTCGGAGGGTGCGAGCGACGAGCAGTCGCGGGCGAAGCTTTTCAACCTCGGCTACCCGTCGGGGTCCGACGCCGATTTCGAATCCGCCGTCAAGGCCTTCCAGCGCGACTATCAGACCGGCGAGTACGGGCTGGTCGACGGCGCGCTTCCGCCGGCGACGAATTCCAAGCTTGGGTCCATCTACGCGGGAAATTTGGATGCCACGCGACCGCCCCCAGCCTCTCCCACGCAACCCGATGACGATGAAGACGGCGAGCCCCCGCCCGTCACCCTTTCCATGGACTGCGACCTTTAACCACGAGCCCCACGCATGGCGAAGCAAACCCCCGTCGTCCCGCTGGCGAACATCAGAATCCGGGTCCGTTCTCGTGGGGGACGAGCGATCGCCCAGGCCGATGTTTCCGTCGACAGCCCGGCATCGACAGCCAAGACCGGTGCGGATGGTTTCGTGAAGTTCGGGTTCACCGACGCCCAGCTCAAGGCATCAAGCCCGCCCGGCCAGATAACGATTCACGCCAAGAAGCGCCACCATGGACCCGATCCGGGATCTGGCAACGCAATCGCGCCGGGCGAAATCAAGGTCACGGCGACCGTCACCCTGACTGGCTTCGATCCATCCACGCCAGGATTGGCCACGGACAGCCGTGGCTCCTTTCTCGATCTCGTGCTCATGGACGCGGGCCTCAATTTTGGCCAAGCCACGCCGGGGACGATCACGCGCCGGCTGACCGACGACCAGGTCCAAAAAGAGTTGATGTTCCTTAACACGCAGGGGGACGTGGTGTTGGCGCCAGACTCCGAATTCCAGTTCGACCACGACACCGCGAGCGGTGAATTCGATGCCTGCGATCCCTCGAAGTGCAAACTGAAATCGCCGGTCGCGAACAAACGTGTTTCGGTGCAAAAGGCGCTCATCGCGAACGTTAAATTCATCATGCTGATGAGTTTCGCCCCAAGTCCGAGGGCGCCGAAGACGGACCAGATTCCCGGGCAGCGGTTCGTGCGCGACAAATTCGGTTGGGCCAACATGACCCTTGCGCTTCTCGATCAGCGACACGTGGTTGGCCTGGCCCGACTGTGCAAGGAATTGAGCGCCAACCACGGCATCGCGGCCATTTACACCCAGGGAGTCAGCGGCGATGCGTCCCGCCCCGACACGCACGGGTACGGACTCGCCATCGACTTTGGGGGCTGCGCCACCGATCTACCCGACCCCGGCGACAAGAATTCCACCGTGCGCCTCGGAACGGACTTCGTCGTCTTTCTACACTGGGGAAACCATCCCATGTGGGACGGCACCACGGTGCTCGCCAACCCGACGAATTCCGCACTTTGGAAGCGACTGTCGGTCAATGACGACGGCCACGACTATTCGGCGGATCCTTCGGCAACCGTTTCGCGCCTTCATTACCGCATGGATCCGGCCCCCTTCCAGGATCCGGTTCCGGCCGCGCTCGCCACGTCGGATCCCGCCTTGGCCGCCCAACTCGCCACCGTGGCGACGCACTTCGTGTCCGCGCAGGCGGTTTTTCAAGGCGTCTACGATTTCGCCACACGGGAGTACACCGATGCCGACAGTACGCTCGGGCCGCTGCCGGCCGGGGCGCCGGCCGAAACACAGACGCCCATCGACTCCCACGCCGGGCATTTCATACTTCACCCGGATTATCCCAAGCCGAACGCGGCGGGAGCGAAGAACGGGCGACAGGCGCACGTCAACCACCTCCATTTTCAGCTCGGGGCGACGTTCTATTCGAGCCCGCGGACGACGTGAATATGCGCTGGCACTGTGTCTTGGGGTGCGCCACGCTGTGGATGGTGCTTGCCGCTCCTCTCGCGAACGCCGACGAGCGCGGCAACGACAGCCGAGGCGTGGAGCACGTTCCGGAATCCCCGTGGGTCGTCTTTCGCGCCCCCTCGTTTGTCGGCCAGCGCTTGCCTCATGGCGGACCGGACTGGAGTTTCGAGACGCCTCGCCTTCCCGCGCTTGCACCCGACGAGAAATCCATCCTGGTCGCAATCACCGAGATTCGCCTCGGTGGACCTCCGAACCTCGCGCTTTCCGTCCTGCGTCTGTCCGACCTCGTCGTGCTGTCGTCCACAACCATCCTTTCCACGGCCGAATTCGCCGCGGCGGCCGAGATCCCCACCGAGGCGGAAGGCGCGCGCGCATTCGCGGATCTCGCGCAACGTGTACGGGCGCGGCTTGGCAGCGCGGAAGCGAGCCTTGGGCGAGAACGTTGGAACCCACTCTCGACATGCACCGTCTCGCCGAGCGCCGATGCCGTCCAGCCTCCGTGCGCGGTTAAGGAACAACGGCTCGATTGCCAGAAGGCGAGCTTGAACTACGGGCAAGGGGCGCTCGCCGGCACGTGGAACGGTAGCGTCTTGCGCTGGCGCGCGCGCGCGTTTCGACCTGCCCCGGTCAAAGACAAATCTTATGGCGCTATTCCCGTGCGCGCCTGCTTTGCCGCCGCTTGGTTCGATCCCACGAGCGGAGTTTTGGCCGGCCTGCTTCGCAACGAATGCCAGCGCGGTGGCGACTGGTGCATCGTGCAGCCAACATGGTACGCCAAGAGGCTGCTTCCGAAGTCAGACCGATCGCACTGAAGAACGTCAAGTGAGTCGATAGTTGGTGGAATTCCTACAAGGCCATTATCGACGTCGCGATCGCCAAGGGAATGAAGGTAATCGTCGATGGCAACGCGGACAAGTCCTTTATCGTCGGCATCGCCGACACGATCCGTGACAACAAGATAGGAAGCTGCTGGTGGGCGGGTGCGTTCGCCCCTGGCGGCAGTAACCTCGGGCACCACTCTGTGGGGCCTTAACCGAGGATTTCGACGTTCCTTCGACGAATCCATAGAAGCTTTTCGCCAGATCGCGCGGTTGTCATTACGAGCCGTTTGTCGGTGGCTTCGCGGCAGGTCTATCCGACAAGGAGATGTCACATGAAGAAGATCACTTGTTTCGCCCTCGCAGCCTCGATGGTTGCGTTGGCAGGTTGTTCGAACAATGGAAGTGGGATCGCTAACAATCCTTCGGATGCGAGTCAAAGTGGGGCGGGCGGCGCACTGACCACGGGTGGTGCGTCGAGTGGAACTGGCGGCGCCAGCACCGGCGGGAGCGCGAACAGTGGCGGCAGTGCCAGCACGGGCGGCAGCGAGAGTCTTGGCGGAATGTCTAGCGGATCCGGCGGCGCCAGCGCGACCGGCGGTGCCACGGCAACGGGCGGCGTCAGCCCG
>Ga0181529_10008259_pt1 | contig 10189 bp, 8 predicted proteins | sample PEATcosm2014_Bin_36_FD_119763 | JGI IMG/M metagenome (GOLD analysis project Ga0181529, IMG submission 119763) | Peatland microbial communities from MTU Mesocosm Facility, Houghton, MI, USA - PEATcosm2014_Bin10_30_metaG | ecosystem: Environmental > Terrestrial > Soil > Wetlands > Peat | place... | reverse complement strand
GTTGGATATGAAGTCATGGTGATCCTTCCTGATGGTCCGGACGCTCGTCCCCTGGGGCGGGTGCGAGCGATGGTTCCCGGAACATCCACCAGTAAGCCAAATGCTTCGGGTGATGTGCTTGCCGATGGGCGTACCCCCGCGCCTGAATTCGTGGAACATTATTGGAACGGCACCGCAGAGGAATTCTTTTCGGCGTTGGCGGGCGTTTGGAACCGCTGGCATTCTTTTTTCGATGCCGGCATGCACGTGGAAATCCCCGATGAATGGCTGCTTGATGCCGCGCGCGCGGGCATTGTGCTATCCCGGTGCAGCTATCGCGGACTGGAGCCGACGTACCAAATCGGCGAAGGCGCCTACACCATGATTCCCGAGCGCAGCCACGCGCTGTTCCCGGTTGCGCACTATGAATTTGTTTGGACGCAGCAGTTGTGGGGCCTCGCTGAGCAGGTGGAACCCTATTTCCAGCATTACCTCGACCATTACATTCTTCCGGATGGCAACTTTCTCTACAACACGCAGGATCAGGTGGAAGCGCCGCTCAACACCGGCATTTTCCTGGAAAACTCCGCGCGCGCCTACGATTACACGCAGGATCTCGCCGCCCTCCGCCAACGGTTGCCCGTGTTGCGCCGCATGATTGACTACGTTGTGACCCGGTATCGCTATGCGCAGCAAAACTTCCCGGCCACCGACCCGCGCCATGGTTTGATTTGGGGCTCGCCGGAAGCGGACAACGGCGATCCTCATAACGACCTCCCGGATTCTCACCCTTACTATTACCAGAACTCAGCATGGATTTGGCGCGGCCTCACGGAACACGCTCGATGCCTGGAGCGCGCGGCGGCTGACCATCAGGATGCTGACCTGCGGCGGGAAGCCGAGGAGTCTCGAAAGTTAGCGGTGGAGATGCGCGCCGATATTGAGCGCTCTCTTGCCCGCACGCTGGCGGACCGGAATCCCGCCATGAAGCAGGCCGGAATCACTCCTATTGCGGCCTTCGATACAAAACGGCAGCCCAACGAACTCTCCAGTTATGAGAACCACCGCTACATGATGGATTGGTGGACCAGCGATTGGGGCGATCCCGCATTGGATGCCGGCCACTTTGCGCACCGCAAGCTTGCCGGCCAGCAGATTATGGGCATGAACACCGACGGCAACACGCCTCGCACATCCAACTTCATGGAGCATGGCACACTGGCGGGGCGGATTCGGCAGGAGGACTACCGACCATTTCTTCTGTCCCTGTATGGGAACCTTTGTTACGCCATGGATTCGGGAAACCGCTATTCGCCGGAGGACGCCTTGCTGCCCGGGTCTTACCCCGGTGAGGGAAGCGGTTACGGATGGTCGGCAGTGGTCAACAGCGAATTGCAACCCACATTGGGTCTACGTTGGGTGTTGTGCTACGAGGAGCATGATCGGCCCATCGTGCATCTTCAGAAGGCCGCGCCCCAACATTGGTTCAGTCCGGGTGAAGTGATTCGCGTGCAGAACTGCCCGACGCGATTTGGACCCATCAGTTGGTCCACGCAGGCCGTGGCATCATCCGGAGGAAGCGTTCGCTGGAAGATTGAGGTGACTTTCGCCAAACCGTTCGAGGCGGATATCCATGTCCACATTCATGCGCCGGATCGGAGTCCGCTGCATTCAACGTCGGTGGGGGAGTTGCACCAATCCTATATCGTATTGTCCGCGACATTGCTGGCGGGGAAGACGCACATCGAAATTGATGTTGGATAAAGGAATTGTAGCGCGGACCTGTTCTGTAGGTCTGCGGTTTTTCCTGCCCATAAGGGACGAACCGCGGACCTACAAATCAGGTCCGCGCTACAACGGCTACCGTCATTCGTAATTCATCATTCAGCGCCGCGTACGTGGACCAGACCTTTGAGCGCCGTCTGCAAGATGGGGTCGTGCGGATAACCGTGCCCAAGGTGTTGGCGAAGCCCCTCTGCGTAGGCAAATCCGCATTCGCTGCCGTAGCCTGCGGCATACCCCTTCATCTGGTCAAGGTATTCATCCATGCCGTGGTGCGAACGCAGCCATTCCCTCTGTGATACGTGGCGCGCCAGCATCTCGCATTTTTGCGGAAGCACTTTGCTGATGTCGACATAAAACTGGGGATAGATACGGCGCCCCATGGGATCCTTTCCTTCCATGGGATCCGCATAATAGAGCGCAGGGGTGGCGCGGGCAAGCTTGGCCGGGGGATTCTGCCGCGTCTCATAGTTGGGCATTGCCAGCGCAAAGGCCGCCCCGCGCACCAGGCGCGAGGACTCTTCGTGGTCCAGCATGTAATCCACCGGCGATTGTGTAATCACCACGTCGGGATCAAACTTGCGCATCACATCCACCACCCGGCGCAGGTTTTCAACGTTAAACGTCACCTCGACGTCCATCAGGCCGACGCATTCGTAGCAGGCGCCCAGGTATGCGGCGGCGTTCTTCGCTTCGGCGTAGCGGATTCGCGCGATCTCCTCCCGGCCCGTCGTCGCCGAGCCGCAATCGCCGGCCGTCATGGTGGCGATTCCCAGTTCCCAGCCCAGGGCTTTCAAGTTAAACAGTGTTCCCCCCACCGTGATTTCGGCGTCATCGGGGTGAGCCATGATCACCAACAGGCGGGGGGATTTTGCATCGAGTGACATTAGTTTGCCTCAGGAACCAAAGGCCCGGCGAGCTCTTTGGTGAAATAAAGAACGCCCGGCTGGGTGGGCATCCAGGTGGACGGGATGTGACGGCTCACCTCGTGCCGCAGCGTTACCCACAGCGAAAGCCCCTGCCATTGCATGCCGCGGCCCAACTCGCCATCCGCGCCGCCAATGGCGTAGTCGGCGTTGGTAAAGAACGCGGGGCCAATGGTGTTGGCGAAAGCGGGAACCAGCGTCGTGCGGCTCTTGAAACTGGTGATGGCATTCTGTTCGATGGTCATGGGGTGCAGGCGGGCGCCGAGTCGATGGGTCTGCTTGCGCCAGTCCGCGTCGCTGGCGAACTCGAGCCCAAAGTGCGGCTCCCAAAACGCGATGTGGCAGGCGCGGCCAATGCCGTAGACCACTACCAGCTTGGCCCCATCCTTGCGCAAGGCGCCGATGCGGTCCGGATATTCAGGCAACAGCTTCCGAGTGGCGAAGAACCGTTGCGCCGGCGGCACGGTGAGGTCCGCCAGCGGCCCGTAAAAGGCATTCTGCATGGCGTACTGGAAGGCTCCGGAATTGTCACTGGGAAGCGTGTTGCCTTCGGCATCGCTCCACTCATCCATGTTGAAACCGGTGACGTGATCGCAGGGAATCTTCCAGTCGCGCAGGAAGTAGACCGTCCAACGGTACATACCCATCGGCCCCACGGGGAGAATCAGCGCCAGCTTGCGGCCCGCATCGCGGCAGCGGCGAATCTCCATGGCCAATTCGTGGCCCAGCATGACGTCGAAATCCGCCACGGTGTTCGCCATGCGAATCGAGTAGTCCTTGTGCCACTTCGGTTGGCGCTCGAAAATAGCTTTGGGATCGTCGGCCACGCAGGCGTCCCACTTGGCCAGGTCCCACCCGGCCGGGAAAAAGTTTTCCAGCAGCGAGCCTTTCAAAGTTGTAAGAAGATTCATGTATGCCCTCCAGCGCATGAAATGATATCAAATAACAGCTAACAAAGATGCGCGTACGGAAGCCGCCCATAGGTGCGGCCCATTTAAACAGCAGCCGAGTACTTTAACACGGGTTTGAGAACGCGGCTGTCCCTTTGGATTGCGGTTGCGGTAGCGACCGCAGTGGAATGCCGCAGTACCCACCACCACCGACATAGCGCAAATTCAAATCAAATCCCTGGAAAGGCGGCAGTTTCGCGGCGGCACTCCAAGATGCCTGCGGCGATCACTTTGGTTGCGGCCACAGGCCGCGTCGTGCTGCGGTCTCTCGCTCCCTATGCGGGCTGGCTGGCAATTGCACGGAATGCGATAAATTGCCCGTACAATTCAGGCTTTGTGTTGCATTATTCCTTTGTACGTGTAAAATGGCACCACTGCGTTGGCAGAGGGTGTTGGCAGGCTGCCCGCGTGTCCTCCGGAGTTCCTAAGGGAGAATTTATGCACGGATCCAATTCCGTTGGTCATTCTCGACGCGCCAGGCCGGCCGCCGTGGCGATGGGGATTTGTGCCTTCATCTGGATGTGGAGTTCCCCGCCGCTAAAAGCCGCGACAGCGCAGATGCCGCCTTCCCAACAACTCGTTTTGGACAAGGCGCCTGTGGAGAGCCGCCCCTGTGTGAAGTGTCACATGGAAAGGAACATCACGGGCAGCGCCATTCGCGACTGGCAATTGAGCAAGCATTCCGAAAAAGGCGTGGCGTGCGCGAACTGTCACATCCCCGTGAAGGAAGCGGCCCCGGGAATCCTGACCACGGCTTCCGCCTGTGAAGACAAGCGTGTTCGACGCCGCGTTTCTCCGCGCAACTGTGCCGTTTGCCATCCGGATAAGTTCGAGCAATTCTCCCAGGGCAGGCATTCGGTGGCTTGGGGCGCAATGATTTCCATGCCCGCTTCCGCCATGCCGCCGCACGCCCTGATTGAGGGAATGAAAGGGTGCGGAGGCTGCCATCGCGTCGGGCTGGACGAAGGCAAGTGCGATTCCTGCCACACGCGCCACCGCTTCAACCCCGCGGAAGCCCGCCGTCCGGAAGCCTGCATGACCTGCCACATGGGCTTTGATCATCCGCAGTGGGAGATGTACTCCACCTCCAAGCACGGTTCGATTTACACCATCGAAGGCGGCCGTTGGAATTGGAATCTGGAGCTGAGCGACTGGTTCAAGGACCCCTACCAGGCATCCCTTACCCGGCCGCGCACGCCCGTATGCACCACGTGCCACATGCCCAACGGCGATCACAGTGTGCGCTCCTCGTGGGGATTCCTCGGACTGCGCCTGCCGGAGAAGGATGCGGAATGGCTCCAGTACCGGCAGAAAATCCTGATCGGCCTGGGCATACTTACTCCTGACGGCAAGCCCACAGCGCGCCAGAACGTGGTTAAGATTGGCCAGGGCGCACCCATGTCTGCCGCGGAATGGCAGGCTGAACGCGACCGCATGGTTGGCGTCTGCACGGGTTGTCATGCCAGCGCTTTCGCGCGCCAAAACCTTGAGGCCGCGGACTCCATCACCAAGCAGTCAGACAAACTTGTCGCGGAGGCCATCGACATCGTTGAAGGCTTGTACAACGATGGCATCCTGGAGCGGCCCACTGATCGCCCTCCGGTGCCTGACCTGCTGCGCTTCTACAACGTAAAGTATCCCATTGAAGAGAAGCTTTACACGATGTTCCTGGAGCACCGCATGCGCAGCACCCAGGGAGCGTTCCACATGAATCCCGACTACCAGCACTGGTACGGCTGGGCGGAGATTAATCGCGATCTGGCGGAGATTCGCGACGAGGCGGCCCAGCTTCGCGCGGCCCACAACAAGGGAGCCGGGGGCGGAAGGTAATATTCGGCCGCCCCCATCAGGCGCGGCCCGCCGAGTAGGAAGATGATGGCCAGGAACGTCGGGGCGCATTCCCCGCGTTCATAATCTCAACGATCCTGGCTCCGTATTTTTGCACCCGCCAATCACCGAGCCCCCGGACTTTCTTCAGGTCGTCCAGTGTCCTTGCCGGCATGCGGACGATGTCTTCCAGCCATCTGTTCTGCGCCACCATGTAGAGAGGCACGCCCTCCGCCGTTGCCGCTTCTGCCCGCCATTTCTTCAAGGACACCATCAACCTTACCTGCTCGCCGGTCAAGGGAGTGCTGGTATCCACCATGGCGGCAGGGCTGGCCGAGGTTGCCTGCGTTGCCGGCGCGCCACCCTCATAAAAGAACAGGACAGACCACATGGGACCTTGCGGCTCATTGGCAAGCGAGGCAAAAACGCGCTTCACGTTTGTGGCACCGAGAAAATCATTCAACTTCCGCTCGCGGTCGGGTACTGCTTCGGACTGTACGGGGACACTGAAAATCTTGCATTGCATGACGCCTCCTCGAATCGAACGAATCTGCGTTTCCAGACGTATCATCGGCAAACGAGGAGGGGAAGATGAGGGAATCCTCATCGAGGATTTGGGTTGATGGCTTGACGCCGCCGGCGCTCGGAATTGCGGCGGTGGTGTGGTTGTTCTGTAGCGCCGACCGAGACCTGTCCCGACAACGTCGGGAGGTCGGCACCGGTTTTGTGGGGCCGAATGGTATTCGGCCTCCGCACGGTTCTGTAGGGCCGAACAGCGTTCGGCCTCTGGGTGCTGACCTCAAGGTCAGCGCTACGACAGCAGGCGCGGCAATCGCCGCGCCTCCCTACGCTGCAATTTTGTGGAATGCGGCTTAATCATTGGATCAAACGGTGTCAGGAAGCTGTGAAACAATCCATGACAAAGCAAAAGTATTTCGCGCGGAGGCGCAGAGCCGCAGAGGCGAAAAGAAAACAAGTCCGTTATCCATTCTGAATCTCTGCGTCTCAGCGTCTCTGCGCGAGTTTTGTAATTCTTTCACACCTTCCTGACACCGTTTTCCGCCCAAAAATTTCCTGCCTGTAAATCAGGATTTACTACACCAGTATCTCGTCCAGCCAGTTGTAAATGCAGAAATCCCGATAGCCGGGAGCGGCCACTTCGCAATGCTCGCCCGCGCCCTGATCGTGGGTGAAGTGGACGATCATCTTGGGACAATGCAAGGCATCGTAGAGCTTCTGCGCCTGACCCGGGAAGAACTGCTCGCTCTCGGGCGCAGTAAGTAGCATGGGGCAACGAATCTGCCCCGCTACCCCGGCGAGCGTGTAAGCTTGCACGGCCCGAAAGGCGTCATAAAACGAGGTCATCCCGAAGGGTCTCATGCGAAAGCTCAACAATCCCCGCGCCCGCGCATTTGATGCGGCGCCGCTTTGCATGTACTGATCGAAGCTGCTCTTGTCTTTGGCCTCCAGCATGCTGCGCATCGCCGGCGACAGATGGATCAGCCATGGTTCTGAAACATCCCACGTGCCTGGATCTGCGACCCCGGCCGCGATGCGATGCTCAAAGGCCAGCGCGCGCGGCGCCCAGTAACCGCCCTGGCTGATGCCCACCAGTGCAATGCGCTTGGGGTCGACCTCGCGGCGCACCAGCATGGCGTCCATGACCGGCGTAATCACCTTCTCCCAATCGGGGCGGAAGTAGAGCTTGCGCACCCACAGTGAGTCACCCTGCCCCGGCCCGTTATAGATCAGGCAGTTGTATCCCCGCGCCAGCGCGCCGGCCGCGCCCAGAACAAAGGAGTTCACCTCCAGGCCGTCGGCGCCGTTGTGTATAATCACCAGCGGCTTGCCACGGCGCGAGTTGGCGGCGCGCAAGAACCATCCGGTGAGGCTCGTGCCTTCGTAGGGGATCTCCAGCCGCTCGATAGGCGGGTCAAAGAGTTCTGCTGCGGCGGCCCAGCAAAGGGCATAATCCTGCCAGCAGGCAAGCATCCGATCTGGATTGTCCGTGCTGTCGCCAAAGCGCAATGCGCCCCTGAAATAGGTAGCGGCGGCCAAGTATGCTTCTCGCGCGCTGACGTTATGCCGCTTCTTTGCGGCCGACTTCGCCAGCGCCAGCGACTCCTGACCCGCCAGCCAATACGCTGCCCAAGCCGACTCGAAGTCGCCCGACTTGATTTTGGAGGTTAGCGCCAGCAGCTTTCCAGGGTCTCCAGCGCCATAGTACGAGTTGCCCAGCGCACACAAGTAGGAATATCCAAAGTCAGGATCTGCGAAGGGAGAAAGCGGCGCGGCTTCCGGCTGAGCCGTTTGTGCAGGCGCTGCTTTCACCGCGGCGGCCGTGGCAAGGGCGGCACTGGAGACAAGGAATGAACGGCGAATCATGCTTTCTCCTCTTTGAGTGGTGCGCAAGCAGCGCGGCGGAACTTTGGTTCATTGAGAATCTAACACACAGGTCGCGTGTCAGGCTTGTACTACCACGAGACCAGAGCTCTCAGCCAGAAATTCCAAACATCCTGCCATGCATGGACGATGATGTTCGCGCGTAGATTTCTGCGCCACGCGGCCAGAGTTCCCCACAGAACTCCGATAACGCAGCACCCAATCACGTTATTCCAACCCGCATAACCGTGAGCAAGGCCAAACAACAATCCTTGGCACAGCACCGCCACCACAATGTTCCCGGTCAGAGCATGGAGTTGACTTTGTAGAAAACCGCGAAATACCATCTCCTCGCAGATGCCCGCAGAGATGGAAGCAGCAATTCGAATCAGGATTTCCAGCAGGCCCTGCGGGGACGGAAATGCTTGTAGGTTCGAGCCATTCGGCACTATAAACCGCCAAACGAAATACAGCCGCACAAACCCATAAATAGCGACATTCGTTAGTATCCATGCTGGCAGCGCGATCCCCAGGTCCACGGCAAGCCTTTTCCACGAGGTCCATCGACTGCCCGATAGCGTTTTCAGGTTGCCGCCGTAGCGATGTACAGAGACCCAGCAGTAATATAGGAGAGCCCAGTTTAGAAGAGTCAAGGTTAGGAAGATGGAATTCGCTTGAGTATGGCTCTCAAGCTGACCTCTCATCGCTCCGCCTCCTGCCGTGGGTATGTACGGAACAAATAAGCCATATGTGGAATAACCAGCCACAATCAGCAGAAACCCCACCAGCCTTCCCCACGAAGCGATCTGCTTGGGTCTTGGGCGCACACCCGGATTTGTCGTTGCAACAACTTCATTTTCTTGCATGACTCTTCCCCTTACGACTCTCTGATTGGATCTGTTGCTGTTTGGCGATCTTGCGCAGTTCAGCCAGCGTCTCTTCTCCCCAACGCAGGTGCGCTTCTAACTCCAATTGCCCGAAGCGCGCCGTCATCTTCCAGTACGGCGTGTCGGGATACTGCTGCTGGGCGCTCAGCGCATCCTCGGCTTCGGCGAACTTCTCTCCGAGCGATCGCTCCCTTTCGACCATCTGTTCCACATAGCCGATCAGAATTTCTGCCGGGACCTGTGCGCCGAAAAACAGCTTCAGCAACAGCTCATTGCGAGGAATCTCCGGCTGCGGCGCAACGGCCAGCCAAGCTGCCAACCGAGCCCGTCCCTCTTTTGTGATGGAGTAAATATGCCGGTCCGGCTTGCCCTTTTGCCGTTCGGTCTTCGAGGTTACAAGCCCCTCAGCAGCCAAGGTTTTCAGATTGGGATAGATCTGCCCATAGCTCTCATTCCAGAAATAGCCGACCGATGTCCTGATGTTCTGCCCTAGGTCGTAGCCGGACATCGGCGCGATGGTGAGCAGTCCAAGAAGAACTTCCATGCTTGAACTTGAACGTTTTGCCATATGCCTAATAGATGTATACCTAATAGAGTTATTTGTCAACTACCTTGCGCCGATCCGGTCTTCTCCTGAAAATTCGCACAAATCACTAAGCTGATGATTCTGGAATCCAAAGACAAGTAAATATGTCGTTGTGACCGTATTAATATCAGTGAGATATCGGGAGACCGACGGGCGATATCAATTTGGGGACGGTGGGAAACGGTGTCAGGTGGGAAACGGTGGGGAAACGGTGTCAGGGTGGGGAAACGGTGTTAGGAAACGGCCGGCTGGCGCATGGCGAGCACAGACATGCGACTCATGCCTCGCGCTGCGGTTCGTTTTTGAATCCTGGTTGGTGCCTTTCATAATTGAGTAATGGGCAAGACGCAGAGCCTAAAATGCGGGCTCTGCGCCAGCCCCCACCTTGCTTGATTCGCCTAAGCCGCAGGGCAACACTTGCCTTGCGCCAGCCCGCCGTTTCCTCTTTAGTCCTGGCTCCGCACGCCGACCTCGTCGAGGTGTTGTAAGAGGTCGTTGGGGTCCTGGTAAACGCGATAAGCTCCGGCGCGCTCCAGCTCATCCTGGCCGTAGCCGCCGGAGAGCAAGCCGACTCCCAAGGCGCGGCAGCGGCGTGCGGCAAGCAGATCCCACACGCTGTCGCCCACCACCACGGCGTCGCTGATGGGCACGCCCAAACGCTCAGCGGCGGCGAGGAAGAGATCCGGATCGGGTTTGGCGCGCGGCACGAGGTCGCGCGTGATGACCGCATCCGTGGGTTTGATCTGCAAGGCATCAAGCGATTTCTGTGCCGTCTCCAGGCGGCCGCTGGTGGCAATGGCCCAGGGAACTCCCGCCTCAGTGAGATAATCCAAAAGTTCTCTGGCTCCAGGCAGCGGCTGGACGTTCTTG
>Ga0181529_10008258_pt1 | contig 10189 bp, 7 predicted proteins | sample PEATcosm2014_Bin_36_FD_119763 | JGI IMG/M metagenome (GOLD analysis project Ga0181529, IMG submission 119763) | Peatland microbial communities from MTU Mesocosm Facility, Houghton, MI, USA - PEATcosm2014_Bin10_30_metaG | ecosystem: Environmental > Terrestrial > Soil > Wetlands > Peat | place... | reverse complement strand
GAGCATTGTCGCAAGGCTGCGGAACTGGGCGACGCCGATGCGCAACTTCAGCTTGGCTGGTGCTGCGCGAGGGGCAAAGGCACCCGGCAGGATTACACCAAGGCTGTCATGTGGTTCCGCATGGCGGCGGAACAGGGTGACGCCCGCGCGCAACTTAAACTCGGCATTTGCCACGCGCGCGGCCTCGGCATCCCACTGGATTACGAGGAAGCTGCGATCTGTTTTTTTCGGGCGGCGGAACAAGGGCTTGCCGAAGCTCAAAACAACCTCGGCGCACTCTATATGACGGGGCAAGGCGTGTATCGGGATTTTGAAAAGGGGTTGAATTGGTTTTACGCGGCTGCCGAACAAGGGCTGCTCCGCGCAAATTTCAATCTCCATTTGTGTTACACAAAGGGCATAGGTGTCGAGCAAGATGGTGCCGAAGCCAGCAGGTGGATGCTCCGGGCATTGGAAGTATGGAAAAAAGAACGCCCCCGGCGCGAAGCACTCATGGCGCATTGGCGGGCGGCTGGCATTGAAAATGCCGTCTAGTTTCAAACTCGTGTTATGAACCGGAACCGCCCTTGTAAAATTTGTAGCTGCCCCGGCGGGATTCGGACAAAAAAGACAATATCAAACCTCACGAAATTTTATATCCATGAAGATCATAACGACTGCTTGCACTACATCAATCAGAGATTTCAAGAGCAATACTGGCGACCTACATTCGAGAGCTTCACGCAACCAATCATTTGCGAAATCTGCAAGAAGCAGTGTTTTCGTTGGTATGACGAAAATAGGCGCCCATTCTTGTTTGATGAACTTGGCCCACCTTGGCCTAGACACGACCACGACAAACAACAGGGTGTCAAATCATGCTGGCAATGGGAAATAGACGGATATGTGCCCTGCGGCATCGAAAATGGAGAACCCATTTTTGACGGCAAAGGGAAACCGAAAAAACTTTCCAAGCTTGTTCTTTGGGTGCGCGATTTGAAATCGGGCATCATATCCTCCCTGATTTGTAAGACGGACATCAAGCAGCTAATTAAAAAACGGCACCAACCGTTTCATTTCAAGAAAGACGCGCAGATTTGGGAATTGAACACATTCGGCTTTAGGCCATTCGAGTGCGCCCTAACAGAACCACAGTGGCCTCTTCCTGCCATTGATATGCGTGCATGGTTTGTTTAGCCATGCTGTGTAGCGAGCATCGTAAAGCTCGGCGGATTTTAGGCAAGCCGATTGCGTCATGGGCGTTTGTCGGCGATAATGGCAGGCGTTAGCAACACAAGCGCAAGGTGATTATGAAGAAGCGCAAACCAATAAACAATTCGACGGTGAAGAAGGGGCGCACTGGGGCGAATCAGGAAATGACGGGCGCACCGCCAGTGTTTTCCTTGCAGGCATTGCAGGTTGGAAATTGGCTGGAATCCACGGTTGAACTAACTCGCAAAAAAAGAGAATCACTCGCACCGGAATCCACGGATGAAATTGCAAACCGTGTCTGGCTCGAATTGTGGGAATTGGCAGATCGTGTTCTAAACCCAGAAAGAATGACGCGCAAGGGATTGGAAAACGCTGCCGAACAATTTTTAGAGGGACTGCCTGATTCAAGGAACGCCGCCGAAAAATTGTCGGCTATGGCGGTGACGGCAACAGACCTTTTAGAACAACTGGCTGATTCAACTGCAAAAAACAGAATCAGTCTTGCAGCCGCACGCGCACACAAATGGCCGGTCAATTTGAGTCTTGGGGTTAGACGAAAAACGGCAACCCTTCAAGGTGCTGAAGATGCAAAAATATACCTGATTGAAATTGAGCTTGGTAAAAGTCCACGCAGCCCACTGCAAAGTCTAACAGACCCGAAAGCAACACCCTTCACAAAAGCGGCGGAATTGATTTTGCATGATCTACTTCGCTGGCGCGAGCGCGGCGCGTGGGCAAACCTTACTTCTTGGAATAAAGATTTGTTGTCGCTTTATTATCCAATGACCAAAGACAACGTGAATGAATGGTGGTCAGTGGCAAAGCGTTGGATGGACGAACAATGGGAGGCGAAGCCAGAATTTTTCACGCCACTTATTGAAAGTTGCAAAAGCAAGGGCTGGTCTTTAGCCAGCGGTCGCCATGAGAATTATCCTTCGGAAGTGAGACGCACCGTTATTGATTTGAGGCTAAAAGAGGCTTTCTTTGCTCTTGTAGAATCCCCCGACTTGTAGGGAATTGGCGGCAAGTTCCAACAACGGATCAAATTGCAGGAATTTTCTTAAAGACGATTCTGTGTCGTATATGGCACAGAACAAAAACAAAAACGCCGAGCGCGGCGGCGGATTCACAACCGCGCCCGTCAACCCGCCAGCGGCCAATGGCGCGGACAATTCCGACTGGCTTCGCCTGCCCAAGCCCAAGCAACGGCTTTGGGGCATGAGCCGAACAACATGGTGCGAGCTTTGTGAATCGGGTGCGGTCAAAAGTATCGTGTTGCGGAAACGTCACGCTGCTCGTGGAATCCGCCTTGTTTTCAAGCCGTCGGCGGAATCCTACCTGAAAAGCCTTTTGCCTGATGGCGGAATGGGGGCGAAATCGTAACCACAAAACAAAAACGCTGCCGCGAAAGTTCCCACAGCCGCGACAGCGTTTTCAAACGACAATGAATACTACCCAAATTTTATCCCAGTTGCAAGGCGTAACGCGCAATGGCGACGGCTGGAAAGCGCGTTGTCCGGCACACGATGACAAAACACCGTCACTATCAATCACGGAAGGCGACGACGGGCGCACGCTCCTGAAATGTTTCGCCGGATGCACGGCAGAGGCGATTTGCGCCAAGCTAAATTTGAAACTCGCTGATTTATTTCCGCCAAAAGAAACGAGTAATGGCAGCGGCAAGCGGATCGTCGCAACATACGACTACCACGACGCCAGCGGCAAAGCTGTTTTTCAAGTTGTCCGTTACGACCCGAAGGATTTTCGCCAGCGCCAGCCGGACGGCAAAGGCGGCTGGACGTGGACGACCAAAGGCATCGAAAAAGCTTTGTTCCGACTGCCAGAAATTCTCGCGGCGATTACCAGCGGCGAATTCATTTTCGTCTGCGAAGGCGAAAAGGATGTTTTGAATATGGTAGAGCGCGGATTATCGGCAACGTGCAACCCCGGCGGCGCGGGCAAGTGGCAGGACAGCTACAGCGACACCTTGCGCGGCGCGGAAGTCGTTATCATCGCCGACAAAGACAAAGCCGGGCGCGATCACGCGCAACTTGTGGCTGGCAAACTTTACGGTGTTGCAAAATCTATCCGCGTCCTGGAATTGCCGGATTTGGACGGCAAGCCCGTCAAAGACGCCGCCGATTTTTTCGCCGCTGGCGGCACGGCAGAAAATTTAATCGTGCTGGTGGACACCGCGCCAGCGTGGACACCGGCCAGCGTGCCGGAAATGACGGACACAAAAACACCGGCGGAATGGTTTGCTGAAAAATTCCCGTCACTGCCGGATGAGCATGGCGCGGCGATTTTGGAGGAAACGGACAAAGCTGGCATCGTGAACGCAAAAGACATTGGCGAGGATTTTTTTGCCGCCACGCTTGGCGCGAATGGCAGCCCCGGCGCCCCGACCGTGTTCGTGCCAACCGAGGAAAAGTTCTACACCTATCTGCCGGACGAAGGCGTTTTCATTTTTCAACGCGAGCCGGTGCTGACCGCGCGTTTGAGCCGGTTGCTTTTGGAATGCGCCCGCGCCTGTCGTGATGGTTGCGAAACGAAGACTTTAGAATTTCGTTTTCGTGACACGGCCAATTTGAGCGGCGTGCTAAAAAAAGCGCGCGGCCTGCTGGAAGTGCCGCACAATTATTTTGCCAGTGACCTGACGAAATTCATTCCGTGCGCCAACGGGATGCTGCGGCTGGACGACAAAGTTCTTTTGCCATTCAGTCCCGCGTATAAGCGGCGGAACAAACTGGCCGTGCGATTTGATGTTACGGCCAAGTGTCCGTTGTTTCTCGATACATTGATGCGGGCGGCGTTGGACGATGACGATTTGAATTTGTTGCAGCGCTGGTGCGGGCTGGCACTCATCGGCGAGAACCTGGCGCAGAAGATTTTGATTCTCACCGGGACGGCGGGCGGCGGCAAAGGAACATTCATCCGTGTCCTGAATGGAATTATCGGCGACATCAATCTTGCGTCGCTGCGAACACAATTGCTGGGCGAGCGGTTTGAGCTGGGCCGTTTTCTTGGCAAGACGTTGCTCTACGGCGCGGACGTGCCGGAAAACTTTTTGAATCAACGCGGGGCATCCGTGCTGAAATCACTCACGGGTTACGACCCGGTGACTTTGGAATTCAAAAACAGCAACGAGTCGCCATCCATCACTTGCAAGTTCAATGTGATCGTCACCTGTAATTCCCGGCTCACGGTGCAATTGGAGGGCGACACGGACGCATGGCGGCGGCGGCTGGCAATCATCGAATACCACAAGCCGAAGCCGGAGAAGGTGATTGCCGACTTGGACAAGCAAATTCTCACCATTGAAGCCAGCGGCGTTTTGAATTGGATGCTGGACGGGCTGGACAATCTCCGCGCCGACGGCTGGCAATTGAATCTCACCGACCAGCAGCAAAAGCGCGTGGACAATCTCTTGCTCGAATCCGAAGGCCATACGGTTTTTGTCCGCGAGTGCCTGACGCGGGACGCCGACGGGCAACTGACCGTGCCGGACTGTTTCTCGGCCTATGTCGAGTATTGCAATCAGCACGGCTGGACGGCACTGACAAAAAATAAATTCGGCTCACTGATTGGTGACGTGGTGGTGAGGCAGTTCGGAATTACCGCCCGCAACGATATCCGAGACGGCAGCGGCAAAGCCCAGCGCGGCTGGAAAGGCATCCTCTGCCAATGAAAATTTATCAGACCGGCTGGCAAAAAGGTATCCGAAGTGTCCGGCAAAGGGTGGCTCGGATAGCTCGGATACCAGTTCGCCACTCCGCCGGGGAAAATTCGCCGCCTCGGATACTTCGGAAACATTCGTGAGCATCACACACGAAACTTGGCTCCGGTGCAAAACGGATTCCCAAAACACCTATGATTTGAACACGCTGGGCAGCTTGGCAATCGCGGCTTGCAATGGCTGCAATTCCAAGTGCGTGTATTTCTGATGCGTGGCGTCGTCCGCGTGGCCGGTGAGTTTCTGTCGGACTTCCGCCGGGACGTTGGCATTGGCGAGCGCGCTGGTGAAGGTGTGGCGCAAGGAATGAAACGAGAGCTTGGAAAACGCGCGGCCTTGCTTTCCCTTGCCCTTGACTTGATGCTGCCCAATGCCTGCGTCGCGCATGATATGGGCGAAAGTTTGCGACAGGCCGGAGCGTCCGCCGACACTACGCTTTTGCAACGTGGGGCAGAGCGGGGCGCGGGGATTGTCGCCCGCCAGCTTGAACAAATGGTTTTTCAAATCAGGGTGGAGCGGAGCGGTGACGGATTTGCCCGTTTTGTGTTGTTCGTAGGTGATGACACTGCCCGTCAATTCCACGTTTTCCCAAGTGAGATTGATCACGTCGCTTAACCGTGCCCCAAGATAGAAGCCCGCGAGAATTGCCGTTTGCCATTCGTCATTGGCAGCGGCAAGCAGCATCCGCACTTGTTCCGGCGTGAACACGTCGCGTGTGTGTGAAGTGACTTTGGGCAATTCCACGGCTTCAGCGGGATTGGTGGTAATGCGCCCTTGTCGCCGTGCGACGTTCAACACGGTGCGGAGAATTTTGATTTCAACCGTGATTGTTTTGGGTGCTTTGCCCGCATCCATTGACTGATTGCGGAAGTTTTCCAAATCGCGCACAGTGAGCGCGCCCAAAGGACGGCGAGCCTTTTGCCCCAAGCTGGCGAGAAATTTTCCAACGACGGTTCCGTAACGCTCGGCAGTGCGCGGCTTGTTGGCGAGTCCCTTGCCGTTGAGCCAATTGGTGAAGTAGTCGTGAATTGCCTCGGTTTGCATCGGGGCTTGGCCGGTGTTTTCGAGAATGGTGTTGAGCACCTTGCGTGACTGGGCTTCCGTAAGATTGCCGACACGTCCCTGATCGGCGGATTTTTCCCATTCCAAGCAGACCCCCAGCGCCTTCTTGCGACTGGTGAGCTTGGTGCTGCGAAATGTGCGGCGACCATCGGGCAACGTGAAGGCGCAATACCAGAATGGTGACTTGCCGCGTGGGTCTTTATGTATGCTGGCCATAATGAGTCATAAATTAAGTCATAACAACGCCGATGTCAAGCGATGTCGCAGACACTTGTTTTTATTGTGTTTTATTGATGTAAGGCGGGCGGCATCGAGATGAGGGTTCGATTCCCTTCACCCGCTCCATTCATAATCAAGATCTTTTGAATGGGTGCAGCAAAAGTGCGGTAATTTTATCCCTCAAAATTATCTTCCGACTGAACCCGCGCAACCGTTGATTTAAGCCGGGTCAGGCGGCTTTGCATCTTTGCGTTGAAAATGCCCGTGCAGCTCGCACTTATTTCCGCTGAAAAACCAATTCGTCGCCTTTCGTCGTCACCTTGACTTTGTCACCCGGCTTGAACTCGCCCTCGAGCAGTTTCATGGACAGCGGATTCAGCAGTTGCTCCTGCACGGCGCGTTTGAGCGGGCGGGCGCCGAATTGCGGATCGTGGCCTACCCTGGCCAGCAGTTTCTTCGCGGCAGCATCCACGTCCAGCGTCAGGTTTTGCTGCGCGAGCCGTTTCTCCAAGCGCCCGATCTGGATTTCCACAATCTTTGCCAATTCCTCCTCGTCGAGACTTTGGAAAATGATGACGTCGTCCACGCGGTTCAGGAATTCCGGGCGGAAATGCCGCTTCAATTCCGCCAGCACGGCCTTTTCCATTTCGGATTTCGGATTTCGGATTTCGGATTTTTCTAATTCCGCATTCCGCGATCCGCATTCCGCAATCATGGGCGAGCCGAGGTTGCTGGTCATGATGACGATGGTGTTCTTGAAATCCACCGTGCGGCCCTGACCGTCGGTGAGCCGGCCATCGTCGAGCACCTGCAACAGCACGTTAAAGACGTCGTGATGCGCCTTCTCGATCTCGTCGAAGAGCACCACGGAATACGGCCGGCGGCGAACGGCCTCGCTCAACTGCCCGCCTTCCTCGTAGCCGACGTAGCCGGGCGGCGCGCCGATGAGCCGTTGCACGGAAAACTTTTCCATGTATTCGCTCATGTCAATCCGCACCATGGCGTTCTCGTCGTCGAACAAAAATTCCGCCAGCGCGCGGGCCGTCTCGGTCTTGCCCACGCCGGTCGGGCCGAGAAAAATGAACGAGCCGATGGGCCGGTTCGGATCGCCCAATCCCGACCGTGCGCGGCGCACGGCGTCGGACACGGCTTTGATAGCTGCCTTTTGTCCGATGACGCGCTGGGCCAAACGCTCCTCCATTTTCACCAGCTTCTGCCGCTCGCCTTCGAGCATTCGTGAAACGGGAATATGCGTCCACGCCGCGACAACCTTGGCGATGTCTTCGTCGGTGACTTCCTGGCGGAGCAAAGTAGGACGGGCGTCCCGCCTGTCCTTTTCCCCGGACTGCGCAGGCGAGACGCCTGCGCTGCTTTCCATCTTCGCCAGCTTCTTTTCCAAGTCGGGAATCTTCCCGTATTGGATCTCCGCCGACTTGCTCAAATCGCCTTTCCGCTGCGCCTGCTCCAACTCGATCTTCGCCTGCTCAAGCTGTGATTGCACAATACTCACGGCGTTGACCGCCGTTTTCTCGTTCTGCCACTGCGCGGTCAGCGCCTTGGATTTGTCCTTCAAGTTCGCGACTTGCTTGTCAATCAACTTGAGCCGCTCTTTGCTCGCGGAATCTTTTTCCTTCGCCAGCGACGTGCGTTCTATTTCCAGTTGCAAAATCTGCCGGTCCAACTGGTCCAGTTCAGTCGGCTTGGAATCCAGTTCCATCTTGATGCGTGACGCCGCCTCGTCCACGAGATCAATCGCCTTGTCCGGCAGAAACCGGTCGGTGATGTAGCGGTGCGACAACGTCGCCGCCGCCACGAGCGCGGAATCCTGAATGCGCACGCCGTGATGCACCTCGTAACGCTCCTTCAGTCCGCGCAGAATTGCGATTGTCGCCTCAACCGTCGGCTCGTTCACCTGCACCGGCTGGAAGCGCCGCTCCAGCGCCGGGTCTTTCTCGATGTGCTTGCGGTATTCATCCAGCGTCGTCGCACCCACGCAGCGCAATTCGCCACGCGCGAGCTGCGGCTTCATGATGTTCGCCGCGTCCGTCGCGCCTTCCGCCGCGCCCGCGCCGACGATCGTGTGCAACTCGTCAATGAACAAAATGATTTTTCCCTCGCTCGCGGCAATCTCCTTGAGAAACGCCTTGAGCCGGTCCTCGAATTCGCCGCGATACTTCGCGCCGGCAATCATCGCGCTCAAATCCATCGCCACGAGCCGCTTGTTTTTGAGCGATTCAGGAACGTCGCCGCTGACGATGCGGCGCGCCAAACCTTCGGCGATGGCGGTCTTACCAACGCCCGGCTCGCCGATGAGCACCGGATTGTTTTTCGTGCGGCGCGTCAGCACCTGCATCACACGGCGAATTTCCTCGTCGCGGCCGATGACGGGATCAATCTTCCCCTGTCGCGCGAGCGCCGTGAGATCGCGGCCGTATTTTTCCAGCGCCTGAAATTTTCCTTCCGGCTGCTGGTCGGTGACGCGCTGATTGCCGCGCAATTCCGCGAGCGCCTTGAGCACCGCGTCGCGCTTGAGGCCGTGCGCGGTGAAAATCTTCTTGAGCGACGGACTCGCCTCGTCGAGCAGGCCGAGCAGCAGATGTTCGGTGCTGACGTAATCGTCCTTGAGCTTGTTTGCCTCGGACTGCGCGGCGTCGAGTGCCTTTTGCAGGTCGCGGCCGGCGTAGGGATCGCCGCCGCCCTGGATTTTGTGACGGCGCGCGAGTTCCTTTTCCAAATCCGGCTGGAGCCGGTCGGGCGGCACGCCGATGCGCGTCAGCAATTCCGGCACGAGGCTCTCCGTCTGGCCGAGCAGCGCGAGCAGCAGATGCTCGCCGTCAATTTCCTGATGCGAATGTTCGCGCGCGAGGCGTTGCGCGTCCTGCACCGCCTCCTGTGATTTGAGCGTCAGCTTGTCGAGTTGCATGACGCGAGTTTAACGCAAAGGCGCACAGGGGCAAAGATGGAAAATTCCAACCCGAATTCCGAAATGGAAACGGCCAATTCAATGCACTGTCGCAATAAAAAACGGCGCGGATGAATTTCCGCGCCGTTCGTGATTCCAAATTTCGGCTAGGTCAAAACAATCTTGTCGCCGTCTTTCAAGGTGATGATGGCTTTTTTCCAATCGGGCGCCTTGCCGGCCTGCGCGGTGCGCTGGCGTCTCAATTTGCCATGGACGTTCAGTGTGTTGACGCGGATGACCTTGACCTTGAACAGTTCCTGCACGGCCTGGCGGATTTCCGTCTTGTTCGCGCGGCGGTCGGCCACGACGGTGTATTGATTGTATTTCTCGCCCTGGCGCGTGCCTTTTTCCGTCAGGCGGACGGTCTTGATGATTTCGAAAGCGTTCATGTTATTCCTGGGTCAGGCGGTCGGAAACCTTTTCAAACGCGCTCTTCGTGAACAGAAGCTTGTCCGGGCGCAGCACGTCGTAGGTGTTCAACGAATCGCTCGTGGCCAGCGCGACCTTTTCAAGGTTGCGTGAGGCGAGCGTCAAATGTTCATCCATGCCGGATGAAATGACGAGCGTCGTGCCTTTCAACTCCAGCGCGGAAATGACGCCGATAAATTCCTTCGCCTTGCGTGTTTCAAGTTTCAAGTCGTCCACGACGATCACGTCGCCGGCCTTGAGCCGTTCGCTCAACGCCTTGCGCAACGCGAGCGAGCGCGTTTTCTTGGAAACTTTTTTTGCGAAATCACGCGGCTTCGGGCCGAAGACCACGCCGCCGCCCGCCCACAGCGGCGAGCGGAACGAGCCGGCACGCGCGCGTCCGGTGCCTTTCTGGCGCCACGGCTTTTTGTTCGTGCCGGCAACTTCGCCGACGTTTTTGGTGCAAGCGGTGCCGCTGCGCTGTCCCGCCTGATAAGCGGTGACGGCGTCATGCACGGCCTGCGTGCCTTTGCCGTCCTCGACCAGCGGGAACTTCACTTCCAGTTCGCCCTGGTCTTTTCCTGCGATATTTTTAATGGCAATTTTCATGGCCT
>Ga0181529_10008255_pt1 | contig 10191 bp, 8 predicted proteins | sample PEATcosm2014_Bin_36_FD_119763 | JGI IMG/M metagenome (GOLD analysis project Ga0181529, IMG submission 119763) | Peatland microbial communities from MTU Mesocosm Facility, Houghton, MI, USA - PEATcosm2014_Bin10_30_metaG | ecosystem: Environmental > Terrestrial > Soil > Wetlands > Peat | place... | reverse complement strand
GCCGTGGTCGGCGGTCAGAACGACGACGGCGCCGGCGGCGTCGAGCGCGCCGACGTAGCGGTCGACCATCGCGTAGAACGCGTCAGCGGCCGGCGAGCCGGGCGGCGCCTTGTGTTGAACGTAGTCGGTCGTCGACAGGTACATGACGTCCGGTCGGAAGGACGCAAGCAGCTTGACGCCGGCGGCGAAGGCGAACTCCGACAGCGCCGCCGAATAGACCGCCGGCAGCGGCTGGCGGACGAAGGCGAGCGCCGCGTCGATGCCGTTGGCGCCGCGCGTCGCCGCATCCGCCCTCTCGGCGGAGAAGGCGATCGCGCGTCCCGAGGCGAACTCGAGCCCCTTGGCGAGCAGCGACCTGAGCTTGTCCTTGGCGGTGACGACGGCTACGCGCGCGCCGGCGTCGGCGAAGGCTTTCATGATCGTGTCGGCGCGCAGGAAGCGCGCGTCGTTCATCATCACCTCCTCGCCCGTCGCCGGGTCGAGGAAGTAGTTGCCGGCGATGCCGTGTACGGCAGGCGGCCGGCCGGTGACAATCGACAGGTTGTTGGGATTGGTGAAGCTCGGGATGACGCTGAGCGCGGTCAGGTTCGCGCCGTCGCGCATCAGTCGGGCGAGATTGGGCGCGAGGCCCTTGTCGATCGCCGTCTCGATATAGCCAGGCTCCGAACCGTCGAGGCAGATGACGACGGTCGGGACCGCGGGCCAACAATAGTCGCGGCCGTTGACCGAGACCTGCGGCGGAAGTTCGGACATCGCATTTCCTCTCACGTCGCCGGGGCGGACGCGAGCGCGACGCCCATCTCATCGAGCGTTTCGCGCGCCGCCTCGAGAACGCCGCGCATGTGGCTGGCGTAGAGACGCCCGATGCAACCGATACGGAACGAGTCGGCGACCGTCAGCTTGCCCGGATAGATGACGTAGCCGCGCGCCTTCAGCGAATCGTAGAAGCGCTGGAAGACGAAATTCGGGTGGCTCGGCGTGCGAAAGGTGGCGATGATCGGCGCCTGCAGCGCGCTGGGGAGCAGCGTTTCAAAGCCGAGCGAACGCATGCCGCCGATGAGGATGCGCGCATTCTCTGCATAGCGGCCGCCGCGGCCGGCGACGCCGCCCTCGGCGAAGAACTCTTGCAGCGCCTGGTGGAAGGCGACGATGACATGGATCGGCGGGGTGAAGCGGTACTGCCCGGTCTTTTCGAGATTGCGGCGTTGGTCGAGCAAGTCGAGCGACAGCGTCGTCGCGTTGCCCTCCGTTTGGCCGAGCGCCTCACGCCGGCAGACGACGAAGCCGAGCCCCGGCACGCCTTCGAGGCATTTGTTGGCGGAAGCGGCGACCGCGTCGAACGGCGTCGTGCGCGCGTCGAGCTCGAGCGCCCCGAAGGCGCTCATCGCGTCGATCAGCAGCCGTCGGCCGTGATCCGCGCACAGCGACGCGATCTGCTCGATCGGATTGAGAATGCCGCTCGTCGTCTCGCAATGGACGGCGAAGACGTGGGTGATCGCCGGCGTCTCGGAAAGGATGCGCTCGACGACGCCAAGATCCGGCGGCGTGTCCTCGGCGGTCTCGTGGACAAAGGTCTTGCGGCCGGCGATGGCGAGAATGCGCTTTGCGCGCTGACCGTAGGCGCCGTTGATCAGCACGAGAATCGCGCCGTCGCGTGGGACGAACGTCGTCAGCATCGCTTCGACGGCGAAGGTGCCCGAGCCCTGCATCGGCACGGTTACGTAGCCGCCTTCGCCATGGACGATCTTCGGCAGGCTCTCTAAGACCTCGGCGTTGAGGGCGATGAAGGCCGCGTCGCGCGAACCCCAGTCATGGACCATCGCCTGTTTGACGGTTTTCGACGTCGTCAACGGGCCAGGCGTCAGCAGCAGCGGATCGCCGGTTTCAGAACGCGCTGGGGAGGGCATGGCCCGCTCACTGACCTTGACGCCGGGCTCGGCGTCCGTAGCGCGCCTGCTAGCCTCACAATGCGACGGATTTGTTACGGTCGGCCAAAGTCCCGGCGGCACTCAGTGTCGGGTCAGGCCAGTCAGCGATTGCAATTGGGCGATCTGCTCGGCGAGAGTCTCATACAGCAGCTTCCCTGCAGGCGAAGCGCCTCGCGCCTCGGCATGGGCGGCGAGTTCCGCGAAGCGGACCTCGAGATCGCGTCGCGTCTGGGGATAGCTCGCCATGACGCCGGCGAGCAGCAGGACCGTTTCTTCTAGCGCCAGCACGCGAGCGCGCAGGGCCGTCGGGCTATCGAAATCCATCGCCGCCTCGTGGGGTCGGTTGCCGCCCAACAGTTGCGCGCGGGCGCGCTCCGCCGCAACTCCGGGTGATTCCCGAGGGCGCGCCGGCAGGAGACCCGCCGGGCGCTCTGCGGATCTGCGGGCGGTCCGCGAATCCACGAGCGGCCGGGGACGCCGCTCGGACGCGAAGCGAAAGCGGCGGAGATCGCCAAGCCGCTCTTCCTCGCTTCCGACCGGAGCGACTTCGCCACCGGCGCGACGCCGATGGTGGACGGCGGAAGGGGCGCATGACAAAGGACAGGCCGCAGGCGCGCGCAAGAGCGGCGCGCGACGGGCGACGGGCGTCTAAGCGAATGGGCGACAAAGCGAAATCAAGCGGACCGCAGGTCCGCGCCGCCAAATTGGCCGCTGCGACATCGGTCGATCTCGGCGACCTCGACAACGACATCGGCTTCCACCTGCGGGTTGCTCAGGACGCCTCGTTTCGCGCCTTCGCGCGCGAAAGCGGCCAGCATGACCTAAAACCGGGGCGATTCACGGCGCTGACGGTGATCGCGCGCAATCCGGGCGTCAGCCAAGCCGCGCTCGGGCAGACGATCGCGCGTGACAAGTCGTCGATCACCCCGCTGATCCAGGACCTTCTGCGCCTCGGGCTAATCGAGCGGCGTAGCTCCGCCAACGACCGGCGGCGCGTCGAGCTCCGCCTGACGGCCGCCGGAGAGAAGCACCTGGAGCGCCTGCAGCGCTTCGCCAGCGAGCATGACGCGAAGCTCGACGCGATCGTTGGGACCAGAAAGGCTGAGTTCCTCGACATCTTGCGGAAGATCGCCAACGAGATCGGCTGAAACCGCGCCAGGCCCGATGCGAAGCTGGCCCGATGCGGGACAAAAGACGCGGCTCGCCGAGGCTTGAGGCAGGCGCGCCTTTCGCCCGCGTCCGATCGCCGCATGACGTCAGATGCGCTATTCCCTAGCGCAGTTGGCAAAGCTTAATATGCCGAGGCGTCCGCCCGGCGGGATCGGCGCAATCTTCTGAAATAGGAGGAAGGTCGATGGCCTCAGCGGCCGGCGCTCGCGTGTTCTGTTCCGATCGGTTCTCACGGCGAGAGGGGAGCGCGCTATGAACGACGATCCGCTAAGCCATGGCTTGTGGGAAAAGACCGCCCCGGCGGCGCCGCCGGCGCCGAAGCTCGTCGTCGACGTCGACTGCGACGTCGCCATCGTCGGCGCCGGATTCACTGGCCTCTCCGCGGCGCTGCATGCGGCGCAAGGCGGCGCGACGGTCGTCGTGCTCGACGGCGCCGAGATCGGCTTCGGCGGATCGGGGCGCAACGTCGGTCTGGTCAACGCCGGCATGTGGGTGATGCCCGATGAACTGCCCAAGACGCTGGGCGACACGTACGGCCAGCGGCTGCTGAAGGTGCTCGGCGACGCGCCCCGCGTCGTGTTCGAACTCGTCGACAAGCACAAGATCGCCTGCGAAATCGAACCCGTCGGCACGCTGCATTGCGCGGTCAACCAGCGCGGGCTCGCCGAGCTCGGTGAGCGCGAGCGGCAATGGCGCGCGCGCGGCGCACCGGTGCGCCTGCTCGATAAGGCCGAGGCGGCGGCGAAGATCGGAACGAGCGCCTACGCCGGCGCGCTGCTTGACGAGCGTGCCGGGACAATCCAGCCGCTCGCTTACGCGCGCGGCCTCGCCCGCGCCGCGATCGCGGCGGGCGCGCGCGTCTATTCGTCCAGCCCGGCGCTCGGTTGCGTCGCCGACGGCGAACGCTGGATCGTGCGCACCCCTCAGGGCGCGGCGCGGGCGAAATGGGTTCTCGTCGCCACCAACGCTTACACGGTTGCGCCGTGGCCGCAGTTGCGCGCCGAGTTGACCCATCTGCCCTATTTCAACTTCGCCACCATCCCGCTCGACGATGCCACCCGGCGCGCGATCTTACCGGAGCGGCAAGGCTGCTGGGACACTCGTCAGGTCTTGAGCTCTTTCCGTTTCGACCAAGCGGGCCGGCTGGTGTTTGGCAGCGTCGGCGCGCTGCGCGGGACCGGCCTGCCGATCCACCGCGCCTGGGCGCGCCGCGCGCTCGCCAAGCTGTTTCCGCGCCTCGCCGGCGTGGAATTCGAGGGCGAATGGTACGGCATGATTGGCATGACGGCCGACCATCTGCCGCGCTTCCACCGCCTGGCGCGCAACGTCGTCTCGTTCAGCGGTTACAACGGCCGTGGCATCGCGCCCGGCACGGTGTTCGGGCGCTGCCTTGCCGATCTGGCGCTGGGGGCGATCGGCAAGGCCGACTTGCCGCTGCCGGTCACCGAGCCGAAGACGGCGCTCTTGCGCCATGCGGCAGAAGCCTTCTACGAAGTCGGCGCTCAGGCCGCCCATTTCGTCGACGCGCGGGTCTAGGCCCCGCGTCGGCGCCGAACCGTCGAGAACCGCTATGACCGTCCATGTCCCCGATTCCAAGCTCGCCGGCGAAGCCCGCCGCATCCTCGAGTCGCTCGGCGTCGACGCCAGGCGCCTCAAGGGGGCGGGACTCGCCGTCCATTCGCCGATCGACGGTCGGCCATTGGCGACGCTTGACGAGGCGACCGTGGCCGACGCGAAGGCGGCGGTCGGCCGCGCCCACGCCGCCTTCCTCAAATGGCGCAGCGTCCCGGCGCCGCGCCGCGGCGAGCTCGTTCGTCTGCTCGGCGAGGAACTGCGCGCCGCCAAGGCGGAACTTGGCCGGCTGGTGACGATCGAGGTCGGCAAGGTCGAGTCGGAGGGGCTCGGCGAAGTGCAGGAGATGATCGACATCTGCGATTTCGCCGTCGGCCTGTCGCGTCAGCTCTACGGCCTGACGATCCAGTCAGAGCGCCCCGATCACAAGCTTGTCGAAGCCTGGCGGCCAGCCGGCGTCGTCGGCGTCATTTCGGCGTTCAACTTCCCGGTCGCGGTGTGGTCGTGGAACGCGGCGCTGGCGTTCGTCTGCGGCGACGCGGTGGTGTGGAAACCGTCGGAAAAGGCGCCGCTGTCGGCGCTGGCGGTCGAGGCGCTGTATCGACGCGCTTCAGCCAAGTTCGGCTCTGAGGCTCCCGACGACCTGTTGACGGTGCTGATCTGCGGTCGCACGGTCGGCGAAGCGCTGGTCGACGACGAGCGCGTGCCGATCCTTTCGGCGACCGGCTCGACCCGTATGGGCCGGATCGTCGGCGAGCGGCTGGCGCGCCGCTTCGCTCGCGGCATTCTCGAACTCGGCGGCAACAACGCCTCGATCGTGACGCCGTCGGCCGATCTCGACCTGACGCTGCGCGCCGTCGCCTTTGGCGCGATGGGCACCGCCGGCCAGCGCTGCACGTCGATGCGCCGCCTCATCGTTCATGAAAGCGTCTATGGCGCCTTGGTGCCGAAGCTGGCGAAGGTCTATCGCGACATTTCCGTCGGCGACCCCACCGCGTCGTCGGCGCTGGTCGGGCCGCTGATCGACGGCGGCGCGTTCGCGGCGATGCAGAAGGCGCTTGGCGCGGCGAAGGCGGCGGGCGGAATCGTTCATGGCGGCGAGCGGGTCGAGGTCAACGGCGCCGACTCGTTTTACGCCCGTCCGGCCCTGGTCGAGATGCCGGCGCAGGTCGGCCCCATGATCGAGGAGACCTTCGCGCCGATCCTCTACGTGCTCAAGTATCGCGACTTCGACGAGGCGTTGGCGCTGCACAACGGCGTGCCGCAGGGGCTCTCGTCGTCGATCTTCGCCACCGACATTCGCGAGGTCGAGCGATTCCTTTCAGAGGTCGGCTCCGATTGCGGCATCGCCAACGTCAACATGGGCACATCCGGCGCCGAGATCGGCGGCGCCTTCGGTGGCGAGAAGGAGACCGGCGGCGGCCGCGAAAGCGGCTCCGACGCCTGGAAGGCCTACATGCGCCGCCAGACCAGCGCCGTGAACTACGGTCGCAGTCTGCCGCTCGCTCAGGGCGTCAAGTTCGACGTCTGAAGCGCGCGCCGCTTCACGCAATCTTGGCTTGACCGCGCCGGCCGGCGCGACTTCGCTTGTCGTCGGGGGGCCTGACGACGGGAGCGAACGATGCTTCGCGGCGCGGCCTTGACGGTTCTGGTCATCATCGGTTTCGGCGTCATGGCGTCGCCGACGCGCGGCGGCGAGGCGGTCGACGCGGCGATCGTGCTCGCCGCCGATGTGTCGCGCAGCATCGACGACGAGGAATTCGACCTGCAGCGCCGCGGTTACGCCGCAGCGATCGTCAGCGACAAGCTGATGGAGGCGATCCACGCGGGCCCGCGCGGCGCCGTTGCGCTGGCCTATGTCGAATGGGCTGGCGAGGGCGAGCAGGCGATCGTCGTCGACTGGGCGGTGCTGCGCAATGCGACCGACGCGGCGAAATTCGCCGCCGCGCTCACCGCCACGCCGCGCTCGTTCCTCGGCCGCACGGCGATCGGCGCGGCGCTCGATTTCGCCATGGGGCTTTTCGCCGAAGGCGGCGTCGCGGCCGACCGCAAAGTGATCGACGTCTCCGGCGACGGAACCAGCAACCAGGGCCGAGCCGCCAGCGAGGCGCGCGACGCGGCGGTCAAGGCTGGCGCCGTCATCAATGGCCTGTCGATCTTCAACCGCCGCGCCGCGGCGCAGGGCGGCTATCTGGCGCTGCACACCAATCCGCCCGGCGGGCTGGCGCAGTATTACCGCGACAACGTGATCGGCGGCCCCGGCGCTTTCGTGTTGCCGATCGACGATTTCGGCAAGTTCGGCGATGCGATGATCCGCAAGCTGACGGCTGAGATCGCTTTGCGCGACTAGCCCCGGCGGCCGCCCTTCAGAACGGCTCGACCCACGGCCTGAGTTCGACCTCCCAGGTCCAGGCGCAGCGCGGCTGGCGCAGGGCGTGCAGATACGTTTCGGCGATCGCCTCGGGATCGAGCAGCGAGTCCGGCCGATCCGGGTCCTCGATGCGTCCAGGACCGAGGATTCCCCCGTCGATGACAAAATGGGCGACATGGACGCCCTGCGGCGCGAGCTCGCGCGCCAGACTCTGGGCGAGACCGCGCAGCGCGAACTTGCCCATCGCGAACGGCGACGACTTCGCATAGCCTTTGACGCTCGCCGAGGCGCCGGTGAAGAAGATCGCGCCGGCGCCCTTCTTGATCATACGCCGCGCCGCTTCCTGCGCCACCAGGAACCCGCCGTAGGCGTTGACGATCAGCGCCTCGCGCGCCGCTTCGGGTTCGATTTCGACCAGCGCGCCGCGGGCGCGAAATCCCGCGTTGTAAACAACGAGGTCGGGAATCCCGATGCGCGATTCGACCTGTGCGAACAGCCGCCGCACCGCCGCGGGGTCGGTGGCGTCGCAGGCGTAAGTCGCCGCGCCGGTCTGTTCGGCGACGTCGGCGATCTTGTCGATGTCGCGCGCGGCCAGCGCCACCAGCATCCCCTCGCGCGCCAACCGGCGAGCGAGCGCGGCGCTGAGTCCGTGTCCGGCCCCGACAATCAGCGCGGCGCGATGGAAGGGCGTCATCGTGCTAGCCTCCACGCGGTCGATCAATCTATTTTCCGCGCTCCCTCGACCACAAGGGCAGTCGCAAAATATTCCTGAGATTCTTCGTGGGCAAGCCGGAGGGCCGCCGTTATTGTCGCAATGGGCGCGCAGCGCGGCGGGGCGCCTCGAAGGGCGAGAGCGGAGCAAACGATGGCGGCGTGGGGTCCCTATGTCTGGGAATGGGGTTCGATCCTGCTGCGCTGGTTGCACGTCACCGCGGCGATCGCCTGGATCGGCGCCTCGTTCTTTTTCATGCACCTCGACGCCGGCTTGAGGAAAATGCCGGGCATGAAGACGGGCGTCGCCGGCGTCTCGTGGCAGGTGCACGCCGGCGGCTTCTACGAGATGAGCAAATACACGCTCGCCCCGGCGGAACTGCCCGACCACCTGGTCTGGCATAAATGGCAGTCCTATTGGACCTGGATCTCGGGCTTCAGCCTGCTGTGCTGGGTCTACTACGGCCGATCGAGCGTCTTCCTGATCGATCCGACGGTCGCGCCGCTCGGCCCGATCCAGGCGGCGGCGATCGGCGTCGCTTCGCTGGCGCTCGGTTGGGTCGTCTACGATCTGCTGTGCAAGTCGCCGCTCGCCAAGAATGACGCGCTGCTGGCGCTGGTCGGCTTCGGCTACGTCGTGGCGACGAGTTACGCCTACACGCTGGTGTTCTCCGGTCGCGGCGCGCTGATCCACACCGGCGCGCTGATGGCGACGATGATGACCGCCAACGTCTTCCTGGTCATCATGCCCAACACGCGCAAATCGATGGCGGCGCTGATCGCCGGCCGCACGCCCGAGCCGCAGTGGGGCAAGACATCCAAGCAGCGTTCGACCCACAACAATTATATCACGCTGCCCGTGCTGTTCATGATGCTGTCCAACCACTATCCGGTGACATCAGCCAATCGCGCCGCGATTCCCGCAATCGTCACCTGCGTGGTCGTCGCCGGCGCGCTGGTGCGCTACTTCTACAATCGCTGGCACGCCGAGGAAGAAGCCGCCAAGGCGCCGTGGTGGGCTTGGCTCGCCGCGGCCGTGGCGATCTGGGCGGCGTTCTGGGTCGCCATGGCTTCCTCGCCCGGCATGCGGCCTGAACTCGGCCTCGCGCCGGCGCCCGAGCCGACGATTGCCGCGGGCCTCGATCTGCCGCGCGCGCCGCCGGCGGTCGTCGACGTCGTGCAGACGCGCTGCGTCATGTGCCATGCGCCCGAGCCGGTCTGGGACGGGATCGGCATCGCGCCGAAGGGCGTCATGCTCGACACGCCCGAGCGCATCGCCGCGCTGGCGCCGGCGATCCGCATGCAGGCGGTGCTGACCCACGCCATGCCGCCCAACAACCTGACCGAGATGACCGACGCCGAGCGCCGCGTGCTCGGCCGCTGGCTCGCCGGCGCTTCGCTCGCCGGCAATTGAGGGATCAGCGCGCGATGGCGGCGACAAGCGAAAGCGCGGCGCGGCGGCTGATGGCGCGGCTCGACGCGCTCGCCGCCTTCACCGACGACCCGGCCAAACTGACCCGGCTCTGTCTGTCGGAAGCGCACCGGCGCGCCGCCGAGCAGTTCATCGCCTGGGCCGCAGAGAGCGGCCTGGCGGCGCGCGTCGATCCGGTCGGCAACGTCCGCGCGCGCTACGAGGGCCGGCGGCCGGGCGCGCCGGCGCTGATGATCGGTTCGCACATCGACACCGTGCGCGACGCCGGCCGCTACGACGGCGCGCTCGGCGCGCTCGCCGCCCTCAGCGTGGTCGAGGGCCTTGCGGCGCAGGGACGGCGGCTCGACGTCGCGATCGAGATCGTCGCCTTCGGCGACGAGGAAGGCGTGCGCTTTCCCCACACTTTGACCGGTTCGCGCGGCCTCGTCGGCGTCAACGAGCCGGAGGCGCTGGCGCAGAAGGACGCCGACGGCGTGTCGATGCGCGAGGCGCTGAAGGCGTTCGGCGGCGACCCCGATCATCTCGGCGCGGCGCGCGCCGAAGGCGTGGCGGCGTTCGTCGAACTGCATATCGAGCAGGGGCCGGTGCTGGAGGCCGAGGGCCGGCCGCTCGGAATCGTCACGGCGATCAACGGCGCGACGCGGCTCAGCGCTATCGTGACGGGCGTCGCGGGCCACGCCGGCGCGTCGCCGATGAATCTCAGGCGCGACGCGCTCGCCGCCGCAGCCGAAATGGTGTTGGCGATCGAAGCGCGCGCGCGGTCAGAGGAGGAACTCGTCGCCACCATCGGCCGGCTCGACGTCGAGCCCGGCGCGGTCAACGTCATCCCGGGTCGGGCGCGGTTCTCGATCGACGTGCGCGCGCCGCTCGACGAGCCGCGCCGCCGCGCCGTCGCCGACATCGCCGCGGCGATGCAGGCGATCGCCCGACGTCGCGGCGTCGCGTTCGAACTGACGCCGACCCACGAGGCGGCCGGCTACGTCTGCCATCCGAAGATCGTCGCCGGG
>Ga0181529_10008254_pt1 | contig 10193 bp, 8 predicted proteins | sample PEATcosm2014_Bin_36_FD_119763 | JGI IMG/M metagenome (GOLD analysis project Ga0181529, IMG submission 119763) | Peatland microbial communities from MTU Mesocosm Facility, Houghton, MI, USA - PEATcosm2014_Bin10_30_metaG | ecosystem: Environmental > Terrestrial > Soil > Wetlands > Peat | place... | reverse complement strand
CGCGGAAATGTCAATGCCGGAGTGGAACGCGCCCTCTCCGTTAAACGGGTCTTCCCGCTCGCCAAAGCTGGACGTCACACGGCCCTCGATCGGCCAGATCGAAGGCGCATCGGCCAACACCGTCCAGTCGCCGGCAAAGTTCGGTGACAGACCCCCCTCCAGCGCACGCGAAACCCGCCCGTCGAGCGCCTGCGTCCGCAGAGCATAAAACTGATCGATGGAGAGTTTTACTTGCTGCTGGTTTACATCGTCGGTCAGGGCAAGGCTGGTCGGCGTGGGTGCGGCAGCGGCGCCGGCGGCAGCCTTTGGCGACGCCAGGGCCATTTTGTTCTGCTTCAAGCCGTAAAGCGCGGATACTTCGCCTGCCAGAGCTCCCAGCGACGCCACCTGCACATCGCGGTCGTGCGCAATCTGGGCCATCTGCTTGTAGCCTTTGCGCAAATTCTCCCGCTCCGCCCGCACCTGGTTGTAGCTCTCTGTTTTCAGCAGCATGCGGGTATATGAACCCGCCAACCCGACGATCGTAAATGCACCAATCAGCGCTGCGGCAACAAATCCGTACGCATAGCGAAGAGGTACCGGAATCTTCCTTATCCGGCCATCTTCATCTCTGGCTACAAATAGGATGTAATAGCGCTTGCGCAGCATTCGTGCCTCTCATCCCTGTATTATGCAGGGCCGCAATTCGCCGTGTACCCGTAAAAAACTATGGCATAAAGGCTTTTCAGCCCATGAATAAGTACTCGCGTTACTTCGGGCATTTACACGGGAGCGTCTGTCAAGGCTAACAAAGTGTCCCGCTCAGGGTCAACGAAATCCGCTGAAAAAATCATTTTTCTGCCCGCAAGCAGGCGGCATTCCACATTTGGACCCAAGATATCCACAGGGAGCCTCAAGCGGCCCAAAAATCCCCGCTGGCAGCCCGGCCAACCCTCATGCCCCGTTCTCCACTCTGCACGGTTTGCCCCATCCTCACAGCTCTTGCCCTATCCTGAAAGCATGCGATTGAAGCTGGCCGATTTATCGAGCGCCGGTGAGCGGGGCGAACTCGCCCTGCTCCGCCAGATTCGCAGCCGCGCCGCGCACTCTTCCTTGAGTGCCCTGCCCCTCGGCATCGGCGACGACTGCGCTCTGCTCCGTCCCCGCCCAGATGAGGACCTGGCTGTCACCACTGACCTGTCCATCGGTGGCCGCCACTTCCGCCTTGACTGGCACACGGCCGAATCCATCGGCCATCGGACTCTGGCTCGAGGTTTAAGTGACCTGGCCGCTATGGGTGCCCGCCCCGTTGCCGCCTTTCTTTCCTTGGGTTTGCCACGCGAGCTGACCACGTCTTCGACCCGCCGCCCAGCCTGGGTCCAGCGCTTCCTCGACGGCCTGCTTGCCCTGGCCGCCGCTCACAAGACTCCGCTTGCCGGCGGAGATCTCTCTGAGTCCCCCGTCCCCATAGCCGATATCGTCCTCATTGGCCGCGTTCCGCGTGGTAAAGGCCTGCTCCGCTCCGGCGCACGCCCCGGCCACCTGCTCTACGTCACCGGCGCCCTTGGCGGAGCCGCCGCTGCCCTCGCGCGCCTCGCTGAGCTGGCGACAACCCACCCCGACCGCCCGCACCCTCCCCGAATCCCCAAGAGACTTGCGCCGCTGCTGGCCCCACATCTCTACCCCCAGCCCCGCATTGGCCAGGGCCTCTGGCTCCAGCGCCACCGTCTGGCCTCCGCCGCCATCGATCTCAGTGACGGCCTCTCCACCGATCTTGCCCACCTTTGCCAGGAATCCGGCGTAGCCGCCGAAGTGGATGCCGCTCAACTCCCCCTCCACATGGCCGCAACCCTCGCCCAGGCCCTCAATGGCGGTGAAGACTATGAACTCCTCTTCACCGCGCCCGCATCCGCCCGCATCCCCAAGAAAATCGCTGGCGTTCCCATTACAAAAATCGGACGCATCCTCCCGCGCCGCTCCAGTCGCCCCACAGTCACCCTCCTTACCCCGCAAGGCTCCCAGCCCCTCAACCCCCACGGCTGGCAACACTTCTCCTGATTTTTTCTCACTTACTACCGGCTCCGCTTGGGTTCAAATTGTCGGGATTCAATGCCACCGTCCGGCGCCACTTTCTCGCAAACCGTCTATCATCAATGCTGTCATGACCACAACACCTCCCCGTGTCCGATTTGCCCCTTCCCCCACTGGCATGCTTCACGTCGGCAACGCGCGCACCGCCCTGTACAACTGGCTTTTCGCCCGCCACACCGGCGGAAAATTCCTCCTCCGCATCGAGGACACCGACCTGGAGCGCTCCGAAACCCGCTACGAAACCCAGCTCATGGAAGACCTTCGCTGGCTCGGCCTTGATTGGGACGAGGGTCCCGGTTTGCCCGATGAAGGCCCTCACGGTCCCTATCGCCAATCCGAGCGCCTGGCAATCTACGCCGAGCACACTGAGCGCCTGCTTTCTGAAGGAAAGGCCTACCGCTGCTTCTGCACCCCAGAGGACCTCGAAGCCGAGCGAGCCCAGGCCGTCGCTGCCCACCGCCCCCAGATCTACTCCGGCCGCTGCCGCTCACTCAGCGCCGCTGAAATTAGCCAGAATCTCGCCGCCGACACGCCCTATGCCGTCCGGCTCAGAATCGGAGACCACCCCCTACGCTTCCACGATCTCGTCCGAGGTCCCGTCGAATTCGCCGCGGAAACCGTCAGCGATCCTATTCTTGTTCGCTCGGCCTCAGGCATATCCGCCGGCGTCCCGGTATATAACTACGTGGTCACCATCGACGACGCCCTTATGGACATCACCCACGTCATCCGCGGCGACGACCACATCTCCAATACCCCCAAGCAGGTTGCCATCTACCAGGCCTTTGGCTGGCCCGTCCCCGAATTTGCCCACCTCTCCACCATCCTCGGCGCCGACCGCGAGCGCCTTTCCAAGCGCCACGGCGCAACTTCCGTCTCCACCTTCCGCCAGATGGGTTACCTGCCCGAGGCCTTGGTCAACTACCTGGCCCTCCTTGGCTGGGGCGCCGAAGACGGCAAAACCGAAACCTTCACCCTCCCCGAGCTCACCCGCGCCTTCTCCCTGGAACGCGTCACCCCCTCGCCCGCCATCTTCGACTTCGATAAACTCAACTGGCTGAACCGCCATTACCTGAAGCTGGCCGATCCCGAGCGTGTCGCCGCCCTCGCCTGGCCCTACTTTGCCAACCAGCTCCCCGCCGCCGAGTCGGCACCCGGCGACCTCCATATCTGGTTCGCCCGTCTCCTTGACCTCTTTCTCCCCGCCGTCGATCACCTCGATCAGCTTTCCTCGAAAGCCGCCTTCGTCTTCGGCTTCGACCCCGCCGCCGCTCGCGCCAATTCTGAAAACGCCGCCGTCCTCGCCGCCGACTCTGCCCGCACCGTCCTCGGTGAACTGTCTGACCGCGTTCGCACCCACTCCGGCCCCGTTACCCCCGAGGACTTCAAAGCCTGGATGAAAGACGTCAAGACCGCCACCGGCATCAAAGGCAAGGAACTCTTCCATCCCGTCCGTATCGCCATCACCGGCACCCACTCCGGCCCCGAGTTCGACAAGCTCATCCCCCTCATCGAACAAGGCGCTGCTCTCGGCCTCAACATTCCCACCATTCGCGATCGCATCGAGCAATTCGTCGGAGTCTGAGCGCCATGGCCGTTCAACCGCCCGCGCTTGGCGTGGACCTCAGCTTCTCTCACCGCTGGCAGGCAAGAATCCTTCCGGCTCGCCCTCTCATCCTGCCCGCCCGCCACTTCGTCTACCCCCGCCAAGCCGAAGAGGTCGAACGCGGCGCCCTCGAAGTCCTCATCTACCCCGGCGAAGATGCGCAGCCCTTTTTGGCGACCTGCGCCCTCGGCTTCCACGACCCCGCCGTCCCCACCGGCCTCTGGTCCACTCCCAATCCGGAAGAAATCTGCGCCGTCTCCGGCGGCTATGCCTACATCATCGACACAACCGCCCCCGACCGCTTCGCCATGATTGCTTACAGGCCTGTGCTGGAGGTTCGCCCGCTGCCCGTCCAGAATCTGCTTCTCTTCGTCGGCCATCGCGACCTTCTCGCCTGGGGTCCCAATGGCCAAGCCTGGCAATCCGAGCGCCTCTCTTCGGAAGGTGTCACCATCACATCCATCGAAGGCCACGTCCTCCACGGCCAAGGCTGGAACCTGATGACGGACAAGGAAATCCCCTTCGCCCTCGACTTGGAAACAGGGCTTCGCCTCAGATAAATTCCTCTGCGTCTGATTTTTAGGGAAGAATTCCGGCCTATCCAACCGCCGCGTTTTCGTTCTCTGCGGGCAGAATCGTCTCGTACGCCTTGTAAACCCCTTCAAACACCGAGTCCCAGCTCATCGTCAGCGCGTGCGCCCGCGCCGCCAGCCGCATCTCCGCATGTTTTTCAGGATCGTCCAGCACCCCGGCCACCGCCGCGGCAAACTCACCGTCGTCCGCAATCCGCCCCGTCACCCCGTCGCGGACAATCGTGCACGGCCCCCCGTCGCGGGTAACGATCGCGGGCACGCCGCTGGCCAGCGCCTCAAGCACCACGTTCCCAAACGTATCCGTATGCGACGGAAACACGAACAGATCCATGTTCGCGTACGCCGTGGAAAGCGCTTCGCCCTTCAGCACGCCGGGAATCTCCGCCCGTGGCAGCCGCTCCCGTAGCCAACCTTCCTCGGCCCCGTGCCCCACAATCAGGAACCGGAAGCTCTTGTGCCCAAGAGGCCCCAGCGACGAAGACCTGTCGCCGGAAACCCCGTCCATCTGCTCCAGTTCTTCCTGCACCTTGGCCAGCAGGGCGACGTTCTTCTCGATCGACAGCCGCCCCACAAACCCAAGCACCTGGTCGCGGTCTTCCGGGTCGCGCTTGCGCTTGTCAGGATGGAACAATTCAGCGTCCACCCCGCGCGGCATCAGGTGGCAGGGCCGCCCCGTGGTCCGTTCCAGCAGCGCGCACAGTTCCGGGTTGGGCGCAAACAGCACCCGCGCCACCGAATAGAACTTGGCCGCCGCGGCCATCGCCAGGTCCTCGATCTTTTGCTCCGTGGCCGCCGACTGCCGCTTCGGCAAGAGACGCAGAAACCACTCTGACCGCCGCGCCGCATACTCGTGCACATTGGTATGCCAGCTCGCCGCCAGCGGTAATTCCAAATGATGCGCCAGCCCCGCGCCCAGCATGCCCACCTCGCTGGGACCTGTAATGTGGATCAAATCTGGCTTGAATCGCTCCAGGACCTCGCCGATCAGCGGAATGTGCCGCAGAAACGCCGGATCGAAGCGCAGATCCTTTTCCAGCGCAAACGACAGAAAGCCCCGCGGAAGCTCAAGCGTCCAAACGTTGCCTTCTTCCAGAATGGCCTGGGTCCGGTCTCCGGCGCGCACACACAAAAAGGGCAGGTTGCGACGTCGCGCAAAGGCCTCAAAATGTCGGCTGGTGTGCGCAACCCCGTTTACCTCATGGAACGAGTCAGGGAAGTACGCCACGCGCGGCATGTGATCCATCATATCTTTCGCTGGAGTCGCCCCAGACTGGAATTCCAGTTCCAGTCTTACTTAGCCGTCGTTTTCGCCCAGGGCAAGCCGCAACTGGTGCGATTCACTCCACGCCATCCGCAGGCCGCCCGAAACCAGGCCCCTGCCCATCAGTTGCACCAGCCCCACACCCCAACGCATCACCCACGGCGCTGCTCCGTTGGGCCAAAGCTGGCTCAGCGGCCGAATCACCCCTTGGCTGTCAGGATGATACACGCGGTCATCCCAGGTCCGCGATCCCTGCGGGAACTCCGGATAGTGCCGCACCGCGTCGATCGCCGACTGTAGAATCCGATGCTTCCAGGGGTCCGCATATTGCGGCATGAAGAGCAGATCGCTCTTCTTCTCCCGCCGGATCTCGTGCACAAACTCGGTAAAGCTGGTCGCGTTGGTCAGATTGATGTTGGCGTTCGGCTCCACCCCGTGCCGGTCCCCGCCCGTGATCAGCAGCATGTTCCACTTCTCCGCCAACCGCCGCACTGCCCGGTTCTCGTCCCAGTGCCGCAGTCCGTTCAATTCCAGCGCGTGCAGATAGTTGCCGTTTTTCTGCAGGAACTCATTCACCAGGAACTGATGCTTCTCCGCACCCACCAGGTAGAGGTCCCACAGAGGGTGGTTGAAGATCACCAGCACGTTGGGCTCATCGTTCAACCCAATCAGAATCTCCGTCAGGCGCGCATCGCTCGGGTGGGCCGTGAAATCATTCAGCGTCTTCATCCACTCCGTCGCCCTGGCGCTGGGCAGGTTGTGCACGCCCAGGTGGAACGACTGCTTTCCATACGGAGCGCTCCACTCCACCGAAACCGGAATCTGACGCGCGCTGGGTACCGTCCGCAGCAGCATCGGCGCTTTGATGTTGTCGTGATCCGAGAGTGAGACCATCGGTGCCAGGTCCAGCTTCTCAATCTGCCCACTCTCCAGGTCAAACGCCAGTTTGGGGGTCATCGGCGGCGTCCAGTAGGCAGCCGCGTAATTCACCCGCACGCCGTGGTTGCCCTCCGACCGACGTTCCAGCCGTGACAGCAGCGGACGCATGACCGGATATTGATTGCCGAAGTTTGCCAGAAAATCCAGCGTTTCCTGGGATTGGTTGGTGTGACCGTGCAACGAAACACCTGACCGGAAGCCGCGTGGCGCATCTTGATCGCGCCACAGGTACGAGATGGTCGAACTGGCCATTCCTGCTCCTTCTCCGTGATCGTGCCCGGATTTCTGCAACTAGTATCCCCCGCAAACCATAAAAGGAGGGTTAAGATGGTGCAAATGCCCGTTCAATTGATGCAGGAATCAATAGAGTTACGGTAAATTCCGGAAAAATTCCCAACATACCCCGCAAACGCCCGCAACTCCGCGCGAATCTGGCCTATTCCTGGCTGTTTCAAGGTTTCTTCCGGTGGGTAGGTCACGGGGATGTTCTGCAAATAAGCCTAGCAGAATTGACTCGGCTGCCTACAGATTTCTGGAGCTGCCTTCAGATCCTCACATGCTGAGATGGATCGCCGCAATCTGCCTTGCAGTGGCATGGTTCCTTGTATTTGCTGCAACGAAACCCGCCGTCACGCAAGCTTATGTGGACTGCCGTAGGCTTGTGCACATCATCTCCGCCGATGGACGCGACCTGAGGTTCTGAGGTCGCCACGGCGCCCGAACCCTGGGACTCAAAGCTTACCCCGCCTTATTTGCGGGTCTTTGCTATCTCCGGCCCCAGAAAATCCTCAACCGTGCAACCGGCCATCAGGTCCTCGTCTGCGATCGGCTCCTTGCCATCGGAAAGCTTTCCCGCCGCCGCTTCCACTGCCAGATGGTTCTCCGTCAGCCCCTTCCGCAGCATCTCGAAGGCCTGCTCCGGTGTATCCGCGAATTGGAACAGCTCGATGTCCTTGGGTGAAATAGCCCCGGTATCCACCAGCACGTCCAGATTGAACACCTTCTTCCAATACTCCGGCCCGTAGATCACAACCGTGGTTTTCTTGGCCAGCTTGTGCGTCTGCGTCAGGGTCAGAATTTCAAACATCTCATCCAGCGTGCCGAATCCCCCCGGAAACACCACCAGCGCCTTGGAAAGGTATGCAAACCACAGCTTGCGCATGAAAAAGTAGTGAAACTCGAAGTTCAGCGACGGGGTAATGTAAGGATTCGGCGCCTGCTCGAACGGCAGCCGTATATTCATGCCGATCGTTTTGCCCCCCGCCTCGTAAGCCCCGCGGTTGGCCGCCTCCATGATTCCAGGCCCCCCGCCCGAGGTCACCACGAACCGGTGCCACCGCGACGGAATCCCCTTGGCCCAGTGCGTCAGCATGCCTGCCAGCCGCCGCGCGTCCTCGTAGTAGCGGGCCATCTCCACCGCCGCTACCGCCCGCTTCCGCTGCAACTCTGAGGCCGTACCCTCCACGATCTGGGGGACGCTGGCCGGCTGCTCGTGGCTCGGTGCCAACTGGCTGGAGCCGGTGTTGTCCAGCAGTTCCAACTCATGATCGGCCTCCTCGCGTCCGCGAAACCGCGCTGACCCGAAGAACACCACCGTATCCAGAATCTGCTCCCGCCGGAACCGTGCCAGCGGCTCCAGATACTCCGCCACGATCCGGATCAGCCGCCCGTCCGCGCCGTTCAGAAACGCGGAATTCTCATACGCCAGCGGTGCCTTCTCCAGCGCTGCCGGAGTTCCTGTTCCCTGTCCCTTATTCGCTGTTCCCTCGTTATTCATCCTTCATCCGTCCCGATGGCGGAATGCATCCTGAAACGCAATCCACAGATTCAAAAGACCAAGTCCCGAGACGACTCCTCGCACGGCGCCGTTAGCGGCATAGATCGAGAGCGTGGGGAACTGTAAGAAAAGCGGGTTCTGGTCCCAGAACATCCTGGACCACGGCGCATAACAAACCGCCAGCCCGATATACATCCGCAGCAGCACACGCAGAAACAGCTCTGCCCGCTCTAGCCAGCGCGGTATCCGCTGCCCCGTATGCCGCACACCCTGGCGGCCATTCCCGCCCACGGCTACGGCTGCGGGAGCCCCGTTTCCCGGCGTGGCTTCGGACTCGGGCGCAGACACAAGTTCAACTGCGGACCCAGGCACAGAAGCCGGGCTCGCGGCAAACGAAGGCGATGTCGATTCCGGCTGCTGGGGCATTCTCTGGCTACACACTCCGCCCCCGATTCAAGCCGATCCGAACACATTCGGCAGAGGCCCGAAATACCCGGCCCGCCTCAGGGACACCGTACTGAAACGGTATCACAGCAACCGCCGGCTCAGAGGGATCCCGATATCCCGGCTGGTGCCCGAGGTCTCGCCTCTGAGACCTGGGAAGCCGCAATCCTTCATGTGCCTGTCTCATTTCGCGTTATCCTGACAAAACACGATGACCCGACAGCCCTTTTTCCTCGTTCTGACCGCCCTCACCGGCATTGCGCTCTCCATCTCTCTCTCCGCCGCCCAGGAGGCCAAAAAGAACGTGATTCCCAATCTCGACGAGCAGCCCGTCCGCGCCTCCCACGGCATGGTCGTCAGCGTCCACCATCTCGCCTCCGACGCCGGTCTTGAGATCCTCCACGCCGGCGGCAACGCTATCGATGCCGCCGTAGCTACCGGCTTTGCCCTCGCCGTTGTCCATCCCGCCGCTGGCAACCTCGGCGGAGGCGGCTTTCTCCTCCTCCGCACGCACTCGGGCCACGCCACTTTCCTCGACTTCCGTGAGAAAGCCCCCCTTGCCGCCACCGAGACCATGTATCAGGACGCAAACGGCCAGGTCATCCCCGAATCCAGCATCCTCTCGTCCGTCCTCGGCTATCGCTCCATCGCCACACCCGGCTCCGTCTCCGGCCTCGTCTACGCCGAGCGCCACTACGGCAAGCTGGGCATTGACCGCGTCATGGCCCCAGCCATCAAACTGGCCTCTGACGGCTTCGTCCTCACATCCGAAGAGGCCAAAGAGCTAACCGATCCCGATTTGGCCCGCTTCCCCGACTCCAGGCGCATCTTCCAGCGCGACGGCCACCTTTATAAGGAGGGCGAAACCTTCCGCCAGCCCGAACTCGCCCGCACTCTTGCCCGCATCGCCGCCGATCCCGACGACTTCTACCGGGGCAAAATGGCCCATGAGCTGATCGATGAGCTCCGCAAAGGCGGCGCGCATCTCACCCTTGACGACCTCGCCCAATACACCGTCGTCGAGCGTGCGCCCATCACCGGTACCTTCCACGGCTACACCGTCATCAGCGCCCCGCCGCCGTCTTCCGGCGGCATCGTCCTCCTCAGCGCCCTCAACATCCTCGAGGGCTACGACCTGGCCAAACTCGGCGACCGCACTCCCCAATCCATCCACCTCATCGCCGAAGCCTATCGCCGCGCCTACATGGATCGCGCCGATTACCTCGGCGACCCCGACTACAACTCCATCCCCAGCGCCGAACTCACCTCCAAACCCTACGCTGCTGCCTGGCGTGCCTCCATCCAGCCCGCCTCAGCCACCCCAAGCACCGCCCTCGTCCGACCCCAGGGGTTCCTGCCGCCTGCACCGCAAAGCGCCGGTCGGCTCCGTCCCGAATCCCCTGACACCACCCACTACTCCGTCGTCGATAGCGAAGGCAACGCCGTCTCGGTCACCACCACTCTCAATGACTCTTTCGGCTCCCACGTCACCGCCGGCTCTCT
>Ga0181529_10008251_pt1 | contig 10195 bp, 5 predicted proteins | sample PEATcosm2014_Bin_36_FD_119763 | JGI IMG/M metagenome (GOLD analysis project Ga0181529, IMG submission 119763) | Peatland microbial communities from MTU Mesocosm Facility, Houghton, MI, USA - PEATcosm2014_Bin10_30_metaG | ecosystem: Environmental > Terrestrial > Soil > Wetlands > Peat | place... | reverse complement strand
TTGCCGCGGATGATTGTGCCCGGCATGTTGCCCAGCGTGTAGATTCCCCCGGCATCATTCATGGAGTACACCACGTGGTGAACGTGGTTCATTTCGATGCAATTGTTCTTGGCGGGAGTGGGCGTTTGATAGACGAACGGCTGATGGTATCCGCCGCCGCCGGCGTCCTCTTCACCCCAGCCCCAGCCGACGGAAATGCCGGAGTGGGGAATGCGGCAGATTTCATTGTGCGCAATCCGCGTCGCTTCGGTGTAGCCGGCACAAATGCCCTGACCACCGCGATACTCCACGCAGCAGTCGTGGAGGTAGCAGTTCTCCACGGAATTGTTTTTGACGATTTTCCGCGGATCGTCCGGGTGATGGTCGTCTTTGAGCACGTCGCCGATCTGCACGCCCGTGCCCGAGATGTCGTAAAACCGGCAGCCCGAGACCACGTTGTCCTGGGAGCCGGCCTCGATATCCAGGCCGGCGCCGCCCAGCCGGGTGAACGTGCAACGCTCGAAGCGGATCGACCTGGCCGTGTGGCAAACCACGTTGGCCGGGCTCTTGAGGTTTTCATTGTGCAGGTTTTCGAAACCGTCGGAGCGCGTGAAGGAGTCCTTGCGGTCGGAATCGACGATGAAGTTGGACTGCACCTCGCAGTGCCCGATGTGGCTGGGGCGCAGCCAATTGCCGTGCTCGAACGTGATGCCGACAAAATGAAGGTTGTGTACGGGCCGATCGAGCGTGCCGCGCAGCTCGACGAGTTTCTCCACCGCCGGCGCGATCACCTCGGCTTTCGTCATATCCTCACCCGGCTTGGGCATGTAGTAGACGATCTTCGCCGGACGGTCCAAATACCACTCGCCCGGTTCATCCAGCAGCTCCAGGGCGTTTTCGACATAGTCGGGCGTATCGACCTGCACGCCATTCTTGGTCCGGGCATGCTTGAAGTACGGTTGGAGCATGGTCACGACAGCCTGGTTGCCCTCGCGGCGAATGCTAGCCACTTTGCAGCGCGTGTGGGTCCAGACGACAATATAGCAGAACTCCAGATCGGCGGGATTTTTCCAACCGGTCATTTCGACCGCCGTGGTCGTGTAACCGACGTTGTTCACACGCTTGACTGCGGCGGGCGGCGCGCCGCGGGCCCGAGTGGCTCGCGCCCCATTGACGTACAACTGGCGGAAGTTCTCCACCGGGGCCGCCGCCCTCCAGCGCCCCTTCTCGTCCGGCTGCCAGCCGGTGATGAGCTTGCCGCCGCTGATAATTGGCGTCTCGCCGGCCTGGGCTCGATAAATGACGTTGTGCCCATTGGTGCCCGAATCCTCAGACCCAAAGACGATGGGGCGGTCGATTCGGTAGGTGCCGCCACGCAGCACGACGACAATGTCGCCGGTCATCTGCCGGTTGACGGCGCGGACCGCCTGGCGAGCCTTTTCGACGCTGGCAAAGGGCTGGGCTTCCGTACCGGGATTGGCGTCGCTGCCGCCGGGCGCGACATACAGCGTGGTTGCGGCTGCCGGCGCGGCGACTGTGGGCGCGAGCAAACAAGCCAACGACGCGAGGAAAAGGCTGCGTGTCGTCATGATGCGATCCTTTCTTACGATGAAGATTCGTCGGAGAAAACGCCGAAATGGCGTCGGCGATGGCAGGCGGCCATGTCCCAAAGTGTTTTCGTGGAGCGGAACGTCCAACTGCCCTGGAAACGCCCCGTCCTACGGGAGTCCCCGTGGCCGCAATCAGGATAACGGCTGGTGAGTTCCCCGTCAAAGGACCAAGCCATCGTAGCGGGTAAACAATAGGCGAACCCTGCGCCGTTTTTCACCTGCGGAACCGGGCGTAACAGATACGTCTGGCCAACTGCCCAACGGGCTAGGGTTCCTCTCGATCGGCGAAAGCAAGCGGGTTAATGTCTTCTGGCCAGGGCCGCGCAACCCCGGCGGTCATCCTGGTCTCGCCGCCGGCAGCGGATCAGTTTCCGGCATAGCGATACATGAATCGTCCTTCGGGCGCCGTGTCGCCGCTGGTGTAGAAATCCATCACGTCGCCCGGGCTCTGCACGTTGTCGGCCCACTTGAAATCCAGCGACAGACGCGTCGCGGCCGCGGCCAGGCCAAGAACCGCGCGCGGGATGGCCAGGTGCAGTTCGTTGCCTTCGACTCGATAATCCACCACCGCGACTTTCTTCCATCGCCAGCCGCCCTCGTTCTTTTCGAGCCACGTCTTGCCTCCGCCGGCGATGGTGCGGTTCACGATGAAGTCGTAGCCTTGCCAACCCGTCGCCGCGTTCTGATCGGCGTCGATCAGCAACCACATCCAGTTCGGATCACTGGGTTTGGAAATCGGCTCGCGCGTGCGAACGTAAAAATAGATGTTCTGCGCGTCGCGGGCCACCTTCATGGCCACCAGGTCGTTGCGGCCGGTCCGGTTGGTGTAGTGCAAACCGGCGACGCCGTCGTAATCGCGGGGAGCCGTCTCGCCGACGTGGTCGAGGAACTCTGGCGCAACGTCGCGCCACTGTTGGAAACGGCCGTCGATCCGGATGGACGCGGGCGCCGAAGCTTTTGGCAAAGCCGGTGCGCCCTTGAAGCGGCGGACGTTGGCCACCAACTGCCAATAGTAATTGTCGCCATGCCCGCCTTTCATCGGCTCGATGTCGCGGCTGAACTCCTGGTCGAATTGATCGCAGAAGCAGCACATGCCGTCGGGCATTTTGTAGCCGTACGCAGCCACCAGTCCATCGAGCCAGTCAGACGTCTCGATCCACTTGTTCGCCGCGCTCGGTTTCAGCGTGCTACCCGGCTTCCGGTACCCGTGCCGGCCGGCGACCCACTCATTCCAGCCGGTAACCATGACGAAGGGCGGCTTCAGCGCGAAGGCCCGTTTCCATTGTTCCTGGAAGTTGTAGCCCCGGTCGACCGCGCCGGGCGTGCGGTCCAGCTTCCCATCGTGGAAACTTCGTCCGCAGGCGTCGCCGAAGCTCATCCACGTCGGCTTGGCATCCTTTCGCCGCAGATTCTGCGCGACCGAGACGTTCACTTGCTCGGGCTTTTTGGGGTCGTCGGTGTAGCCGTAGGGCTGCGGATAGACGGCCTCCCAGTGCCAGGCCAAGGGCGTGTTGACCCGCCAGTTGGGCCAATGGGCGCGGCGCAAGGTGAAGAACTGCCGCAGTTCAGGGCTGGCCTCCTTCGGATCGCAGAGCATCAGCGGCTTGCCCTGCCAGCGAAACCACAGTTCGCGATACAGGCCCGGCTGGTAGAGGTCCTTGTAGATGCGCTGGGCCGTTTCGCCGGCCTTGGTGTTGAGCATGAAGGCGATCTGCGGGGTCCGCTCGCCTTGCCCGCGCATCTGGCAAAACACTTCGCACAGTTTGTGGTAGACGTCGGGATAGGCGTTCGCGTTGGTGACGTCGCAAATCAGCGTGTCGATGCCGGCGTCGGCGAGCAACTGCCCATGCCGGCGCAACACCCACGGGTCGGTGCAGGAATAGTAGCCATACAAAGGCTCGCCCCAGTAACAGGCCCAATAACCTTTCCAAAGCGGCGATTCAGGCTTCTTAAGCAAGTCCGAATCTTTGGCCAACAATTTGGAGATATCGCTGGGGCCATCCCGACGGCCCCCCTTGCCATAATGATGATCGTGCCAAGGGGAATACAAAATGCCCACGAAACGGTCCAACCGTGGTGGACCAACCTCATCGGGCATGGGCAGCTTGCGGCCCAGGGCGTCGGTCGCCGGCCAGGGAGTGCAAGGATTGAGCGCCGACAAGTTGCTTTGAGCGGAGGCGGTCATGCTTCCCAGCAGGCACGCGCCCGCAAAGACTGCGGCAAACCGATAAGCATACTTCATTTTGCGGGCAGACGTGGTATTCATGGGTTGGGCTCGCAGTGCTAGGCGCGACAATGGCCGACTTGTTTTGGCGCTAGGCATGGCCAGGCGGGCAATTGGTCCAGCCATCGCAATAGAGGTGGGAACAAATAAACGCAGAACAGCCAATGATTATCTGCCAGGACAGATCAACTGTCAATTATTGGGGAGCGGCGGGAGCCACGAGATCCTTCGCTGCGCTCAGGATGACGAGCAGCTTACCGAAGCGCGAACGGCTACCGCGGAAGCTGCTGCCGCGTTTCAATGCGATATAAGTGCGTTCTCGTACGGACGAAGAAGGCCTTGCCGGCCACGGCCGGGGTGGCCATGATCTCACCGTCAAGCTTATTCGTGGCCAACGCCTTGTATTGGAGACCCGGCTGAAGAACGGTGGCGACGGCATTTTCGTTGAAGAAATAGAGACGGCCGTCAGCGTAAATGGGCGAGGCCGAGTACTTGCCGCCCATGCGCTGCTTCCAGATCGGCTGGCCGGTCTGGGCCGCCATGCACCAGGCGATGCCCTCGGAACTGACGAGGTAAATCTTGTCGTCGATCAAAAGGATCGAAGGACGGGAGGGCATCCCCTTCGTGTTCTTCCAGACGATGTGGCTGTCGGTCACGTCGCCGCTGCCACCAAGACGGACGGCCCAGAGTCCCGGTTTTTCGTAATCCGTGATGAAAAATGCCAGGCCCTGACCAAACACGGGCCGCGGCGTGATGGACCAGCCGCCGTGATGGATTCGCCACAGTTCTTTGCCCGTGGCCGGATCATAACCCATCGCGGATTCCGCCCCGGGGTCGAAGAGTTCGCGGCGGCCGTTTGCTTCGATAACGATGGGCGTGCAGTAGGACTTGTAGCGGTTTCGGTCGGGGCCGCTGAAGGTGATGGAGCGGTTGGTCTTCCACACCGTTTTGCCCGTGGTCTTGTCCAACGCGACAACATATTGCACGTCGCGGCCGTCAACGTTGAACATGAGCAGATCATTCCACAACAGCAGCGATGCGCCAGGGCCTTCGTGGTGATCGCAGTTCAGATCGCGGCGGGTCCACAGCACCCGGCCCGATGCGGTGTCCAAGCACGCGGTGCCGTACGTGCCGTAATGCACGTAGACGCGGCCGTCTTCAATCGCCGACGTGGGCGAGGCGTAGCTATTGCAATCCGCGATGTGGTCGAGCTTTTCCGTGTCGAAAACCTTCACGTCGTGGATGATCTTTCCGTCGGCCCGATCGACGGCCACGGCAAACATGTGATGGCCGTCGGCGGTGGCCGTGGTCAGCCAAATCTGGTCGTGCCAAACCACGGGCGACGACCAGCCGTGGTCGTGAATCGGCGTCTTCCAGACGACATTTTCCTTTTCACTCCACTTCAGCGGAAGGCCCACGCAGTCGGAGTGGCCGTTGCACTCCGGGCCGCGGAATTGAGGCCAATTGTCGCCGGCCCATGCCGATCCGGTCGTCAATACGATGGTTAGAAGCAACGCCAGGATCGAGATTTTCGTCATGTGCAGTTTCCCAAGGAGGTGCGTCTTGCCGACATTCGTTTTCCGGCCATCGATCGGTGAAAAAAACTCTACGCCGCCTGTTCTTTTTTACACTAGAAACGGGAACAACTCAACATCGCCGCGCGGGGCCGGGGTTTGGCCGTGGCGGGTTGCGGCGGAACCGAGGGCCGACGCGCCGTCGGCGGTCGCGTTCGCTTATATCCGGTCTTCCCACGTCCGCTCAACAACCACCGGGTTGGACCACGTGGTCTAGTTAGACGGGCGGAAGCGGATAGTGCGCATCTGCCGTCTTTATGTTGTGCGGTGCTTGAATGGCATCTGCCGTCTGAATGGCGTACGGAGGCTCCGGTCCTGCGTTTCTGACCGTACTTGCGGCCAATGCGGTTTAAGCCTTCCGCACGCATAGCCGATACGAACCTTATCGCCACTCCTTTGGGAAGATGTGGCACGCCCCCCATTTCCCGATTTATCGGTCCGAAAGGAAGGCGATCGCTCCCGAAAACTAGGCCGCGCACGTCGCCCTTGACAATTCCCGCCCGCACCCATGCGACAATTTCTCGCCAGCAGTCCCCTTGGCCAAAGGCCATAATCATGAACCTTCGCTACCTTATGGTCTGCTGCGTCCTATGCGCAGCTTCCGGATGCACGCACGTCCAGTTGCGCAACAACAGCGTGAACGAGGCCGGGGCTGTGGGCGACATGCAAACGCAACAGGTGCTCGATAACCTGGCCATGTTCGTGTACGACTACAACGCCATGCCCTATTTTTCCTTTCCGAACCAAAGCTCCGCGGGGGTCACGGACATCGGCAATGCCGGACTGTCGTCGGGCTGGGGCCGCCTTTCGAGTTCGCCGTTCCCTTTCTTGTTGAATTCTCTGGGACTTACGTTCGGTGCCTCGCGACAGGCACAAGAGGGATTTGTCGTCACGCCAATCAACGACCCCCGAAGGCTGGATCTGATGCGCTGTGCTTACCAGCAGGCCATTAGAAGCTGCTGCGGGCGCGGGGCTTCGACAACCTGTCCCGACTGCCAAACCCGATTCAAGGTGTTCTATACCGGCGACCCCAATGGCGACATCCGCGCCAAGGCCAACGGGACCGTCACTTCGGAATGTCTGAACTCAAACCGCTGTTGGTTTCACGTCGGCTGCACGAAATGCGTGCCGAAGAACTGCCATTGCAACTTGGTAGGTCATTATTGTGGCGTCTACGTGTGGGTCGGCCCGGAAGGGCGGGATGAGCTAACCAAGCTCACGTTGGCCATCCTCGACTATGCCTGCAACAGCCAGCCCGTGCAACTGACCAAGACGGTCATCTACTACCTCGACGCCTACGGATTGCCGACAACGCAGGCAAAGGCCGTGGGGACGGTAACCGCGGTGATCGGGATCTCGGAGCAGGACCAGTCTCTGCTGAATACCCCGCGTCCCGACGAAGCCCGCATCGAGCAATATCTTGACTACCGGTTGAGAAACATCCGCGAGCGGCTGGACGCAACCAAGGACTCCGACGAGCGTACGGCGTTGCTGGACCAGCAGCAACTCCTGCAGGACAAGCTCGACTTCCTGCACGAGCAACTTCGGGTCGGGGGGCTGAAGGAACAATACTTACGACCGGCAGCGCAGACCGCCCCCAGTATCATCCCCGGATTTCAGCTACAGCTTAATACCCTCGGCACACCCGCGCCGCAGCAGTTTATATCGCCGTAATCTGGGCCCATGGACGTCGGACCAGCGGCGGCCGTTGTGCGGCCTGTTTTTCTGCTGTTGTATTGCAGAGCTATTTGGACGGACTAGATGCGCCGGCGCCACCCTTGCCGGATACGGTTGGAGGGAGCGACTTCTCCAACTTAATCGGGGCATCTCTCCAAGGATGGTTGAGGTCATCGGGCAAAATCTTGTCCCGATAGCCCTCTCTCTTGTCGATCAGGGTAGGAATTTTGGCCTCGTAGTGTTGATCGGGGTAATAGAGGGCGTAATAAGCAGCGCGGTTCTGGTAGTACTCGGCACTCCTGTAATCGCCCAAGTTTGCGTAAACCAATGCCAGTCTCGTCAGGCTCCCGACCGAGTTGAAATCGTCGTAATGACCCAATTTGCACGCCTGTATGGCGTCCACCGTGGCATTATACAAGTCCGAGTCGTTGCTCAGCATCAATTGTGAATCGTGCAGGCGAGAGGTTGCTTCCTTGGCCCGCTTGGCCCGTTGCTCGGCAATATTCTTGTCTTTTGCAGTTTGTACAAGAGCGCCCTTCTGGAACGCTTGAACGTCCTTCAGCACTTTTTTCAGGTCGTTCAAGTTCGGCGCGTGCTGGACCGGCGCGGGCTGGTTCCGCCTCGGTGCGAATGCTAGCTTGATGTACGCGTCCGTGATTTGAGTAACGGCGTCCGACGAGCCTTGCTTGGGTGTCGCCGCGTCGGCCTCGGGCTTGTCCTTCTTCAAGTAGCTGATAGTGTCATCAAGGTTTCTTCTTGCGGCATTTAGTCCAGGCAGCCTCGACTTGTCGAATATCGCCTGACAGAGATACATGACGCTGCGGTCGCGATATGCCTCCGCGGAGCCCTGATTGCAACGGATCGTATCACTGAAAAAGTCGATCGCCTTTGTGCAAATCGCTTCAGCGAGCTCCTGAAGCCCTTTGGCCCAAACATCGGGCTCGGACAAAGGCTGGTGCCGCTCTTTTGCTTTTAGCTCCGCCGCCATGATCAGCAGATCAGGCCACTGCTCTAAGAGTCCGTCAGAGGTGTTCAATTGTGCCCTGCCCCGCCGGGACGGGTCGGAAGCCCTCCTGCTCTCGGGCTGCAACAGCCGGAGATCATCCTCCAGGTCGCGAAAACGGACGGATCGTAACTCACCCCTGCCGAAATAGCCCGAATACCAACTTGGGTCTCCTCCGACAGGAATACCGTTGTTGTCCTGCGTCACCGCAAGCTTGTAGAATGCGTCCGCCCGCTGCAGAAGGTACTCTTCGTCGTCGACGACGAAGACGTCCGGAGCGACATGCCTGTCCGGCGCTGGGCCGTCGTCTGTGGCCCAAAACTCCTTTAGATGGTTCTCACGTTCGGCTCTCTTCCGGAGGGCCGGTTCGAGGACCTGAGCCCAATCCGTCTTCAGGATTGTTCGGGCGTCTGTGCTCCTCACGCCAATGTCTGTGGTCTTCATGTCCATGTCGGCCAGCCATTCCGCGAGATCTGGGTTCTGCGGCAGATGCTGTAACAAGCCCGGGTTGTCTTTGATGCCCTTCTCCACGCGTTCAAGATCAGCGTTGATATTTCTCACGTCCTCTCGAGCCACGTCAAGGACGATTTTGACCACATCTTGGTTTGGAAGGCCCTCCAAGTTGTCTTTGAGGGCGTTCTCCACGCGTTCAAGATCAGCGTTGATATTTCTCACGTCCTCTCGAGCGTCGGCAATGGCACTTGCGACCGCGGCCTCATCTGAAGAGTTCCTCAGGCGCTTCAAATTCCCCTTGAGGGGTTCGAGGTTTCTGTCGCCTGCAAAGGCGCCCAGGGCATCAAGGGCATTTTCAATGCCAACGATCACCTTTCGGTCGCAATTGGATTGTTTCTGGTAGGCCGCCGCGAGAGCTTCGGCGACCTCGTAATACGCATACGGGCGTTTTTCACCCAACACAATCACACTGAGCAACTGGATCGCTGCGAACTCGGAGTCCAGGAGTTCTTCCCCGACCCGGAGGCGCTCCCGCCGAATCTTCGCGTTGAGCTGCCAACGCGGCACGCGGGGCCCGCTTGCCATTGCCAGGGCTAGGTTCTCGAGGGCCGTCCCCCGGAACAACGGAGCCGCGTCCGTTGCTATGTCTCCCCGCAGGCTTTTGTTTTCAGGGCTCGCGAGGAACTTTACGAGCGTGTCACCAATTGCGTGGCCGCTTCCGCCCATTATTTCAGCGATGCTGTGATCAATCGTTGCGTGGTAGTTGGGATAATAGTGGGACAGCCGCGTCATCATGCGCCTAACCTCGTCCTTGGACGTTTGGTCCCAAGCACCAGACCTGGCCCCCACCCGGTTGGCTGCGTCCTGCAGAACCTTCTCGGCGAAGCAGGCGGACATGGCCAGCATGGCCTTCTTCGCCGGCGTCGCGGTTTGCAGCACGCCGACGATGTTCTCGGGGTCAAATGGGCAGCAAGTGCCCTTCAACGACTTGTCATACTCCTTGCGCGCGGCGTCATCCTCATTCTTATTCTTCAGGTAGATCCCGAGCAACCAATGAAGCCAGGGCGCATCGCACCTCTGTATCTGCTCGGTGTAGTACGTATAGCAGTCGTGCAGTTTGGTCGGATCGTCCGGCTTAATCGGCTCCTCAAGGTGGAGCACGTCCTCGGTGTTGACCCAGCAGGAAACGGCGGGAACACTGTACCCGCTGTTATCTTCGATCCACAGCCATTGTCCTTCTTGCCGCTTGACCGTTGCCGGCCACTGAATGTCGCAGACGCCACCAAGGTAATCGCCGCACGTGGCAGTGGGCGGCCGGCCGGGAGGCGGCGGCGGGGCCTCGCCGCCAACTCGTAACACAATGTCGACTGACCGGGGCATTATGTCCTGCCCTTTCCAAGGCTCTGCGGCACAACTCGCGGCAGTCGCTAAGGTGAAGACACACCACAGCAGGAAGCGGAGATTCATCGAATTCATGTTCGCTCCTTTGCTAATCCCGTAGTTGGGTGGGCGGTGGTGCCGTGACGAGTCTTTTGCATTATCCCTTTGGCCCGTTTTACGGCATCCGACAGACCGTGGCCAAACGGCGTCGCCGCGCAAATGCGCACCCTGCCAGCGTCAACAACCCTGTCGCCAACAGCACAGCCACTGATGGCTCTGGCACGATCGTGACGAT
>Ga0181529_10008248_pt1 | contig 10199 bp, 10 predicted proteins | sample PEATcosm2014_Bin_36_FD_119763 | JGI IMG/M metagenome (GOLD analysis project Ga0181529, IMG submission 119763) | Peatland microbial communities from MTU Mesocosm Facility, Houghton, MI, USA - PEATcosm2014_Bin10_30_metaG | ecosystem: Environmental > Terrestrial > Soil > Wetlands > Peat | place... | reverse complement strand
TCGAGCGTGGCGAGCATCTGCGGCGTGAAATGCAGTCCGGCGGTAGGCGCGGCGACCGATCCGCGCTCGTGCGCGAAGACCGTCTGGTAGCGATCGCGATCCGCGTCCGCATCGTCGCGGTGAATATAAGGAGGGAGCGGGATGTGGCCGATGCGGTCGAGCACGGCATAGAAGTCGTCCACCGGAGCGAATTGGAGCAGGCGCTCGCCGAACTCGCCGCGCTCCAGCACTTCCGCTTCGAGCACGATTTCGCCTGTGGGCGCGGAGAATACCAGGCGCTCGCCGATGGCGACCTTGCGGCCGGGCCGCACCAGCGCGCGCCACTGGTTTTCACTGGCGGGTTCGGTGAGCATGACTTCAATGCGGCCCGTCGGTTTCTCACGCTCGCGTCGCAACGTTCTGCGCGCATAGAGGCGCGCGGGAATCACTCGGCTGTCGTTGAGGACGAGCAAGTCGCCTCGGCGCAAATGCTTTCCAAGGTTGGTGAAGAGGTCATCTTCGAAGGCACCAGTGGCGCGATCCAGCACCAGCGTGCGGCTCGTGCCGCGCTCCGCGGGCGGTTGTTGTGCGATCAGTTCCTCGGGAAGCGCGTAATCGAAATCGGCCACGCAGAGATCGGTCATAGATTGATCCCCGAGGTGAAGATCGATGTGAGGGCCAGGAGGCCCTTACTACAGCCGGTCGGGAGACCGGCGCTACGAGGGATTGCGCGCTTCATTCGGCGACCTTCCCGAAGTGGGCGAGCGCGCTCTTTCGCGCACGCTCGATGGCGGCATTCAGCTCCTCGCGTTTCTGCTCGAACTGGCTCTCGGCAAGGTCGGCCGGAACAGAAGTCCAGCGCGCCCAGCTGACCACGATGCGCGTAAACGGCATGGGCACCAGGAAGCGATCCCAGGAACTCACCGTCCAGGCGCGATCGGGCTCCAAATGGAATGCGCCGATGCGCGCGCCGGTGATGTGCGCGAGTTTGATGGGTCCCATCTTGGTGCGATAGATGGGACCGCGCGGGCCGTCGGCGGTAAAGATGGCGGGATGTCCGCTCTCGATCACCTGCTTGAGGCCGAGCAGACCTTCGCGCGCGCCACGGGAACTGGAACCGCGCGTGGTGTGAAAGCCGAAGAGCTCGAGAGTGCGCGTAATCAGCTCGCCATCGAAGCTGCGGCTCACGATGATGGTGGCGTGGGTGCGGCGGTAGTAGAACGTGCAGGGCAGCACGCACTGGTGCCAGAAGCAGAAGATCTCCGCGCCTGCACCTTCGCCGAAGGGAAGCGGCGTGGCGCCTTCCTCTGCGATGACTTCAAAGCGCCAGGTGCGGCCCACGAGCCAGAGCAACGCCCAAACCAGACGCGGCGCTACGGCCAGAACGAGGCGCTGGCGGAGGGTGAACCTGGGGCTGGCTTCGGCGGTCACTGTCTAAATTCTAGAGTAGGCGGTCAACCGCAGATCCTTCGACTCGCTACGCTCGCTCAGGAGTAGCGCAGCCAGCGCAGGATTTCGGGAAGGGTGGCGCGCTTGCCGTACATGAGGATGCCGATGCGATAGAGACGCGCGGCGAACCAGATCATCGCCCAGATACTGAGGACGAGAAGAGCCAGAGAGAGTCCGACCTGCCACCAGGGGAATTGTCCGGGCAACATGCCGATGCGCGGGACCATGAGCATGGGCGCGACGGGAGGAAACATGGAGATGGCAGCGACCCAGGTCGAGTTGGGATTGTTAAGCAGGAAAGGCAGGATGGCGAAGCTGGTCCAAGTAGGAACGATGCCGAGGAAGAGATACATTTGCAGATCCTGTGCGGATTCACAAGTGGCGGCAAGGCCCGAGAAGAAAGCGCTGTAGAGAAAGAACCCGAGAATGAAGTAGACGGGAAAGAGGACCGCTTCAATCACGGAGACATGGAGTTTGACTTGTCCGCTAAGCAACGGCGCGGCCAGTGCCGAACTGCCCAGCAGTAGTGCGGCCGAAGCCCAGATGGCGATTTGCGTAAGGCCAACGGCGCCAACGCCGAGGAGCTTACCGGCGAGCATCTCTTCAGGTCGCGCGACGGCGAGCATGACCTCAAAGATGCGGGAACCTTTTTCTTCGACGATGGAGCGCGCGGTGTCGAATCCGTAAAGGATGATGGGCATCGTCATCAGAAAGGTCATCATCATGGCCTTGAAGAAGGGCGTCGAGCCCTGGCTTCGGCTGGTTTTGCCGTTGGCGGCGATTTGCAAAGTTTGCACGGAGACGGTCTTAAAGAGCGACTGGACCTGCTGCGGCGTCAGTCCCTGCTGCGCGAGGCGCAGGCGGAGGAAGCCTTGATTGACGGCATCTCTGAGGCGCGAGGTACTCATCAGATCGCTGGAAGAGGCGGAGTAGTAGACGATGCCGGGCGCGGCGGAGGAAGAGTCATCGATGGTGAGAAGGCCGTCGATGGATTTGTTCTGAATCCGTGCGAGGGAGCTGGTTTGATCCGCAGGTGTATACGGGGCGATGGTGTCAACTGTGTAGTGCACTGGATTGTCGGCGACGAGGTTCGCGCGAATATCGTCTGCGAGCGCGGGACTGTCCGCGGCGACAACAATATGTCTACCCGCACCCATTTTGCGCCCGGTAAAAGCAGTGATGCAGAGCAGGAGGACCATGAGCAGGGGAACCAGCAACGTGGTAAAACGGAAGGCGCGACCGCGGATCTGCCCCAAGTACTCGCGTTTTGCGATGAGAAAAGTATTACGCATAGGCTTTACCTCCCACGGTCTGAATGAAGATTTCTTCCAGGGAGGGCTCGACGAGTTCGAAGCGATAGATGGTGGCGCAGTCCGCGGCTTCGCGGAGCAGCTTTTGCGCATCGCCGTGCGGCTTGAGCTTGATTTCGGCGTGGCCTGAAAAGTTGTTGACTTCGGCGATTTCCGGGCTCCGTAGAAAGTCGGCGCTGCCCTCAAACTCGACGATGACGCGGTTGCGCTCGTAGCGGCTCTTGATTTCGCGCATGGTGCCGGAGAGAACAGCCTCGCCATTGTCGATGAGGCAGATGGAGTCGCAAAGTTTTTCAACCTGCTCCATGCGGTGGGTGGAGAAAAGAATTGCCTTGCCTTGATCTCTGAGCTCGAGCAGCGCGCGTTCCAGCAGCGCGGTGTTCACGGGGTCCAGGCCGGTAGAGGGCTCGTCCATGACGATGAGTCCGGGATCGTGCAGGACGGTGCCGATAAACTGAATTTTCTGCTGCATGCCCTTCGAGAGCTCTTCGGCTTTCTTATCGAGCGAGTCGGCAATCTCCATGCGCGCGGCCCAGTCCACGGCGCGCTTGCGCGCATCTTCCCGGGCCACACCGTGTAATTCACCGAAGAAGATGAGCTGGTCGACGACTTTCATCTTTTTGTAGAGGCCGCGCTCCTCGGGCAGATAGCCCACGCGGTCGAGGCTTTTGCGGTTGAAGGGCTTTCCAAAAAGATTGATGCGCCCCGAATCGGGCAGGGTGATGCCCATCATCATGCGGATGGAGCTGGTTTTTCCGGCTCCGTTGGGGCCGAGCAAGCCAAACATTTGACCGGCCTCGATGGAAAGACTGAGGTCGCGCACGGCGACTTTGCTTTCGTAGGCCTTGGTGACTCCCGCAAGCTCAACGACGGGCATGAAGGCTCCTGAACGGCAGGTTGCGGGTTGGATGCATAACGAATCGCGGCGAAGTGTCAGGAGAAGTGTAGCAAAGGGATCCGTGATACTCGCCGATTACATCAGGCGGCGGCGGATGAGGTCGAGCGCCTGTTGCGCGGCCCATTCGCGGATGCGCTGGCGATCGCCGCGGAAGGTGCGTTCGAGCGCGTCGCAGCCCTGCGCATCGCAGAGGGCGATGTGCACCAGGCCCACGGGCTTGCTTTCCGTGGCGCCCGCGGGACCGGCGATGCCGGTAACACCTACGCCGAGCGTCGCTCCGGTGCGTGCACGAATGCCTTGCGCGAGCGCTTTGGCCACTTCCGCTGAAACCGCGCCGTACTGCTTGATCAAATCCGCGGGCACGCCGGCCATCGAGGTCTTCAACTCGTCGGAGTAGACGACCGCGCCGCCGAGAAACGTTCGCGAGGCTCCGGGAACGCTGGTGATGCGCTCGGCGACCAGGCCGCCGGTGCAGCTTTCAGCGACCGCGAGCGTGGCCTGGCGGAGTTCGAGATAGTAGAGCACGATCTGCTCCAGCGAATCGCCTTGCGAGGAATAGAGCCAGTCCTCCAGCGTCTCTTCCATGCGCCCGGCGAGCTCGTCGACACGTTGCCGGGCGGCGTTCGCGTCGGGCTTGGAGCAGATAAGCGTGACCTGCAGGTCGCCGGTGTGGGCGAGTAGCGTGGTTTCTACGTCGGTGAAGGGCGTGTAGATGGGAGCCAGCAACTTGTCGGCCTGCGACTCGGGAATCATGGCCGCTTTCAACGTGCGCACGGCGATGACGCGCGGCGGCACGGCTTCAGACAGACGGGGCAGGCACTCGGTGTCGAAGAGGGGACGGCACTCGTGGGGAGGGCCGGGCAAGAGGGCGATGAGCTTGCGATAGCCGCTGAACGTAGTATCGAGCCACTGTCCGGGAGCGCTGCCATTCACGTTCGGCAGCAGGGTGGCGCCCTCCAGAACGTCGGCCTGCTTGAGATTGTTCTGCGGCATGGTAATGCGCCACATGGCGGCGCGAGTGTGCAATGCGGCCACCTGCGGAGCGTCGCGGCGCAGCGTGAGCGAAAGCGCCTCGGCCACGGCCTCGCGCGTGAGATCGTCTTCCGTAGGCCCCAGGCCGCCCATCAGGATGAGAATATCGACGCGGCTCAGCGCGGTGCGAACGGCGTTCACAATGTTCTTCCGCCGGTCGCCCACAATGGTTTTGAACGAGACGGCGACGCCGATGCTGTTGAGTTTCTCCGTGATGTAGAGAGAGTTGGTGTCCTGGCGGAACGGGGTGAGCATCTCGGAGCCGACGGCAATGATTTCGGATTTCATAGAAAGAGAGCTGGCAGCTAACAGCTAGAAAAGATTCAGACCTTCCACTCCCAGGTCCACATCATAAACGGCGTCGTTGGTGGCCAGAACCGCGGTGCCGAGCGGAGAAAACGCCACGCCCACGAGATTGTCGCCGGCCAGCACCAACGAAGCTTCACCCTGGGGCGTGACGCGCACCAGCCCGCGGCGGCCATGCAAACAGGCGGCGACGAATACATCGCCATGGCGGGAAATGGCCAGTCCCTGCGGACGGCCCAGCCCGCGATACCAGGCGCGCGTATCGCCATTCGGCTCAATCGCCCAGATGGCCTCGTTCGATGAAAGCGACGGCGCCGTGACGAGCAGCGTACCGGCGGCGTTCACGGCCAGGTGATAGGCGGCTACGCTGGGCTCGAGCGTGGCGTGCACAAAAATCTGCCGCTGGGGATTGATCTTGAAAATGGTGCCGCTGCGGTCGCCCACATACAGATTGCCTTCGGCGTCAAAGGCTGCGCCGGTGGCTACGCCCATCCCTTCCACGTAGACCGTGAATTCGCCCGCCGCGTCCACGCGGTAGACAGTGCCTTCGGCGCGCGAGGTCACGTACAGATCGCCATCGGGGCTAAAGGCCAGCCCGGTCGCGTTCAAAAGTCCCGTCACAAAAGGAGTAGCCCGGCCGTCGATGCTGATGCGCATGACGGAGACGGGTGTTTGCTTGCCACGCGGGCCGGAGATGGTGGCGTAGATCATGCCGGAACGGCTGACAGCGGGGCTGGTGACCGGGTGCAGGCCGTCCGTCAATTTGCGCGCTACGCGCACCGCGCCGGCATTGGCTGCGCCGACCGGGGTGCGAACCTCAATCAGTCCCAAGGAAGCGCCGTCGGGAACGCGAAAGGCAAGCTGCGTGGGCCGGCTCATCAGAATGTGGGCCGAATCGCCGTCCACATACACGGCGGGAAGCTTAAAGCCACGCGGACCCAGGTAAAGGCCTCTCAGCTCCACTTCGCCCATGGGCAGCGCTGCGGCGGGCACCACGTCGTCGACGCGGGGCAGCGGCACGGCCGCAGAATCGGGTTGAGGAGAGCTGCGGGGCATAGAGGGTCAGATCCAGATTCGTACCAGTGAGGCTACACCCAAAGCATACAGGCCGGCGGCGACATCGTCGAAAATGATGCCCCAGCCGCCCGGCAGCCGCTCGAACCGGCGCACGGGAAACGGTTTGGTGATATCGAAAAGTCGGAAGAGCACGAGCGCGATGAGGCCATGACGCCAGTCGGTTGGGCTGCCGAGGAGCGCGATCCATTGGCCGATGACCTCGTCAATCACGACAAAGCCAGGATCGGTGCGGCCGGATTCACGCTCCACGATGGTGGCGGCGGGAACGCCGAGGACCAGTGTGCCCGCGATGCCGATGAGAAGGGCGAGTGTGAGTGTGACTGTGGAGGGGTGGAGGGTGAATGCAAATGCAGCCCATAGCAGCACGGCTGCCACGGATCCCCAGGTGCCCGGGCCGGGCTTGCCATAGCCGGCGCCGAAGAAGGTGGCGATGGTCCAGGCCCAGAGGGTCCTTTTGGGTCCGCTCTCGTTTTCAGGCCTCGGGCTCACTCTTGCCTCGCGTTCTTCCGTAGAGATATTCGTCGAAACTGAATTGATTGAAAACCTGCGAGCCGAATTGGACAAGCACCGCAAGCAGAACGATCGAAATCTCCGTCGGTGCGACGAGAAGGAGAGCGAGCCCTTTCATAAAGCCAAGAGGCCCGACTGAACCCTCACCCCCAAAGTGAATCACCATCCAAAACCAGTGATACGGAATCAGCACCCAAAGGCCGAGCGAGGCAAAGCGCGAGATTCCGAGTGAAAAAACAAACAATGGCAAGGCCAGAAGAAACGGAAGGAAAAAGCCGAGCATTTGCGCGTCATCCTTTCCGCGACCGAACCCGCCCCACAGCAGGCCGACCAGCCCGATGAAGCAGAGGTAAAGGGAGAGCAGACCTGCGACCGTCAATGCCGTAATCCTGAGGCCACGCCTAGCCTTCATCCGGCCCTCCGCCGCGACTGTTGCCGCCGAGGCCCAGGTCTTCGAGGACTTCGGGATCGAGGATCGGAGAGCTGATCTTGTATGCGCCGGAGGCCCATTTGCCGAGATCGATCTTGCGGCAGCGGTCGCTGCAGAAAGGGAAGTCCTCGTCTTCGGGACGCACCAACATCCCGCAGGAGGGGCAGCGTAGCAGCTTGGCGGATTTTTTCTTCGCGGGCATGGGGTACGCGGCGTCTGTGCGCCGTGGTCAATAACTATGGTAGCGCGCGGGGACCGAGGACGTGAGCCGTGGATCGTGATTCGTGAACCGTCATTCGTGAACCGTGGACCGTGGACTACGAACGGCGGACCGCAAACTATGAACTGTGAACCACGAACCTACATGCCTTTGAGCAGCGTTTCCAGCCGTTTCAATCCTTCTGTGCGCGCGGTCGTGTTCGCGGCATTGGTGTTGGCCGGATCCTCTCCGGCACGCATGAAGCCGTGGCCCGCGCCGTCGTAGACTACTGCCTCATATTTCTTGCCGGCGGCGGCCATGGCGTCTTTGGTGGCTGGAATCGTGGCCGTGATGCGCGCGTCATTCTCTGCATAGAATCCGTAAACCGGCGCTTTGATGGCGGGCAGGCTCTCGGTGGGCGGCGGAACGCCGTAGAAAACGAAGGCCGCGCTCAAATCCTTGCGCTGCGTGGCGAATAAGAACGATTTGCCTCCGCCCCAGCAGAAGCCGACAACGGCGAGTTTACCGTTGGCCGCTGGGAATTTGAGCGCGTAGTCGGCGGTGGCGTTCAAGTCGGCAGTCACGATGGCGGGATCGAGGCCGGAGACGGCCTTCGTGGTGGACTGCATGTCAGGGAAGGCGCTGGTATCGCCCCCGTTAGGGCCGAAGCCCGAGAGCAGGTCAGGCGCGATGACGATGTAGCCCATGGCGGCAAGGTCGTCGGCCATGGAGCGCGCCCAGTCGCTTAGGCCGAAGATCTCGTGGATGAGCAGGACCACGGGAGCTTTATGGCTCACCTCGGGATAGACGACGAAGGCGTTCACTGTCCGCGAGCCATAGGTCACTTTCACCCATTCCTGATGGCGTGGCGATTTGTTCAGGATGGTTTTGGCCCAGTCCTGGCTGTGAGCGGCTGCGGCCAAGGCGAGCGCGGCACAGACGAGCACGGCCGCGGAACGGAGCGGGCGGGGAAGCGAGTTTTTCATGGCGGAAGCATAGCAGAAAGGCAGGAATTTTGGGACTGTGACAGTGAAGGCAGCTATGGGCCGAAAACAACTCGGATTGGGCGCCCGCTGTTTTCCTGATCCTTGTTCTCGGTTTTCAAGACTTCCAGAACGGCGACGGTCCGATCCACTGCATGGCGTAGCGGTTCATAAAGTCGGCGGTGGCGGCGAGTGAGGGGTGGGCCGCGGCGTCGATGAAGTACTGCTCCATTTTGTCGGCAGGCGTGAAGGCGATGAGCATGTGCGCTGGAGAGCCGACGGCGGAGAATGTGTGAGGGATGCGGCGCGGGGCAAGGATCGAGTCGCCAGGGCCGAGTTGCAGGCGACGATCGCCAACCTGGAAGCGCACTTCGCCTTCCATCACGTAGAACCATTCTTCCTGAGACAAGTGGAGATGCAGGGCCGGGCCCGTGTCGGGGGTGAGATTTCTGTGCTCGATGACGAGAAGGTTGCCTGCGGTGTCAGAGGTGACGACCTTGAAGGCAAGCGAGCTGAAACCGATGGAGTGGAGATGGCCGGAGCGGTCCTCGCCGGCCGGGACGGGATGCAGGGTAGGAGCAGCCGGCGCATCGGGCGAGCTTTGCGCCAGAACGTTTTGAAGAGCCATGGCGGGGAGGAAGGAAGCGGAAGATTTGAGGAACGTCCGGCGGTGAATGGGCATGGAGGGATGGTAAGACAGGGAGTAGCCAATCGGGAATAGGGAATCGGGCTAATTCGCTGTGGTGAGGATGCGAGCGACTAGGTCGTAGTCGTGGGCCTCGACGATTTCGGCGCGGTAGAAGCGGCCGACTTCCAGATTTTCTAGAGTCCCAAAGTCGTTGATGTAGACCTTGCCGTCGATCTCGGGCGCGTGGAACTGCGTACGGCCTTCCCAGAGCAGCGGCGTCTCGGCGCTCTCGCCTTCGGCGAGGACAGTGAGTTCGCGGCCGACCCAATGCTTTTTCGATTTGCGCGAGATCGACTGTTGCAGCTTCATAAGCCGCTTGCGGCGCGACTCGATGGTACGCTTCGGAACCTGGGTGTCGAGCGCGTAGGCTGCGGAGCCTTCTTCATGCGAGTAGTTGAAGACGCCGAGCCAATCGAACTTCGCTTCGGCGATGAACTTCTCTAAAACTTCAAAATCGCGGAGCGACTCGCCGGGAAAGCCCACGATGAAGGACGTGCGGAGAGCGATGTTGGGTACCGCGGCACGAACTTTATCCAAAGTCTTCAAGAAAATCTCAGCGCCGGCGCCGCGCTTCATGCGTTTCAGGACGTCGGGCGAGGCGTGTTGCAGGGGCAGGTCGAGATATTTGCAGATGTTGTCGTGACGCGCGATGGTTTCGAGTAGCTTGGCGGTCACGCGGTTGGGATAGGCGTAGAGGAAGCGCAGCCAGCGCAGATCGGGAATGCGGGCCAGCGTGTCGAGCAGCGTCGCTAATCCATCTTTCAGGCCCAGGTCTTCGCCGTAGCATGTTGTGTCCTGACCGATCAGCGTGATTTCGCGAACGCCGCGGGCGACGAGTTGCTCGGCTTCGGCAACGACGGACTCGAAGTGCCGCGAGCGGAACTTGCCGCGCAGGTTGGGAATAACGCAGAAGGTGCAGGGATGGTCGCAGCCCTCGGCGATTTTTATGTAGGCTGACGCGCGCGGCGTGGAGAGAAGCCGCGGGGTGGTTTCATCATAAAGATATGTGGGCAATGAAGACGAAGCGCCTTGCCACTCATCGCGGCGGAAGCGTCCGGCGCGCTCGCGGTGGTCGCCTTCTTGTCGAGATGTGGGTGCTTTGTGCGTGCCGGAGAGAGATTCCTGGCCAGAACGCGTGTCGGCGTGGACGGACGTAATGATGTTGAAGGGAGAGGACGTTGCGGCTGCGGGCATGGGCGCAAGACCCGCGGCCTCGAGAATCGCCTCGAGCTCGCCGGTGCCGACGACGGCATCGACTTCCGGAATGTTTTTCTGGATTTCGTCGCGATAGCGCTCGACGAGGCAGCCGGCAACGATGAGCTTGCGGGCGCGGCCTTC
>Ga0181529_10008246_pt1 | contig 10200 bp, 6 predicted proteins | sample PEATcosm2014_Bin_36_FD_119763 | JGI IMG/M metagenome (GOLD analysis project Ga0181529, IMG submission 119763) | Peatland microbial communities from MTU Mesocosm Facility, Houghton, MI, USA - PEATcosm2014_Bin10_30_metaG | ecosystem: Environmental > Terrestrial > Soil > Wetlands > Peat | place... | reverse complement strand
CGGCCCTGGGCTAGCAACCCGGTGACCAATTCCTCGATCTTCGGGTAGATGAGCGGTTCCCCTCCGCACACCGATACCATCGGCGCGTCGCATTCCTGGGCTGAGGCCAGGCAGTCCTCCAGCGACATCATGTCCTTGAGGCTGGTCGAATATTCCCGGATTCGGCCGCAGCCGGTACAGGTCAGATTGCAGGTGTGGAGCGGCTCCAGTTGCAGGACCAGCGCAAAGCGCGGCGTGCGACACATTTTATGCTTGATAATGTGCCGTGCAATTTTCACCGTCAATGCGAGTGGAAACCGCATAAGCGAACCCTTTCAGGATGGAAACTAGATGAGTTTAAGACCGAGCAACCTCTTTGCCTGGCTGCTCCGCCGGCTGGATCCCCTCGGGATGGGCCGGCCCCGGAACCGTGTTCATGGCCCCCGGCAGCAGGAACATAGCTGGCGAAACACCGCCGCCGGCCCGCACGCCGCCGCAACCGGCCGCCAACAAGATAAGGGCCGGAATCCCAGCCCACCGCAACAGTTTCCAGTTTAATCTCACTGAAACAGAATATAGAATGGAATATGCCCGGTGCAACAGCTAAATCGGCCCCTGCCGAGGGATACGACGCCGTCGGAGTGCGCCCGCCCGCCACGCCGACTTGCCACGCCGACTTGCCGCGCCGGAGTCCGACGAAGGCGGGAGCCCTGCCGAGGCGGGAGCCCTGCGAAGGCGGATCCCCGGGCGCAGCAGCTTCCGAAGACCGGCTGACACCGGGATATTCCCGCGCCTCCGCATGCTCGTCTCCCCTCCAAACCAGCCCGGAGGGTTGGCAGAAGGTAGCCGGGGGTCGCAGCCCTTGGCGCAGACCCCCGGTAGCGGATTGGAAACGGTTTGCATCCTGGAGGGATGCCAGAAGCCTGCGACTCCTCCGGGGTCGAGGGTCGAGGGTCGAGGGTGGGCGAAAAAAGGAGAGGGGGCGGCAGGGATCGGCTTTCGACCATTCCAACCGCTCCGGATTCGCCGGCCGACAGACCAACATTCACCCTTCGCCTTCTCTCCCCTCCTTCAAGCCCCGCATCGGCTCTGCCTTTGCTTCCCATCTACTGCTCCTGATTCTGCTCCTCCCCCTCCGTCTCTCCGCTCAAGCTGACCCTCCGCCCATTGAGTCGGTTGCCTACGCCCGGCACGCCTTCCAGGACGCCCAGGTCCAATACCAAAACACGCCGCGAACCACCAACGCCGCCTGGCAATTCGCCCGCGCCTGTTTTGACCTGGCCGAGTTCGCCACCAACCATGCCCAGCGAGCCGAGCTCGCCCAGCAGGGAATCGCCGCCAGCCAGCATGCCATCGATCAGGACTCCAACTCCGGCCCGGCCCATTATTACCTCGGCCTGAACCTGGGCCAACTGGCCCGTACCAAAAACCTCGGCGCCCTGCGGCTTGTCGGGCGGATGGAAAAGGAATTCAGCCTCGCCCGCCAACTCGACGAGCGCTTCGACCACGCCGGACCGGACCGCGGCCTGGGACTGCTCTATCTTGACGCCCCCACCCTGGGCAGCATCGGCAGCCGCACCAAAGCCCGCCAGCACCTGCGGCGCGCCGTTGAATTGGCCCCCGATTATCCCGAAAACCGCCTCAACCTCGTCGAGGCCTATGTCAAATGGAGCGAGCGCGCCGACGCCGGGCGGGAATTAAGAACTCTTGAAGACCAACTCCCAGCCGCCCGCGCCGCTTTCACCGGCCCTGCCTGGGCATCGAGCTGGACGGATTGGGACCAGCGCCTCAAGAAAGTTAAAAAGCGAGCCGAGGATTCCTCCAAAACGCTCGAATCCCCCAGACAAAAATGAGGTTGTAACCGGGTTGTAACCTGGCCGGCGTTGATTATTGGCGTGATCCTGGTAAGAAGGCTCCGGGAATCATTTGGCTTATCCCGTATTATGAACGTGGTCGTCCCAAACTATCAGGAGATCATTGAGTTGTTGCCTGAAGGGCTGACCCTTCAGGCTAAGGAGAAACTCATCGAGTTGAAAGAGGCGGCCGTGACTCTCCAGGAAGAGAACCTGGCGCTCAAACAAAAGCTCAAGCAGCTTGAATCGGCCGCGGGTGTGCCTCCCAACCTGCTCTTCGATAAGGGCCTTTACTGGCTGATGGCCAGCCCTCCAGACAGTAATAACCGTCAGGGACCCTTTTGCCAGGCGTGCTTTGACCGCGACAAGAAACTCGTCCATCTGCACCGTAACCAGGTCACGCAGAGCGGCTGGTTTTGCGTCGTGTGCCGGAATTACTTCTGAAATAAAGTAAAGGAGTCACCCCCGCACACGTTCCCTTTGCTGCTTGTCTGAGCCGCCGGAGCGACCTATCGTCCTCCCGGTTATGATCGGGCATCGAGTTCTCCGTTTCCTCCTCGCGGCATCGGGCGTTTTGCTGGCGCTCTGGATCGGGTTGCGGCCCGGTGGCGCCGAGGAGCTGCTTCCGCCCGGTTATCGTCCGCTCCCGCTCGGAGTGCATGCGCTGGCCGGGGGCAATGTTGTCGTCAGACCCGGCGAAATCATCGAAGGCGGCGTCATCGTCATACGCGACGGCCGCATCCAGGCGGTCGGCAAGGACCTGGCCCCGCCCGCGGACGCCCGCGTCTGGAACATGAAGGGGATGACGATCTACGCCGGCTTCATCGACCCGTACTTGATGCCCGGCGCGACCAATCCGCCGCTGTCCACCACCGATCATGAGCCGATAACCGCGGCGACCCTGGCCGCCGGCGGGATTGATTTCTTCGGCGCGCCGGAGGAAAAAGCGGAGCGCGGCGCCTCCGGCCCGGGATACGAGGTGGCCAAGGTGACTCCCGAGCGCCGGACCGCGCGGGAGTACGCACCCGAAAAGAAGGACCTCGAATCCTTGCGCGAACTCGGCTTCACCGCCGGTGTCGTCGCCCCGGCCAAGGGCATTATTCGCGGCACCAGCGCGCTCGTGGCCTTATCGGAGGAGGAGCCCAACCGGGTGATCCTCAAAGCCGATGTGTTCCAGCATATCGCGTTCGAGACGCATCAGCCCGGCCAGAAGGCCTATCCCGGCTCGCTCATGGGAGTGATTGCCGCGGTGCGGCAGAGCTTTTTCGACGCGCAGCATTACGCGCTCGACCAGGCCGACTACCAGCGGCATCCCCAGGATCGGCCGCGGCCCGAGTTCAACCCGTCGCTGGAAGCTCTGGCGCCGGCCGCCTCAAAGAGAATACGCGTGGCATTCGAGCCCGGCAGCGCCCTGATGGAGGATCGCGCCGCGCGACTCGCGGCCGAGCTCGGCCTGGACTTCTGCCTCGTGTCCAGCGGACAGGAATGGCGCCGGCCCGACCTGGCCAAGGCAGCCGCGGCGGTGTTCATCGTGCCGCTGAACTTTCCCACGCTGCCCAAGCTGCCGAAGGCCGAAGATTGGGATCAGGTCTCGCTCGACCAGTTGCGGGCCTGGGACTGGGCGCCTGAGAACCCGGCCCTGCTGCGCCGGCAAGGCCTGCAGATTGCGCTCACCACCTACGGGCTCAGCGACCGTAAACAGTTCCGCAAGAACCTCCAGCTCGCGCTGGATCGGGGCCTGAGCGAGAGCGACGCGCTGGCGGCGTTGACCACAGCCCCGGCGCAGTTGTGCGGTGTGGAGAGTGAGTTGGGCGCCATCGAGGCGGGCAAGCTGGCCAATCTGACGGTCGTCCAGGGCAAAAGCTACTTCGACCCGCATGCCAAGGTCCGCGAGGTCTGGATCGACGGCCGGATCTGCCGCTCCGCCCCCGAGGAGCCCAAGGCGGGAAAAGAGGACCAAGCCGCGTCCGCCACCCCGGCTGGAGCGGCTGAGACCAACGCGCCGAACGCGGCGCCGGAGAAAAACCCAAAACCGCCTGAGGTTGCCGCCCAGCCCCGGGAAGAAAAGGCGGCGACGACACCGAGAGAAACCACAGCGCCGAAGAAGCCAAACGACCAGGGCCAAGCCTTGCGCGACTTGCGAAAACGGCGCCTGGCGCGTTCACCCCTGGAAGGCCGCGGCCCCCTGCCCTGGCCCGGTGCGGCAACCAATAGCCCTATCCCTGCGGACATCGTGGTGAGGAACGCGACCATTTGGGTTTGCGACGAGAAAGGAACCGTCGTCACCAACGGCTCGCTTTGGGTCAGAAACGGCAAGATCGCCGGGGCGGGATCGCTTCCCGCGCCTGCTCTTCCAGACGCGCTGGTGATCGACGGCCGCGGGCTGCACGTCACTCCGGGCATTATCGATTGCCACAGCCACACCGCCATCCTCGGCGCGGTCAACGAGGAAACCCTGCCCTCCACGGCGATGGTGCGCATCAGCGACGTGGTCAACTCGGAAAGCGACACGCTCTACGAACAATTGGCCGGCGGAGTGACCGCCGCCAACCTGCTGCACGGCTCGGCCAATCCCATCGGCGGCCAGAACTGCGTCATCAAACTCCGCGATGGCGCCAGCCCCGAGGATTTGATCTTCCAAGCCGCCCCGCCCGGCATCAAGTTCGCGCTGGGCGAGAACGTCAAGCAATCCAATTGGGGAGAAAAGTATGTCACCCGCTTTCCCCAAACCCGCATGGGCGTGCGCGCCTTCATCGCCAACCGCTTCACCGCCGCCCGCCAATACCTCGCCGATTGGGACGCCTATCGAAAGGCGGCGGGAACCAGCGCCGCCGCCGGCCGGGTGCCCCCGCGGCGCGACCTCGAGCTGGAAGCCATCGGCGAAATCATCCAAGGCAATCGCTGGATCCATTGCCATTCATACCGGCAGGACGAAATCCTGATGCTGATTCGGCTGATGGAGAGTTTTGGCGTCAGGATCGGCACCTTCCAGCACGCGCTCGAAGGCTACAAGGTGGCGGATGAAATCGCGCGCCACGGGGCCGGCGCCTCGGCCTTCTCGGATTGGTGGGGCTTTAAGTTCGAGGTGTACGACGCCATTCCCTATAACGGCAGCTTGATGCGGGACCGCGGTGTGCTGGTCTCCTTCAACTCGGATTCCTCCGAGCTGGCCCGGCGTCTCTACGGCGAAGCGGCCAAGGCCGTGAAGTACGGCGGCACGCCCGAAGCCGAGGCCCTCAAGTTCGTCACGCTCAACCCGGCCAAACAATTGCGAGTCGATCCATTCGTCGGCTCGCTTGAACCCGGCAAAGACGCCGATTTCGCGATCTGGTCCAAATCGCCCCTTGATTCCGGAACCGTCTGCTTGCAAACCTGGATTGAAGGAAAAAAATACTTCGACCGCTCGCTCAACCCGCAGCACGCCGGCCGCCTGCAAAAAGAGCGCGACGACCTGCTGGCGGAAGCCCGCCAGGCGGCCAAACTCTCCGGCGAAGCTTCGGGAAGCGAAACCGCTTCCGATGGCAAGGAGTTCTTCCGGATTTCGCTCGAACACCAATACGACGGCCAGGACCGGGGGTGTGTGGAGTAAGGACTTGAGTATGAGCGCTGCCCTTTCACCCACCCCGCAACCGCACTGCAGGGAAGTTTGGACGACGAATGGTCCCTGGCCCCGTAGCGCAGACCTCTGGTCTGCTGTAGCGCAGACTTCCAGTCTGCATGGGCTCCAAGGGACGAAGGGCCCAGGCATTACCGAGGACAACCGAACTTCGAGTGCCTGTGCAGGCCGGAGGCCTGCGCTACAGCAGACCAGAGGTCTGCGCTACGCCAAAGGGCTGCGATTGTCACTCAAACTTCCCCGCCGCGCCCCGCGGCCCTGGCGCGCCGGGCTTGTTTTGTTCGCTTTCCTCGCCACCCGGGCGTTCGCCCAGAGCTGGCTGCTGACCGGCGCCACCGTCCATACCGTATCGGGCGAGACATTTTCGCCCGGACAGGTTTTGATTCGCGACTCTCAGATCGCGGCCGTTGGGGAAACTTTATCCGCCGACGGCGCCAGCAACATCGATCTGTCCGGCCTCCAACTCTATCCCGGCCTCATCGCGCTCAACACCGGCCTCGGCTTGACGGAAATCGAGGCCGTCCGCGCCACCCGTGACGCCACTGAAACCGGCGACTACACCCCGGACGTGCAGTCCTGGGTCGCCGTCAATCCCGACTCGGAACTGATTCCCGTCGCGCGCGCCAACGGCATCGCCGCTTTCGAACCGGTGCCCCAAGGCGGGATCGTCTCCGGCTTCTCGGCCCTGATGTCGGTCGAGGGCTGGACCACCGAGCAGATGGTATTGCGCCAGCCGATCGCGCTCCACCTCTTCTGGCCCAAGGTCGATCTCGACGTCCCGCCCAAGCCCGCTGGCCCGGCCAAAGCCAAGTCCTTGGACGAGCAGGCCAAAGAGCGCAGCGCTAAATTGCGGGCGCTGGCTGACTTTTTCGACGAAGCCCGCGCCTACGCCCAAGCCAAGGACGCCTCCGCCAAAGGAGCCGCTCCCGCGCCGAATATCGTCCCTGCCTGGGAAGCGATGCTCCCTTGCGTTCGCGGCCAAGTCCCCATCGTGGTCCACGCGGACGACCTGCGCCAAATCCGCGCTGCGGTCGAATGGGCCGATACCAACGGCTTCAAAATCATCCTGGCCGGCGGCCGCGACGCCTTCAGAGTCGCCGGCTTGCTTGCGGCCAAAAAGATCCCGGTTATCTACTCCCACACTTTCACCCGGCCGGCTCGGGACACCGAATCGTACGATGTCCATTTCACCGCGCCCGAAGTGCTGCGCAAAGCCGGAGTCACCGTCGTTTTCAGCCTTAGCCCGTCCGCCTGGGACGCGACCATGATACGGAACCTGCCCTATTCGGCGGCCCAGGCGGTGGCCTTCGGCTTTCCGGCCGAGGAAGCCCTCAAAGCCTTGACTCTTTATCCGGCCCGGCTGGCCGGCGTGGCCGATCGCCTCGGCTCGATTGAGCCGGGGAAGCAGGCGACCCTCTTCGCCGCCGACGGCGATATCCTGGACCTGCGCGCCAACGTCAAGCGGATGTGGATTGCGGGCCAAGAAGTCAGCCTCGATAGCCGCCATACCAAGCTGTATCAAAAATACAAAAACCGGCCCCGGCCGGTCGCCTCCCCGTAAAGAGCATCCTCCCCACCTCGCGCCAAACTAAACCGGGACACATAAGACTGGCACATGCCCCACCCCGGCTGTTCAGATGGGCGAATGGAAAAAATCAAGTGTCGGGTGTCGAGGAGGACCCCGCTTCCCCCCAACCCCCACAATACCCGGCACTCGAACCCCGGTCCTCCTGAGCCGAGGGCTCGAAGACGGCTACTGTTCAAGGGCGGTGTCGTTGTAAATTGTCCAGGTGATTTCCGTGTGCGGATTATCGTCATTATCCCAGCGCGCCCGCCAGAGCACGTTGTTGGGATCTATCGCTTGATTCCGCAGCGGACTTTCCAGGTGCCCATCCGCAAACAGAAGGTCCGTGTGGTAGTTGTGCCGGTTGCACGGGCACTGGTTGTGCCATGTGGGGTTTTGCTGGTTGCTGATCTGCGGATCGATATTCGCCCCAAAATCAATGGTAGGGGCATCCGTCCGCACTTCCCCCACCGCAATCATATCCGAGGGCCGAAGCACCACCGCGTCCTTAATCGGTGTGCTCCCCACATCCCCTCCCATCCCCAGGGCCAAACCCTGGCTCAGCCCCCAGTCGTTGTAGCCCAGCGAAAACCGCGAGTTCTCCATTACCGCGTAGGGGTCCAGCTGCCCATTCTCTCCCTTCTTCGGAATTCCAGCCGGCCCCGACAGGGTGTTGTTCAGGTTCGTATCCCAGAAACTATCCGTTCGGGCGGCGGGACAATTGAAGGCGTTGCGATTATCGCCCATGTACTTCAGAAGCCGGGGCGGCCAGACGTAGGTGGCATTTCCCGCTGGCGTGCTGCTGGGAGCCCAGAAGCAACTGGGATATTGGTTATAGTCCCCCACATAAAGGACCAGCGCAATGCCGAGCTGGCGCATGTTATTCAGGCAGCCGGTTTGTTTGGCCTTGCTCTTGGCCCGGGTCAGGGCCGGCAAGAGCATCGCGGCGAGGATTGCGATAATTGCAATGACCACCAGCAGTTCAATAAGCGTGAAGCCACGGCGATGCCTTGGCCGCCCCAGAATGCGCTCGAATCGAGCAGGTTTGCTCATGGTTCTGTGAGTAAGCTCATTCATACCGTTGCCTGGACTGGCATTGACGCGTGCTTGAGAACTGCCCAGCGCAAGCTCCAGGCTCATAATGAAAACATGATCCACACGCGGGTTTTAAGGGAAGGGGCGCCGCACTGCCGCGCCCCTTCCCAGCCATAACAGATGCCTTAAGGTACTCGGACCCGGAAGAAGCGCTCCGGCTCCCCGGTGTTAACAGGAATCCCGTTCGAGAATGCTCCCGTGCCGTCCAAGGTGCCCATCATGTTGGTCATCCAGGCGGAGAGGGGGGTCGTAACATTCGTGGCGGTAAGCAACGTGTAGCCCGCGCCGGGGGTTCCGCCGCTCGCGGTCAGGATCAGTTTTCCACCGGAAACCGTGATCGGCTTGAACGAAGGCGCCAGGGCGGTGATGGTCAGTTGGCCGGTCGCCGGGTTGAACGATGCGGACCCCGACGGCAGGATGCTGACCGAACTGAAGTTGCCCGAACCGGCGGCCGAGGAGGTGAACAGCTTGAACACCGTGCCGGCGGCCAGAGAGGTGCCAGTCGTGTTGGTCACCACGAGCGCGCCGCCGTAGGTCACACCCGTCAGGCCAATGACCTGGTCGTTGCTCGATGCGGCAAGCCTCATGAACGCCGTGCTGCCGGCACCGAACGTCAGGGTGTTATTGATCGTCAGCGTGCCAATCGAGCTCGTTCCGGCCGCGATGGTCGCCCCGGACGAGACACTCACCGGGCTCGCGATGGAGCCGCTGCCCGCCAAAGTGCCGGCATTCACCACCGTCGAACCGGTATAAGTATTGGCGCCGTTGAGATAGAGCGTGCCGCTGCCGATCTTGGTCAGGCCGCCCGTTCCATTGGCGGCAAGGTCAGCGGCCCGCAACGTATAGATAAATGTGCTTGCCGCCGTGGTGGAACCGCCGCCGCTGAAGGCAAAGCTTACCGTGTCGCCGGCCGAATAGTTCTGGCCGGGGCAGGTGATGGCAACGTTGGTTACCACTCCGTTCGAAACCGTGGCGACAGCCTTCAGGCCGCTTCCAGCGCCGCTGGTAGTTACGGCCACCAGCGGAGCGCCGATATAGCCGGCTCCGCCGTTATTGGTGACAGCCAGGATGCCGCCGGACGGATACACGCCGTTGCCCGCCGTGGTCAGCAGCTTTGCCGCAATGGCGGCGGTGTTAGCCATGCTGTCCACCACCACGCCGCCCTTGTAAACATTCACGCTGTTGGGGCTGCTGTCGATGAGAGTCACGGCCGCCAATCCGGCCTGCAACGTGCCGCCGTTGAGGTTGACGATGGCTGTGCCGGTCGAGTTGTTCTTGAAAATGTGTCCGCCCAACTGGAGCGTTCCACTGTTGAGATTCAAGGTGCCGTTGCCGCCGCTGCTGTTATTCATCGTCACGCCCGAGGTGGAGAGAGTCACCACCGAGGCGTTGCCGCCGGCTTCGGTGCCGATGTTCAAAGCGGCGGTGCTGCCCGCCTCGGGAACCAGGAAGGTGTAAGAGGGGTTGATAGTGGCGGAACCGCCCGTGAATGTCGCCACGGCATTGGCGACGGCCAGGTTGCCGCCCAACGAGAACTCGCGACCACAGTTCAACGTGCCGCCGCTTTGCACAAACGAAGCCTGGCCGCCATAGCCGACGCGGATGCCGCTGACTCCAGGTTGAGTCAGGGTGCCGCCGGACAGATTATAGGAGCCATAAACGTTGTTGCCCGTGCCGCCGATGCCCAAGGCCATGTAGATGCCGCTCGTGACACCGGAGATCAACGTGCCGGCGCTTTGGTTGACGGCGCCCACACCGATAAGATTGACATCGGTGGGGTTATTGCCGCCAATGCGGAACGGCCCGGCGTTGGTCGCCAGCATTGAGGTGCCGGTGGCGTTGAGATTCAGCACGCCCTTGGCCGAGGGACCGCCGATAAGAATCTGGCTGGCCGAGGTGATCGCGGAGCTATCCAGCACGTTGATTGTTGCGCTGGATCCGGTGCTTTCACCAAGGTTGATGTCGGTGCTCGAAACTGTCACCTTCGAGTTTCCGTGCAACGTCAATGTCGGGGAAGCGGCGTTGGGCAGGCCATTGCTGTAGCCCAAGCTAATCTGGCCGCAGGTCAAAAGGGAGTTATAGAGCGAGACACT
>Ga0181529_10008244_pt1 | contig 10200 bp, 6 predicted proteins | sample PEATcosm2014_Bin_36_FD_119763 | JGI IMG/M metagenome (GOLD analysis project Ga0181529, IMG submission 119763) | Peatland microbial communities from MTU Mesocosm Facility, Houghton, MI, USA - PEATcosm2014_Bin10_30_metaG | ecosystem: Environmental > Terrestrial > Soil > Wetlands > Peat | place... | reverse complement strand
TCTCCGACATTCTGGGCGACGAGGACCACCTCGGCGACATGGACTTCAAGGTGGCCGGCTCCACGCGCGGCATCACCGGCTTCCAGATGGACATCAAGATCGCCGGCGTCTCGACGGAAATCCTCGAGAAGGCCCTGGCGCAGGCCAAGCGCGGAAGGCTCCATATCCTAGGCATCATGGAGAGCACCATCTCCGCGCCGGCGCCGGAGATCTCCGAGTACGCGCCCAAGGTCGTCACGGCGAAGATCGACGTCGAGAAGATCGGCGCGATCATCGGGCCCGGCGGAAAGAACATCAAGCAGCTCTGCGAGACCTACAACGTCAAGATCAACGTCGACGACGACGGCTCGGTCACGATCTACGGCTCAAACCAGAAGGCGGCCTACGACGCCAAGGACGCGGTGATGGGCATCGCCGAGGACCCGATAGTCGGCACGGTCTACGACGGGACGGTCAAGCGCGTGATGGACTTCGGAGCTTTCATCGAGATCCTTCCGGGCAAGGAGGGGCTCTGCCACATTTCGCGCCTGGCCAAGACCAGGGTCGAGCGCGTCACCGACGTAGTCCACGAGGGCGACAAGATCAAGGTGAAGCTCCTCGAGGTCGACCGGCTCGGAAGGCTGAATTTGGCCGCCCTCGACGCGCTCGACGAGAACGGCAACGTGCCGATGCCGGAGCGCCGAGAGCCCCGCGAGGGCGATTCCGACGAGTCTAGGGCGCGCAGACCCTACGGCGACCGGCCGCGCAGCGGGCCCGACCACCATCAGGGCTCGGGCGACCGAGGCCCTCGGAGGGACGACTCCCGGAGGAGATAGGATGATACCGAACCTGCGCCTCCCCTCAGGCGCCGTCCTGGCGGCCGAGGCCGTTGAGGGGGCGAGGTCCTTCGCCGCGGGCTTCTGGTTTCCATTGGGCTCGCGGCACGAGGATGAGGGCGAGCGGGGCTTCGTACATTTCGTCGAGCATATGGCGTTCAAGGGCACCTCTCGCCGCCGGGCTGCCGACATCTCCCGCGAGATCGACAGGGTCGGAGGCTACCTCAACGCCTTCACCGACAGGGATTCGATCTGCTTCCATTGCCAGGTGCCCGCCTCGCAGTGGGCTCTCGCCCTGGACGTGCTCGCGGACATGGCCTTCCATTCCCTTTTCCGGGACGAGGACTTCGAGCGCGAGCGCGAGGTGATAGTCAGCGAGATCCTCTCTGCCAGGGACGATCCCGAAGAGAGGTCCTACGACGAGTTCCTCGAGGCCGTGTGGCCCGGGGACCCGCTCTCCCGCAAGATAGCCGGAGAGCCAGCCGATATACGCCGCATAACGCGGGACGAGCTGCGCGGTTTCTATCGGGCCGAGTTCGCGCCCCAGAGCCTCCTCGTCGCCGCCTCGGGGCCAGTGCCCGTCGCGGACGTGGCCGAGGAGCTCTCCCGGCTCCTCGAGGGACGCGCGCCGTCTGGCGGAAACCCGGAGGCTGAGCCCAGGAAGCGGGCCGAGGCCACGCCCGCCTTCAGGCCCATCTCGAGCTGGCTCAGGTCCGATATGGAGCAGGTCAACTATTTTGAGGCCGTGCAGGCAGAGCCGCCCTTCGTCGAGGCCGACTACTACGCCCTGGCGGCCCTCAACGGCGCGATCGGCGAAGCCTCGAGCTCCAGACTCTTTCTTTCCTTGCGAGAGGACAAGGGGCTCTGCTACTCGGTCTCGAGCGCGTTCTCGCTGTCGAGGTCGGAATGTCTCTGGGCGGCCCAGGCGAACGTGTCGGAGTCCCAGCTTCCGGAGCTCGCCTCGGAGATGGGGCGCCTCCTCGACGAGCTCGAGGCAGGGGGCCTATCCGAAATGGAATGCGTGGACTCGATCGGCCGGCTGAGGGGCTCTTTCGACCTCGCCCTGGAGGATACCGACTTCCGGATGCGGCGCATCGCCCGGCAGGTCCTCTTTTCCGGCGTGGCCATGACCGACGAGGAGGCTCGCTCGGCCATCTCCTCGCTGCGCTCGCCTGATCTCGACGCGATGCGGAAGCGCCTGCTCGGAGGCCGCAGACGCGCCCGCTTCGCCTACGGCGGCCTCTCCAAGCGGGTAGCCCGAGCTTCCGGATTGGCCGATATAGCGCAGCGGTCGGTCGCGCGGCTCTCCGCGAGAGCGGCGGCGCGCCGTGGATGAGCCGCTAGTCCGCTTCAGCGCGGAAGCCGGAGCCTCGCCTCCGGAGTACCGGACGGAGGGCTCGGCAGGCGCGGACCTTAGGGCCAGGCTCCCCGAGCCGCTCGCCCTTGGACGCGGCGAGCGGGTCGCCGTGCCCACGGGTTTGCGCATCGAGCTGCCTCCCGGCTATGAGGCGCAGGTGAGGCCCCGCTCCGGCCTGGCCCTAGACAAGGGCATCACCTGCCTCAACACCCCGGGCACCATCGACTCCGACTACCGGGGAGAGATCAAGGTAATCCTCGTGAATCTTGGGCGCGAGGAGGCGACGATCCGCGACGGCGACCGGATCGCCCAGCTCATCGTAGCCCCCGTGTCGCGGGCGCGATTCGAGCGCGCGAGCGGCTTGAGCGAGACCGAGCGCGGCTCGGGCGGATTCGGCTCGACGGGGAACTGATGGGCGACGAGGTCGGCCTGGTCTTGGAGGAACGCTCTTCGCCGCGGGCTCACGCGCCTTCTCCAGACCAGGGCGATTACCGGCGCTCGAGAGCCCGTCCGGCCGGCAGGGCCAGGTTCTCCGTCATCGCGCGCTACGTTTCGAACGAGTTCCTATTCTGCTTCTTCGTATGCTTCCTCTTCTTCTTCGCCGTCTTCTTCGTCAACCAGATCCTGCTCATGGCCGAGGATATCCTCTCGCGCAAGGCCCAGCTCAAGGACGTCCTCCTCCTGCTGGTCTATTCGATGCCGTCGGTCGTGGCGATGTCCTTCCCTTTCGCCTCGCTCGTCGGCGCCCTGATGGCGGTCGGAAGGTTGTCCTCGGACAACGAGATGCTCGCCATAATGGCCGCGGGCATCCCGTCGCGCCGCGTCTTCATGCCCTTTCTCGCGCTGGCTCTGGCATTCTCGCTGGTCTCATTCGTGATGAACGACTACTTCCTGCCGAGGGGCAGCATCGAGTTCAGCAAGCTGTACAGGAAGCTGGCCGCTTCCATCCCCGCCCTCGAGCTCAAGCCCTGGTCCTCCCGCCACTATAAGGACGTGACCATCGTCACCGGGGACATGGAAGGATCGAAGATCAAGGACCTTCTCATCTTCGACCGAAGCGAGGAAAACGAGGAGCGGGTGATCTCGGCGGGCGAGGCGAGCCTCTCGGTCGATGAGTCGCGAGGCGATATGGTCCTCGAGCTCTCCGACATCTGGCAGCACACGGTCAAGGCCGGGGAGAATGACCGCTTCGAGTGGGCCCGCGCCTCGAGCATGGAATACCGAATCTCGATGCCCGAGGATACGGACGATTCGACCGTGCTGGGGCCTCGCGACATGCCCTCGGTCGATCTCGCCAAGGTCATCGCGGGCAAGGCCTCGGCCCTCGATCTCAGGGTGCGCAAGCGCGACGCCGACGAGGCCGCGGCGCGCAACTCTCTGGCGGCGGCCTACGAGGCCGAGGTCGCCGGCTCCTCGCCCTGGGCCAACTCTGCGGCCAGGCTCTCTCCAAGCCTCGCGGTCCTCAGGACGGCGCAGGGCTCGCGGCCCACTGACCGAACGCTGCAGGTCTACATCCTCGAGTACTGGAAGAAATTTTCCATACCTTTCGGCGCGCTCTTCTTCGTCGTGCTCGCCTTCCCGCTGGGCATGCTCGCGAAGCGGTCGGGCCGCACGATGGGCTTCGGCGTCGGAATCCTCATTGCGGTCATCTACTGGGCCCTCCTGCTGGGCGGGCAGACCTTCGGCACCCGGCTCTCCTGGTCGCCCTTCTGGTCCTCATGGGCAGCCAACGCGATCGTGCTCGTCTCCGGCCTCGCGCTCTGGATCGCGCGGCTGCGGAACAGGTGAAAAAAGCCGTGAGGCGCACCTCCATCCTTCGGCTGTATCTCCTGCGCATCTTTGTGCCGGGTCTCCTTGCCTCCCTCGGGCTCTTCGCCCTCATCCTCGAGCTCGTCGATCTATTCGGGAACCTCTGGCGCTATCTCGCGCTGGAAGTCCCCCTCTCGGCCGTGCTCAAGGTCATGTGGCTCTACCTTCCTACGGCCGTGGCCAACGGGCTCCCCATAGCCCTGCTGTTCGCCTCGGCCTTCAGCCTCGCCTCGCTCTACGCGAACAACGAGCTCACGGTGATCTTCGGCTCCGGGATCTCGCTGACTCAGTTCACGCTCCCTCTCTTCGCCATAGCGGCCGCGCTCTGCGTCTTCTCGTTCTTCTTCAACGACGGCGTCGTGCTCAGGACGATCAAGAGCAAGAACGTCCTCTCTCAGCAGCTCCTTCAAATCAAGGTGTCGGCGAACAATCCGGAGGTCACAGTCATCTCGCGTGACGGGGCTGTAGTCTATAGGGCGCAGTTCTACGACGACACGAGCTCGACCCTGACCGGGGTAACCGTGATCGAGCGCGAAAAGGCCGGAGAGCCCGTAGCTCGGACCGAGGCCGACACGGCGCGATGGGACGGCAACCGCTGGGTGTTCGGCCGTGTGCGACGCTTCGTCAAGGCCGACGACGGGTCCTGGGGCGACGCAAGCTACGGCTCCTGGACATCGGAGCTCCTCGACGAGAAGCCGGACGCCTTCCGAAGCCAAAACCGGGAGCTCGACGAGATGTCGACCTCTCAGCTCGGGACCTACGTGGCCTTCCTCAAGCGGGCGGGCCTGCCCTTCGCCGCGGCCGAGGCCGAGCGCAACAAGCGCTTCAGCTTCTCCTTCACGCCCCTCATCGTTGTCCTCCTCGCGGGAGCCTCGGGCGGGCGCTTCCGCAAGAACGTGCTGCTCGCGAGCCTGCTCACGAGCCTCGTCGCCGCCACGATGTTCTATGTGGCCCAAATGATCACGATGCTCATGGCCAAGACCGGCGACCTCGATCCGCGGCTCGGCGCTTGGTCGCCGCTGGTCCTGTTCATCGTCGCCGGCGTGCTGCTGTTCCGCACCGCCCGGACCTAGGGAACACGCCTACGCAGAGATAGAGCAAATGCAACCACGAAAGAGGAAAGGCAACCACGGAGACAGGGAGTAATGAGGAGATCACGGAGATACAGAGTAGGTGATGAGTCAATTCAAAATTCTCAGGAGTATTTTTCGCGGAATTTCCTCTCCGTGATCTCCGTGGTCGAACTCCGTGCCTAACGCAGCGCTAGACTTCGTTCCGTGGTTGCCTTTCCTATTGATTGTTGAGGTTGTGAAATGGGAATATACGTAGAAGAGGCGGCCGATCCCGGGAGTCGGGCTCGGACGGGCATCCTGAGCCTGCCGCACGGGGCCGTCGAGACGCCGGTTTTTATGCCTGTTGGCACGAATGCCACGGTCAAGGCGGTGGGGCCCGACTCCCTCGAGGATATCGGCTTCGGCCTGATACTGGCGAACACCTACCACCTCTTCTTGAGGCCGGGCCAAGAGCTCGTCCGCGAGGCGGGAGGCCTCCACGGCTTCACGGGCTGGAGCCGCAACTTCCTCACCGATTCCGGAGGCTTCCAGGTCTTTTCGCTCGCGGCCCTGCGCAAGCTGAGCGAGGAGGGCGTGCGCTTCAGGTCGCACATCGACGGCTCGAGCAGGTTCATAGGCCCGGAGGAGGCAGTCGAGGCCCAGGCCGCCTTCAACAGCGACGTGCAGATGCAGCTCGACGTCTGCAGTCCTTACGGCATAAGCGAGGACGAGGCCCGCAAGGCTTCGGACCTGACGACGCGCTGGGCGAGGAGGGCCAAGGCCCGCTGGATCGAGAAGCGCGAGTCCGGCTACGAGGGCCAGCTCTTCGGCATAGTGCAGGGGGCTTTCTTCGCGTCGCTGCGCGAGCGAAGCGCCCAAGAGCTCTGTGAGCTCGACCTCCCAGGCATGGCGGTCGGGGGGCTTTCCGTGGGCGAGCCATTCGGGGTTTTCGAGGATCTGCTCGCAAGCACCGCCGTCCTCCTGCCTCGGGACAAGCCGCGCTACCTCATGGGCATCGGCACGCCCGACTACATCCTGACGGCCGTGGAGAACGGCATCGACATGTTCGATTGCGTCTTCCCGACCAGGACGGCGCGCAACGGGCTTCTATTTACGGCTCGCGGGCCGATAGCTATAAAGAAGGCCGTCTACGAGAAGGACTTCGGCCCGATCGACTCGCTCTGCGGCTGCAAGGTCTGCCGAGTCCACAGCCGGGCCTACCTCAGGCACTTGTACAAGTGCGAGGAGATTCTCTATGCGATGCTCGCCAGCTATCACAACCTTTTCTTCCTCCACGACCTCGTCGGTCGGATCCGCGAGAGCATCCGGAAGGGCGAGTTCACGGCCTTCAAGCGCTCCTTCCTCTCGGCCTACTACGGGGGCGAGCAGGACTGCCCTGGCTAGAGCCGCGGCCGCTATGGCCTTCCTGGTGGCGACCGGAGCCGCCTGGGCCCAGCCATCGCCAGCGCCCGCGGGCTCTCCTTCCGTCGACGCTCCCGCCGCTTCGGCGGCAGCCGCGAGCGCCACGACCACAAACGCCCCGGCTCCCGCCGACGACGCCGCCAAGCTCATGGCCAAGCGAAGAGACACCATCCGGTATGGCATCGACTCCGAGGTGACCGACCTGATCAAGGACCTAACGGCCGCCAAGGACGGCGCGTATAACGACGACCTCTTCGCCCTTCTCCAGAGTTCAAACAGCGCGAAGCTCCGCAGCGCCGTGCTGGACTTCTTCGACGGCTTGGAATGGCGAGGCGCCGAGCAGCTCGCCCTGGGCCTCATTGACGACAGGGACAATCAGGACGCCGACCTCGTCTCTTCCGCTCTCGCCTATCTCGCGGCCATCCGCTCAAAGGAGGCCCTGCGGTTCGCCGACCCGATCGTCAAAGAAGACAACAAGAAGCTCCTTCCAGGGATAGTCCGATTGATGGGGCGGGCAGGCGGCGAGGCGGAGGTAGACCGGCTTCTTGGATTCTTCGACTCGGACACTGCCACTCCCGCCCTCAAGGAGGAGGCGATCAAGGCGCTCGGGGAGATCGGCTCGGCCAAGGCCTCGGATCGGCTCGGCAAGCTGATTCTGGACACTGGCGCCGGCAAGGCCGCGAGGATGTACGCCTGCGATTCCTTGGGCAAGATCAAGGACCCGTCGTCGGTGGCGGTCCTCGTCAAGGCCGCGAACGACGCGGACCCCAACGTGCGCTGCTCCGCGATAGACGCCCTCGGCGTCTTCGCGGGCGGCGAAGCCGGGGGCGGCTCGGGGCCGGCTGCGGACAGCGCCAGCAAGGCCATCGCAGAGGCATTGCGCGACTCGTACGTCAAGGCGCGAATCGAGGCCTGCAAGGCGGCGGCTTCCGGAAAGGTACAGGCGGCCTTGCCCTTCCTTCGCTACAAGGCCCAGAGCGATCCGGAGAAGGCGGTGCGGTCCGAGGCGTGCCGCTCCCTGGCCGCGATGGGCGATCCCGCGATTGCGGGCGACCCCTCTTTCGCCTTCCTCAGGGAGAGGCTCGAGGACCAGAAGGAGGAAGGCGAGCTGCGGGTCCTCTGTTTCGGACTCCTCGCCCGCTATGACCCTGTCGGTTCCCTGACGGTCCTCCAAGCCCGGCTCCTCGCGGAGCAAGTCCAGAAGGACAGGAGCTTCTATACGGCGCTCGCGAGGGAGATAGCCAACGCCGACAAGGCCCCTGGCGTCGCTTCGCTGGCCAGGATACTGCTCTCGGACCAGGACTACCTGATCCGGGTGGCGGGCATCGAGTGGATCCGAAAGAACAAGGCCCTCGACATGAAGGCGGATCTCGATCGCCTTGCCGCGACCGATCCTTCCGACCTGATCAAGAGGCGCGCGGCCGACGCGCTGAAGGTGTTCCAATAGGCGAAGAGGAAAGGCAACCACAGAGACACGGAGGGAAGAGGAGATCAAGGAGAGGAAAATAAGAAGTCAGCCTAGTAAATTAATCTCAGACTTCCCACTTATTTGGAACCCTGATCCCTATCTTCTCCGTGATCTCCGTGGTCCGGACTCCGTGTCTCTGCGGTTGCCTTTGCTCGCTACAGTAGGCCGGGGCTGTCTATGCAATGCAAGAGACGGTTGACCTTGTCTGCGGGCCTCTCGTAGGCATCGAAGCGCAGGATGAGCGGATAGCCCGACCTCGAGACCATCCGGATATCCTTGCCGATGCAATCCTCGACCGGGCCCTGAAGGTCGGGGAAAAGCTCGCCGCGCAGCGGCACGAAGACGAGCCTCTCTCCGTCGAAGTGGAGTTCGGCGACGCGCTTGGGCACGCTGACGAGGAAGACGAGGAAGTCGCTCGAGCCGCCCCCGACGGACTTGGAGCCTCCGGCAGGGATGGCGCGCACGTTGCGCGTTCCGATATGGGGATTCTGATCGGCGACGAGGAGCTCGATCGTGATGGAACCCGGCTTGACCACCCTTGAGGCATAGGGAGCGAAGGCGCGGGGCGCGGATTTCAAGGGTGGGGCCCTCCGTCCGGCCGCCTCGGCGAGTATGGCTACCGTTCTGGCGGACTCCGCTTTTTTTTCGGCAAGGAGCACGGCCGCGCTGCTCGCCGCCATTTCGTCGTGGGCATCGGGCGTCTTGACGATCCCCGAGGATGGCGCCGCTCCGGCCGAGGCCCTGTTGGCTCGGGCCGCCTCGGCGAGGAGCGCGGCCGAGCGATCGGCCGCGACCTTGAGGCTGGCGGCGATCTCCTTGGCGGATGCGTCGGCTGAAAGCGCCATAGCGTCGTCGTCGGCCGAGGCGGTCATGGGCGCCGCGGCGAGGACAGGCCTGGATTGCCGGCTCTGCTCTGATCCGGTCGCTGCGGCGGCGAGGGCCTGCGCCGCGACGCGGCCTTCTTCTGCGCGGCCATCTTCTGCGCGGGCGGCTGCGGGGCGGCGGGTCGCTGGGCGGCCAGACGCGCTCGCTGCGGGGGCCGAAGCGGCGACTACCTCAGCGCGGGCTGGGGCGGCGACGGCGGCATCGCCCGTTCCCGACTGGAGGACCGCGGCTGCGATGGGAGCCTCGGCGCGCTTGGGCACGCGCCGGAGCACGAGGACCATGCCGAGGATCGCGCAAAGCCCGAGGGCGAGGACGATGGCGAAGAGGACGATGCGCCCGCCGGAACGGAGGAGGGCCGCGACGGGGCTGCGCGCCAGGGTAAGGTCAAGAGTGCCCGAGTCGGGACTCACGCGGACGCCATTGGCGAAGTGGAGGCTTACGCCGAGCTTGGCCTCGCCCTGCGGCACGGTGTCCGGGACGAGCACGGGGATATCCATGGTGCCGGAACGTCCGCCCTGGACTGTCAGGAAGACTTTCTTCGCCAGGATATCCGCGTCCCCGAGGCGAACTCGGTCAAGTTCCAGGCCTACGGGAGTCTCGGAGCCATTGGTGATCTTTAGCGGGAAAGAGAAAGCGTAGTCGCGCTTGCCCAGGGGACCGGGGAACTCCGCGGCCGGCAGGGAGAGGCTCCGTCTCGCGAGATCTGCCTTGCCCGCGGATGAGAAATCTGAGACCTCCGCTGATAGGGCCTTGGCCGCGACGTCCAGCAAAGACTTGCCCTGCGCCTCGGCGCTCGTGGCGGCCGGGGCGCCGGGCTCTCCGACCTTGGGGAATGGCAGCTTGATTATACTCACCGGCCATCCGTTCGCGCGGATCCTCGCCGCGGTAGCCTCGATCTCGGCCGCCGCCTGCTCCGTGGTGGCGCCGAAGGTGGGGCTCGATGGCGGGGGATTATGCACGCCGTCGGTGATGACGACGATGACTTTCCGGCGGTTCTCCGGCAGGTCGGCGACGTACTGGTATAGATAGCCGAGGGCGCCGACGAAGTCCGTGTAGCGCGCCAGGGGATAGAGAAGGTAGAGCCTTCCGAGCACGGCCTTGACGTCGGCTTCGGCGGAGATGCGTTGGGCGATCTCGACTTGGGTCGTCTCGCCGAAGCTGAGCAAATGGAAGGTGTCGCCAAGCCTCAGGTAGTCCTCGACGACCGAGGAGACCACATAGTCCGTGACGTCCTGGAAATAGGGCAGAGCGCTTTGCGAGATGTCCAGCAGGACCACCACGTCCGCGGAGTCGGCGTCGGCCGCGGGGGCTTCAGGCGCCGCGGCCGGCGCGCCGGCCGCGAAGGCCCATGACGCCGCGAGGAGGAAGGCGGCGATGACCGCCGCGGCCGCG
>Ga0181529_10008243_pt1 | contig 10201 bp, 7 predicted proteins | sample PEATcosm2014_Bin_36_FD_119763 | JGI IMG/M metagenome (GOLD analysis project Ga0181529, IMG submission 119763) | Peatland microbial communities from MTU Mesocosm Facility, Houghton, MI, USA - PEATcosm2014_Bin10_30_metaG | ecosystem: Environmental > Terrestrial > Soil > Wetlands > Peat | place... | reverse complement strand
TCGTTCCGGGCAGAAAGGACAGCCATGCTGGACGCTCGCTCATCGACGGAAGTGGTTGGGGGACGCAAGGTACCGCGAGCCGCCGCTTGGCACACCATGAACGCATGGTCAAGCCGACAACATCACTGTAACGTCACAGGCCGCGCCAACGAATGGCAGCCACCACCCAACGTCGATGCTGTCGAGGAGGGGCCCGGCAAATCGGGCTCCTCCTCGTTGGAAATGGCAAGTTGCTAGAAATGCACGATGACGTCCCCGGCAGCGATCCATGTGTAGTTCCTGGTTTGGCCATTGAAGGCGTTCCCACCGTTGGAGTGGTAATAGCCGATCTCCGGACGCATTTCGATCTGCGGCGAGAGCCAATGCTGCCAACCGAACGTGATCTCGTAATAGGTCGCCTTCGTACCGGTACGCTGGCCCTGCGCGTCTTCATATATCTCTGGGCGCAACGAAAAATTGTTCAGGGGGTCGGGCGAGTAGTTTATGTAGGCGACGGCGCCCATCGCGTAGGCATTGCACCTGAGTACAGTGCTGTTTGAGCAATGCGCCCCATTCGGTGCATTGAACGGGACGTTTTGTGGAGAGAATGGCGTCCCGCCGGCGGCGATGATGGCCTGCACGTCCGGGTTGTTCACGTTCGGTACGCCGTTCTCGTGCAGATCGTAGAATTCGGTCGAGATGTGCCAGTGATCGTTGAATTTGTGATAGTAGGTGAACCCATACCACTGAAGATTGTTGTAACCCCATTTACCGGAGTTGATGCCGTCGGCACACGGGTAGATAGTGTCCTTGCCGCTATTCCAGTCGTAGCGGAGGCAGGCGGTGAACGACGGCGTGGCGCCGGGGTCCTTGCGGTAGGTGCTGCCGGGATAGAGCGGGTTCGGGTACGGATTGGGTATCTTTGCGCCCACATTCGTAATCGTTGATTCGGTGCCGATGTTGACGCCCAGTTGGAGCAGCAGGTTCGGCGTGATCTGCAGCGAGCCCTGCAGACCCTCGTTGGTGTAGTTGTCAAACGAGTACATCAGCGAATGCGTGTACATGTAGTTATTTGGCGCAAGCTGCGCCTCGATATCCGGCACGGAAATGTAGCGCCCGAGCCGCAGCATGAGTCCCTGCGCGATTTGCGGAATCCACAACTCGCCATACAGCATCGGAAAATCGTATCCGTTTTGCTGATTTCTCTTCAAAAGCTGGTAGCTCGCCAGGCCGTAGGAGGTCGTGTAGCGGTAGTTCTCGCCGTAGATCGCGGACAGCCGCAGGCCCCAGTCGATGTGATCGGTCTGCACCGTATCGGGAAAACGGTCTAGATAGATCACCGTTTGGTCAAGCTGCACCGTGTTGGGGGTATAGGTGTAGGAAATCGGCGAATTGCCGCCCGGCCTCACCGTATTGCTGCTGAGATTGGCGCCCCCGTCGACCCAACCGTAAACTTGAAAGTGGTTCTCCTGCATCCATTTGCCGAGGGACGTATTGGCGATCGCCGTCATCAACGGGCTGTCGACCGAGTTGGGACGGGTCACGCCGATGGAAGTGACACCGCCATAAGGCCATTCGGTGAACGGCATCGGCGGCGTTGTCTCCGGCGTGTCCGGCCACCCGGCCTGGCGCTGTGCCGGCGCGTTCGGATCGGTTGGCGCTCCGGCCTGACCCCATTCGAGCTTGTAGTAGTTAAACAGGCGCTCGGTGACGCTGCTGCCAAGATAGGTATCGAGGCACGCGTAGTTGGTGTAGGGATCAACGGGTCCTGTGCAGCCCGTCGACGCAGGTTGGGCCGGCGCAGGTTGCACCGGCGCCGTGGTCTGAGCGAAAGCCCCGAGGCACGTCGTGCCAAGAAGGCTGGTAGCAAGAGTAAGAGTGGCCGTTAGACGACGCATTTGTATCCCCATCTGAGAGACAGTCCGGGCGCACCAATTCCGGAGGCGTTGACATCCCGCGTACAGACACGGAACAGGTGGCCGAGAGGTTCTGGTTAACGGCAGGCGAAGACGGTGCAGGAACGGGTGACGAAAACGCCGACTACGCCATTGCCAGATGCAACGCACAGCCACTCGCGCTCGGAACAAGAACTGAGGCAAGCAGTGACTGACGCATGGTGGTCTCCTAAAGGTCCGACGCCCGATTGCGGTTCAATCGGGTCTTGCCGTTGTGGTTTCGGTTGTGATTCGTCTCACTCCCTTGACGACGCCGTGCACATCTCACCGCCAGCAGCATCCTTAATGCCGCAACGAGATGTTCGGCGAAGTCTCATCACAGCGACGTGTGGAAGCAATGTTGTTTCCGCAGCGGGGTTATATGAATTCCATATGTGCGCCGGCGGTTTCGCTGCCGTTCAACAGCAGCCCGATGAGCGCCCGGCGAGAGCGTGATCGCTTCGCCCGTTGGAAGCGATCATGCTCCCATGCCCCGGCCCGTCCTATGCGTAGCCCGTCGACCCGTCCGGCCGGCGCGGCACCTTGCGGTCCCAGCGGATGTAGTCGTCGTGCCGCAGGCTCTCCTCATCGATTTCGACGCCCCAGCCCGGCCGGTCGTGGCGCAGTTCGAGATAGCCGTTCACTGGCAGGTAGGGGTCCTTCACGTAGCGGGCCTTGTCGGGAAGCCGGTATTCGAGGATCGAGAAATTGGGCTGGGCGGCACAGAAGTGCAGGTTCACCGCGGTCGCCAGCGGACCCATCGGGTTGTGCGGCGCCACCGTGACGTAGTGCGCCTCGGCGATCGCGGCGATCTTGCGCATTTCCAGCAGACCGCCCACCACGCAAATGTCGGGCTGGATCACGTCGGCGCCCTTGCACGCTAGCAGGCGCAGGAATTCGAACCGGCTGTACAGCGATTCGCCGGTCGCCAGCCGACAGTGCAGGCCGCGCTTCAGCTCGCCCCAGGCCTCGACGTTCTCCGGCCGGATCGGCTCCTCGAAGAACAGCGGGTCGTAAGGGGCGAGCGCGTTGCCGAGTTGCACGGCCTGCGCGGGCTCGAAGATCTTCGCGTGGGCATCGAAGGCGATGTCGTAATCGGCGCGCACGGTTTCACGCAACTGGCGGAAATACTCCGCGCTGGTGCGCACCACCTCGCCCCAGCGATGGGCGTGCATATCGATGCGGAACGGGCTGAGCTTGAAGGCGGTGAAACCCCAGGCCGCGTTCAACGCGTCCATTTGCTCGCGCGCCGGCGCCGGATCGGGGGCGGAATAGAGGCCGGCATAGACGCGCACCCGATCCCGTGCGTGTCCGCCAAGCAGCATGAACACCGGCACGCCCAGCGCCTTGGCCGAGATGTCCCACAGGCAGTGGTCGATCGCCGAAATGGCGGCGAGCCCGAGCGCGCCGGGCGGGAAACGGGATTGCTGCAACAGGTAAAGGATCAGGTATTCGATCCGCCGCGGGTCCTGTCCGTCAATGAAGGCAAACAGATAGTCGAGCAGCGGCAGCAGCGCCCGGTCCGGGCCGTGGTTGTAGCACTCCGCCCAACCCGTGATACCGTCGTCCGTATCGATCGCCACGATCACGCGGGGTCGGACGTTGTCGCGAGCGATGTAGGCCCTGAGGCCGGTGATGCGCATGGTGCCTCCCGCTTCGCCATTCAGCTGCTGCCGATCAGGATGCCGGTGGCGAACACCAGGGCGCCGCCGAAGCCCACCTGCACGGCGGCCGAGAACGGCGGGGTGTCCATGTACTTCCAGCGTATCCACGAAATCACCGCCAGTTCGACCACCACCACCGCCACCGCGACGGTGAAGGCGGCATGAAAATTCTGGATCAGGAACGGCAGCGTGTGGCCGATGCCGCCCAGCGTGGTCATCGCCCCGCAGACGACGCCGCGCAGCAGCGGGGCACCGCGACCAGTCAGGCTGCCGTTGTCCGACAGTGCCTCGGCGAAACCCATCGAAATGCCGGCGCCGATGGAGGCGGCCATGCCGACCAGAAAAGCTTCCCAGGACGCGCCGGTGGCGAAGGCGGCGGCGAACACCGGCGCGAGGGTGGACACCGAGCCGTCCATCAGCCCGGCCAGCCCGGGCTGGATGAAGCGCAGCACCAGCATGCGCCGCGCCGAGTCCGCTTCGTCCGCCAGGGCGCTCTCGGTCAGGTTCTCCTTGGTGATCCGTTCGGCCGCGGCCTCGTGCTTCGCCTCGGCGGCGGTGAGGTCGCCGAGCAGCTTGCGGATCGAGGCATCGGTCGAGCGGGCCGCCGCGCGCTCGTAGAAGTGCTGGGCGTCGTACTCCATTTCCTCGGCCTGGCGGCGGACCGCATTGAGGTTGAGCGGCTGCATCTGCCAGACCGGCTTGCGCTGGATGAAGCCGCGCACGTGCTCGCGTTTGATCAACGGAATGTGTTCGCCGAATTTTTTCTGATACAGCTCGATCAGCCAGCGCCGGTGCTGGTCCTCCTCGCCCGCCATGCCGGTGAAGATGTTGGCGGAGGCGGGATAGTCCGCGCCCAGCCCCTCGGCGAAGTCGCGGTAGATGTGGGCGTCCTCCTCCTCGCTGGAGATCGCCAGCGCCAGGATTTCGCGTTCGTTCAGTTCGTCGAAATTGCGCATGCGTGAGGACCCTCGGTGAGCGTCAGAGCGGGACGGCGGGGAATGAACCGGGTGCGATCAGTGCCGGAAATGGCGCATCCCGGTCAACACCATGGCAATCCCGGCCGCATCGGCCGCCGCGATCACCTCGGCGTCGCGCATCGACCCGCCGGGCTGGATCACCGCCGTGGCGCCCGCCGCCACCGCCGCCTCCAGCCCGTCGGCGAACGGGAAAAAGGCGTCGGAGGCGACCACGCTGCCCGCCGTCAGCCGACCCGCGAGGCCGGCGGCGCGGGCCGCCTCCTCGCTTTTCCAGGCCCCGATGCGCGCCGAATCCACCCGGTTCGGCTGCCCCGCCCCGATGCCCACGGTCGCCCCGCCCCTGGCATAGACGATGGCGTTCGACTTCACGTGCTTGCAGACCCTGAAGGCGAACAGCAGGTCGTCCAGTTCGGCCTCGGTGGGCGCGCGTTTGGTCGCCACCTTGAGCATGTCGCGGCTCACCTGCCCGCCGTCGCGCGACTGCGCCAGGAAGCCGCCGGCGACGCTGCGGAAGGTCATCCCCGGCGCCGCCGGGTCGGGCAGCCCACCGGTGAGCAACACGCGAACGTTCTTTTTCCGGGCCAACGCCGCCAGCGCCGCCTCGGTCGCGTCGGGCGCGATGATCACCTCGGTGAAGATCGTCGCGATCTTCGCCGCCGTGGCCTCGTCCAGCGTGCGGTTCACCGCCACGATGCCGCCGAAGGCGCTCACCGGGTCGCAGCGCAGCGCCGCGTCCCAGGCATCGGCCAGCGCGGCCGCGCTCGCCACCCCGCACGGATTGGCGTGCTTCATGATCACCACCGTGGGCGGCGCGAAGTCGGCGACGCACTCGAAGGCGGCGTCGGTGTCGTTGAGGTTGTTGTAGGAGAGTTCCTTGCCCTGCACCTGCTTGCCCGTGGCCACGCCGGGGCGCTGGCCGGTGACATAGAAGGCGGCCTGCTGGTGCGGGTTCTCGCCGTAGCGCAACCCCTGGCGCAGGGTGCCCGAAACGGTCAGGCGGGTCGGGAATGTGTTGCCGCGCTGCGCGGCGAACCAGGCGGCGATGGCTGAGTCGTAGGCGGCAGTGCGGGAAAAAGCCTCGCCGGCCAGCCGGCGGCGGAGCGCCAGCGTGGTGCCGCCATGCGCCTCGAGTTCGGCCAGCACCTCGGCGTATTGCGCCGCCTCGGTCAGCACGGTGACGAATTCGTGGTTCTTGGCGGCGGACCGGATCATCGCGGGTCCGCCGATGTCGATGTTCTCGACGCACTCCTCGAACGCCGCCCCACGCGCCACCGTCGCCTCGAACGGGTAGAGGTTGACCGCCACCAGGTCGATCGGCGCGATGCCGTGCGTCTGCATCTGCGCCACGTGGCCGGGCAGGTCGCGGCGGCCGAGGATGCCGCCATGGACCTGCGGCACCAAAGTCTTCACCCGTCCGTCCAGGATTTCCGGGAAGCCGCTGAACTCGGAAACCTCCCGCACCGCGATCCCGGCGTCGCGGATCGCCTTGGCCGAGCCGCCGGTCGACAGGATTTCCATCCCCCGCGCGGCCAGCAAACCCGCGAAATCGATCAGGCCCGTCTTGTCGGAGACGGAAATGAGGGCGCGACGGATCGGGACGATGTCGGTCATGGGAGCCTCCGGTCAGCGGGACCGCGCCCGCATAGACCTACAGACCCAGCAAATCCAGCGTGCGCGCCACAACCCTGGCCTCGTCGTAGCGGGCCAGGGCGCGGTCACGCCCGGCCCCGCCCATGCGCGCGCGCAGGTCTGGCTCGCCCGCCAGCCGGGCCAGCGCGACGGCCAGCGCCGAAACATCGCGCGGCGGCACCAGCAGGCCGGTGCGTCCGTCCTCCACCTGCTCGCGCGGGCCTCGTATCCGGGTCGCTACCACCGGGAGCGCGGTCAGCATGGCCTCGATGACCGACATCGGCAGTCCCTCGAAAAAACTGGGGAGGGCAAAGATGTCGGCCGCCGCGAGCAGGGCCGGCACATCCTCGCGGTAGCCCAGCCGGCGCAGCCGCGAGCCCAACCCACAGGCCGCGAAATAGGGTTCGAGGTCCTCGCCGTGGTCGGAGTCGAGCCGGTTGCCCACCACCCACAGCTCGGCATCGACGTCGCGCATGGCGGCGAGCAGTTCCGGGTGGCCCTTATGGCGCACCAGACGGGAGACCATGATCACCGCCACCCGGTCGTCCGGTACGCGGAGTTCGGCGCGGATGCGGGCGCGCGCCCCGGGGTCGGGGTGGAACCGCGCCGGGTCGCGGCCGTTGCCGATGCCGACGGATCGCGCGTGGATGTGCAGCCGCCGAGCGTCGGCGGCTTCCTCGTCCGAGACGGTCATGTGGATGTCGGTCAGCCGGCCGCCGATCCACTCCATGACGAAGGCCAGCCCGCGCCGCCACCACGGACCGGACTGGTTGAACAGGAAACCGTGGCAGGTATAGGCGATTTTTGGCACCCCGGCGGCGCGGCCCGCCACCCGCGCCAGGAAGCCGGAGATCGGCATGTTACCGTGCACCAGGTCGGGCTTTTCGCGGTTGATCAATTTCCGCAGCGCCCGGTAGGCCCGCCACTGGGCGAGCGGCGAATAGCTGCGCGCCATCGGCACCGTCTCGACCCGGAAACCCTCGGCGCGCACCGCCGCCAGCAGCGGCCCCTCGGCGCAGACCCCCACCACCTCGTGGCCGCGGGCACGCGCGCCTCGCATCAGCGGCAGGAGGAAATGGCGGAGGGAGAAATCGACGTTGATGACTTCAAGGATCTTCATGCGCGGCGCCTATCGCGTCGCGGGCCGGACGGCAAGCACCAGCCGGCACCCCCAATCCGTCGCGGTCAGGCGCTCGCTTAGTTCGGCTGCCCCTCGTGGCGCGGAGGATCGCAGTGGTAGCCGTTCGGAATCGCCCGGCAGCCCGGAACATAGCCGAAGTCCATTGGTATCGCCGGCGGCGGCGGTGACGGTGGAAATCCAACCTGCGGCGAGTTGGACAGAATGATGACCTCGGGCGAGACCGGCGTTTGGTCCTGGATCGCGGGAAAATCCGCACTGGTATACGGCCCAGACGGCCAAACCCCACCCGCCCCGCCGTATTGCCATTGGTTGTAGGAACGGTATGGCCAGTTGTCATAGTAACCGTATTGCCATTTGTTATAGTCCATGCGGTATCGCAATTGACCATCGTAGGGGAGCCGGGGGTTGCCCCAAACACCGCCGTGGCCCATCACTCGTGCTCCCACCACCTGACCAGCACCGCCCCTCGCGATCGCCGGGGTAATTCCTCCCGTCCATAAGAGACACTGGATTGCGATCGCGAGCGACCAGAACATGCGCACGCGCATGGCACATCACCTCAATAAGTCGCCGCCTGGAGAACACGGCAGTCGTCAGTGATCAGCAGCTTGATCCAGCCTGGCCGGCATTCTCCGGATGACCGATTCTCCGCCCATCCGGGTGGCAGGGTACTCAGAAATTCGGCCGCCCAGCAATGCGGAAAACGCAATGACGTCGGTTCGGGCGCTGCCGGGTTGGCCATCGATCCGCCGGGTGGCGCGACCGGCGAGCCTTGCGTCCATCGCGATTGGGCGGCATGCCTGCCGCGAATGAACACCACTCCTCCCGCTGCCGTCCCGCGCACCTGGCCGGCCCTGTTGCCGGTGCTGTTTTTCGTCCCCTGGGTGCTGGCCCCGCCGCTCAACCACGACGTCGCCGCCGTGCTCAGCTTCAGCCAGCGCTGGCTCGCCGGCGAGCGCCTCTATGTCGATCTGATCGACGTCAACCCGCCACTGATCTACCTGCTGAACCTGCTGCCGACCTGGCTGGCGCGCGCCACCGGGATCGACGCGGTCATCGTGCTGCAAGCCTGCCTGCTGGCCTGGGGCGCCGCCGTCTGGGCGCTCGCGCTCGGCCTGCGCGATCCGGCGATCGATGGGCCGGTCGAGCGCCTGCTGCTGGCGGTGCTGCCGGGCTTGTTCGTGTTCTCCGTCGGCTACGACTTCGGCCAGCGCGATCCCCTGATGGCGGCCTCCGCCCTGCCCTACGTCTACGCCGCCGCCCGCCGGGCCCGTGGCGAGGCCCCGCGCGGGCGCATCGCCGCCGCCGTGCTGGCCGCCGTCGGGTTCGCCCTCAAGCCGTATTTCCTGGGCATTCCGGCGCTGGTGGAGCTTGCCGTGCTGGTGGGCTGCGGACCGCGGCGCTGGCTCTCCGATTCGGTACCCTGGATCATGGCGGCGCTCTGGGCAGTCTATCTCGCCGCGCTGCCGCTGGCCTTCCCGGACTACCTGTCCGGCGTGCTGCCGCTGGTCTGGAGCCTCTACCTCACCCAAACCGGGCTCGGCCCGCTCGATATGCTGATGATCCCCCAGGTCGGCGCCGCGGTGCTGTTGCTGGTCCCGCTGCTGTGGCCGGCGCTGCGCCCCACCGCCCGGCCCGGCGCCGCGCTGCCCCGCCTGCTTGCCCTGGCGGCGCTCGGCGGCCTGGCTTCCGCCGTCGCCCAGCGCAAGGGCTGGTCGTACCACGTCGCGCCGCTGGAACTGTTCACTCTGGCGCTGACCGTGGTGCTGGCGGCGCGCCTGCTCGACTCGCTCCAGGCGGCGCGACGCTTCGCCGCGGCCGGCTTGGTCGCCCTGCTCGGTCTCGCCTTCGTGGTCTGGTCCGCCGAAGCCAACGAGACGCCGTGGAACGAACTCACTTACGGCGACAGCGACGCGGCCGGCCTCACGGCGCTGCTGAAACGCACCGCCAAGGGCCAGCGGGTGCTCGTGCTGTCGCCGCAGGTCGCGCCGATTTTTCCGGCGCTGAACTATGCCCACGCCACGCTCGCGCTGCGCACGATGAACATGTGGATGGTGGAGGGCAGCTACCGCAGTTGCCCCACGGACGGGCGGCGCTACCACGACGTGGGGGAAATGCCCGCCACCGAGGCCTTCTTCTTCCGCGCCGTTGCCGAGGACTTCGCCCGCGCGCCCCCCGCCGCCGTCATCGTCGACCGCTACCCCGGCATCCCGGACTGCAACGACGTGACCTTCGACTACATCACCTATTTCTCCCGCAACCCGCTGTTCGCCGAGACCTGGTCGCACTACCGACCGGTCGCCGAGTGGGGCCGGTTCCGCCTGTTCACGCGGGCGAACTGAGGATGCCCCTACCGATCCGGCGCGTGCTGAGCGATACCGGCGTCGATACGGTCGACGGCATCGCCGTGGTCTGCGTCGCCTACCTGCTGATGACGGTGGGCGATACCGCGATCAAATGGGCGCTGCCGGCGGTCGGGCTGGCCGGCGTCATGATCGGCCGGGCGGTGTTCGGCCTGCCCACGGTGGCGCTGCTGGCCTGCCTGCCGGCCGCCCCCGGGGCGGTGACCGGCTGGCGGCGCCTGCGGCCCGTGCGCTGGCGCATGGTGGCGCTGCGCAGCCTGGTGCACACGTTGGCCTCGCTGACCTGGTACGTGGCGTGGCAGATGGGCATGACGCTGGCCGACAGCTACGCCATCGGCTTCTGCACGCCGCTGGTGATGACGCTGCTCGCCGTGCCGCTGCTGGGCGAGCGCATTCGTTGGCGCCGCGCCGCCTCCACCACACTCGGTTTCGCCGGCGTGCTGTTGATGCTGCGGCCGGGCGGCGCGCTGTGGAGCCCGGCGGCGCTGGTGATGGTCGCCGGCATCGCCCCTCT
>Ga0181529_10008242_pt1 | contig 10201 bp, 9 predicted proteins | sample PEATcosm2014_Bin_36_FD_119763 | JGI IMG/M metagenome (GOLD analysis project Ga0181529, IMG submission 119763) | Peatland microbial communities from MTU Mesocosm Facility, Houghton, MI, USA - PEATcosm2014_Bin10_30_metaG | ecosystem: Environmental > Terrestrial > Soil > Wetlands > Peat | place... | reverse complement strand
GTACAAAGCTAAAGAGCTTGCTCCGCGCGGCTGAGTAAGGCAGTATGGATTTGATGCCGTTACAAGCGGCGCGGGAGAAGAGCGATGGCGACAGGAATCAGGTTTGGGACTTCGGGTTGGCGCGCGGTTGTGGCCGACGAGTTTACGTTTGCCAATATCCGGCTGGCTGTGGCGGGAATTGCCGCTTATGTGAAGACGCAACCGGAGCCGCATCGCGTGCTGGTTGGCCGCGATCCGCGATTTCTAGGCGAGAGCTTTGTGGACATCGCGGCGAGAGTGCTGGCCGGGGCAGGCGTGACGCCGGTTATTATTCCCGAAGCCGCGCCGACGCCGGCCATCGCATACGCGGTAGGCCAGTTGAAGACTTCCGGCGCCATCAACTTTACAGCCTCGCACAATCCGCCGGAGTACAACGGCATCAAGTTCTCGACGCATGACGGCGCTCCGGCGCTGCCTGAAGTGACCAAACAGATTGAAACGGCCATTGCGAAGATTACCGCGGCGGGAACAACGATTCCGAGCGCAGATTCACCGGCAGGCGGGTTCGAGACAGCCGATGTGAAGCCGGCCTTCCTCAAGCGGTTGGCCGAGCTGGTGGATTTGAAAGCCGTTGCCAAGTCGGGCATCAAGGTGGTCTACGATCCGTTCTGGGGCGCAGGACGCGGATACAGCTCGGAGATTTTGCGCGAAGCCGGCGTGCCGATCGAAACAGTTCACGATTACCGGGACGTGCTCTTTGGCGGCCACGCGCCGGAACCTTCCGGCGAGCTGTTGGACGACGCTCGGGCGAAGATGAAGGAGACCGGTGCGGCGCTCGGAATTGCCACAGACGGCGACGCAGACCGCTTTGGCATTGTGGATGTGGATGGAACTTTCATCCAGCCGAATTACATTATTGCGCTGCTGTTTGATTACCTGGTGGAAACGCGCGGCTGGCGCAACGGTGTGGCCAAGAGCGTGGCGACGACCAATCTGATCAATGCGCTGGCCGATTATCACAAGGTGCCGCTTTACGAGACGCCGGTGGGCTTCAAGTACATTGGGGAGCTGATTAACGGCGACAAAATCGCCATTGGCGGCGAGGAGTCGGCGGGACTGACCATTCGCGGCCACGTGCCGGAGAAAGATGGCGTGCTTGCGGGCTTGCTGGTGGCTGAGATGGTGGCGGCGCGCGGCAAGACTCTCGGTGTCCAATTGAAGGAGCTGTTTAGCAAGGTTGGTTCCTTCTATCCCATTCGCGAGAACTTCCGCTTGACCCAGCAGGGCATGACCAAGTTCACTGAGAAGTTGAAGGTTGATCCCACCGAGCTGAGCGGGCACAAAGTTGTGCAGGTGGTCAGGACCGACGGGCTGAAGCTGATTCTCGCGGACGGCTCGTGGGTTTGCTACCGCCTCTCCGGAACCGAGCCGGTGGTGAGGGCCTACACTGAAGCGCGCAGCGAGCGCGACGTGGAAACATTGAAGGCGGCCGCAGAAAAGTTTGTGCTCCAGTAAGAGCGGATTGAGGAATGAATGCAGGATGAGAAAGCGCAGGCCGGAAAGATGAAAGCGGACGAGGCTGTTGCCATCTCCGTGTCCCGGCGTGCGATCAACTTTGCGCGGCGCGTGTGGCGTCCGGTGGCGACCGCGACTGTCGGAGCGCTGGCGCTGTTGCTCATCTGGCACGTGGTCTACGGCAGGAACGGCGTGTCCGTGTGGGAGCAGAAGCGCGTCGAAGACCGGCAGTTGCGCAAGGAGATTGACGACCTGAATCAGGAGAATGCGCGACTGCGCGATCGCGTGGAGCGGCTCAAGTCTAACCCGGACGCCATCGGTCAGGTGGCGCGGGACCAGTTGCACTACGCCAAGCCCAATGAGGTGATTGTCACGCTGCCGCCGGACAAGCCGGCGCAGGCCCAGCCTGCCGGAACGGCGAAGTAAGCGAACCCGGACGCCGCACGGTGCGATCGTCGAATCCGTTTCCCCGCGAAATCAGTCTGTGCCTCCTCAAAACTCTGTGTGGAAGCGGAACGTCGAGACGGCCACGGGGCCGCGGGCATGGTTATATCCGGGATTGTTGATGTGCTGGAAATCGTATGTCATAGAAAAGCCGCGCCAGAGATGCGCGGTGTAGAAGCTCTCAACGATTTTTTCATGCCCGTACGTAAGGCCGCCGTCGCCCAGCACAAAACCAAGTCCGCCGAGAGCCAGATATTCCTGATGCGCGGAGACAATGCCGTTGCCCACGATTGCGGCCCCCACGCGGTCATTATGCCGATGCCATGAGTTGCCCATGGCAAAGACGCCGAGCTCGCCCGTGCGGTCGTCTTCCGTGTAGGCGAAGGACTCATTGCGGCCATCGCTCCAGCCCAGGCGGCCGAAGACGCCCACATTGGGCGCGATCTCCTGCTCGAAGTTCAAACCAAAACCGTATTTGTGGCGTCCCTGTTGGCGCGTGGCAACGATATTCGGCGTAGTGGTTTCATGATCGAGAAATTCCGCAATCGCTTTTTCGTAGTTTCCAATGTTGGCGTGGTTGAGATAGCTCAGCAGGCGCACCGTGCCAGGCCGATTGAAGATTCGCTTCCCGCGAGCTTCGAGCTCCAGGTTTTCGGCGCGAGCGCGCGCAATATCAGCGTCCAGATAAGTTCCGTTCGCGGTCTTCGGCATTAGCGCCTCGGCGAAGCGAGCCGTCCACCAGTGGTCGTCGTATTCGAGGATCGCGCCATCGGTATAGCCGCGCGTGTTGGCGGCGTAGTCATAAGCGCCGTTCGAGTCCACTGTCCAGTTCAGAAACTGCAGATGAGGATCGGAGCCATAGGTGTTCTGATCGAAGAAATCAACCATGTCGAATTTGCCCACGCGAAATTCGATGCGGCGCGCGGGAAGGGATGTGGCCAGATGGAGCTCGTCGCGCTCGGCATCAACGCGCTCCGTGGTCAGCGGAATGATCTGCCGCAGCATGAGCCGCGCAAGATATGGCCCCTTGGAGAGCGCTACGCCATTGGCCAGGCGCACGGAATCCATGTTGGTATAACCGGCCAGGCCGTTTGCATTGCCGATGCCGCTCCCGGTGGCGTCTTCCAGATCGGCGAAGACTTCCGTGGTGTGAGTGAGCTCGTATCCGGTATACAGCGTCAGGACGTGAGTAGTTGCGCTTTGCGCCCATGGAGTCAGGCTGTCTGAGCCGGTGTATTGCGCTGCGAAAGCCGCGTGCCACTGCATAACCACATTGGCCTGGCCTGAGATCCAATAGCGGCTTGTCTCCGAATGGGGAAAGAGCGTAAGGCTGTCGCTGGGCTTGGCAGCCTCAGTGGCGGGCTCACCTGTGCGCGGCGGATCTGGCGCTTGCGCGGCGGCGATGCCGGCAGCGAGGGCCAGCGCGAGGAACAAAGGAGCAATCGCGCGAGTGGCATAGCGAGAACGAAAGCGCTGGCTGAAAAAACAAAACATGAACGAACCTTCTTATTCAGAGTATGGAGCGCAAGGAAGCGGGCTTACAATGGAGGGGAAACCATACCCCCATTCAACACAATCCAAACCGGGTACGGGTATGAGCAAAAGGAGGCCTTCGATGTCCCACCATGACCGCGAAAAAATCAAGATGGTGCAGCGTTTGCGCAAGCTGCGCGGACAACTGGACGCCGTCGAACGAGCACTGACGGCCGATGAGGACTGCGGAGACCAACTGATGCTGCTGGCCGCTGTCCGCGGCGGCGTCAACAGTTTGATGGGAGAAGTGCTCGAGGATCATATCCGGTTTCATCTCACCGACGGGTCTAAAGAACAGATTGCCCCCGAACTGGCCGAAGACCTGATCGACCTGGTGCGCGCCTATCTGAAGTGATTTTTTCAGTTTCGGTTCCATGCTCTGGCTCCTTCTATCCTAGCTTGCCTACGTTGACGCAATGTGAATGTGCGGTTGATTAGCGGACTGCGAACGCGTCGTTTTCCGCCCCATCTCGAGTTGGGATTCCGTCATGCGCACAGGCGCAACCCCCCGGCTTCAGAATCGGCAGATGCGGCGGGAGCGGCGCACAGAGCGACGATCTCCACCCACACGCAGGCCAGCGGCCTTCTGGCGTTGCCCGTTGGCGTCCAGATGCACCTTACGCGCACGGTCTTCCTGACCATGCACAGTTGGTTCTTCATGGTTCCTCCTCGTCTCGTCCAAGCGCGGGCAGGGGCTCCGGAAGCGCAAAGGCGCGCAATCCGGCGGTCATATGCCGCGCATGTTCGATTGGTTCGGGAGGGGTGAGATGGCTTGAACGAAAAACCGCCTCACGCGCTCAATTCACTAGTCGTATGCCGTGAAGAGCGGTGAGGGAACTGTCTCTTGAGGTCAGAGGCGGTTTCCTGAGTGCTCATCACTGCACAGGAGGGAACCCCATGTACTCGGAGGTTCTTGTGCGGATTCAATGCTCATAGTTCTCCTGCAAAGCGGGGAATTGCCCTGCATTTCCTTTGTACCATACCCCCTTAGGGTATGGTCAAGCGAAAAGGGCCGTCTTTTTCGAAAGAATGAAAGACTATCCGAGATTGTTCCCATGCGGAATGCGGGAATATAATCAGGCAATTCAAATCCGTCTTCCGATCTATTTGATTCAGCGCTACGAAAGCTGGATGCGCATGTCGAGTGAGTTCTCACTGGTCAAGTGGTACATGGATTGCGTCAACGAGGGGGGTGATGCCGCAATTCTTTATTGCGCGGATTTGCATTGGCGCAGGGCGCATCTGTCTTACTGCAGTATCCTTTCCGTCCAGGGACGGTCAGTAGAATCACATTCTTCAATGTTCCGCTATCGACTTTCTTCGACCGGCGACCAAATCCTTGTCGAGTTTCCGCGGCTCGGCGTCTCAGGAAAGTGGGAGGCTGATGCCGCGCCTGTGCAGCGCACCGTGTACGAGAGCGCTGCGGGAGCAGTCGTGTGGGGCTGTCTTCAACCAAGATCGTCGGTCAATCTTCGAGTCGGCGACCGCGAGTTGGCGGGCATCGGCTACGCGGAATGTCTGACGCTGACGTTGCCTCCCTGGCAGTTGCCGATGCGCCAACTGCGCTGGGGGCGCTTGGTTTCACCGCAGGACTCGCTTGCTTGGGTAGATTGGCAAGGCGAGTACTCCACCAGCTTTGCGGTCCACAATGGCCGCATATGTGAAACACTATCGGTTTCAGACTCCGAAATCGCAATTCAGGGCGTTACTGTGCGCATGGAAGAGAGCTTTTCTCTTCGCGCCGGGCAGTTGGGGTCAACGATTATTCCCGGAGCTCCGGCACTGGGCAAGCTGCTTCCACGCTCGCTCTTGAACATTGAAGAGCAAAAGTGGAGGAGCCGCGGAATTTTGAATGCGCCGGACAGAAGCAGCCGTGGCTGGGTCATTCACGAGGTGGTCAATTGGAAAGTCTGACTCGCTCTTATCTTCCCAAGGTGTTCTACGGGACATTGTTTGTCGTCGTGCTTCCGCTGGCGCTTGTGCTGTGGGCTTATGGCGCAAAAGATGCGGCGCATCTCACCGCGCTTCATTCCGTTCTTTGGGGAACGATGCTGACCGCGCTCGGCGTGGCTGTCCTGGTAACAGGCATGATGTCACTGTGGCGATACGGCGGCGGATTGCCCATGAATGCATTTCCTCCGTCGCGCTTTGTGGAGAACGGCATCTACAACCTGGTTCCGCATCCGATTTACGGCGGATTCGTGATTGCCTGCGCCGGTGTTGCATTCGTCTGCGGTTCGGCCAGCGGCTTATGGCTTGTCACTCCCATTGTGGCCTTATCCAGCGCAGCGCTGGTGCTGGGCTATGAAATGCCTGACCTTCGTAAGCGCTTTGGAACGCCTCGATTCTCTCTTTGGTTGCCGATAGATCGGCCGAACGCTCCTTCTTTATTGGAGCGCTTTAGGGTATATCTCGTGGTATTGCTGCCGTGGTTGGCTCTGTATGAGCTGGTGTGGCATCTGGGCAAGGCAAGCGGCGCCGTAGCTACTTATTTGCCCTTCGAGAGCCGTCTGCCGGTGATGGAGCAGACGGAGGTCATCTATGCCAGCACCTATCTCGTAGTGCTGCTGGCGCCACTGCTCATCGTCTCTGGAACTGCTTTGAGGCGCTTCGCAGAACGCGGGCTGATTGCGATGGCGCTCATCTTTCCGATTTATCTGTTACTGCCATTCTTTGTTCCGCCGCGCCCCTTCACTCCTGCAACTGCCTTCGGCCAGTTGCTGCTTTGGGAGAGAACGCCGTATTCGGGCATCGCAGCTTTCCCGTCGTTTCATATTGTTTGGGCGCTGATAGCTGCTTCCGCGTTGGCTGAGGGGCAACGCGCGCAGAAAATTGCCTGGTGGGCCTGGGCGGTGCTGGTGGCTGCCAGTTGCGTAGCCACCGGGATGCATTCGATTGCCGATGTACTGGCCGGGGTTGTTGCTTATGTGCTGGTGGTCCGCATGAAGGAAATCTGGATAGCTATTCTGTGGGTCGCGGAACGGATTGCAAACTCTTGGAAGGAGTGGCGAATTGGCCCGGTGAGAATTATCAACCACGGTGGATTCGCAGCGGCCGCGGTCCTGCTGGGCATCTTAATCATCGAATCGATTTTGGGCCCGGGAAGCGCGTGGGTTGCCGTCAGCATCTTTCTGTGTTCAACAATCGGAGCAGCGTTCTGGGCGCAGTGGGTTGAAGGTTCACCGGCGCTCTTGCGACCCATGGGATTTTATGGAGGAATGTTGGGCGCGACCATCGGAGCCATTCCCGCGCTTTTCGCGCACGTCGATTTATGGTTCGTGTTTGCGGCCATTTGTGTGGCCGCGCCATGGATACAGGGCATAGGACGATTGCGCTGCCTCGTGCAGGGATGTTGTCATGGACGCGCAACGGAAACAGTGCCGGGGATTCGCTATACCCACTCTCGTTCGCGTGTCTGCCGTCTGGCGCAGCTTTCTGGCGTTTCCGTTCACGCCACGCCCGTTTATTCAATCCTGTGGAATGGAGTAGTAGGTGTCACACTCCTGCGCCTGCTCGAATTACATTCTTCGGCCACACTTATATGCGGCGTATATCTTTTGTTATCGGGCGCGGGACGCTTCGTCGAAGAGGCCTATCGTGGCGAACCTCAAACCGTGACCGTTTGCGGATTGCGTCTTTACCAGTGGATTGCCATCGTGACCGTTATTGGCGGAGCTGCGGTGACATCCATTCATGGCGTGGCTATGACGCCAGAATTCGCCTTGCGCTCCAGCTCTATCCTTCTAGCAATCGCTTGCGCTGCCGTGGCGTGGTTTGCCACCGGAGTAGATTTTCCAGAATCGTCGCGTCGCTTTGCCCGGCTGACATGAAGGCCGCACGAGGAGGAAATCTGCGGCCAATGCGCGCTCGTTTTTACAACTCCGCGCTTCACCCTTCCAACAGCGATAGACTTGTTCAGAACAGTTCATATTGTCAGCCGAGGCCGCTGCTCATCTTGTAGCTTTAGGACGCGGCGGTTGACGCATTGGAGCGTTGCACATGAATCGAATTTGTTGTCGCCTTTTTCTAAAATTTCTGCCGGCTATTTTGCTCGTCGCCGCGCTGGTTTCGCTGGGTCATGCGGCGCCGGTTCTGATGATTTCCATCGATGGTTTGAAGCCTGAATACATTACGCAAGCGGATGCGCACGGCATGAAGGTGCCGTATCTGCGCACTCTGATTCGCGACGGAGCGTATGCCGAGGGCGTGGTGGGGATCTGGCCCACTGTAACTTATCCCAGCCACACCACGCTGATCACAGGCGTTTGGCCGGCCGAGCATGGCATCTACAACAATCTCGAATTCGACCCGCAGCAGCACTATACGGGCGCATGGAACTGGTACGCGCCGCTGATTCGCGTGCCCACACTGTGGAAGGTGGCGCACAAGGCAGGCCTGCGCACGGCCAGCGTTGGATGGCCTGTGAGCGTGGGCGCCACGGATGTGGATTACCTGATTCCGGAGTACTGGCGCAGCGCCGATCCGTCGGGCGGTTCGGGCACGTTGAACCCTGCGGACAGGCTGCTGATCGCCGGGTTATCGCGTCCAGCCACGCTGCTCGCGGAGCTGCAGCCTACGGCGGGCGAGTACATGATGGGCAACGACACCAGCATCAATGGCGACGAGGTCAAGACGCGTTACACCATCGAGCTTCTGCGCAAAATGAAGCCCGCTTTCATGACGCTGCATCTGAGCTCGCTCGACGATACACAACACGCGCACGGACCATTCAGCGCAGAGGCGGACGCGGATCTGGAAGCGCTGGACGGGATGATGGCGCGGATCACCAAAGCCGCTGTTGATGCTGATCCAAGCACCGTGGTTGTGCTCGTCTCCGACCATGGATTCATGAACATTACGCACTGGGTCAACCTCTATATTCCATTTCTGCAGGCGGGGCTGATCGAGGCAACAATCAATCCGGCAACCAAGACGCCAGTTATCGGTTCATGGAAGGCCGAGCCGTGGCTGGCGGGCGGGATGGCGGCTGTCGTGCTGCATGACGCGAACGATCACGCGACCGAACAGCAGGTGAAAACGATGCTGGATAAACTGGCCGCGGACCCGGCAAACGGCATCGCACAGATTCTGGATCGCGACGCCATCAAGCAGCGCGGAGCCTTTCCTGACGCGGCATTTCTCGTCGTGCTACGGCCCGGCTACTATATGGCCGCAGGCGTAAGCGGCAATCTGGTTACGGTGATTCCGACTACCAGAGGGTCGCACGGATTCTCGCCGGAGTTCCCGGAGATGCGCTCATCGTTCTTCGCCGTGGGAGCGGGGATTGCGCATCATCGCGACCTGGGCGTGGTGGATATGCGGCAGATTGCACCTACCGTAGCGAAGATTCTGAAGGTGCAAATGCCCACGGCAAAGGCTGCGCCGCTGCACGTAGAGAAGTAAACAAGCCGCGAGAAAAGGTTCGTCCAGGAGGGTCGATGCAACATTGAAGATTTTGCGGCTATGGAGGTCTAAGAGATGAACTGAACCTGCTGGTGCAACTGCCCGACGCGCCGAGAAATCAGCTCGATCTATTTAGCGCGTATTGGAAATGCACACACCGACGACCTCGCTCGATTCCGGATTGGCGAAGTACCTGCGCTGAAAATACAAAGCCAGATTCACCAGGGCGATCATTACGGGGACCTCGACAAGAGGCCCGATCACAGCCGCGAAGGCGGCGCCGGAATTGATGCCGAAGACAGATACCGCAACCGCGATCGCCAGTTCGAAGTTGTTTGAGGCGGCCGTGAACGCGAGCGTCGTCGTTTTCGAATAATCAGCACCCAGTTTGCGCCCCATGTAGAAGGACACCAGAAACATGACGACGAAATAGACGAGCAGCGGGGCCGCGATCCTTAGCACGTCCAGCGGTAGGCGCACGATGTAGTTGCCCTTGAGAGAGAACATCACCACGATGGTGAACAGCAGCGCCACCAGCGTCAGTGGACTGACGCGCGGAACAAAGCTCCCGTCGTACCACTCGCGTCCCTTGACGCGAACGAGCACCGTGCGTGTCAGAAATCCGGCGAGGAAAGGAATGCCAAGATAGACGAACACACTGCGGGCAATTTCGCCGATGGAGATGTTCACAACCGCGCCATGCAATCCAAACCAGCCAGGCAGAACCGTGATGAACACCCACGCATAGACGGAATAGAAGAACACCTGGAACAGTGAATTGAACGCCACCAGTCCTGCGGCGTACTGCGTGTCTCCCTTCGCCAATTCGTTCCACACGATCACCATGGCGATGCAGCGCGCGAGGCCAATCATGATGAGGCCTGCCATGTACTCGGGGTAGTTCCGCAGGAACACAATCGCAAGCACGAACATCAGAACCGGCCCGATCAGCCAGTTCTGTAGCAAAGAAAGCCCAAGCACACGCTTGTTGCGAAAGACCTCGTGCAGTTCCTCAAAGCGTACTCGAGTGAACGGCGGATACATCATGAGTATCAAGCCGGCAGCGATTGGAATCGAAGTGGTGCCAACGCTGAAGCGATTCAGAAACGGCACCACTCCAGGGGCCAGCCAACCCAGCCCGACACCAACCGCCATAGCACCGAAGATCCACGCGGTCAGATATCGGTCCAGAAATGATAGACGGCTCTTCTTCAACGGCACTCCTCCTCAAGCTCGGCTACGAGCGGCCAATGTTATCGACTTCGCGCTTGATGGCGAATTGGTCAAGGGTACTGAACGGCAAGGACAAGAACAGCCCTATCCTGCG
>Ga0181529_10008240_pt1 | contig 10203 bp, 7 predicted proteins | sample PEATcosm2014_Bin_36_FD_119763 | JGI IMG/M metagenome (GOLD analysis project Ga0181529, IMG submission 119763) | Peatland microbial communities from MTU Mesocosm Facility, Houghton, MI, USA - PEATcosm2014_Bin10_30_metaG | ecosystem: Environmental > Terrestrial > Soil > Wetlands > Peat | place... | reverse complement strand
ACCGCCGCCGCGCCGACGCCGCCGAGCGCGATCTGCCCTTCCGCGCCGATGTTAATGACGCCGGCGCGGAAGCAGACGGCGACGCCGCCGCCTGCCAGCAGATAGGGCGTCGCGCGGTTGAGCGCGACGCCGAGCTGGTGCGGCGAGCCGGCGGCGCCGGCCGCCATGGCGGCGAAGGCGGCGAGCGGATTGTGGCCTGACAGCGCGACGAGCAGTGCGGCGCTGACGATTGACAGGGCGATCGCCGCGGCGACCCGCCAAGCGAGTCGGTCGCCGATCTGGAAGCGCCAGACGGCGAGCGCCGGCAGGCGCGCCGGCGCGGTGGGCGGCGCCGCGTCGGTCACGCCGCTCGCCCCGACATCCAAATGCCGATCTGTCCGAGGTCGACGTCGCGCCGCGCGACGACGCCGGCGAAACGGCCGTTCGCAATCACCGCGACGCGGTCGGCGACATCGAGCACCTCGTCGAGCTCGGAAGAGAGATAAACGATCGCCGCGCCGGCGGCGCGTAGAGCCAGCACGCGCTCGACGACGAAGCGGGTCGCGCCGGGATCGAGCCCCCACGCGGCTTGGTGCGCGATGAGCGCCGCCGGCTTCCGGTCGAGCTCGCGGGCAACGACGATCTTCTGCTGATTGCCGCCGGACAGGCGCCCGGCCAACGTCGTCGGATACGGCGCACGGATGTCGTATTCGCGCATCAACGCGCGCGCCTTGGCGTCGCGAGCGGCGCGCGACAGGAGAAGGCCGCGCGAATAGGGCGCGCGCCGGCTGTCGCGCAGCATCAGGTTTTCAGCGATCGACAGGCCTTTCACCAGTGCGGTGGAGGATCGATCGGCGGGCATGTAGGCGAGCCCGGCTTCCGTCCGCGCCGCGACGCTCGCCTCGATGAGATCGAGACCATCGACCGATAGCGCTCCGCCGTGCGGGCGGCGCAGACCCGCCAGCGTCTCCGCCAGCTCGAGCTGGCCGTTGCCGTCGACCCCAGCGACACCGAGCACCTCGCCGCCCTTGACGGAGAACGACAGCGGCCCGAGCCCGGGCCCTTCGACGTCCGTCACGATGAGGCGGTCGAGCTTGCTCGGCGCCTGCCGAGTCGCATGCGGCGCGGTGACGTCGCGCCCGACCATCATTTCCGCGAGCTGCGCCTTGGTGACCGCGCCGATCGGCGCGCGCCCCGAAACGCGGCCGGCCCGCAGCACCACCACCCGATCGCAGACGTCGAGCACTTCTGGAAGCTTGTGGGTGATGAAGACGACGCCTTTGCCCTGTTCACGCAGCCGGCGGAGGATCGTCAGCAGGTCGGCGACTTCGCTCGGCGCCAGGTTGGACGTCGGCTCGTCGAGAATCAGCAACTCCGCCTCGCGCAACACCGCCTTGAGAATTTCGATCCTTTGCCGCCTCCCGAGCGGCAGGTCGGCGACGACGGCTTCGGGCTCGAGATCGAGACCAAAGCGTCGGCTCGCCTCATGGACGCGCGCCGCCATCTCGGAACGCTTCAGCAACCGCCCGGTCTCCGCCCAGCCGAGCATGACGTTCTCGACCACTGTCATCGCTTCGATCAGCATGAAATGCTGATGGATCATGGCGACGCCCGCCACCATGGCGTCAATCGGACGATGCCCGTCAAGCCGTCTGCCGCGAAACACGATGTCGCCCGCATCGGCCGGGATCATGCCGAACAGCACCTTCATCAAGGTGCTCTTGCCCGACCCGTTTTCGCCGAGCAGACCGAGGATCTCGCCGCCAGACACGTCGAGGTCGACGTCGTCGTTGGCGCGCACCGCGCCGAAACAACGGACGATTCCTCGCATCTGTAGCAGGGCGGTCATCGCGGGACTCTGGAAATGGAGCGCGATCGGACGGCGCTGGCAAGCGGGCGCCGTCCCAGAGAGCGGATCGATCAGCTGCCGCTGCGCGCGTCGTTCTCGGTCGGAGCGACTTTCAGCGCGCCGCTCTTGAATTGCGTCGCCATGTCGTCGAGTTCCTTGACGACGGCTGCCGGGACGATCGGATTGAACGCCTTGCCCTCCGCATACTGCAGGCTGGCGCCGGTCACAGGAGCGGTGTCGTAGCCGTATTGGACGAAGCTGCCGAACAGCTTGCCGCCCTTTACCTGGTCGGCGGTGCTGCCGAACATGCCGGGCCAATCTTCGATGATGTTGGTCAGGACGAGGTCAGGCGCGATCTTCGTCTGGTCGAAGCCGCGGCCGCTGACATAGACGTGCTTGTCTTTGGCGGCCTGAACGAGTCCAGCCTCAGCAGCGTTGAGCTTGCCGGTGATGAAGTCGGCGCCCTGACCAATCAGGGACAGCGCCGCCTCCTTCGCTTCCGCAGCGTCTTCCATGTCCTTGATGTAAAGAATTGTGACCTGTGCGCCCGCCTTCGTCGCGCAGACGCGGAACCCGCCGGCCTGCGCGGTGATGTTGGGCACGCCTTGCAGGCCGTAGACCCCAGCGACCTTGTGAGTCTTGCTCATTCTCGCGGCAAGAACGCCGAGTTGGCAGCCAAATTGGGCATTGTTCCAGTCAATCGACATGACGTTGGGCGCCTTGCCCTCGTTGCCGCTCACCGCGATGAACTGCGTCTTTGGAAATTCCGGCGCGACCTGCTCCATGGCCGAGACGAAACGGCCGGAGTGGCCCATGACGATTTCGTAGCCTTGATTGGCGTAGTCCCGCAGCGCTTCGCCTTCGTCGGCGTCCGAGACATTCTCCGAATAGGCGGTCTTGAACCCGTGCGGCTCCAGGCTCTTGAGAATCGAATAGCCGAGCGCATTCCAGCTCTGATCGTTGGCGCTTCCTGGCAACAGGATGGCGGCTTTGTCTTCGGCCTCAGCGGCCGAAGCGGCGGCGAGGACGGCGCAAACCGCCAGGATGGCTGTCGACGCGCGCAACAGGCTTACCGGTGAAGACTTCTGCATGGGGCACCTCTTCTATTTAAGACCGCTCTTCGAAAACTCGCCGCCGGCTCGGCCTTTCGATCAGACGCGCACAATGGCGGCGATCGGCGCCTCGCCGGGCTTGCATTGGTGCTCCGTCCCGCCGGAGACGAAGATCGCGGCGTCGCCGGTCACCGACGTGATCACCGCGCCGAGCGCCGCGCGCGCGTGGCGTTCGTAGTTGATGTCGGCGTCGGACAGCATCGTCGTGCGGCGGCCGCGCAGCATGCCGCTCGGCGGCGCCTCGGCCTTGGCGAAGATCGCGACGATGCGTTCGGGATCGATCGACGCGTCCGACGCGCCGCTGGCGTTCCTCACAGCGCTGCGAACGGCCTCGGAGTCGACGACGTCGCCGAGCGTCGCGTGGCCGATGCGCAAGTCGCCGCCGGCGCGCTCGGAATTGCCGAACAGCAGCACCTCGCAATTGCGCAGTTCGCCGCCGGCTGAGGCGTTGGCGACGCTCGAGAAGAGATCCAGGCGCTGGGCGATCACGCCGTCGCCGAGGTCCGCTTCGCTCACCTCTCCCAGAGCGACCGCCACGCCGAGCGCCGTCGCGCCGCGCGCAAAGGGCTTCGATCCGTTGGGATCGCGGGTGATCAGCTTAGCGCCGCGCTTGTCGGCGTCGGCGACGGCCGCCGGCGTCAGCAGCGGACCCTTGACCTGAACATAGTGGACGTCGCGTTGATCCGAGATCTGCGCTTCCGCCTGGGCGCGCCGCACCGCCGCGGCGACCTCGCGCACTTCGCTCATTGTGCCGACTTCCTCGGGCGCGAAATCGCGCGTGACCGCTACGCCGATCGCCAAGCGCTTGCCGTCGCTCTGCGGCGCGGCGCTCGATTTTGTGAACAGCGTCGCGTGCGGGCTGAGCACGCCTTCGGTGCCGCCAGACCAGACGAAGGCGACGCGCTTCGCCACCTCCTCCTGCGAAAGCGTCAGCCGCTCGGCGATCGCCAGCGTGAACGACAACGTCGCGAATCCGCGGGTGAAATCGTTGGCGCCGCCATTGCCTTCCGTCTTGCCGATCAAGGCGACGATTTCCGCGGGATCGACTGCGCCCGCGTCGATCAGCCGCTCGAGCGCGGAGACGTCGCTCGGGCTGTTCATCGCCAGTTTGTGGACGCTGACCCGCATGAAAAACCTCCAAACTGATGAGCGAACTCTAGACGCAGCCCCCGTTCGCGCAATAGAAATGGAAGCTTTTTCACGATGCGGAATGCAAGGTTGTTCGCCGGAGAACGGGAAATGACAGGTCGCCAAGGGGTCACGCCGAGATCGACTCGAGCCGAGAAATCAACGAGTTCGCTCGAGCGCGGCGGCGCCGTGCAATCGTTGATGCGCGCGCTTTCGCTGCTCGACGAACTGGCGGAGAACGATGACGGCCTGCCGCTCACGGCGCTGGCGAGATCGGTCGGTCTGCCGCCGTCGAGCGCCCACCGGCTGCTGACGACCCTGCAGCGCAAGCGCTTCGTGCGTTTCGACCAGGCGACGATGGCGTGGCGGATCGGCGTTCAGGCTTTCGTCGTCGGCGCCGCTTTCGCCCGCTCGCGCGAGGTTGCGACGCTGGCCATGCCGTACATGCGGCAGCTGATGGAGAGGACCGGCGAGACGGTGAACCTCTATGTGGTCAACGGCGCCCACGCGATCTGCATCGCCCAGGTGCAAAGCCGCCAAGTGCTGCGCGCCATTTCCCGTCCCGGCGGCGGCCTTCCGCTCGAGCAGTCGGCCGCCGGCAAGGCGATCCTTGCCCGGATGACGAAAGGTCAAGTTGAGGACGTCCTCGGCAAACATGCCAGCGCTGACTCGAAGAGAAGCTCCGCCGGACGCCTACGCAAGCTTCATGCCGAGCTTGGGCGCATTCGCGCGCGCGGGTATTCCCTCGACGACGAGCAGGTCGCGACGGGCCTGCGTTGCATCGCGGCCGCCGTCCTCGACGAGCACAGCGCCGCGTTGGCGGCAGTGTCGATTGCCGGCCCGACTTCGCGATTGACCGACCACCGTCTTTCTCGTTTGGCGGAAATGGTCATCGCCGCCAGCGACGCGGTCACTCGGGACTTCGGCGGCGTTGAGCGGTCGTCGCCGACGCTCCAGCGCTGAATCTGTGAATAGGCTTGACGTCCTGATCCCTCCATCTGCAACAAATGCAATGGGTTGCGACGCCGATCGGCGTCGGGAGCCCGCGCCGAACAACACCCCGCGCCGCAGTTTGCCGCGCGAAGCCGGGTCAATCGTTCCCATGCGCCCGTCCTCGATCGATGCGATCGGGAAAGCGTCGATCCATTTGCCAAAGAGCGCCGTCATCTCGTCGCTGCTCATTTGTCCGCTCTTCGACTTTGCGAGGGTGTAGGCGCCGTCATCGAAGAACGGTCTCGCGGCGGGATCGAGCGTGATGGCCCAACGCCTTCCCGGATCACGGCGGTCAACGGCTTACGAGGAAGCCTGTGTCGGTCTTTTCGCCACAAAGTCGATTTCGACAAGCGCATCGTAGGCGAGCCCGGTTACGCCGACGCAGGTGCGCGCGGGCAGCCTGCCTTCGGCGAAGAAGCTGCGGTAAACTTGGTTCATCGCCGCAAAGTCCTCGCGGAAGCGAGTGAGATAGACGCGGGCCATCACGACATGCTCGAGGCCGAGACCGAGGCCCGCCAGCACGATCGAAAGATTCGCCATGACGTTGCGGGTCTGCGCTTCAATGCCGCCGGGCAGAACTCCGGGCGCTTCAGGCGTATCCGGCATTTGACCGGTGACAAAGACAAAGCCGTCGGCTTCGACCGCGTGGCTGAATGGCGCGACCGGCTTTGGGCCGCCCTCGATCATGTGGAACTTCACAGATGCTCCTAGGCCGGGTCTCTGGCCGGCGTCTTGAAGAGAGATTTGCGCACGGTGGCGTGGACGCCCCAATTGCCGTCGACAACCTGCGTCACCCCGAAATCGACCGCCGCGGACATGAGCGCGATGGCTTCATCCTCGCTGAGGCCGTGCATTTCCATCAGGAACCGACGCGTTTTCCGAAAGGCGTCCTTCATCGCAAGGTCGAGCGACGACTTGGCGTAAACCTCGCCTTGCCCCTTAGCGCCGAATTCCGCTAGGTAATTTGGATGACTGAAGCCGGTCAGCACCCACTCGGTTGGCGTCTCGATGAGTGGATAGGCGATGTCGACGGAGCGGTCGCGCTTTTTATGCACGATGATGGTGAAATGGCCGGTCATCGAACTTTCGATCGCCGTTCCTGCAACTTCGCCGTCGCCCTGCGCGGCGTGAGGATCGCCGATCGACAAGAGGCCGCCGGGCACGGATACCGGCAGATACACTGAGGACCCCTTGGTGAGGCGGTAGTTGTCCAGGTTGCCGCCGAAATAGGCTGGGGGCACCGAGTCGACGGGGTCCGCCTCACGCGGCGCGAGCGCGATGACGCCGAAATGGGGCCGAAGAGGAATTCTCACGCCGGTCAACGAACTTCGCGGCGAAGTGCTGTTCTTGTCGACGGGTACGCCGGGGTAGTCGTAGGTGCGGTGAACGACGCCGAACGGATCGACCTGCGGAGTCCAATCGTAAGCGAACAACGCTTCCGCATATTTGCAACCTTGTCGAGGGAAGATCTCGTAGATTGTGACTTGCTCACGCGGGTTCGGCGGCTCGATGAACTCGTTGAAATGATATCCCCACCAAGCGGAGACCGTGCTGCCGAAATAACGTCCCTCGTAACCGGGGCTGGCGCTCGGCCGCGGAACGATGTCGTCGATCCTGACCTCGATGACGTCGCCGGGTTCCGCGTCCTTCACAAAAATAGGCCCGGTGCAGATATGAACGCCGAAGCCTTCGCCCGCGCCACGGCCGAAGATGGAAGCGTCGAGCGGGCCGGCGCCGCGCCGATTCACGGCTTTTCTGTCCTTGGTCCAGCAAAAGACATCCTCGGCCGCCGGGTCGCCTCGGATCATGAGGTCCGGCGCGTCCGAGGCGTGCTGGGTCAGCGTCTCGACCTCGACGCTGTCGCCTGAGCGAATCTCGAGAACCGGCCTCAGGGAGCGGCTGAAATAGCCCCAATGCACGTTGGCGGAACTCACCGCGAGGCGGTGACATGAGATGGACTCCTGCGCCATCCCTCCGGCTTTCAAGCACGCCGCAGTCCCGCCGTTTACGAGGCTGCGCTGCTGGTTCTTGGGGTTTGCGAGCGCGCGGACGGGCCAACCTCGGTGCTTCGCGCCGGGGCTTTCCAGGGGCTTCTCGGCATGGCGGCTGCGAAATGCGCCAGGGGGCAGACCGAAGCGGTCCTTGAACAGTCGATTGAAGTTGGCGGCGTCGCCGAAGCCGCAGGCGTAGGCCAAGTCGGCGACCGGCGTTCTCAGGTCGCCCGGCGCGGCGAGCGCCGAGCGCGTCCGCTGAAGCCGCCGCTCGCGAAGATAATGGCTGAAGGTCTCGCCGCTCTGCTCGAAGAGTTTTTGCAGATAGCGCTCGGAGATGCCTTCCAAGCCCGCGATGCGCGCGGCCGAAAGGTTCGGATCATGCAACCGCCGCTCGATCGTTTGCGTCACACGGTTGAAAAGAGCCGCCGAGTTGGGGGAACCCGGCTCGGATGACTCCTCCTCCACGATCAACGTCAGGACGAGTTCGGCGAAGCTTTGTTCCAGCGCGCGCCATTCCGGCTCCGACAGTCTGTCCATCTCGTCTACCGCGGTTTCCACCGCCTTGATCAGCACGGCGGCGAGGCCGTTGGGCGCGCAGCGGCGCGGAGCGGGGATGGCGAGGGTAGCAGCGCGCCGTCCGAGCAAAAGGCTTTCCGGGATGGAGAGCGCCGCCAATCGCGCGCTCTTGACGAGCGGAATGCGCCATTCCCGATCGAGCGGAAGGACGGCGAGCGTTCCCGGAGGAATCCAGATCGTCTCAGCGTTGGTCTCGATCTCGATGTCTTGGTCGAGCGGCACGAGCCCGATCGGTAGCCCCCCGCGCCTAAAAATGGGCGAGAGGGTCTGCGAGTCCGCCGTCAAGCGGCCGAGAGCCATGCCCTCCGGGTCGCCCCTCAGCGCCGCCATCGCAAATGTCTCGAGGCCTTCGGTCGGAAGGTCCGACCGAAGGCCAAATCGCGCCAGCAGATCGCGCCATGCGCCTCCTCGCGCGACTTGGGAATAAGCTTCACTCTCGAACTGTCTGACGTTCATCCGTTCGCTCTCAACGCTGACCGGCGCGATCGACGCGCCCGCCAGTTTACATTGCACTTGCGAAAAGATAGACGCCAGCCCGGGTCTCAATTGCACTGGAAGACGCTCTTCCGGATCGAGCCATGGACGCCCCAGTTGGCGTCCACGACCTGGGTGACGCCGAAATCCGCGGCGACCGACATGAGCGATATGGCTTCGTCTTCGCTGAGCTTGTGCGCAGTCATAAGGAAGCGCCGCAGTTTGCGAAAGGCGTCGCGCATCGCTTGGTCGATGCTGGAGCGTTCGACGATCGCGGTCTGCGCATCGGGGCCAAGAGCCTCGAGATAGTTGGAATAGGTGAAACCATACACCGACCACTGCTGGTCGGTTTCCAGCATCGGGTGGTTCAACCCTTCGAGGATCGTGCCGCCGAGATCGGCCTTTTTGTACAGTATGAACTCGAAGTCGCCGGTGAGCGAGGTTTCGATGGCGGTGCCGCTGAGTTCGCTGTCGCCTTGCGCGGCGTGAGGGTCGCCGACCGAAAAGAGCGCGCCGGGGACTGCGACGGGATAATACATCCGGGCGCCCTTGCCGATGCGCCAGTCGTCGATGTTGCCGCCGGTGTAGGAGGGCGGCACCGAACTGACGTAATCGGCTTCCGAAGGCGCGAGGCCCATCGTGCCGAAGTGGAGCCGCGCCGGCACGCGTACATTCGCCAGAATATTCTCGCGCTTCGTGATGAACCGATGATCCACCCGGACGCCCGGATAGTCGATCGTGGGGTGCACTATTCCGTCCGGGTCCGTCTGTGGCGTCCAGACATAGTTGTAGACGGCCTTGGCGAAGGGTTCTCCCGACGTGTCGAGCTCGTAGATCGTGATCACCTCGCGCGGCTTGGGCTCTTCGATCAGATCGCCATAGTGGAAGCCCCAATTGGCGGAAGCGTTCGAGCCGAAGCAGCGGCCTGCGTGGCACGCGCTGCAACTCGGCCGCGGGCGAACGTCGAGGACGCGCACTTCAAGCACGTCGCCAGGCTCCGCCCCGTCGATTGCCACCGGCCCCGTCAGAAGGTGCACGCCGATCCCTTCGCCCGCGCCGCGCTTGAAGCCCTCCATAGGGCCCGCGCCGCGTCGCTTTATCGTCTTTTCTTCGCGGGTCCAGCGGAAGATCGCCTCGGCGCCGGGATCGTCCTTGATCATCCGCTCGTAATCGTCGTTCGCGTGATGGGTGAGCGTCTCGATCGTCGCGCGATCGCCTGACTTCAGGGTCAGCGCCGGATTGACGACCTTGCTGAAATAACCCCAGTGCACGGTCGAGGGGGAAACGGGTAGCGTGACGTGTTTCATTGCTGTCTCCGGAAGCGTCTCAAAGACTGTTCGCTGGGGTGCCGGCGGTCAGCCAGCCGCCTTCTCTTCCTCGGCCATGATTTGCAGGAACTGTGCAGTGCGCGGGTTCTGTGGCCGCGAAAGCACTTCGTTCGCCGAGCCTTTCTCGATGATCGCGCCGTCCACCAGGCAAACGGCAGTGTCGGCCACTTCTTGTGCGAAGCCGATCTGATGCGTCGAGACGATCATGGTCAGCCCGTCCTCGACCGCAAGACGCCGAATGACTTCGAGCACCTCGCCGACGAGTTCCGGATCGAGCGCCGAGGTTGGCTCGTCGAGAAGCAGCACCCTAGGGTTCGGCGCGAGCGCGCGGGCGATCGCTACGCGTTGCTGCTGGCCGCCGGAGAGATGGCGCGGCAGGGAGTCGAGATGGGCGCCGAGGCCGACGCGGTTGAGCAGTTCCGTCGCTCGTCGATCTGCGTCCGCGCGCGACACGCGTTGCACCCAGCGGAGCGGCCCGGCGACGTTTTCCTTCGCCGTGAGATGGCCGAACAGATTGAAACTCTGGAACACCATGCCGACGCCGGCGCCAGCGCGCGCGCCGGCGATCTCGCGCGGGGACAAGATGCGGCCGTTCGGGCCGGTCCCAAGCTCGCGGCCGAACACCCGGATCGTTCCGCTATCCCACGCTTCGAGCCGATTGATGCTTCTCAGAAGCGTGCTCTTGCCGGAGCCGCTAGGTCCGACCAGCGCGACGACTTCGCCGGCCCGGACATCGAGGTCTAGCTGCTGCAGTACGGGTCGGCCGTTGT
>Ga0181529_10008237_pt1 | contig 10205 bp, 8 predicted proteins | sample PEATcosm2014_Bin_36_FD_119763 | JGI IMG/M metagenome (GOLD analysis project Ga0181529, IMG submission 119763) | Peatland microbial communities from MTU Mesocosm Facility, Houghton, MI, USA - PEATcosm2014_Bin10_30_metaG | ecosystem: Environmental > Terrestrial > Soil > Wetlands > Peat | place... | reverse complement strand
TTGATATATATAATGATCTGAGGTGGGATCGGATTGTCCTGGGCGAGTTCCATGCCGTGGGAGGCTCCCACGAACAACCCCAAAATGTCTGGCTCGAAGCCGTCGGCGAGGACGGATTCGTCGGGGACAGCCTCGTAATGCACCGGAACGCCTCGCGCCGCATCGCGTATTTCCTTCGGCAGCTTTCGTTGGGTGCCTTCGACGACACCGGCTGCGATGCGCACAAGTTGCGAGAATTTCATACGCTGGGCGAAGCGCCCAAGCCGTCGGATAACGCAAGGATCGTTTTCATGGTTAACTCCGCATTTCGCGGCTCAGATCGAGTTCTTCAAACCGGCCGCCAGGCCACCAGATCACGCACCAGATTTCGCCGGCCAGAGCCACCGCTGCAAGGAATGACACCCGCCAGGCAGGGGAGGTTGGTCGTCTTTCCGATTCGGTTTGGGCCAACAAGTCCCAGAACTTCGCCATGTCTCACGGAAAATGAAAGCTCTCGGACCGCGGTGAGATCGCCGTAGTGCTTTGTAAGAGCCTGTGCTTCAATCATACTGGCGCACAATACTTCCGTGGGGTGGCTGGCGGCAAGCCCGATGGAAATTCCGCGTAACTCTTCCTGCGCCCGTTCGTCTACGCATTGTGGACTCTCAACCCCGTTTATCATCGCATTCGATGAATTCCGCGATCAAGTATCTGGCTTCCGCTCTTGCCCTCGGGCTTGTCGCGCTCTCCGCCGCTCCTTTGCTGGCTCAGGATAATCCGCCGGCCGCCCCGGCTCCGGAATCAGGACCGCCGCCTCCCCCCCCTCCCGGGGGCCGCAGGGGCGGCAATCCGCAGCAGATGCTCCAGCGGCTGAAAGACCGCCTTAATCTGACCGACGACCAGGCGACCAAGATCCAGGGCCTCCTGAAGGATCAGCAGGCAAAGATGTCGGCATTGTTCAACGACGACTCGCTTTCCAGGGAAGACCGGAGGACCAAGATGACGGATCTGAGGAAGGCCGCCCACGATCAGATCCGCGCAGTCCTCACTCCGGATCAGCAGAAGATCTTTGATGCGATGCCCATGGACGGACCGCGCGGGCGAAGAAGGCAGGGTGACGATAACTCTCCGCCTCCTGCACCGCCACCTCCGCCTCCAGCGAACAATACATAAAACTTTGTCAGGGGTTGGTGTGTGCCGCCGCGGTCAGCAGCCCGCGGCGGCCTTTTTGTATGCCCAGCATGCGACACACCCATGAGATTGAGAGTTTCTCACTCAGCCTGATCGGGGAGAAGGGCAGAGAAGCGCAAGGGCGTTGTCGCGGTATGCCGTCTGAAAGAAGCGTGGAGCGAAATCGCGAGTCGATGAACAAGAAACTGTCGTTCGCCTCCCACGGCCTACCCACGTTCCGTGCCCCCGCCCAATCCTGCGTCACCAAACCGCCGGATGCGGATCCGCATGTCCGGTGGTGTAACAGGAAATGCCCGCAAGGGCCTGCCTATGTAAATCCCCTTAAATGTCCGAGGCCTGGGCGGCCCCCTTGATCTCGTGAAAATCCTGAGGATCGCCGGTCGGCGAGACGAATCCGGCTCGAATGGCAAAGTCGCCGAACCGTTCGCCGGGAAGACGGCTCGTGGCATACTGGCGAAGGAGGGGGCGCAGCAACGGTGCGAGCTCTTCGGCGGGGACCGAAGGCTTGTACAGGGCGTTCAGGCGTGAGCCGTTGAAAGCGGCTCCCAGGTACACGTGGTATTTGCCCGGAGCGCGGCCGACGAACGCGATTTCGGCGAGATAGGGGCGGCCGCAGCCGTTGGGGCACCCCGTCATTCGGATGATGATCGCGTCTTCCCGCAGTCCGGCCGCCTCGATCTCGCCCTCAAGCTGCGTCACCAGATCGGGCAGGAAGCGTTCGCTTTCGGCGAGCGCGAGGCCGCAGGTCGGCAAGGCCACGCAGGCCATCGAATTCAGCCTGAGCGCGGTCGCGTGATTGGCGCTGTCTAGCTTGTGCCTTCGGAGCAGCTCCTCGATTTGCGGACGCTCGCCGGCCTTCACTCCGGCGATCATCAGGTGTTGGTTGGGTGTCAGCCGGAAATCGCCGAGGTGCACGCGGGCGATTTCGCGCAGCGCGCTCTTCAAGCGGTAGTCCGGCGCATCCTTTACCCGGCCGTTCTCGATGAAGAGCGTGAAATGGGCCGTGCCGTCCGGTCCGTCGACCCAGCCATAGCGGTCGCCCGTGCTCGTGAATTCAAACCGCCTGGGCGGTGCGAGCTCGTGGCCGAGCCGCCGCTCGAGCTCGGCCCGGAACCAGGCCAGGCCGCGATCGGCGATCGTGTACTTGAGCCGGGCGTGCTTGCGCTCCGTGCGATCGCCGTAGTCCCGCTGCACGGTCACGATCTTCTCGGCGACGTCGATGACCTGGTCGGCCGGGCAGAAACCGAGCACGTCGGCCGCGCGCGGATAGGTATCGACCTGGTTGTGCGTCATCCCGAGTCCGCCGCCGACCGTGATGTCGAACCCCTGCAGCCGGCCGTCGGAATCGGTGATCGCGATGAAGCCGAGGTCGTGTCCGAAGATGTCGACGTCGTTGCTAGGCGGCACCGCCACGACGATCTTGAATTTTCGGGGCAGGTAGGTCTTGCCGTAAATCGGCTCCGACTCCGGCTCGCCTCCGGCGATCTTCCGGTCGTCGACCCAGATCTCGTGGTAGGCGCGGGTGTGGGGGATGAAGCGATCGCTCAACGCGCGGGCCAACCGCATCACCTCGGCGTGCAGGCGCGACTGCTCCGGGTTGGGATTGCACATCACGTTGCGCACGACGTCGCCGCAGGCGGCGACCGTCGTCAACAAGGCCCGGTTGATCTCGCGGATTGCGGGCCTCAGTTTCCCCTTGATCACCCCGTGAAGCTGGAAGGCCTGGCGGTTTGTGAGCTTGATCGTGCCGTTCCCGTGGGAGTCGGCGAGGGCGTCGATCGCGAGCCATTGGCCGGGCGTGCAGACGCCGCCCGGGACTCGGATTCGCGCCATGAAGATGTAGGCCTTTTCCTTCCCTTCCCTGCGGCGCTGCGCCCGCAGATCGCGGTCGTCCTGCGAGTACACGCCGTGGAACTTGGCGAGTTGGTTGCTATCCTCGGTGATCGTCCCGCTGGACGGATCCTCGAGGTCGCGGAGGAGGTCCCCCCGCAGGAAATGGCTGCCGGCCTTGAGCTGCTCGTTCTTGCTGTGGGGCTTGGGCGTCAGGGGCTCAAAGGGGGCTTTCGTTTCCGGGGTCATGGCGTCTCCAGTTGCAGATGGTTTGACCGGGCCGCCGCCCGCAAAGACCGTGAAATGATTTCGGGAACCCCGGCGTGCGTTCCGACGAGCCCGGCAAAGTGGCAGCGAAGACCCGCTCGGCGGACTTCCGCAGCGCGCGCGATTCTCGCCAGATCCCCGTCCGGGCCGGCGTGGCGGCCGGGCGCGAGGAAAAGCGGCGCGACGACCGTGTCGGCGGCTGCGAGAGCAGGGGACGAAAGAATTTCGGAAAGCAAAGGACGGTTGAACGAGCAGGCGGATCCCTCCGGGGATTCCATCGATGCGGCAAAAACGGGGCCGATCCCATCGCCGAGGGCCGCAAAAGCCTCCGCGGCGATCCTGTCGCGCAACTCGGCCGACACAGCGGAGGGTCCGCCGTGGTCCACGACGATCACAGACGGGCGATGCAGTCCGCGCGACGCAATGGCCTCATCGATCCGGTCGATGACGATGGCGGCAAGTTCGTCGGAAAGTCCCGCGGTGAACACGTATTCGAATCCGCCGGTCTCCATGGCCAGCGCCGCCAGGTCTTCCCGCAGGGCGGAGCCGACGGCCCCCCGCGGGCTGACAAAAAACGGCGCAAATACAAATTCCCTCTCTCCGTTCGCGACTTGGCTGCGCACCCAGGGCGCGAGCGTCCAGGCGCTTTCCCCGCCAAGCTCCGATGCGGGGATTCGGTCGCTGTGCTTCCATGACACCGCCGCCAGGGGAATTCCCGCGCGCGCCCCGACGGCCGCCGCGAGATTGCGGAGGTTGCGGTGCGCCGCGGACTCGAGTGATCCGTTGTCGATGAGCGCCGCTTTCATGGGACAAGAGCCGCCGCATGCGCGGGCCCGAACCAGGACAGATGTTCGGCGCAGGAGGCCACAGCGCCGATGATCACGATCGCGGGCGAGTGAAACCCTTCGGCTGCCGCCCGCGCGGCCAGGGTCCCCGCGTCCGCGAGCAGGAGACGGTGGCCTTCCGTGGTCGCCTCCTGGACGATTGCGGCGGGGGTCGATGGAGGAAGCCCGCCGTCGAGGAGGCGCCGCACGATCGCGTCCAGATTGTGCATGCCCATGTAGATGCAAAGGGTCGCCTCGAGCCTGGCGTAGTCTTCCCATCGGATGAGCGGGCCCGATTTCGCTGGATCCTCGTGTCCGGTCAGGAATACGACCGAGGAGGCGTGGGCTCGGTGGGTCAGGGGGATTCCCGCGTAGGCTCCGGCAGCGAGGGCCGCCGTGACACCGGGCACGATTTCGAAAGAGATGCCTTCGGCGGCAAGGGCCTCCGCCTCCTCTCCGCCCCGTCCGAAAACGAGCGGATCGCCCCCCTTCAATCGAACGACCCTTTTGCCCTCCCGGGCCTTCGCGACGAGAATCCCGTCGATCTCGGACTGCGGCTTGCAGAAGCCACCGCCCTTTTTCCCGACGAACACGAGTTCGCTGCCCACCCGCGCTTCGGCAAGGATTTCCGCGGAGACCAGGTTGTCATAAACGACGACGTCGGCCTCGGAGAGGAGCCGCTGCGCCTTGACGGTGAGCAGTTCGGCGGCTCCCGGCCCCGCGCCGACAAGGAAAACCTTTCCCGGGTTGAAGCTCATATGTTCTCGCCGGCTTCGCCGGATCCGTCCCCGGGAGGCCTCGCCAGATCCAGGGCCAGGCGCGCCAGCTTTTCGAGCGATTCCTCGGGCGACTCGCGGTCCGTGTGCAGCTCAAGATCGGGCGAGAGCGGCACCTCGTAGGGCGAATCGATCCCGGTGAAGTTCGCGATCTTGCCCTCGCGGGCGCGCTTGTAGAGCTGCTTCGTGTCCCGCCGCTCGCATTCGGCGAGGGAAGCGTTGACGAACACCTCCGCGAACGGCACGCCGCGCGCGCGCGCCCGCTCGGCGACCGCGGAGCGATCGGCCCGGAATGGCGAGATCAGGGCGGCGATGACGACCACGCCCGCGTCCGCCAGGTGAAGAGCCAATTCGGCCGCACGCCTCAGGTTTTCCTTCCTGTCCTCGTTGGAGAACCCGAGATTCTGGCTCAGGCCGTTGCGGAGCATATCGCCGTCCAGGACGGCCGGAAGGACGCCCACCCGGAAAAGCTCCTTTTCGAGCGCTGTCGCAAGGGTGGTCTTCCCGGCGCCGGAAAGACCGGTGAGCCAGACGATCGCGCCCCGGTGCCCTAGCAGGGCGGTGCGTGCGCTCAGCTTGATCGGCCGTTCCGAAGCCGGCGTCGCGCTGTCGAGCTGCGCCGAGTCTATGACTCCGCCGCCGGCGATGCGGCGGCCGCGCATGAGCACGAACCGCCCGAGCGCCGGGATACGGCCGGCCGGATCGAATGCGAGCGGCCGGCGCACGCGCAGGCGCACCTCGGCGACCTCGTGCCGCTTGACCTCCGTAGCCGCGCCGTTCCCGGATTCCAGGGTGACGGCGTCCAGCGTGCGAAGAATGGCCACGACTCGCGCCTCGGCCTGCTGCGTGCCCAGTCGAAGCGGCACGGTTTCACCCGTTCGGAGGGGCTCGGCGTGAAGCCAGAACAGCCGCCCCGTGAACTCATGGGACTCCGCCGGCAGCGCCTCGGGTGTCGCGCCGATCTGGCCGCGCTCGACGAAAAGCTGGTCCTCGAGGGTTATGGCGACCGGATGACCGGCCTGGACGGGGCCCTTTGGCGCCTGAGCCTCGGCCGACACGGGCCACGACTCGATTGATTTTACCCTGGATCGCTTGCCGCCGGGGCGAAACTCGATCGCGTCCCCGACGCCGACGCTGCCCGCAACGACAAGCCCAGCGACGATCCTTCGGGCATCGAAGCGATATACGTCCTGCACATTGATGCGCAAAGGGGCGTTTTCGATCGGGGGTGTCGCGCGGAACTTTTCCAGGGCGGGTAGCAGCGCCGGGCCGGAATACCAGCCCAGGTGCTCGCTCGGCCCGAGAAGCCCCTCGCCAAGTTTGGCGGATATGGGCACGAAATGGGAAGTCGTGACGCCGAGCTGCCCGAGGAATTCGCCGAGCTCGGCCCGAATCCGGTCGAAGACAGCCCTGTCGTAATCCACGAGATCCATCTTGTTCACGGCGACGACGACTTGCTTGAGGCCGAGCAGGGACAACAGGAAACCGTGGCGCCGCGTCTGCTCCCGAAGCCCCTCCCGCGCGTCCACGAGGAGGACGGCGGCATCGGCGCTCGCGGCGCCCGTGATCATGTTCTTCAGGAATTCCTTATGGCCAGGCGCGTCGATGATCGTGAAGGTCCGGCGCGCGGTGCGGAAGGGCACGCGGGTCGTGTCCATCGTGATGTTCTGGGCCTGTTCCTCGAGCAGCGCGTCGAGGAGGAATGCGTATTCGAACTCCATCCCTTCCGCCTTGCACGCAGCCCGGATCCGCTCGGTCTTCCCATCCGGCACCGAATGCGTGTCGAACAGAAGCCGGCCGATCAGGGTCGACTTGCCGTGATCGACATGTCCGACGACGACCAGGGAAAGATGGCCGGGAATGGAGGCTTCGCCCGAGCGGGGCGAATCGGCCGGGGCGACCGGCAGGCTTTCGGGGTTAGGCATGTCAAGAATGGGGGTCGCGCTCACATGAATCCTTTTGCCCTGAGCTTCTGCATGGCGTTGCGCTCATGATGATCCTGGGCTCGGCCCGCGCGTTCCGACACGCGGGTGACTTTCAGCTCCTCGATGATCTCCGAGATCGACGAAGCGCCGCTTTCGACGGGCTTTGTGATCGGCCAGCAGCCGAGCGAACGGAACCTCTTTCCGTTGCGCGAAAAATACATTCCCGGAAGAGGCACCTTTTCGCGCTCGAGATAGCGCCAGATGTCCAGTTCGGTCCAGTCGAGCAGGGGCTGCACACGCACGTGTTCCCCGGCGCCCACCTCGGTCGTGAAATGGTTCCAGAATTCGGGCGGCTGGTCCTTGTAATCCCATTCGAAGTCCGAGTTCCGGGGGGAGAAATACCTTTCCTTTGCCCGAGTCGAGTCCTCATCCCGGCGGATGCCGGTGATCAAAGCGTCAAATTTTTGGGCGGCCAGGCACTGCTGGAGGGCGACCGTCTTCAACTCGTGCGTCACGGTGACCGGATCGGTCGTCTCGTAGCCGACGCCGCGATTGCGAGCCTCCTGGTTAACCCACACGATGAGGTCGAATCCGTAGTGCTCCTTCGCCCAGGCGCGGAATTCCAGCATCTCGGGGAATTCGTACGTCGTGTCGATGTGCACGACAGGAAACGGCACGTGCCCGCAAAAGGCCTTCTTGGCGAGCCAAACGAGCACGTTGGAATCCTTTCCCATCGACCAGAGCATCGCGGGCCGCTCAAACGAGTGGAAGGCCTCGCGCATGAGGAAGATGCTCTGGGACTCGAGTTCGTCGATATGGGACATGGGAAGGAGAGGGGAACGGACGATTAAACCGCGGCGTGTCAAATGTCGGAGCCGTCGCGGGACTCGTGGAGGCCGCACTCCCGTTTGAGACCGAAGAAACGGGTCTGCTCCGGCGTGAGGTCGGCCGTCAGGGGCCGGGATGTGTGGAAATCGCCGATGGAAACGTATCCCTGGTGCCAAAGGGGATGGTACGGAAGGTCGTGCTTCGTAAGATACGCGTGAACATCCCGGTCCGTCCAATCGGCGATCGGGCAGATCTTCACGTAACCGTTCTGGCGCTCGACGATGTTCAGGGTCTGGCGCGTGCTCGACTGGACTCGCCGCAATCCGGCCAGCCAGCCCCGGGCGCCCGTCTCCCGCAGTGCCCGCCGCATCGGTTCCACCTTGACGAGGCGATTGTACGCCTCCAGGCCGGCGACACCCTGCTCCCATAGCCGCCCGTGACGCGCTTCTATCCAAGCTGCTGAAAGTTCTGGCTTATAGACTCTTACATCTAACTTCAGACGTTCTGTCAATTCGTCCACGAAGCGATAAGTCTCAGGGAACAGATATCCGGTGTCGATAAGGATAACCGGAATCCCTGGAATGACCCGCGTCGCCAAATTCAGCATCACTGCAGCTTGGGCGCCGAAGCTCGAACTCAGGACAAGCGCGTCGCCAAACTGTTGCGCAGCCCAGTGGATGCGCTCTTCGGCGGATGCGCAGGCAAGCGATTTGTTTGCCGCGGCTGGATCAACCGCGGCAGAGACTTTTTCCGCAGGTTCCATCTCTTATTTCAGACAGCAACGGCATCCCCGGCCGGCGCAACGGCCCGGAAATTCCGCACTGAACTTTGCTGAAAAAAGCATCACTTTACAGGACAACCTGTCCGGGACCGACGATCCGTCAACTCGATTGGATGTCATATTCTTAACGCAATCGCCACGGGAAATCGCTACTCCATCGTGGACAAATGATCCGGATGCTGCATAGTTGTTCACAATCTATTCACACCGATAATGGAAAGCACGCGTGGGGCGACCGCCCTTAAGCCGCGGATAAGGGTTTCGGCAAAGGTGAAGACGTTCGTGCTCGACACGAATGTGCTCCTCCACGACCCGCAGTCGATTTTCAAATTCGAGGAGAACAACCTCACGATACCGGTGGAGGTCCTTGAGGAACTGGACGCGATCAAAAGCGAGCAGTCCACCGAACGCGGCCGAAACGCGCGCCGCGTGCACCGGATCCTGCAGGAGCTCCTTCCGGACTCCCGGGCGATGCACGAGGGGGTTGAACTGCCGAACGGAGGCACGCTTTCGATCATCATCAATCCCTACCTCGAGGCGGGCCGGCATTCGCCCGCGATGGACCGCCTTCGGAACATCCTTCCCGATCTGACGAAGAAGGACAACCGGATCATCGCCGCCGCGATCTTCGTCCAGGAAAATTACCCCCCGCCGACGATCCTCGTCTCCAAGGATGTCAACGTGCAGCTCAAGGCGCGCGCGGTCGGCCTCGAGTCCGAGGACTACCTGAACGACAAGGTGCCGGAAGACCTGGAGGAGGCGAGCTACCGCGAAATCCGGCTCAATGTCTACGAGCTTCAACGATTCTGTTCGGAGGGGCAGTTCGCCCTCGGGCGCGACGACGCCCGGGGCCTGTTCCTGAACGAATACGTTCTCCTGCGCTCCGACCAGGGCAAGACCATGCCGGCGCGGTATTACGGCGAGAATGTCGTGCGCCGCCTAAAGATCCCAGAATTCGTCAAGGCGCCCGGCGGAATTCCGATCCGAGCCCGCAACCTGGAGCAGCAGTTCCTGATGGACGCCCTGCTCGACGAGGGCATCCAGTTGATCACCTGCTTTGGGAAAGCGGGCACGGGCAAGACGCTTCTTTCGACCGTTTGCGCCCTGCATCAGGTCTGCGACGAGCCTTCCCGTTACGACGGACTCTCGATATCCCGGCCGATCATCTCGCTCGGGAAGGACATCGGGTTCCTCCCCGGGACCCTCGACGAGAAGATGAAGCCCTGGCTGCAGCCGTACTACGATGCTCTGGAGGTGCTGATGCCCTCGAAGCCGCCGAAGGATCCCCAGTTCGCCTCGAAGAAGGTGTCCAAGAAAAAGCACCGGAACAACGACGACCAGTTCTTCTCCTTCTCCTCCGCATCGCAGCCCAATTCGCAGAGCGGCCACATGGGCCTTGGGCCGGTCAAGCCCTACGAGCGCCTGCTCAAGTCCGGGCTCGTGGAAATCGAGGCGCTTTGCTTCATCCGCGGCCGTTCGATCGCGAGGCGGTTTTTCATTCTCGACGAGTCGCAGCAGCTCACGCCGCACGAGGTGAAGACCGTGATCACCCGCATTTCCGAGGGCTCGAAGATCGTCCTGATTGGGGACAATACCCAGATCGACAATCCCTACGTGGACGCCCGCAGCAACGGCTTGGTGTACTGCCACAACCGCATGCGCGGCCAGGCGATCGCGGCCCACGTCAAGCTGACCAAGGGCGAGCGCTCTCGCCTGGCGGAGCTGGCGGCGGATTTGCTGTAAGGGCGTGGGGCCGGCCGGTGCCGGGTCATTTTGCCTGACTTTGAACAGGCGGGCCAAAATC
>Ga0181529_10008236_pt1 | contig 10207 bp, 7 predicted proteins | sample PEATcosm2014_Bin_36_FD_119763 | JGI IMG/M metagenome (GOLD analysis project Ga0181529, IMG submission 119763) | Peatland microbial communities from MTU Mesocosm Facility, Houghton, MI, USA - PEATcosm2014_Bin10_30_metaG | ecosystem: Environmental > Terrestrial > Soil > Wetlands > Peat | place... | reverse complement strand
TTCTCCTACCATCAGACCTTGCGGCGCGGTAAGGCCGCTGCGTTCAACCGCCGGATGCGGAAAACCGCACGTCCGGTGGTGTGGGAGGGTGACGGGGCGCAATCCCCGTCACTCGACCCGATTCGCCATCCTGCCCCACAACGGAAGCAGCGTACGCTACGCTCTTGCCGGCTGAGGCGCCGGAGGGCCGCTCTTCAGTGTCAGCCCGATCACTGCCAACACCAGGCCGATGACTGCGAGTGCCACCCCGGCCCACAGCAGGATGCCGCCGAATCCGCCAACGGGCACCCTATATTGGATGATCGGATCGCCGGTTTCGGACTTATCTTCGGAAAAGTGCGAAGCCGTGGCCGGCAGCACCAGTTTGGCGTTGGTCTGCGCCACAGTACCGCCGGCCACCGGTTCGACGAAGTTATACGAGTAAGTGGTGCCGTTGCGTTCGCCGCCGCGCCATTGCTTGGGAACGCGGAACTCGAACACGCCTCCGCCCCTTGGAATGACGGCGCCTAGCGTCTTGACCGAGACCGTGACGGTACGGTTCATGCTGTCGGTCTTGACGGCCCAGTCGCTGGTTTCGAACTGGCCGGTATAGTTGTTATTCATGTCGCGGCGCAGCAATCCTTCGTCCTGGCCGTACTTACTCTGCCAGTTGGCAAACTGCTTGGCGGTGAGCGTAAACGTCATGGTGGTGACACCGTCGCCGAGCGGCGAGATCTGCATCACATTGGAGAGATTGATGGTGTCCAGCGTATCTTGTGCGAAGACGCAGGGCGCGAGCGAAAGCCACAGTACGATGCCAATAAGCTTAAAGAAGATTTTCATATCGCCTCCCAAGGAAAATCACGCTCCAAACTGGATTCCGGAAAGGATCCGGCTCATGATTGGCCGCCAACTGTCCGCGCCCGGTTGGGCCGCGGTCACTCCAACCATGGCATAGCCGCCACGCACTCCGGCGACGATCAGAGTGCCCGAAAACAGGCCCCCCGCTCCCGAAACCGTAATCGGAAAGGCCATCACGGACCGACCTCCAATGGCGGTCTGCTGGGACGCTCCGAGAGTGGCGGAAGCGCCGAATTGTCGCAACGCGGCGCTGTACTGGCTGAGCACGGTCTGCAGGTTGGGCGTGGTGAAGAAGGCCACTTCGACGCTGCAATGGCGGGAAACGTCGGCGGCGGCGAAGGCGTAACCCGGTAGAACGCGGCGGATGGTGGCGATGGCCTGGTTGTCCACCGTCCAATCCATCGGGTAGGGAAGCTTGAGCCCGCTGTTGGGATCCTGCCACACGCGCATGGCGATTCCGTTATCGTGGGGGGCGGACGGCTGTGAAGTTTGGGGAGCCTGGCGGTACACCACCGTGCGCCGTGCGCCGTGGCGCCGGTCGTCGAGGAGTTTCTCCAGTTCGGCGGGATCCTTGGCTTCCAACTCGGGCGGGCGGATGCCGCGCGCCTGCAAGGCCTGAATGTCCAGGACCTCCATATAACCGCCGCCTTGCTTGGCGTCCTGGAAAGTCTTCGCCGCAGATTTCACGGCCTGGTCGAACGTCATCGGGGCGCCCAGGTTGCCGCCCGCGAACGCGCCGCCCACTCCGGTAGTTTCGACGGGCAATTGGCTCCCGTCGCCGGCTTGAAGGATGACAAAGGCGTGGCCCGGAATCAGGACCAGGAATGGCTTGGCCCCCGCGGCTTGCGCCACCGAACACCACAGCAGCGCCAGTTCGACGCAGAGTCCGGTGTTGCCGTAGATCACGTCGCGCGGCATGCGAATGCTCTGCATCTCGCTGCTGACGTCGCCCACCTTTTCCGGAACGCCCTTGGCGCCCGAGTAAGTCATGCCCAGCGAAACCATGTAATCGTACACGCTCTTAGCCATGGCGACCATGTCCTTGCCCTTGTCCATGGTGTTGATGCCGCCGTAGGCTTCGCTGACCTTGGCGTAGAAGGTCTTGACTACCTGGTCCTCATCGGTGACAAACGACCCCAATAGAGGATTGTTGTCGAAGACGTCGTACATGGTGAGGATTTCGTTGGCCGGAATGTCGGTGAAGGAGAACTCGCTCAAGCCGCGGAACTCGAAATCGCGCTTCTCCAGGTGCGGCTCGGAGGCGCCGGCATAGTCGATCTTGACTTCCAGCGTGGCGGGAGTTCGCGTGCGGATATTGGTGACCTTTGCGGGAAACTTGGGGTAGTACGCGAAGACCACGGTCTCCCCGGGGAGTATCTCGGCGACAGTATCGGGCGTGGTCCAGGGGATGTAGTCGGGAATCTGATAGGAGACTTTCACGTTCCGCAATGAGCCGTTTCCGGTGTTCTGCAGAACGGTCTTGGAGAACCAGTACTTACCCTGGGCGGCGTCGGGATTGCCGTAGGTTTTGTAAGCCACGGTCATCACCGTGGGCTGCCAGTACACTTTGGCGGCGAGGACGCCGGTGCCGCGGCCGAAGACCGCCCAGGCGGCCACCAAAAGCAAGCCCAGCACTACCAGCCCCAGACCGCCGAACAGCAGCAATGCGCGCGGCGCGGCCGAAGGACGGGGCGGTGCGGGCGGACGCTGCGGAATGGAAACGGCGGCAGGCGGTCTCTGGATAGGGCCGGGAGGAACGGGCACCGCCACCGTGGGCGCGCCTTGCTGGCGGACGGGAATTTCGGTTGGAACGGTGACTTCCACGGTATCGAGGCGGGGATAAACATCCACTTCGAATTCGGGTCCGCCCGCGCCCAATTGGACGCGGTCTCCGGGAGCCAGCCGTATCTCTCCCTGGATCCTATGGTGGTTGACGAACGTGCCATTGCGGCTGCCCAGATCGGTGAGCGCCAAGGCCAGTGGATCGCGGCCGGTCACTGTCAGTTTGGCGTGGTGGCGGCTCACCATTTCATCCCGCGCGGGATCGAAATGGACGGTGCAGCCTTCTTCTCGGCCGAAGACCACTTCAACGAGGGATTCGACCGGAAACTCCTGAATTTTGGCGTCGGCTCCGAGGTGGCGGATGATGATGCGCTGTTCCATTTTACGTAGTCTCCAAAAACGCGCTCAACCCCAATGATATGCGGGTATCATATTACCATAGCGGCAAAGATCGGAAGAACGCCTCATCGAAATGACGCACGGCGGGGCGCTCGGCAATCGACCCACGCCACAGTGGAGGGGCGCCGGTAGTGAAATGAACGGGGACCCGATGACGGAACAAACGATCGGCAATTATCGCGTGATCGCCAAATTGGGCGAAGGCGGTATGGGGAAGGTCTACCGGGCCATCGACATGATGGTGGAACGCGAGGTAGCGCTCAAGTCGCTCAAGCCGGAGATCGCCGCGCTGCCCGGTATCGTGGAGCGCTTCCGCAGCGAAGCGATTCTGCTGGCGAAACTCAACCACCCGGCCGTCGCTCTTCTCTATACCTTCTTTAAGGACGGCGACCAGTATTTCATGGCGATGGAGTACGTCGCCGGAGACACCTTGCAGGCCGTCATCCAGAATGGCGGACCCATTCCCTACACCCGTGCGCTCGCCTATACCGCGCAAATTCTGCAGGGCATCGGCCATGCCCACAGCCTCGGCATCCTGCACCGCGACCTGAAGCCCGCCAACATCATGTTGACGCCGGAGGAGAAGGTCAAGATCATGGACTTCGGCATCGCCCGGGTGCTCGGCGTGGCGGGCATAACGCGCGATGGCCGGGTGATGGGCACGCCCGAATACCTGGCGCCGGAGCGCATCCGCGGCAACCAGGACGATCCGCGGTCGGACCTTTACTCCGTGGGCGTAGTGCTGTTCCAGATGCTGACCGGGCGCCTGCCGTTTGAGGCCGACAGCGATTACGACATGCTGACGGCGCAGATTCAGGCCCGGCCGCCGCGCCCGCGCGAGATAGGCGTCAGCCTTCCGCCCGGAGTGGAAGATCTGCTGATGACGGCGCTCGAAAAAGATCCCGCCCGGCGTTTCGCCCGCGCCGCGGCGTTTGAAGCGGCCATTGCGTCGCTGACTTCCGCGGCCCGGAGTCCCGGGTCCGAGGCACAAACCGTGGACATGAGCGCGCGGATGTCCCGGCCGACGGTGGCAATCCCGGTTTCGGCGGAGGTCCATTCCGTGCCGCCGCGCGCGCCGGACACGCCGCCTTCGCCGCCGGCCGTCGGGTGGATGGACAGGGTGCGGCCGCTGCTCTACGACAAGCGGGCCGCCGCCGTGGTGGCAGCGCTGGGTGTGGTTTTGGCAGTCGGAATCGGCTGGCTGGCGTATCGATATAAGCTGGCTCCGAAGCCGGCGCCGCCACCCAAAGTAGCGGTGACGCTTCCGGACGCCCCTCCGGCGCCTCCCCCCCAGTTGGTGGACCCCAGCGTGGATTTGGGCGGCGGGGACGGTACACCGGCCCCGGTCGGACCCGGCCCCAAGCCGGCGCCGGACAACGGTAAACCCAAGCCCAAGGAACCGCCTGCTCCGCCACCTACCCCGGCGCCGCTTCCGGCGGTCACCCCGGAAGCACGCCGAGCGGCTCTGGCGGCGCTGGATCTGACCGACGGGCCCTCCACCGGAGACCCGGGCACTCGTCCCATTCACCTGGCAGGCCTGCTGGCGGCGCTGAAGGCCGGTGGACCGTCGATGGCCGCGGACTTCGAGGACGCCGTTGGACGCCGCGGCGTCAATTTCCAATTGACGGCGGACCGGGCGGACGCACTGCGTACGGCCGGGGCGTCCGATTCGCTGTTGAAGACGGTGGACGGGAAGTACCGCGGGAAATCGGTTGCCGCGGCGCCCGCCCCCGCCCCCGATACCCCGGCTCCCGCGGTGGTCAAGCCGGTGCAGCGCATTTCCAAGCTCAGCCAGGCCAAGTCGCTCTTCGTGGACTGCGACCAGGAAGCGATGCGGAACCTGGTCCAGGACGAGATCAAGAAGGAACTGGGCGGCAAGATCAAGCTTATGGACGCTCAGACGGGCGCGGACGTGGTCATGAAGGTGACGCTCACCGGACCGAACGGCGCCGCCGTCACGACCGCCCTGGGTGCGAAGGACCATGCGCAGGCGAGCGCCACGGTGACGGACTCTGCGAGCGGCGTGAGCCTATGGCAGGAGGGCGCGAGCGATCGCAAGTCGATCCTTAAATTCCTCAAGAGCGACTCGCTGAAGAACCAGGCGTCGCACATCGTGAAGGACCTCAAAGAGGCCATTTCGAAGCGCTGAGTGTGTTTGTGGCGTACACCCGCCAGGCATCGCCAGGAGTGGCGATGCGGCACGCATGAGTGCGTACGCCACATCGGCGGGTTAACTTCGGTCAACTAACTTCGGATAGCATCGCTCTAGTAACTGCCGGCATTCCCGTACTGCATTTCGGCAGTACGGTTAACAGCAAGCGTCTAACTTGAATAAAAGAGCAATGGGACTCATAGTAGTTCCAGGCTTGACTGCGGGGCTGTGAAGTGCCGACGAGAACTATGAATCCCGGAATCGACCGCATTGTGTTCGCCACCGACCGGCCCCTGCTGGTGGTCGGCTTTCGGGAAGTGCTACGCCGCGCCGGACTGGACGCGGAACCATGGATTTTGGAGCCTGCCGCCCTGACAGACTCGCTGCGGCCGGAGGAGAACTGGCTGGTGATGCTGGATGGCGAAAGTCTTTTGCCATGGGAAGCGATCGACGAGGCACGGCGCCGCGCTCCGGCGTCGCGCTTCGTGATCTGCTGCGGCTCCATCGCCCCGGAACTGGTACTGGCGGCCATAGAACACGACTTGGACGGCATCATTTCCACGCGTATTCCAGTGCCCGAAGCCACCGACGCGCTGGCGCGGATCTGCAACGGGGAACGGCAATTCCGCTTCCTGGACAAACTCGACCCTCGCCCTTCGGATTCGCCGGCCCTCTCACCGAGGGAGCGGGTGGTGCTCGCCATGGTGGCCCAGGGCCTGCGGAACCGCGAGATCGCCGTGGCGCTGGGGACCTCGGAAAACAGCGTCAAGGTTCACATCCACCGGTTGCTGCACAAGACGGGGACCAAACGCCGCCAGGAACTGGCCGTGCTGGCCGCTCCTCTTCTGGCGCGGGCCAACACCGAACCGCAGTTGTGGGCCTTCGATGCCAAATGGATGTTCGGCGGGAACCCGTCCTGACTCCGGCAGGTTATCTTCCGATAGCATGACTTTGCTAACCTCGGAGTTGGCCGTACTCTCAACCCGCCGCAAACCCGTAGTAAATCCAGAACTTGTAAGTATCTCGGGATCGTCGGATAGTAAGTGTCAGAGAGGCGTCGATATTATGGACTGGCTACTGCGTCCCGAAATCCTGATCGCGTTGATGCTGGTGGCCGTCCTGGCGCGCATACGGACATCCGCCCGAACTCCCGTCTCCGGGGAACGCGATGACGCAGAGAGTTTGGAACGGCGAGCCCGCCGATCGGGGTTCGCGCGTCCCGGGCGTTACCAGCGGACGCCCAGCTACCGGTAGAACCAGGGCGCGGGCGGCGGGTCCGCCAAGCCTGGATCTGCGATCGCCAGCCACCATTCCCCGACGGTCGTCAGAAGCCGTGAGAGATTCCCCCGCACAAGGGCGAGACGGCAGTTGGTGGCGTGCGCACTCATGCGCGCCCCATCCCGACTCATCGGGATGCTCGGCGAACACCCGCAGATTCAGAGGTCCTCCGCCGGGCATCGCCATGAGTGGCGACGCGGCACGCATGAGTGCGTGCGCCACGTCGTCGCGCCAACTGTTTCACACCGTCATAGCGAGCGGTTTTGCAATCGGACGGAATCTGGGGGTCACGGTACTAGCGCATCCACTTCAGGTAATCCGCGAGACTGTGGAACTGGTCTACGTGGTCCGGCGCGGAGTTCCCGGCGAAACCCAACATATGAAACCTGCCGGCGCGGACGTCGCTCAACTGCTGGGTCTTCATGGGCCCCCATTTCAGTACGGCAACCCGTTGCAGGCCGAGTTGGCCGACCAGCCAGTCGGCGGTTTCAGTGGTGCTGGCGAAGGTGCCGGGGAAGATCTCCGAGTGCGTGATCAGGAGCGTTTTGCGGCCGGCCACGGCGTCGCGCGCGAACTTCAGAAAGGTGTCCAGGTGGTCGCGCTCAAGCTGCGATTCGAGCGGCCCCGGCTTACCGTCCACGTAACCGGTGTGCATGCCGTCGATCAACAGGACTTTCTCCACACGGGCGTAATACTCGGGTACGTTCAGAATCTCGCGGATGGCGCCGTGGCCCGCGCTCCAGGCGGTCAGCCAGATGGGGCCGAAGGCGACGCCGGATTTCCGTTCGGCCTCCGTCAGCATGGCGCCGAAGAGCGCCGGGTCGGAGAATTGTTTCGCGTAGCTGGTGGAGCCGGAGCCGCCTTCGACGGAGATGACGGCGCGGCGGCCGTCGCGGGCCGCGGCGACCTCGGGAAGCCAGCGCGCACCGTGGAAGTGGACGAACAGCGGCAAGTGCTTCTTACCGGCCAGCCGGGCGGGGATGAACAGCGTTCCAGTGGAGAGCGTCTCGCGGCGGCCCGGCGGAGTGGCTTGCTGGATTCGCGGATGGGCGCGCGTATGCTCCACCATGGGAGACGGGTTCTGCCCCTGCGCGAAGGCCGCTCCGCATGCGGCGAGCGCCAGGAGCCATGGCGCGTACGCACGGGGCCCACGCGAGCGGGCAATGCGACATACTTTTCCGAAAAGCGGAAAGCGGAAGTGATTGAGGCTCGCACGCCGTCTTATGTGGGGCAGGTTGGCAACCTGCGGCCGAGTGGCACTCGGCCTGCCGACCAGCACACAAATGCCGACCAGGCCGAGTACCACTCGGCCGCAGGATACCATCCTGCCCCACATAAGGCATCGTGCGGGCCACAACTTCACAGCGTGCACCGGAGTCCCTCCGATCGCACGCGCCAATCCTTCCTGGGAAAGCCGGGCGCAGGTTCAGAGGGTCCACCTTCCCAGCCCCCGGCCATCATGGCAATGGCCGATAGCAGGGCTCCATTGCCGGGCAGATACAGCGGCAGGTTGGGACGCTGCCAGTTGTGTCCGTTTCGGCGCCAGGTATTTTTGGGCGACTGAATGAACAGCGCGTTCACCGCCAGAGCCGGCTCGCCCAGGCGGGCCGCGGTCATGGCCACGGCGGGGAAGTCCCAGCCCCAGGTGTCGGCCCACTTCCAGCCGTCCAGCACTTTACGCAAGGTGCGGCGCATGGTCTCGCGATCGACGCCTTCGCCTTTTAGCATTCCATAGGCGTACAGCATGGATGGATGGTCGCGATTGCGCTCGGTGAAGGTCTGCGGACAGTTTTCGTGGGCCAGGTAGACGCCGTCCCTGACGGTGGGCGCGGCGAGGCGTTGCCGCACGTCGTCCCACTTGGCGACCGGCGCGAGGCCCAGGCGCCGGCGCCACGTCTGGGCGATTCCGAGGGCCTGTTTCCAGTAGGCCAGCTCGAAGGTGGGATTCCAGGTTTGGCGCGCGGGGTGGTTCTCCTGGGCGGGGATCACCGGCGGACCGAGCACATAGCGGCCGTCGCGCTCCACGGCGAAACTGGCCATGAACTCGGCGGTCTGCATTACGACTTCGCGGTAGCTCTCGAGCGTGGAGCGGCCGGGGTGCGCGCCGTAGCAGGCCTCGGCGTATAGGATGGGATGCGGCTGTTGCCAGATCAACAACTCGCCGACGGGCGAAGGCGAGTCCTGGCCGCTGAGCGAAGTCATCTTGGGCCAGCGCGCGCCGGTGTAGCCCTGGCGCTGCGCCTTGTCGCGAGCCAGCGGCAGTATCTTCGAATACCACGGCAGGCTGCGCTCCAGCAGTTGCGCCCGGCCCCACATGGGAAAATGCGCCGCGTGCCACCAGTGCATCTCGATGTGGGGCTTGCCGAACCAACTATTGCAGGTGAGTCCGGTCTCCTGCGGGGGCAGGGAGCCGGCGCACTGGATGGCGGTGAGATACTGCGAGAGCACGACGCGGCGCTCCAGTTCCTGCGCGCGCGGATCGGCGCTGGCCGAAAAATCGATGGCGCCGCCGTTAGACCAGAACTGGTTCCAGTAGCGGGCGGCGGCCGCGAAAACCGCGGGCGAATCGGGGGTCGAAACCGCGTCGTGTCGCGGGGCGAAATGACAGGTGAAGCTCAATGCGGGGGCGTTGCCGGTGTGGATCGCGACGCCGTGCCGGCCGTCGAAAGCGACTTCGGAGAGCGGCACGGCGGAAATATCGACGATGTAGCGATCGGCATCCAACTGGCGGTCCAAACGAAGCCATGCGCCGCCGCGATCCGCAATAGTTGTGTGGTGGCGCTCGGTGGATTTCCAATCCGAGGCGTTCATGCCGGTGGAGGCGAACGGAAACTCGATGGCGACGCCCAATTGTTTGCCGGCGAGCAGCGGAGACTCGACCGAGACGGCCAGCGCATCGAACTCCGGATGGCAGCAGGTACGCACCGTCACCGGTTTGCCGCGCAACCGGAACCGGCTTTCGAGGACGCCCATCCACAAGTCGAGCTTCTGTTCGATGGGAGTGAATTCCTCGGGCCGGGGCCGCGCGCCGTCCAGCGTCAGAGCGATGCGCGCGAGGTTCAGGCGGTGGGGATTTTCGCGCAACCAGTTGAACAGCTTCTCCTGCCCGCGCGAACTGGTTTTGTAGCCCACCTGGCGGCCATAGGTGTCGAACATCTCCAGGCGAAATTGTTCCGGGCTCAGGCCGTCGGGAATGGGATACGAATGCCAGCCCCAATGCGACTGGGTACACAGCGGCACGGTTTTCTCGTAGAGGTCGGAGAACGTCTGCAAGCCGGTGAAATCGGCGGTGAAGGCGAATTCGCCGTTACCGACGGAGAGTGGCGAGTCGAAGTCGGGCGACGCCAGGCGCGGTGAGTTGCGGGCGGCGATGGCGGCGCGATCGAGCGGCGGGGCGGCTGCGGGCTGCCAGGCGCGAGCGGTTCCGGCGGCGGAGGTCAGGATGAGAAGTTCACGGCGGGTCAATTGGGGCACGGCAAAATCACGATAGCACGCTGCCGGTCCCGCAGCCGCGCCGGTCGGCTTGCCGCGTTGGAAGATCGGCCGATACCCGCGGTTTCCGAGGTTCTCCGTCGGGCGTCGCGAGGAGTCGCGAGGCGGCACGCATGAGTGCGTGCGCCACTTACTTTTCCCCAATATCGGAAATACTGCGGAATTTGTGGGGCAGGATGGTATCCTGCGGCCCGGCCCCAAGTGGGCACCCCGTACTCGGCCTGGTCGGCATTTGCATGCTGGTCGGCAGGCCGAGTGCCACTC
>Ga0181529_10008234_pt1 | contig 10207 bp, 3 predicted proteins | sample PEATcosm2014_Bin_36_FD_119763 | JGI IMG/M metagenome (GOLD analysis project Ga0181529, IMG submission 119763) | Peatland microbial communities from MTU Mesocosm Facility, Houghton, MI, USA - PEATcosm2014_Bin10_30_metaG | ecosystem: Environmental > Terrestrial > Soil > Wetlands > Peat | place... | reverse complement strand
TAATGCTTGACGATGCGTCCGCCAACTTGGAGCACGCGACTCGCCGGCTCCCAGTGGGGGATGAGGGCAACACCGTGAATTGCGGCGTCACCGTCCGTCGAAGGCGGCGCGGCTGGGTTAACGTCTTTGGTTCCCGCGGGCCATAATCCGGCATGCTCCAAGAGATGGCGGACATGATCTTGGGCTTCGATAATTGGGCGAGCGCGCTCTGAATTTCTGGAGCGAGGTGGCGTGCGTCGATTTCCGACGGTCGTTGCTTTTTCCGACCCATTTGTCGCGTCCCCTCCCACGATCGGTGCGCAATATCGTTTCCCTGGACCAGCCTTCTGTGGTCGAACCCGGGGGATGATCTTGTAGTGGCTCGGCCGTTCCGATTGTCGAGGATAATTATAATTAGCAAAAAGTCAATCCCCAGAATGGTTAACACGCAGGAAAAAACAAAATTATACCTACCGAGGGGGCAACCGGTTGGGATGTTGCTGCAATGGGGTTAAATAAAGAGCGGCGTCGCCCAACAGTCGGTTCACTATCGTCCGTCCACAGACAGATTTCGCGCCTGCTCGGCAGTTGATACGATGATGCTGTCGCTGATACGATGGAATTTCCGCGTCTTATGTCCCCCCCGCCTGCCCTGTCGAGAACCAAGATGTCCGTGCTTCGATCCCTTGTCCCCCTCGTTGTCCTGGTGTTGTGTGCGTGGGCCGCGGCCGGCGCGGAACGAAACCTTACCACGGTCGACCTGCCGCCGACCGCGCCGGCACCGCAAACGATGCCCCTCGATGGTAAGCTCGACGCGTGGAAAGCGCTAAACGGCTATAGCTTCAATCCACTGGCAGGGCTGATCAAATCCGGAGGGGATGCGGAGGTCGAGCGGCTCTTAAGCAATCCGGTATCGGTCAACTTCAAGAGCTGCTACGACTCCGATGCCTTGTACGTGGTCATCGCATGGCGTGACGCCCGACCGGGACAGAATCGGACGGCCACCGGCGACGCCGAGCATTGGGCCGAGGGAGGCGAGGGCGTCGAATTGCACGTGCGAACCGACCGCACCCTGCACCTGGCCTGTTGGCCCGTGGACCGTGGCCGGCACCTGGCCGTGATGGCCCGCTTCGATGACCAGTCCACGTGGCGCGACGTGGCGACCAGCGCAACGGCCGCAGGCACCGTGGGCCGAGATAACGCCACGTTCATCCAGGAGCTGCGTATTCCCTGGAAGGCGATCACCACCGCGGGAAAAGTGCCTGCCGACGGAAAGGTCGAACTGGGGACCGACTTCGTCTGGAACGCCATCCCATCGCGACTCCTCAACAGCGTCTGCGAGGCGCGGCTTGCCAGCTACGGGGCGTGTCGCGGCGCGGATGCTTGCTTTCTCACGGCGCGCGCGTCACTCGTCGGGGCCGGCTATTTGGCCAATACGGCCGATTGGGGCGAACTCGTGTTCGGACAAGCTGCCGGCGGCGACCAGTCGCTGCGGGCGCCGGACGGGAGTACGAGCCTTACGGAGATGGCGGTCGCGGCCGCCAAATCGCCGCTGGTGATTGATGGAAGCCTTGCCGACTGGGATTCATCCGCCTTTCAGGCCATTGGTTATCTACGCTCCCTGTGGGGCAAACGCTACACGGGTCGGATCGCCGCCCAATATGACCGGCAAAACCTCTATCTGGCGGCTCACTTTTCTTCTTTCGGCCCCATGTCCAACAAAACTGCCGAAAACACCCAGCAAGGATTTGGCGGCGGCGACGCCCTGCAACTGCGACTCAGCGACGGCACGAAGAAGGTGCATCTCTGTGGTTGGTACGATAGCGCCGCGCACCGCCCAGCCCTGACCTGCGACCCGAACAATCTGCCGAACCCCTTCCTGCTCCAGCAGGGCGCCAAAGAGGCCTTTCGTGCCGACGCCGACGGGCGGGGCTATGTGCAGGAAATCGCCGTGCCCTGGAAGCTGCTCTTTGGCAAGGCCCCCAAGGCCGGGCAGCGTCTCAAGGCGACCTTCCAACCGTGGTGGGCCGATCTCACGCCCCGCTTCTCCCTGCACGCCAAAACCATGCTTCAGCGGCAAGGAGCCCTCGGCGTCGCGTACAAAATGCCGAGCGACAGCCAACTTACGCTCGGCCTTTTCGACAAGCAAAACCGCTTGCTCCGCTGGCTTGTGCAGGATGACTTCCGCACCGCCGGCGACCATCAAGAGGCGTGGGACGGACTCGACCAGTGGAACCGTCCGGTGCCGGCAGGGAGCTTTCTGCTCAAAGCGGCTTACCATCCGCCGCTGGTGGCCGACTACAAGATGACGCTCTGCAATCCGGGCAACCCGCCCTGGCCCACCCCCGACGACAAGGGCGACTGGCTCAGCGACGAGGCCAACCCCCAGGCCGTGGCCACCGACGGCCGATGGATATTCCTGGGTGCCCCAGGCTGCGAATTGGGATACTCGGTGATTGGACTCGATGAAACCGGCCAGCGGCGCTGGGGCATTCGCGTGCCCTTCAACCCGCGCTGCGTCTCGCTGGCCCTGGCAGGCGATTTCCTCTACGTCCTCTACTCCGGTCCGGAATCGACCGACACGACCCATTTCTACGACGGCAAGAACGCCGTCGGCCGGGCCGTGCTGATGTGCCTGGACAAGCGGACTGGTCAGCCGGCCCGTTTCACCCGTGAAATCCCCCGTCTACGCGTGGCCACATGGCCGTATCGCGATGACACTTCCTGGTTGTGGGACCGGCGCAAAGAGCACTCCTTTAGCCCGGCCAAATACGGCGGCCAACCCCGTTACTGTTGCCTTGATGCCGGCGAATCGACCGGCGCGCTGGGCCTGGCAGCGGCAGGCGGCAAAATCTACGTCTCACTTTTTTATGACAATAAGCTGGTGGTCCTCGACGCGGCCAGCGGCAAGCCGATCGGCCAGGAAATCGCCATCCCGGCACCCGTCGGGCTGGGCAAGGTCGACGAGCACACTTTGCTAGCCGTCAGCGGCAAGCAGATCATGCGGGTCGACTTGGACAGCAAGACGTTAATCCCGCTCATTCGCTCCGGACTGGTCGCGCCACACAGCGTTGCCCTCGACAAAGCCGGCAATATTTTCGTGAGCGACTGGGGCTCTTCGTTTCAAGTTAAGGCATTCGCTTCCAATGGGCGTTTCCTGCGGGCCATCGGCAAGGAGGGTGGGCGTCCGTGGGTCGGGGCCTGGGACGCGCACGGAATGCTCGTGCCGCGCGGCATCGCCATCACCCACGAAGGGAAGCTGTGGGTGGCCGAGGACGATGGTTCGCCAAAGCGGGTCAGCGTCTGGGACGCCCAGAGCGGGGCGTTCGTGAAGGATTACCTCGGCCCCGCGCCCTACGGCGGCGGCACCTACTTCTGGATCGATCCGCATGATCCCAGCCGGGTCAACGCCGAAGGCACCCGTTTCAAGGTCGATCTCAAGCGGCACACCTGGACCCCGGAAGCAATCACCTATCGCCGGCAGGGCCGTGACGATCCGTTCACGCCCAACGGTCACAACCTAGGGGGCACCGCGAAACAAGTCCGCATCCTCTACCACGGCGGACACGAATATGCGGTCTTCAACTTGGACCGGGGCATGCTTTCCATCCTCAAGCGTCAGGGCGACGTCTACCGGCCGGTTGCCGCCTTCGGCCACGTACATAGCAACCCTCAGGTCCGCATGCACGGCACGGGCGACGCTTTTTGGATTTGGGACGACATCGGTTACCACGTGTATCAGGGCTTCTTCCCCCTCTGTTTCCGCGGCCACTTGGACAACAACTACAGTTGGACCGACGCCAACGGCGACAGCCTGGTCCAGCCCGAGGAAATGCACTGGGCCAAGACGATCAATGCCAAATACCAGCCGGGAGCGCAAGGCCGGATTGCGAACGGGTGGGGAAACGATATTTCTCCCGACTGGAGCTATTTCTTCGCTGGCTGCTTCCGCGACCGCGTGGCCGTTTTTCGGGTCGACCCGAAAGGCTGGACGGCGGCCGGTGCGCCGCGCTACGACATGACCGAGGCCCGGCCGATCTTGTTCGGCGACCCGAAGCACGCCATTAATGGGCTCCACGTCACGGCCGACCGGAAACTCATCGTTTCCTACGATTACGAGTGGGCTAAGAGCCCCGACGCCATCAACTGTTACGATCTGGATGGCCATCCGCTCTGGTCCAGCGCCATGCCGAAGCGCTTTGAAGGCAAACAGCTCCATGCCAACAGCATCATGTATGATCTGCGGATCCCGGGGTTGGGCGACGTGGTTTGTGCTTCGCTCTATCACGGCAGCATGCGGCCCAACCTCTTCACATCGGACGGCTTGTACATCGGCACGCTGTTGGACGGCAACAGCAAGCTGGGGCCGGCGGCCCTATGGGGTGAATCGCAGCCCTATTTCTATCAGGCGCCCGACGGGACCCCCTACATCATCAATGGCGGCAGTCAGGCTGAGCACGTGTTTCAAATCAAGGGCCTGGAGACCGGCTCGGTCGGTCGCTTCGAGGGAACCTATCGGCTGAGCGCGGACGACGTGCAAAAGGCCGCCGCGATGCGTGAAGTGCCCATGGCAAAGACGCCGCCCCGGCCGGTTCTGGCCGTCGCCTGGCGCGATAAGCCGCCGGCAATCGACGGCGACCTAAGCGATTGGAACCTGGCGGGAGGAGTCGCGATGGACGGCGGCAACGGTCGCGCGGCCGAAGTGGCGCTGGGCCGCGACGCCCAAAAACTCTATTTGGCCTACCAGGTTCACGAGCGGCGACCGATGCACAACGGCGGGGCCGACTGGCAGACACTGTTCGCCAACGGCGATTGCGTCGACTTGATGCTGGCTACCGATCCGAAGGCCGACCCGCACCGCCGCACCGCGGCACCGGGCGACCTGCGGCTGCTGTTCACCCTCTTCCAAGGCCGGCCGGTAGCCGTGCTGTATCGGCCGATCGTCCCTGGCACCTCGGATCCGGTCACTATTGCCACGATCCACATCGATCGGGTGCTGCGTCTCGACGCGGCGCAGGTGGCCATCCGCCGCGACGTCGGCCGTAGCCTGTACACCGTCGAGGCGGCTGTGCCGCTGGCCGACTTGGGAATCAATCCGAAGAACGCGGCGAGCCTCCGCGGCGACGTGGGAGTGATTTTTGCCGACGAGAGCGGGCGGAGCCGCTCGCTACGGCTTTATTACTACAATCACCACACCGAGATGGTCTCCGACGTGCCGACCGAGGCCACGTTGCAGCCCGCGGAGTGGGGACCGATCGTGATGCCGTTGGGCCAAAACCTGCTCCACAACGGCGGTTTCGAGGAGCCGCTGGTCGAGTCGCGTCAGGAGGTCGACCGGGGCTGGTTCGCTACCGCGGCCCAGAACGGCAGCGGTGCGCTGCTCAGCGGCGAGTCGCCGTATAGCGGTCACCGGTCGCTGTTGTTGGAGACCACCACGCCGGTGACCTTTCCGTCGAAGGCCTACGACGCGCCCGACTACAACGACTTTCGCCGCAGCGCCAACGGCGGCAAAGGTGGTGGCTGGGCGGAAGTGGCACAAAAAGTCCCGGTGACGGCGGGCAAGCGTTACTCGCTGCGATACCGGTACCGCTGCGAGGATTTCCAACCGGAGCGGAAGCTGCCCGGTCCTGGCCGGGGGTACGTAGCGCTTTACGGCCGGATGGATTGGCTTTGCAAGCCGCCGAAACCAGGTTCCTCGGTTGGCGTGGCCACGATTTTCGATTCGGCGCCCGACTGGCGGACCGTCACCGATTTCCGGGGCTGGGACATGTCTACGCCCTACGTGGCTCCCGAGGGCGCGGCCGCGGTGCAGGTTATCTTCGGCATGCGGACCATGGCCGAGGGACGTCTGCCGAAGTTCTTTCTGGACGATGTAGAACTGGTCGATGTAACCCAAAAACCATAAGGGTGGTTACTGAGTCGCCTCGGCCGGAAGCATTGGTTTTGGCCGTCAGTGTTTTTGACAAGGGGCCAAAGCTAACGTAGGGTTCAGATGCCGGAGTGTGCAGCAAGGGGCAAAAACCTTATCCGCAGCGCGATGACACGATCAGGTGTGTCCGCAGGATAGCCCCTGCGGGCGAAGACTCGTCTTGATTCTCTTCTCTCCAACGTCTTCTTAAAGCCCAGCATCCATGAGGAGCAAGGCCATGAGCGCCCGTTCTCTGCGCGGTGTGCGTCCTCGACGGTCCTCTTCCCGCAAGTCTTCAAAGTCACGCAACCGTATCCTGCGCAGCGAAATGCTGGAATCGCGCATGTTGTTGACGGGGAATGCTTTCTCGAACTGGCTCGCATCGTACAGCCACCCGTCGCCGGCCGCCATGGTCAGCACTGCCGTCCCTTTCAACGCTGCACCGATCGTGGCGCAAGCGATCTCGGTCAACAACAATGCGCCCATCACCGGCCGGACCGCTTCGCTGTCGATTCTGGGAAAGGACGACGTGAGCGAGTCGAAGCTCATTTACACCTGGTCGGTCACGGCTGCGCCAACGGGTGGGACGGTGGGCTTCAGCATCAACGGAACCAATGCCGCAAAGAATGCGACGGCTACGTTCACCAAGGCCGGGACGTATCAGTTAGCCGCCAAAATCGTTGACACCGGTGGCCTCTCGGTGACTAGCATCAAGTCGGTCATCGTGTCATCCACACTGACGAGCATCGGCGTTACCACGGGTACCGGCCAGGCAGTCAGTCCCACCGCGACGCTGGTCGTGCCGGGGACCAGCCAGGCGTTGGCGGCCCAAGGGTTAGACCAGTTCGGCTATGCCATGGCTGCGCAGCCCGCTCTGACGTGGTCCATCACTACGGTTCCCACGGGTTTTGCGAAGCCAAGTCTTACGATCAAGGGTGCTGCGGCCACGGTCACGTTTGCCAAGGCCGGGACCTACGGACTTTCCGTGCAGGCCAAAACCGCGTCAGGCGCTACGGTCGTCACCAACGTGTCGATCACCGTGGCACAGGGGGTAGGCGGCGTCAAGAACGTATCGACCACGCCGGTGAATGTGTGGGGGACGAGCGTGCAGTTGGCCGTTCCGACGTTCGTCGACCAGTTCGGCAACGCTTTGAGCGTGGCGCCCGCGCTGACGTGGTCCACAACGTCGCTTCCCGCCAATGTGTTGGCGCCGCAATTCACGACCCAAGGGGGCGTCACCACGGCCATCTTCGCGGCAGCGGGTTCCTACACCCTGAACGCCCGCGTTACCAGCGTTCCGAACATCTCCTTCGTCACCACGGTGATTGTGAATCAGACGCTAACGAGCATTATCCTTTCGCCCAATACGGCGAGCGTCCTCCAGGGAGCCACTCAGCAATTCACACCCCAGGCCCTGGACCAGTTCCGTCAATCGATGGCGAATCAGCAGATCTTCACGTGGACCTCCAGCGCCGGAGCGGTTAGCGTTTCCGGGCTGTTCACGGCTCCGAGCAGCGGCACGAGTTGCACGGTAACCGCCAAAAGTGGCACGGCGGCGGGCGCGGCGACGGTCACGATCCTGGCGAATTCGGGAAACCTGCAAGATGCAGCCCTGGCCAAGCTCGTCCAAAGCCTTGACGCCGACGGTTCGATCAGTCGAAACGACATGCTCCAGATCCTCCGCAGCGTGAGCGCTGTCGGTTCGGTTGGCGCCGCCGACTTCAGCGACTTGAAGAAGATTCTGAATGAGGCCTCGACGCTGAACATGCCCAGCTACGTGCAAGTTCTGGCCAGCGACGTCATCAATGGCAACGCGGCCAACGCCACGTACCAGGGCCAGACCTTGGGGAACCTCGCCGTCGGCAGCTCCGCTACCCAACTCAACGATCTGATCGGCAAGTGGTTTTTGGGCAGCGACGAGCCGGCCCTGTGCAATACGTCGTTGGTCTACCGATCGGCCGCCGGGTCGCTGTTCCCGCATGCGCCGTCGCACAGCGACGAATACCAGGGCGAATTGGGCGATTGCTATTTCATCTCCGCTCTCGGCACGCTGGCCGACAGCAACCCGGCCGCTGTCCAGAACATGTTCATCGACAACGGCGACGGCACGTTCACGGTCCGCTTTTACACCGGCACCTACGGAGTCAGTGGCTACTCCAGCGACGGCGGTATCAGTGCCGGCTTCAACAGCAGCCAAATAACCGCTGACTACGTGACCGTCGATCGCATGCTGCCGACCGGTACCAGCGGCATACTGGCCTACGCCGACTACGGCGCGAATTATGCTAACTCGGCCAATTCCCTGTGGATTCCCCTGGCCGAAAAGGCCTATGCCCAGTGGAACCAGACTGGCAAGGCGGGCCGCGATGGCACGAACGCTTATGCCTCCATCCAGGGCGGATGGATGGCTACGGTCGATGCCCAGGTGCTGGGCCACAATGCCACCGATTACATCATGACCAGCACCAAAGAACAGGTGGCCATCACCGCGCTGACGGCCAAGAAGGCGGTGACGATTGGTACTCTCCAGTGGTCGGGCACCAATCTGGGGCTCTACGGGTCGCACGCTTACGCGATCATCGGATACAACGCGTCCACCGATACGTTCACGCTCTACAACCCTTGGGGGTCGGATCAACCGGGCCAGCTCACGTGGAGCCAGCTCCAAGCGACTTGCACGCAAATGGCGGTGTGCGACACTTCCGGTTTGGTCCCGATAAGCGCCGCGGTGGTCAAAACGGCCTCCGTCACGACCTCATTCTCGTGCCAAGCACCTGACACGGCCGGCGGGTCGCCTTCCGACTCCGCCGTGGCGGCTTCCTCGCAGACAGACCTTGCGGCAGCCGCTCCCGGCGGTCCCTCTGCGGCGACCAGCGCGTCGCACAAGCTGTTTGCGATGCTGGACCAGAATGCAGCCGTGCAGTCGTACCGGCCCTACGTCGCCAGCCCGGCGCATCGCGTCCTCACGCCCCGCATGGTCGACGCCACGTTCACCGTCGCCGACCTACTGGCGTGGCAAGACGAAGCGTTGGCAGCTCTCGTATAGGGGATTGCGAACGCGCCGGTTGCTCCGTTGCGGCGGGACGCCCTGTCGCTCTAGCCGGGAGCTAACAGCTCCCCGCTGTTTTCGGACGAGGACGTTCTTTTCCTGACACTCGATAATCCGCCTGTGGCCCAGCCCTTTGTCGCAGCCCCGCTGGCCAGTGGGCGTCCGCGCATGTATGCTGGGAACGCAACGTTTTGACGAACCGGTAATACCGGAATTCTGGCTGAATAACCGAGGAGAAAGCGATGAAACTGCAATGGATCGGAGCGATCGGGCTGGCAGCCATGGTGGGGTCGGCGAGTCTGGCAGTGTCTGGGGAGCAACCGAAGCGACCCGATGGCGTTAAGGTCTTGCGGAATCTCCCGTATATCCAGGGCGGCCACGAACAGAATCGCCTCGATCTCTACTTGCCCGAAAAGGCCGCGGGGCCGCTGCCGCTGGTCGTCTGGGTTCACGGCGGGGGCTGGCAAGGTGGCAGCAAAGAAGGCTGCCCAGTCGTGCCCATGACCGCCAAGGGCTACGCCGTGGCCAGCCTCAACTATCGGCTCTCCCAACACGCCGTGTTTCCGGCGCAAATCGAGGACTGCAAGGCGGCCATCCGCTGGTTGCGGGCCAACGCTACCAAGTACCACCTCGACCCGGACCACGTTGGCGTCGGGGGTGATTCGGCCGGCGGCCACCTGGTTGCCCTGCTGGGCACCACCGGCGACGTCAAAGATTTGGAGGGCAACGGGGGCAACCTGGATCAATCCAGCCGCGTGCAGTGCGTGGTCGATTGGTTTGGCCCCACGGACTTCGTCAAGTGGCCGCCCGACTTCAATAAGACCGTCTACTCGTTCGTCACTGCCCTGCTCGGCGGCCCCGCGAATGAAAACCTGGAGAAGGCCCGCAAAGCCAGCTCGGTCACCTACGTTGACAAAGATTCCGCGCCCTTCCTCATTCTGCACGGCGACAAGGACAACGTGGTGCCTTTGGCACAAAGTGAGGAGCTTGCCAAGGCACTAACGAAGGCTGGCGTGGAGGTTACACTCCATATCGTCAAGGGCAGTGGCCACGGCGGACCAGCCTTTCTCAGCCCGGAGAACCGGAAGCTCATGGACGACTTCTTCGCCAAGCATCTCGGCAAGGGGCCATGAAGAAAGGGGCAGGCACGAATGGCACTGTCGGGTTGTTGAGGTGCGATTTGCGCAGAATGTGAGCTATCATCTGCCGGGAATTTTGGTAAAATCCGGCACATGGAAATTGGTCTGGGCTTTTTTGCCCTCCCAGGCTAT
>Ga0181529_10008233_pt1 | contig 10207 bp, 7 predicted proteins | sample PEATcosm2014_Bin_36_FD_119763 | JGI IMG/M metagenome (GOLD analysis project Ga0181529, IMG submission 119763) | Peatland microbial communities from MTU Mesocosm Facility, Houghton, MI, USA - PEATcosm2014_Bin10_30_metaG | ecosystem: Environmental > Terrestrial > Soil > Wetlands > Peat | place... | reverse complement strand
CAGGAAAGGCCACGATCGGGCTTGTGCTGCTTGTCGGCGGCCACTTGTTTCTTCACATAGTCGGCCAGTCCCTGTGCACTTTCGCCGATCGTACGATCGTTAATGGCGTTGCAGCCGATCGGATACATCCGCCCGCGGCGTCCACCGGTGCCAAAGGGGATGGTAGTCCAAAAGGCGTCCTCCAACTCTTTCCATTTCTCGGCCGCCAGGTGTTCGGCCACCTGAGAGGCATAGTCGGAAAGATAGGGCTCTTTGAGCCATGTGCGAATGTTCTCCACGGCCGATGCCGATAGCTTTTGGGCAGCGGCTGCGGCCTCCAATTGGGCAAGTGCGGTTTTGATGGCGTTCATGGTGGACTATTGTGCCGAAAAGGCAGCGCATAGGAAAGGGGTACTTCCGGTCGGGTGATTCCGCTCTTACAATATGAACGCACCTAGGGCAATGTCTTGCGTAGTATGGGGGGGGGTAATGTCTTAAGCCCGTGGCCGGTGGAGCAGACAGTTCTGTGTGCCCTGTTGGTTCGGCCTTTAGGGCAGGTAGCAATGCCGTTCCCTGAAGCGCCGTTTCCTACTTGGCCGACTCGTTCGGTGCTACATTTGGGATAGTCACGGAGCTTTGCAGTATGGCTCTCATAATCTTACGCTGTGCGTTTGTGTTCGTGGCGGCTGGCCTGGCCGTGTCGCTGATCCAGAGCGACATGATCCCGCCGGAATATCCCTGGATGGCGCCGGCAACGCTTGGTGGGCTGATCTGTCTCGCCCTGGGGGTTATCGGCCTGGACATCGTGGCTCGCCGAAAACGCCTCGACACCATCACGGCCGTGTATTTCGGCATGATCATCGGCTTGTTCCTCACGTATGTGCTGGGAATCGCGCTGACGCCGCTGATTAGCACGAAGGTCCGCGACCCCATTCAATGTGTAACGGGGTTGGTCCTGTGCTACGTTTGCATCAGCCTGTTGATGCAGACCAAGGACGATTTTCGCTTCATCATTCCGTATGTCGAGTTCGTGAAGGAGGTGAAGGGACTCAAGCCGTGCATTCTCGATACCAGCGCGGTGATCGACGGACGGATTGCCGACGTGGTGGAAACGCGCATCATCGACGGGCAGCTCATCATGCCCAAGTTCGTCATCGCCGAACTGCAGGGCATCGCCGACAGTTCCGATCGGCTGCGCCGCGGCCGCGGCCGGCGTGGCCTCGACATCCTCAACCGGCTCCGCAACGACCCCGACATCGAGCTGATCGTCTACGAGCGCGATCTGCCCGAGTTCGCCGGCTTATCGGTCGATCTCAAGTTGGTCGCGCTGGCCAAGCATCTTCAGGGCAAGCTGATCACCAACGACTACAACCTCAACAAGGTGGCCCGGCTGCAAGGCGTCGTCGTGATCAACCTTAATGACTTGGCCAATGCGCTGAAGCCCGTGTTTCTGCCCGGCGAGCACATCGAGGTCCGCGTTGTCAAGGTCGGCGAAGAACCGGGGCAAGGCGTGGGGTATCTCGAAGACGGCACGATGGTCGTCATCGAGTCGGCCCGGGAGCGCCTCAACCAGACCGTCTCCGTCGCCATTACCAGCGTGTTGCAGACGAGCGCCGGACGGATGGTGTTTGGAAAGGTGGAGAATGGCCGGTAGCGCGAGAACAGGGGAGAGAGCCGCGGGAGAACAGGTGGCGAACCGCGAGCGTAAACCGCTCGCTCACGATTCATTCCCTCGCCCCTTCCTTCTCTTCCCTCCTCTCTCCCCTCCCAATTCGCTCCAGTTCCCATAGTAAGTCGTCCACCGCCATGGGCTTCGAGACGACCGCCGCTGCGCCGACCGAGAGCGCATGCGCGCGGTCCGAAACACGGGGAAAGTCTAACAGGGCCAGAACGGGCGCCGGATGCAAGGCCGCCACCAGACGCTCGATATCGTGCGATTGGCCTTCGCCCAAGTCGCCGCCGTCAAAGATCGCGGCCACGGCGCCCTCTACCCGGGCGGTGATCGGAGGACGCTGCCAAACCGTGGCAAATCCCCGGCTTCGACAGGCCGCCGACAACCACTCTGCCATCTCGTGCGATTGGGAACAGATGACCACCATGCCTTGACGCCGGGGCCACTCTTCACGCATGTCGGCCAGCAGCCGCTCTTCTTCGGTGGCCGTCGGAGGCAACGCCCACGCACAGGACTCGCCTTTGGCCAGGCGGCGCAACTGCCGATCGCAGCGGATCGCCCATTGATGCCAATAGGTCCGCACGGCGCCCGGCCAAGGTGAGCCGGTCCGCATCTCCCCCTCGCACCAACTTCCCAGCAAGCCGATCACGCGGGCCAGCGGGGCCAGACGCCGCAAACGGTCCAAGACCGAGTGCGAGAATTGACCGGGAAAAGCCTGCACAACCACAATGACATCTGGGACGATCTCCCCCGCGGCCAAGGCGGCCATGGCGGCTGCGACTTCGGCGAACGCATAAACTGTTCCCCCTACCTCAAGACGCAGCCGCGCACCGTGAAACTCCGTGCGTTCGGTGTCGCCCAACAGCAGAATCGAGAGGCAAGCCATCGCAGATCGAACAAGCCGGAAAGGAAAAAGAAAAACCGTGCCGGACGATCAAAATGGACAAACGCCGGGCATCGGCCTAGTTCGTTCGGCCCCATCATACGGCCGTCGCTTCTTCCTTGGTAGGCTATTAACAAAAAGGCTGAATTGGGATACAATACGGACACTGGCTACGCCAATGGTGGGGTGGGCCATCCGTACCGATTTCCACGATGCCGACGGGTTTTCGGCGTTGCAAAGGGCTGCGTATACCGACGAGCCGGGACGATTACCCCCCCTCGTGATAAATGCAGGTCGGGTGCTCGGATGGTTCAGCTACAACGACTCGAATAGTTTTTGACCTCTGGCAAGGAGGGGTTCATCGATGCGGCTGCGAATCGGTTTTGTCGGTATTTTTTCTGCTACGATTGGCCTCTATGCTTGCGTGGCCGATTCGCGGGAATGGGCCGACGTCACGGGCAGATACAAGGTCGAGGCCACGTTCGCCGGCTTCAAGGATGGGAAGGTCCGCTTGAAGAAGCCGAGTGGCGACACGGTTTCCGTACCGCTGGTGAAACTGCGGGAAGAGGACCAGAAATTCGTCATGGTGCAAGTGATGTTGCACGCTAAGGAGACCGAGGCCGAGGCCTCGAATGCGCCACCGGCAACCAGTTCTACTGCTGCCCCCACGTCGACCACCACTCCGGCCACGTCTGCCCGTTCTACCAAGTCTGCCGCTCCGACCGCATCGACGACGGCCCCCGCTTCCACCACGTCTGCCACTACGCCCCAGGAGATGTTTACCGTAGTGAAAACCGAGATGGTCGAGAAGCCGGTCGAGGTGAATGGCTGCCGGGTAGTACCGAAAAACGGTTGCGTGCTGTATGTCTGTACGGTGAACTTCACTAAGGCAGGCCTGGCCCTGTCGCACGAGGCTCTCAACAAACTGAAGATCGAAACGAAATCAAAAAACTTGAGCAAGAAGAGCACCAAAGGAAACGTCATCAGCAAAGGCGACTTCTGTCTCCGCTTGGACAATGACGCCACTGTGGCGTGTTATTGCCTTCCCGCGGCTGACGCCGCGCCGGGCCTTCCCATCAGGCCGCCTCGCGCCCGAGGCAGTGAAAACTGGCTGATGTATTGCGGTAACGTCCGGTTGTTAGCCTCGGTGAAGCCCGATGTGAAACCCGAATCGCTCGTCTGGGGAGGCACCTATGAGGCAAAAGTAGTGGCCCCGGCAGCGGCGGCCACCAAGCCGCCTTCAACCGCCGTGCCGCGGCCACAGCCCCCTCCCAAAGCGAGTCCGAGCACCATTGGCACGCCGGCGGCAAAAGCGGCCCCCGTTGCCTCGAAGCCAGCCGCGGTGGCGGGCGCGACCCAAGCGACGGCAAAGGCCAGAAGCGACCAAATCGCGCGCCGCGAGGCGATCCTGAATAACGGTGTGCTTCGTGGTTTGCTGGGAAAGTATCCCGAACTGGAAGCGATGAACGTCGGCCCACAACTGGCCGGCATGGACGAGTTGTGGAACGACAAAGACCAGTTCAATCAGGCGGCGTTTGACGCTCTGGCGAAACGCATGCGGGGCGGAAAGTAAGAAGCGCCTAACAAAAATGGGCGGTCTCCCCGGCGGCCGCTTTCGGATCAAACAACCGTCGGCGGCAATCACGGTCGGCTGCCGGCGTTATCCTCTCGCAGCTTCGTTTCCGCATCCACAATCGCTTGGCGAGCCTCTTCCGCATTGCCTGCCTGGTGGAGCGCGCCCAAAAAGCCAGCCGACGCCAGGATGCGGCTGAGCCGGGCCAACACCCGTAAATGGACCCGATCCTCCATCGAACAGATCAGAAAGAAGACGTCGGTCAGGGCGGCTGCCCCGCCAAAAGGGATCCCGCTGCTCGTGCATCCCAAGGCCAACAGCGGCTGGCTGAGAATCTTGGCCATCGGCCGGCGCGGGTGCAATAGCGCCACGCCATTTTCCAAGGCCGTGGTGTGCATATCCTCCCGGGCTTTCACCGCCTCGGCCATCGCCTTCGCGTCCCAAAGCATGCCCGTCTGGGCGGCCAACTCAACCATCGAATCGATCACCGAGTTGCGCGTCCGCGCACACAACGGCACGGCGATGGCCTCGCGCGGCAACATCTCGGCAATGCAAACGTCCTGTTCGTTCTCCGTGTGGGCCGATTCCTGCAACACGGTCTCGACCTTGAGCAATTCGATCTCATCAGAAAGCCCGATACGATGCTCGAACCAATGGTGGATGTCGGGCTTGGCGAAACGCCACTCGCCCGACACCTTTCGCCCGGGCAGCTTGCCGCGCTCGGCCAGTTTCACCACCTGCTGCGGAGCTAGGTGAAGGTAGCGGGCCAGACCAGGAACGTCGAAATCTCTGTACGGCATGGCCAATATATTCGCTGATTATCGCCGCTTTGTCTAGGCTGCGTCGGAAAAGGGTGTGGCAAGTGTTCTTGGCAAAGGGGACTGGCTCCGTTTGCCGCGGAGCGGCCCGAAGGGTGCTTTGCACAGACGGTGCCTGTCCCCCTTTTTCAACAGGCTGCTGACACATCGCCTCGATCACCGCGTCGATTGTCCGTGGTCGTGGGCATCGAGCACCATCTGCTAAGAACCCACGCTCGTCGGCCGCTCGTGCCAGCCCAACAGCGAGGGAGAGTTGGCATCGTGCGCGCTGAAATTGACCCTTGCCTGGGCGAAACTCTTGGTGGCGTAACAGTACTGGCAGCCGTGCAGGCACGTATCGTACATGCCGATGTCGCGGCTGACGACGCACCCGCAGGCGGTGCGTTGGACGGGATCTTTCTTTCTTGGCACGTCCACGCCGGGGAATGCCTCGGTGATCACTTCGTCGTCTATGCATTTGCCGGGACGGATGCCGAACGGCCGCAAGTCGATCTCCTCGGCACAGCTAACGATGTCCATCCCGTTTGCTCGGGCAAGTTCCGCCAAGTCGCGCATTAGCTTCTCGAAATCCGCAGCCTCGCAGGGCCGTATGGCGGCCGTTGTTCCTTCCAACTCGTTCAGCCGGCTTTCCGTCTTCCGGTACATGTCCACGATGCTGACCACCGACCTGCGCGCGCAGCCCCGGAGCGATTCGGCCAGCCGCTGGAAGTTTTCGCGGTGGAATGCGGGAGGCGTGAGGCCCGTAAAAACGATGGGGTCGTAGCGCCAAATCACGCGGCGTGAGCCGAGTCGTTCGGAAAGCCCGCGGAATGTCTCGATGGCGGTTGCCAGCGGCGGGGCGTGGCGTTCGAGTTCCCGCGGATATGCCAGAATCGTGTACTGGAAGTAATAGCGGTATCCTCGCGAATCCAATTCCTCAAGATAGGGCAGTAGCGGGCGGGGGTTGCGGGTCCAGAAGACGATCACGTCCACGTCTTCCGGGCGCAGGGAGACGCTGCTGACCTGGTTTCGATTGCATGGATTCGCGACCGTGCAGTACCCTTCCCTGAGTCGATGGATCATCCACTCGGCATAGAAGGCGGGAATGTCTGTCCTTCGGCTGGCACTGATGATCATGACTGGCCCCCGCTGGCTACCATGATATTGTCACGGATTTGGACGCCAGCGAGAAGGGGGCGGCAGCGGCAATGTAGCCGGCACACTCCGTGTGCCGTGCGCAAACTGCGGCACACGGAGTGTGCCGGCTACACTGTTGGCGGGAAACTCAACAGACGTAGTGGAAGTCTGCGTGGCTCTCAGTTAAGCTGGGGGGGATGGCGTTCGGAACATATCCGGGCGGTGTCCAAACGGCAAACACGGGGTCAGTAAACGCAATGAGAATTTTCACCGGTTTTTGGATCACCGTTTGGCTGGCCGCCCTCTGTCCGAATTTCGTCGGCACCGTTGTGGCGGAAGAAGCGTATATTCGCGCCGAGGGACACCGTTGGACCTTGGGCACAGCGACTGTCGAGCGAGTGGTCGCCCTGGAGGACGGGAGACTGCTGCTGAAAAGCCACAAGAACAAGCGCACGGGGCGCGAACTGGTTTCCAATGCCGCTGCGTCGGAGGAGTTCTTCGTCCGCATCGGCGATGCCAAGGAGCTTGTCACGGGTTCTACGGGCCCCTGGAAGGTGATCCGTGCCGACACAACGAAACTCAAGCAGGGTGAGTTGCAGTTGGACCTGGTGCTCCGGCGAGAGTCCTTGCTGGTCACCACGACTTACGTGGTCCATCCGGGCTCAAGCATCATTTCCCAGTGGACCACGTTCGGCAACGCAGGCGATCGGCCACTGACGATCGTCGAGCCGGGATTTCTCAGTGAATCGTTCCGGCCGGGCGACCCCGCCCGTCTCGATTTCCACTGGATGACTGGCGGCGAGAACCAATCGGGATCGTGGATGTTGAAGACCGAAAGACTGGCTTCCGACAAGCCTCGCACTTTCGATTCGTACGATCCGTTTGTCGGCGCGGCGGCCGCCACGTTTCCGGGCGACGGGATCAACGCCAAGGTCTTGCTCAACGGCAAGCAGGTATGGCCCGACAACGGCTGGCAATACGTGCCCAACGCGACGGTCACCGTGCCGGTGGATTTCCGTGTGGACGTGGCCGCCGGCGACAAGCTCGCATTTCTGGTCAACATGAATGGCAGCATCGGCTGGGATACCACGGCTTTTGATCCGGCGATCAAGTACGACGACGGCGAAACGCACGTGGCCTCAACGGAGTTTAGCGGCACACAGCGCCAGAACGGATGGCGCTATCAATACATCGAGGGCGGCAAGCCCGTCGATCTCGTCTACTATCCGCAGGCTAGGCAATGGCGCAAGAAGAAGGACAACCCCACGGGCACACCGTTCGTGGGCGCGGGCGATCAGCATCCCGACGTGAACCAAGATGCCATGCGAGTTTGGAGCGCGCCCAAAGCCGGACGCGTGCGGGTCATGGCGAAGGTGTGCAACACGGGTAACGTCGCCGGCGGCAGCGGCGGGTACGGTTTTCGCATGGGCACGGGGACCTATGCCCCCTGGTATGCCCTGCTGGCCAATGACACGCACGACGGCGTGGTCATGGGTTGGGACTATTTCGGCCACTGGGCGTCGTCGTTCCAATTGAATGCCCAGGGAGCGGTCACGGTTCACTTGAAGGTTGCGGGACATAAGCAGACGCTGGCACCCGGCGAATCGCTTCGCACACCGAAGGCATTCGTGGGACTGTTTCGCGACGACCTCGACGAAGCCGGAAATGAGGTGCTCGACTGGCAATACCGCTATCTCTGGGACTACACGCGCGACGGGTGGTTTCCGGCAATCCGCGTGCTCGGCTATTGGATGAAGGGAACCGGCTGGGGGCAACCGGGCGTGGGCTGGACTGGTGGGGGCCCCGACTTGAAAAGCACCTTTCGCAAGGTCTTTCGCGTGGCCGATCTGATGCGCCGCATCGGCGGCGACGTCTACCATCGCGACTGGGGCTGGTGGGATCGGGCTGGCGACTGGAACGGGCCCGATTTCCGCGCCACGGGCGACTATCTTCGCAAGTCGGGCATGGGGCAACTGATCTATGCCTTCCTTTACACGGTCGACCTCCAGTCGAAGGTTGCCAAAGAACATCCTGACTGGATCATCGGCGAAACGCTCGATATGTCGAGACCGGAAGTCGTCGCCCACATGAAACGGCAACTCGACAACTTCCACGATCGCTGGGGCAACTTCGAGTGGCGTAACGACAGCACGCCGACCGCTCCGCGCAATGGCGACGACACGCCGCTTTTGGGCCAGGATGCCGGGCTGCGCCAGGTGATCCGCGACTTCTTGGACAAGTATCCTGGCAGCGCGTTTCAGGCGGTAAACGGCGGCGGCAACAATACCGGCTATGATTACGCCCGCTACGCATCTTCCGTCTCCTTTAGCGATGGCGCCGTGGGCATCATCCGCAACTACTACGCGTCGCTGTTGCTGCCACCCGACAAGACGAGCGACATCCCTGATATCTGGAACCCCAACAGCTATGACAAAGCGACCTGGCGGGGTCTGCTCTCGATCAACTTCGACATGACCGGCGATACATGGGACCCGGCCAAGCTGGAAGGACTTCGCGAGTTGATCGACATTTACCATTATCTGCACGCGCAGGGAGTCGTGGGGCGGTGGGTGCGAGTTTATCGGCCCGCCGTAGTCGGCGACGACCCGACGATGTATTTCCAACGGCTCAGCGGTGATCGACGACGAGGGATCATCATTCCCAAACGGCCTGCCCCCGGCGCGGTCGTCATTAAGCCCAAAGGTTTGTTGCCGGCCGAGACGTACGCCGTCACGTTCCACGAATCGGACGCAAGGCAGCAGCGCTCTGGGACCGACTTGATGGATAGCGGAATCCGGCTGGAGAAGGTGCCGCCTGGCGAACTGATTTATCTCAATCTGCCGCTGCACCCGGGAAGTAAGCTCGATAAGGAACCTCCAACGGCTCCTGGCAAAGTGCAGAAGCAGACGGCCGAGAACATGGGCTATCCGGGAATTGAACTGACCTGGAAGCCAGGCACGGACAACAACTGGATTTCCTACTACGAAGTGTTCCGCAACGGTATGGCCGTGGACCGCGTGGCCAAGGGGACCTACTACTTCGACCACTCGGCCGGCGCCGACCTCGCGGCCAAGTATGAGGTCCGCACCGTGGACGGGGCGGGAAATGTCTCGGCCAGCGCCCTAGCTACTGGCGCTACGACCCGTCCGGCTCGGATTGTCGATGATGCCCGGGGCGCAGGCGTTCACTATACCGGCTCATGGCAATCCCAAACCGGCCTCCCGCCAGCTTATTCTGGAACGCTTACCACATCCAAAGAGAAAGGGGCAACGGTCTCAGTTGCCTTCGACGGCAAGCGGATTCTCTGGTTCTCAAAGCTCGGCGCCGACGCGGGCAAGGCCGCGGTCAGCGTAGACGGCGGCCCCGCGGAGATCGTCGACACCTATTCCGCCGATGACATTTGGGGCGTCTGTGTTTATCGCAAAGAGTTGTCCGCAGGCCCACACGTGCTGCGGATTACGGTGATTGGCCAACATGGTGCGTCAGCAAAAGACTCGCTTGTTGCCATTGATGGATTTCGGATCGTGCCGTAGGAGAGCCTGCGAGACCTCCGGCATGAGGCATCAAGGTTGACAACGCCCTACGCGGCTGCAAAAATGCGGTAACGTCTTGGGGCACGTCGGTGGTCGAATAACGGAAGGACAGCAGCATGCAACGCAAGTACCGTCGAGTTCTGGCAATTCTGGGGATCTTTGCCGTCATGGCGACCATGGCCGGCGCTCTGGCTGCGGCGGATCTGGCGGGACAGTTTCGCGTGCCGCCGGCGGAGGCGCGTCCGTGGGTCTATTGGTTCTGGCTCAACGGCAACATCACGCGCGAAGGCATCACCGCCGACCTGGAGTCGATGCGGCGAGTGGGCATCGGTGGCGTGCTCATCATGGAAGTCGATCAGGGCGCGCCCGTCGGACCGGTGGCCTTCATGAGCGCACGCTGGCGCGAGCTGTTCAAGCACGCGGTGGCCGAGGCCGGCCGGCTCGGGCTGGAAGTGAACATGAACAACGACGCCGGCTGGAATGGCAGCGGCGGCCCGTGGGTCAAACCCGAGTTGTCGATGCAGAAGGTCGTCGCCAGCGAGACCCAGATCGTCGGCCCCAAAACGTTCGAAGCCGTGCTGCCGCAACCGCAGACGGTCGCCGGTTTCTATCGTGACATCGCCGTGCTGGCTT
>Ga0181529_10008227_pt1 | contig 10212 bp, 7 predicted proteins | sample PEATcosm2014_Bin_36_FD_119763 | JGI IMG/M metagenome (GOLD analysis project Ga0181529, IMG submission 119763) | Peatland microbial communities from MTU Mesocosm Facility, Houghton, MI, USA - PEATcosm2014_Bin10_30_metaG | ecosystem: Environmental > Terrestrial > Soil > Wetlands > Peat | place... | reverse complement strand
TCGTCAGCGTAACCCCCTTGAGCGCCTTGTCGTGTGCAACCAGGAACTCGTCGCGCGAGTCCGCAAGGCTGACTTTCTGGCCTTCCACGAGAAACTCGTCCACCAGCCCGCGCCCGCGCCAGATGAACAGGCCATGCACGCCCAATCCCTTGCTGACATACACGGCGCCAGGCTGCAACGTGACGCGCGTACCGCTGAACTTGGTCGTGTTGTACCAGACCCATTCTTCTGAGACCCCTTTGGGAAGGGAACCGGAGATGGGATGCGGATACAGTCGATGGTTCTCATAGATATGCGGGTCGATGCAGGCTCTCCAATCAATCTGATCGAGCACTGCCCGCTCCTTCTTGGCCTGCAGAGCGTCGGCTGCAATGTGCTGGCAAAGCATCTTCTTGTTGATCTTGATACCGTCGATTTCCGCTTGCAGGACCGCCATAACCTCCGACGATTCCTGCAGCTCCAGATTCAGTGCTGTGCCGGGCGCATGGAGGATACCAGCCGGCAAGTGGAAGCCTTCGCCGGCCACGCTGTTGAAGGCGACGGCATGCTCGAGGATTGAATCGCCCTCCCATCGCTCTAGATATTGTGTGAACACCTCCTCTTGGCGGTGTTCCCTGACTATGGCGGGCTGCACGCCGAGGAAGATCTCGGGGCGACTGCCGGGGTCGGCATCAAGGTAATGATGGGCCTCCTCTTTCGAGTTCATTCCAACTCGATCTGCATCCGCCTTCATCTGGTGCATGTGGTAGAATAGCGGAGCCTTGAAATCATAGATCTTCAGCAGTCGGTCGAGTCCGGCGTGCCGCTTCGCATACGAAGCACCCAGCAGTTCGTCGCGGCATACCTTGAGCGCATCGATCAGCAGAATCGGCACGGCGCTGGAGGTTTTCAGGTAGGATTGACCCTCGTATGGCGTGTCGATGGCGTTGCCGGCCTTAGTCTCGGAGACGAGCCATCGCTCGCAGACGTAGCCACGCTCACCTGCGGCGTATTCTGCGTCAGTCAGTCCGAGCCGTTTGCCAGGGGGCAAAAAGTCGCGCGTGACCCAGCATGGCCGCATCGGCAACAACCCGTCGTTCCTGGCTAGGTCTGCGAGGACACATTCCCTGGTGTTCCGCTCGTCCATGACGCTGGCTCCTTCCTTAGAAGCGGCCGAACCGACCGCAGTTCATCCGATCGGCCGACAGCCCTTGCTGGTATGCGAAGGCAAGTGCGGCAGCCGAGCCCGCAATCGACAGCCGAGTGTTCGCAAACGCGGTGCTGGAATACGGCGGCTAAGGGGGATCGCAAAATCGCGCTCACGCTGCTTGCCGCGGGTGGCGATGGATGGTTGTTCGTAGTGTTCCATGGATCTAGGCCAGCGTCTGCGCCGGCTTCTGGCTAAGCGCACGTTGCACGGCGGCGCGCCAGTGTGCCCGAGCGCCGGCGCGGGCCTCCGGCGTGATGCAGCTTTCGAAGGCATCGCTCTCGCGGGGGAGAAGGGTCACATTGGTCGTGGACCAAAGCCCGGCCTTCTCGCCAGCCATGTGTGCGACACCCAAGGCGGCCAATTCTGCATTGCGCGAACGGCGAACTGTGCAGCCGAGTAGGTCGGCCTGCATCTGCATCAATGCGTCGCTGCGGCTTGGTCCGCCGTCGGTGAACAGGTCGGCAATCGCGCCGCCGCTCGGCGCCATCGCTTCGGCCACGTCCGCTACCTGTTGTACGATCGCCTCCAACGTCGCGCGCGCAAGCGCCGCCATATCGGTATCAAGCCGCAGGTTGGCGAATAGACCGACCGCGTTGCTGTCCCACCAGGGCGCGCCGAGGCCGGTAAAGCCGGGGACCAGCACGACCCCGTGGCTCGACGACCTTGCGCCAAGTTCCGACAGTTCGTCGGGAGAGCGGGCGAACAGGGTGGCGAGCCAGCGCAGCGCCGAGCCGGAGGAGCGGATGTTGCCCTCCGCCGCGTAGGCCGGCTGCCCGATTTGCCAGCCGATGGTCAGGCACAGGGCGGGATCGAGATCCTGGGGCCGTTCAATCAGCCCCATCATCGACGAGCCGGTGCCGTACGTCGCCTTCAACTGTCCTGGCGCGCGCGCGCCGTGCGCAAACAGGGCGGCGTGGCTGTCACCCATCACCGCGAGCAGCGGCACGCCGTCCGGCAACGGCGCGAGGCCACGCACCGATGGGAACGGACCGGTAGAAGCGACCACGCGAGGCAGGGTGGCGCGCGGGACATCGAACAGGGTGAGCAGATCGTCGTCCCACGCCACCGCCGCTACCCCAAGCAGTTGCGTGCGCGAGGCGTTACCGGCCTCGATCAGATGCTCCGCGCCAAAGCGGCTCAGCAGCCAGGAATCGACGGTGCCAAGTCGGATCTCGCCACGCCGCGCGCGGACGCGGCTGGGGTCGAGATGGTCCAGCAACCACTTCGCCTTGGAGGCTGAAAACATTGGATCCAGTGGCAGGCCGCTGCGGCGGCGTATCAGGGTCTCGACACTCGGCGAGCGCAACGCGTCGCAAAGCGCGGCTGTGCGCTGGTCCTGCCAGCTCAGCGCCGGCGCCAGCGGCTCGTTGGTCGCCGCGTCCCACATCGTCAGCGTCTCGCGCTGGTTGGATAGGCCAACGGCGACCACTGCACGCGCGTCCTGTCCGTCAAGGCAGCGTTGCACGGCGATCTGAACGCTGCGCCAGATTTCCTGCGCATCCTGCTCGACCCAGCCTGGCTGCGGATGGGCTTCGCCAAGTGGCGCCTGACCACGCGCCACGATGCAGCCTTGAGCATCCACCAGAATGCATTTTGTGCTGCTGGTGCCTTGGTCGATGGCGAAGATGAGGGGGGATGTCATGGGCTTTGGTTCGCCAGTTCGACGGCAGCCTTCACAATCCCCTCGGCGTTCAGCCCAAAATAATCGAGCAGGAAACCCGCCTTGCCCGTGGGGGCAAAATGCGGCACGCCGAGCATGCGCATCGGCACTGGCCGGTGGCGCACCACCACCTCGGCGACGGCCGAGCCAAGGCCGCCGTGCAGCACCCCTTCCTCGGCGGTGACGATCCGCCCGGTCTCGGTGGCCGCGCGGATCACCGCCGCCTCGTCGAGAGGCGCGATGGTCGCCATGTTCAGGACCCGCGCTTGCACGCCCTGGCCCGCCAGCGTCTCGGCCGCCTGCAGCGCGGCTGCCACCAGCGTGCCGACGGCGATGATGGTGAGGTCGCGGCCAACACGCAGCTCGTCGGCCTCCCCGACCACGAAGTCATGGTCCGCTGGCGTCACGGCCGGCACCTTGTAGCGACCGATGCGCATATAGACCGGACGGTCCGTCCCCGCCGCCCAGCGCAACGCCGCGCGCGTCTGCACTGGATCGGCTGGCGCCAGGATGGTCATGTTGTCGAGCGCGCGCATCCATGCGAAGTCCTCGATCGAGTGATGCGTCGGGCCGAGTTCGCCGTAAGACATTCCGGGGCTCTGGCCGCACAGCACGACGTGATAGTTGCTGTAGGCGACATCGGCCTTGATTTGCTCCATCGCGCGCCCGGTGAGGAACGGTGCAGCGGCGGAGACGAACGGAATAAAGCCGCCGTTGGCCAGGCCGGCGGCCACGCCGACCATGTCCTGCTCGGCGATGCCGACATTGACCAGCCGGTCCGGGAACTCCTTGGCGAACGCGACAAGGTTGCTGGAGCCGACTGAATCGTTGCAAACCACGACGATACGCCGGTCCTGGCGCGCTAACTCCAGCAGTTGCTCGACGAATGCGACTCGGCAGTCAAACGTCTCTTGCATGGTCCGTGTCTCGCTCATTCCGCTTCCAGTTCCGTCACTGCCTGTTTGACTTGCTCCGGGCTGGGCACCTTGTGGTGCCATTCCACCCGGTCCTGCATGAACGAGACGCCCTTGCCTTTCGTCGTGTGCGTAATCACGCAGCGCGGTTTAGAGGAGGGCGGAGCGGTGAAGGTGTCGAATAGTAGGCCGTGGTCGTGACCATCCGCCTCGAACACGTCCCAGCCGAAAGCGCGCCACTTGTCGGCGAGTGGCTCCAGCCGATTGGTGTCCTCAGTCCGGGCGCCCTGCTGCAAGAGGTTGCGGTCGACGACGACTGTGAGGTTGGCGAGGGCGCGATCGCCAGCGCACATGGCGGCCTCCCAGTTGCTGCCTTCCTGCAACTCGCCGTCGCCGGTCACCACATAGGTGCGCCAGTCGGCGCCAGCGATTCTCGCGGCCACGGCGCATCCCACGCCGAACGGCAAGCCGTGGCCGAGCGCGCCGGTGTTGGATTCGACACCGGGCACCTTGCGGCGGTTGGGATGCCCGTTCAACCGTGATAGCGGCCCGGCGAACGTCGGCAGTAAGGCACTGTCGATGAAGCCGAGCTTAGCCAGCACGCAATAGAGCGAGACCGCGCAATGACCTTTGCTGAGGATAAAACGGTCACGCTGTTCCCATGCGGGTCTCTGCGGGTCGACACGCAGCACGCCAAAGAACAGCGTGGCGAGAATGTCCGCCGCGGAGAACTCGCCGCCGATGTGGCCGATGCCGGCGTGCGAGATGGTCTTGAGCACCGATATCCGGATTTCGGTGGCAATGTCCTTCAGCAGCCGGCCCCGCTCCGCGACGGATGCCGACGCTACCTGAGCGCGAAGCGAATCCATATTGAACTCCGTTTGCAATAACATGGGCCGCATCGCCTCAATGAAATGCCGGCATCAGGCCGTATGGGCTGACCGGCGCGGAATGATGGTAAACTGACCAGTTGAGATATCGTGACACGGCCTCGTTCACCACGTCGGCGTGCTCGCCGCGGACCATGGCGACGTGGTGCTCGAAGCCATTGCGGCACATCACCGCAAGCAACTCGCGCAGCCGCGCCACGCGCGTGACTGCGATGCCGCCGTCCATGGCGAACGGATAGTCGGTGAATGCGCCTTCGCCGACGTAGGCCTTGATGCGGCCGAGCGTGTCGTCGGTGGATATGCGGAAATAGGTCATCGGCCCGGGCTGCACTTTGCCCTTGATCGCACCGAAGCAGCGCTCGGGCCCGACCACGGTGCCAATGACGCCAAGATTGGAAATTTCCGGCTGCTCGCCGATGAAGCTCTTAGGAAAATTGCCGCAGTGGGTGCATACGCACAGGTCAGGCTCGGCGCCGTAGTTGTTGTTCCAGTCGAGCAGGGCGGATGGCGTGCCAGCGGCGAGCGTGAGTGCGTACATCGAGACCGCGCCGGCCACATCTACTTCGCAGGCGCTGGGGAGCAACTTCTCGCCAAGCATGCTCATGGTCAGGCAGCTCGCGCAGCCGAAATTCTCTTGCAGGCTGCTCCAGCACTGGATCGCACTGGCGACGCACCCGTTGCGCTCCGTCCAGCGCTCGACGCTGACCGAAAGCCGCGCCTGGCGCACCACGTTCTCGCGACGGATATTGGCAGGGATGCGGCCGTATTCGTCGATGGCCGCCAACTTAGTCCTTACCGCGGCATCGTCGTCGGACAGTCGAGTGGCTTCGGCGAGGATTTCTGAAAGATCCACCGGTATGATGGTGATGCCCGAGGCCTGCAACAGCTTCTCGCTGAAGCGCACGCTCTGGAAGGCCGCGGTACGCGCCCCGATGCAGCCGATGCGGGCATGCCGCAGACCCTTCACTACGCGACAGATGCGGGCGAAGCGGTCGAGGTCGGCGCGGAAGTCAGCGCTGTCGATATCGCATGTGTGCGCCGCCGTGTCGGTGAACGGGATGCCGTACTGGTAAAGGTTGTTGCACACCGACAATTTGCCGCAGAAGGCGTCGCGCCTGCTGTTCAGGTCCACCTTATCAATGGCGTCGTTGCTGGCCTGCACCAGCACCGGCACGCGCAGGTCGGCCTGGTTGATTGTCTCGATCACCCCCAACTCATCGCCAAAGTTGGGAAGGGCGACCACGATCCCGTCGATGCTGTCACGGTTTTCGCGAAAGAAGCGGGCGTATTTAACGGCCTCCTCGCGGGTTTCGACCGCACCGTTGCGCGTCTCCTCGACCGGCAAAATTCGATAGCCGATGCCGAGTTGATCGAGTTGGGCCAGTAGCTGCCGGCGACCATCGAGGGCAAGACTGCCGTTAAAGAACGCTCGGCTGCTCAAGATGATGCCGAACGTGACCGGTGCGAGAAGCGGCGTCATCCCGTGATCCCTCCTGAGGTGTGGCCCCGCGCGGACGTTGATCGGGACACTGCGCGACGCCGCCGACTGAGCCTGCATAGCCCAAACCGAACCCATACGATAGTGATTTTTTGCGGTTCGTTTTCGATATGCAGCGAAAAGCACCAATGTGCGACACAATGTCTCAGTCGATAATTAGCGTATGAATGCGGATTGTTCGCATTGACACGTGGTTGGCATTGCTTCAGGATAAAAACGGTAGAAATCGAAAACGCCCACAAGTGCGGGCGTTGAGTGATCGGCAGCCACCGAACTGCCGAAAGGGAGTGAAGCCATGAAAAGAACAGCCTGTCTGATTGCAGCTGCTGGCCTACTGGCCGGTGTCGCCTTTGCTGGCGCCGCCTATGCGGAGGGCGCCAAGAAACTGATCGTCGTCATCACGCCATCGCACGACAACCCGTCCTTTACGACCGAAGCCGTCGTTGCCGAGGCGAAGGCCAAGGAGCTTGGCTACGACACCCTCGTGTTCTCGCACGACGATGACGCCAACAAGCAGAATGAATTGATTGACACGGCAATCACCCGCAAGGCCGCGGCCATCGTTCTCGACAACGCCGGCGCGGATGCTACCGTGGCGGCGTTGCAGAAGGCGAAGGCGGCGGGCATCCCCTCGTTTCTGATTGATCGCGAAATTAACGCAACCGGCGTCGCCATCGCGCAGATTGTGTCAAACAACTACCAGGGCGCCACGCTCGGCGCTGAGGAATTCGTCCGGGTCATGGGTGAAAAGGGCAACTTCTTTGAGCTGGTTGGCAAGGAATCCGATACCAATGCCGGCATCCGCTCGAAGGCGTACCACGACGTCATCAGCCAGTATCCGAACATGAAGCTGGTCGCGCAGCAGAGCGCTAACTGGAGCCAGACCGAAGCCTTCTCCAAGGTCGAGTCCATGCTGCAAGCGCACCCAGACGTCAAAGGCCTGATCTCAGGCAACGACACGATGGGCGTCGGCGCCATAGCGGCATTGCAGGCCGCCAAGCGCGGCGATGTTGTCGTGGTCAGCTTTGACGGCAGCAACGACGCGCGCGACCTCGTATTGGCAGGCAAAGATGCAGCGACCGTGCTGCAGCCGTTCTCCCATGAGGCGCAGTTGGCTGTCGAACTGGCGGACAAGTACATCAAGACCGGCAGCACCGGGCAACCCGAGAAGATCTCCCTGGACTGCACCCTGATCACCAAGGCTAACGCCGACAAGCTGAACAACATGGCGATGAAGGAGTAGTGACATGAGCGGTGGCAGACACATGCGTCTATGTGTTGCGCCGGCTGCTGCCGTGTTAGCGACACTTGCATTGGCGGCACTGCCGGCGTGCCGCATCCTCTCGATAGAGACGGAGCAGCAACAACCCAACGATGCCTCGCGCAGCTCTTTTGATGCGGCGTCGTTCGTCAGCACCTCGTGGGATCAGCGCGTGCTGCCATACTTCAAGACCAAGGCCGCTGATCTGAGCCAGGTGCTTAACGGCTCCGCCACCGATTTCAACCAGACCGCAGCGCGTTGGGGACGGCGGCTAGGCGACGTCAATGGCCCGGTCAGTTTCGCCGTAGAAGGCAGTGGTGTGGTCACCGCGCTGAACACCGAATCCCGCGCCGGGACGGCCAGTGTCGACGTGCAGACAGACACCGGCACAAAGTCGGTGACGTTGCAGGTCGGGCCGGTGGTACGTGGCAACGCCATCCGCGACAGTCTGCCGTTTGTCAGTTTCCAGGACTTCACCAACCAGATCGAATTCGCCCAGGCTGGGCGGGCGCTGACGGACCGCGCAATGGCCGGCGTCAAGGCCGCCGTGGCGGCACTCAAGGGGGGCCAGCGCGTGCATTTCTCTGGCGCCATGACGATGACGAAGGCAACCGATCCGGCGGTGATCACGCCAGTGCTGCTGCAAGCGGAGCCCAGCCCGTGAGCGCGACGGGTGTGCCTGCCTCCAGTATCGCGCCGGTCCCAGACCCGGTGGTGCTTCGCGCTCAGAACATTACCAAGCGGTTTCCGGGCACAACGGCGCTAGCGGACGTCTCCTTCGACGTCTATCGAGGCGCGGTGAATGCTTTGGTGGGCGAAAACGGCGCGGGAAAATCGACACTGATGAAGATCCTTGCCGGCGTTATCGAGCCGACGTCCGGCCGGATAATGCTCGAGGGCCAGGAGGTTTCCTTCCAGTCCGTGCATGATGCTGCGTCCAAGGGCATCGGCATCGTCTTTCAGGAGTTAAATCTTTGCCCGAACCTGAGTGTGACAGAGAATATCTTTCTGGGTCGCTTCCTCACTCGCAACGGCGTGGAGATAGATCGCCAGCGTCAGCACAGCCGAGCGCGCGAGCTGATGCAACGCCTTGAGCACGAAATCGACCCCGACACGCTTGTCGGAGACCTGCCGATCGGTGAGCAGCAAATCGTTGAGATAGCCAAGGCGCTTTCCGAAGACGCGCGCATTCTGATCATGGACGAGCCGACCTCGGCGCTGAGCGCGGCCGAGGTCGAGATTCTGTTCTCCGTGATCCAGGAGCTGAAGAAGTCCGGTGTGGCCATCATCTATATTTCGCACCGCCTGGAGGAGGTCATTCGCATCGGCGACTATGTGACGGTGTTGCGCGACGCCCGGCTTCAGGCGAAGGTGCCGGGCGCCGAGGCGAGTGTGCCCTGGATCATCGGGCAGATGCTCGGCAACGCCGAGCCGCCAAAACGCCGGCCACGCAAGTTCACGGCGGATGCGCCGGTCTTTACTGTGCGTCACCTGACGCTACCGCGCCCCGGCGGCGCGCCGCTGGTCGACGATGTTTCATTGGCCATTGAGCCAGGCGAGATCGTTGGCATCTACGGACTGCTTGGCGCCGGGCGCTCGGAATTGTTCGAGTGCCTGTTCGGTCTGCGTGCGGAGGTACGGGGCAGCGTGCAACTAGCTGAGCGCGACATCAGCATGCTGTCAGTGGCGGCACGTATCCGGCACGGGCTGTTCCTGGTGCCGGAGGACCGACAGCGCGAGGGTCTGGTGCCGAACCTGACGGTCGGCAAGAACCTGAGTCTGGCGACTCTCGCGCGGTTCGTGCGCTTCGGCAGCATCGACCGTGCGCATGAACGCAGCGAAGTGCTGCGCATGATACGCTCGTTGCAGATCAAGGTGGACACGCCCGACCGCGAGATAACGGCACTGAGCGGCGGCAACCAGCAGAAAGTGGTGGCCGGCAAAAGTCTCTTGACCAACCCGAAGGTACTATTGCTCGACGAGCCGACGCGCGGCATCGACATTGGGGCCAAGGCGGAGATGTTCAGCATTATGCGCGAGCTGTCTGACCAGGGTGTTGCCGTGGCCTTTGCGTCCTCGGAGCTCAAGGAAGTCATCGGCGCGTCGGATCGCATTCTCGTGATGTCGCGTGGACAGATTACGCTGGATATTGACGCCGCCGAGGCGACCGACGAGATGCTGGTCAAAGCCTCGACCAAACAAATTGCAGTCAAATCGGGGTCCGCCCGGTCGTTCGAGGAGTCCTAGAGATGGTCAGCAGAACCGCGGAGGCCGTGGCTGGCCTGCTGCCGCCGACAGCCAGCAGGGGAGCTGCCCTGACTTTGTTGGTGCTGAAGCTGCGCACCTTCATTGCACTGATCCTCGTGGTTTTGTTCTTCAGTGCGTTGGCGCCGAACTTCCTGTCGCTTGGCAACGTCATCATCATGTCCAAGCACGTGGCGATCAATGCATTCCTCGCCATTGGCATGACTTTCGTGATTCTCACCGGGGGCATCGATCTTTCGGTCGGGTCGATCGTCGGACTGGTGGGCATGGTCACCGGCGGGCTGATCATCTACGGCATTCCACTCGCCATGTTCGGGGTGGTAATTTACCCGAACGTATTCGAAATAATCGCCATGACGCTCCTGGTCGGCACGCTGATCGGCGGCTTCAATGGATTGCTCGTGACGCGGTTTGGCGTCGCGCCATTTATCGCCACGCTTGGCACCATGTATATTGCCCGCGGGGCGGCCCTGCTCGTGTCGAACGGCGCGACTTTCCCTAACCTGGTGGGGCGGCCCGAATTCGGCAATCAAGG
>Ga0181529_10008221_pt1 | contig 10215 bp, 9 predicted proteins | sample PEATcosm2014_Bin_36_FD_119763 | JGI IMG/M metagenome (GOLD analysis project Ga0181529, IMG submission 119763) | Peatland microbial communities from MTU Mesocosm Facility, Houghton, MI, USA - PEATcosm2014_Bin10_30_metaG | ecosystem: Environmental > Terrestrial > Soil > Wetlands > Peat | place... | reverse complement strand
GGCACCGCAACCGAAGGGCATCAAGCTCCAGACGGGCGTCACCATCACGAACCTCGGGTCCACTGCCGGGTACACCCTGGTGGACTTCTCGAAGTACTCCGCGGCAATTGCGACTCTGTTGGGATACAACTTCAATGGACCGTTCTCGATTCTGCATTCCGCACGCACTGCCGGCGAACTGGACAGTTTGCAGGATACGCTTCACCAGCCCCTTCGCCAGTCGGACCTCGTGGCCGCGGCGCGCAAGCTGATTACGAACCAGATCCCGAACAACCTCACGGACGGAACGGCAACTACCACGTCCGATGCCTTCGTGGGCCAGTTCGATCAGTGCATGATCGGTCTGCGGACGGGCTTGGTTCTGGAAGTGTCACGGGTCGCTGCGGACGCCACTAACAGCGCTTTCGCCAATGGACAGTTTTGGATTCGCGCGTACTTGCGAGCGGACATCGCCCTGGCTCATCCGAAGGCCTTCAACGTCCTGACGGGCATCCTGTAGGGCTTTTAACAACATTGCCGGCGCATCATCAGCTCATGACCGGCAGGCAACGCTGCCTCTTTTTACGAGTTTCAGGGCAGCACAGACTGTTGCTCCTTGATGGCTGAACCTGGGGGACCGCTGGCGTTATTCCGGCGGTCCCTATTTTCATCGGCGAGGGCAATTAAACGAACGGGAGGACTTTAACGAAGATGGTGATGTTTATCTTTAGCGTGGGGGCATGGGTGTTCCTGGGGTGGAAGGTAGGGTTGGCTTTGGCCGCTGGTGTACTTCTTGAGTGCATCGAAGCGATGGTGCTATTGAGGGCCGTCTCAAGGCTCAAGCGCGAAAACGCCGATCTGGTTAGCGTGTTGAATGGCGTGGCCAGCGACCTGGAGAGAGCCGTGGAAGAAGCGGATAGTTGTGTCGATAGCGACTCCCAGATGGCAAAGGAACGACAGCCATGAGGCAGCGAGGAACGATCAGGCGGTACTTGCCGGAGCGCGGGTTCGGATTCATCGAGATCGATGAAGGCGGAGGAGATATGTTCCTTCACGTCTCCGAACTCCGGCCGGAGGTTCCACAGTCGGCGATCCGAGAGGGCGTACGGGTAGTGTTCGAGGTCTCTTGTAAAACCGGAAAGCCTAGGGCAATAGACGTTGAATTGGCGTAGGGCGTCCATGCGGCCATCGGGAGAGGTAGAGGACAGGTTTGACAGGTTACGAGCAAGGTGCTGATGTCGATTGATTCTTAACGGTTAAGGCCGTCCGCCGGTAGGGTAGGTCGGATCTCTGGACGATGGGCCGCTACGACCTTGCCCACGTGTCTTTCACACGCGGACAGGTTTTCAAACACGTTACAAGTTTTGACGGGCGACTCTGGCGGCGGCTGGGATGGCCTAAAACCATATACACCCAATACTGGTGTTGCCTAAGCGCACCCGCGGCGCCGCAATAAAGTGTCGGAGGCTGAACAGGTTTTGGCCGGAAATCGAAAAGGGAGGGGATTCTATGCCTGCACGTGCAGGACAAATCGTAGTTGAGATGACGGCCGGGAGCCGGACGTTCATTCAGGACGTGGAAGTCGCGAAGACTAAGATTCGAGAGTTGGGCGCGACTGGGCAGTCGGCGAACGCCGGGCTGGTTAGTGGGACGAAGGCCACTACAGCGTCGATCAAGGCGATGGAGGGGCAGTTCGCAAACAATAACCGCGCGGCTACGGCGTTCATTACTACCGTGCTCGGAGGCGGTCCGATCATGCAGGCGGCGTTTCCGATTGTCGGCGGCTTGGCGTTCGCCGGGATGCTGGAGACGGTTGGAACGAAGATTGTCGATTACTTCAAGAAACTGGAGGAGGCTCCAGCACGCACGGCGGAGGCGTTCCGTGGGATCACGGAGCCACTGGAAAAAGAGAACGATCAACTTGGGGTGACCAACGATAAGTTGGCAATGGAGATCGGCAAGCTTAGCGGGCATCCGGGGAACGGGCTGCAACTGGCACTGCATGAAGCGTGGGTGGTTGCGGACAAGTTGGAGGCAACTGTCTCCAAGACGTTGAAGGAACTCGGAGAGGTACAGAAGAAAGAAGGCATCTCCGCGCTGAGCGCGTTCTTTACGGGTCGCTCAGACACCGAGGGAGATGAGGCGGACGTTAAGAAGTTCACGGACTCCATGACGCGGATCGACGCCGAGGGGATGGCAAGCGTCCGGGCGGCGAAGACGAAAGAGGACGCGGCCAAGGCACAGGAGGCGTGGAATAAGAAGGCTCTCGACGCGCTCGATTCGGAGATTTTTAAATACGAGACCCTCACCAAGGCCACGCAAAAGTTGCAGGACCTGCGCGACGGCAACCTGACTATCCGGGCGAGATGGCACGGTAAGGAAGTGTTGGCGCACCCGTATCAGCCGGGGCCGGATCGTTCTGTGCAACTCAATGAGCAGCAGGGCACGTTGGGAACTCTGCGAGGGCTACGGGATCGGTATTCGCTGTCGGCGGATGAAGCTTCGATGCAGGGGCAACTTCCGGGGCTGCAAGCGGCGGATGAAGCGCGCAAGAAACAAGAGGCGGAAGACAAGAAACGGCAAGAGCAGGAGAATCGACGGGCGAAGGCGGATCAGGCGGACTGGTCGCACCTGATCGAAGATCGGGCGCACGTCAAAGAACAGTTCCTGTCGGCGATGGAAAAGATTGATGTCGAGGAGCAGGAGGCGGTAAGGCAGGAACAGGAGAAGGCTCGGAGCATGAACGAAGGGTTCATGGGGCCGGTGGCGGTCGATCCGGAGAAGTTGAAGTTCCTGCATGACACGTTCGATCAGAAACGCATTGCGGAATCTGCGCGCGAGGCTAAGAAGTTCTGGGATGAGCTAAACGCGGGCCTAGCGAAGGCCATGGAACAGGAGCGCAAAGAGCAACTGGAGCGGGAGCGCGCGGCTGAACGGGCTAATGAGCGGGTTGCGGATATCACACTGCAATCGAAGCGGGAGGGTCTTAACCGCGGCGCCAAGACGGATGAGGACCTGGCCAAACAGAGTGGGCTTACCGGAGTTGATCTCGTCAGTGAGGAGTATCGGATTCGGTTGAAATTGGCGTCCGACCTGGCAAAGATCGAGGATGAGCGGATCGCGAAGGAGAAGAACACCGACGAGCGGCGCAAGCTGAACGCTGAGAAAGAGGCGGCGCTCGCAAAAGCCACGGGTGAGGCGGAGGCGGAGCGGGAGAGGGGGTTAGCGGCGCTGCGACAGAAGGACGCGCGCGACTTCTTTGAAGAGATGCGCACGGGGGCGGAGACGACAGGACATATCCTGTACAACGCGCTGCACTCGGCTTTTGATCGCACGTCGGATCAACTCGCCAAGCTGGTTACCGGGCAGAAGACGGACATCGGCAAAACGGTGCAAGAGGTCGGGCAGGGGATGGTCAAGGACAGCATCAAGTCCGCGATGTCTCAAGGGCTGGGAAAGCTCGGATCGGTCTTCGGGATCAAGACTCCGGGAGCGAAACGCGATGGATCTTCGGCGGCAACGGCGCTGTATGTGCAACAGGCGGGCGGGGCGGCGGCCGTACCGGGCGGCGGTGGTCTGAGTGGATTGGCTGGACTGGTAACGGGGAGCGGCGAAGGTGGAAACGGGGATCAGGCCACGGGCGCGGGCGGTTTCCTGAAGACGGCTAGCGGATTACTGGGAACGGTTCTGAAGTTTGGCGGGTTCATGGCGGGCGGCGGGGACGTGGACCCTGGTTCTTCGTACATCGTAGGCGAGCACGCAGCGGAGTTGTTTACGCCGCGGACGGCGGGATCGATCACTCCGGCGGGCAAGTTGGGGATGGGCGGACCAACTTACCACATTGATGCGCGCGGCTCCGACTTGGGGGCTGGTAATCGCGTGTCGCGGGCGATTGAGGCGGCGCACCATGCAGCAGCCGCGGCGTCGGTTGCACATGCAAATCGAGCGGCACGTACGCCGCATAGGTCAAGCTGAGGTTTCCATGAATTCACTCGAATCGAAGCGTATAACGGTGGGGGAAATCGCGCGGGAATTGGCGGTGAGTATCCCCACCGTTTACGCAATGCTGCGAGAGCGCAAGATTCCGAATATCCGGCAGGGCAAACTATTCATCGTCAGTCGTGAAGCGTTTGGGCGCTGGCTGGGCACGTGCGGCATGGGCATGGATGCGCCTTGACTTGTTACCGTAAACAAGTATACTTGAGGTCGGGAGGCTTCAATAATCGACATGTCGATTCATAAGCTCAAACTCAAACGTAAGCGCGTTTCCTGGTACTACCTGTTCTCCGCTCCAGGCTCCACGCGCACGGATCGCCACCAAATCAAACAGGGCGGATTCTCTACCAAGCAAGAGGCTATCGACGCTGAGGCTACACGCCGGCTGGAGATTGCCAACGAAGCGGAGACCACTCCAGGCGCAACGCCGAAGACTTTGGGCGCGGTAATTAAGGAATGGCTCAAGGATCGAGGCCCTACGCTCAGTCCGAAGACCGCTACTCGTTACGCTGAACTGGCCGAGTACCTCTCTCCAGAGGTCGCCGCGCTCCCAGTGGCCGAGGTAACGCCGTTGCACCTTCACCGGGAATGGAAGCGCCTGAATGAATCTGGGGGCCACCAGCGAAAGACGAAGGAACCGCGCCCACTCTCCGCAAAGACCGTGCGGCACGTCGCCGGTGTCGTTTCCAGCGCATACGGATGGGCGATTCTTTTCGGGTTGGCACCGAACAACCCGGTAACGCACAGCAACCCGCCACAGCGCGCCAAACACGCAGGGATCGCCCTTTCTCCCACACAACAGCAATTGGTGATCGGGTCTGCTGGTGGTCCGTGGTGTCTGGGGGTGTTCCTGGAGGTTTGTGCCGGATTGGGCGCCCGCCGCGGTGAAGTTCTGGCGCTCCGCTGGTCTGATATCGACGGCGAGTACGCTATCATCCGTCGTTCACTCTGCCAAGCGGACGGGGCACTGTACTTCAAGGGAACGAAGACCGGACGCGAACGGCGTATTGAGATTCCCGCGCGAACCATACAAGCGCTGGAGGCGCACCGTGGACACCAGGCGGAATACCGCGCCCAATTCGGAGCGAGCTATCGCACGGACCTCGATTTGATCTTTGCGGCCCCTGATGGGGAAACGCTCAAGCCGGATTCGGTATCTTCGTCGGTTTCGCTGCTGTGTCGCCGGCTGAAACTTCCGAAGGGTGCGAGCCTCCACACGCTCCGCCATTCGCACGGCTCACAACTAATTGCGGACGGCGTGCCAATCCCCGAGGTGAGCGCACGGCTAGGCCACGCAAACCCAAACGTCACTATGAGCATTTATGCACACGTGATACCGGGGCAGGGAGACGCCGCGCAACGATGGGAGGAGATTCAGAAGACTGTACCGAAGGAGAAAACGCAGTAAAAACCTGATCTGTTGTAGTCCTACCTCTGTCCTACCTGAACATCAAAAACCCCAATAAATATGGTAGCGCTAACGGGAATCGAACCCGTATTTAAGCCTTGAGAGGGCTCTGTCCTAACCGTTAGACGATAGCGCCACACCGAAACTTCTTCATTCTAGCAAACCCGCCAACGGGTTCGCATCGTGCTCGCGCTTCCGCGCTTCCCTGCCCCGTCGCTTCACCACCGCACCTTCCGCGCTCGCGGCTCCGCGCCGTACAGCGGCCATCTCCGGGTAATGATATCCTTTTTCTAAAGAGAGGGCGGGATGTTCTGGCGGCGAATCCTATGCGGCCTTGGGTTTCTCGGCGCGCTCTTCGCCTTTCAGCGCCCCTTCCGCGAGTTCACCGGCACCGAGTACAGCATCGGCGACATCCCCGTCCCCCCCGATTACCGGGAGCGGACCGAGTGGGTCTTCGCGCGCCTGATGTACCCGCCCGGTCCACTCAATGGCTATCGCGGCCGCGATTGGGAGTGGCACGAAGGGAACTCTTTGTGGACCCAGGATTTTCCGCGTGCCGACCGCCATTTCTCGCTCGCCGTCCGCCGTCTTACGCGCATCCACGTTCGCTCCGTCGAACAAGTCGTCAACCTCGACGAAGGCGATGCCTTCGATTGGCCCTGGCTCTACGCCGTCCAGGTGGGAGAATGGGGCCTCACCGACGCCCAGGGCAAAGCGCTGCGCGAGTACTGCCTGCGGGGCGGATTCTTCATGGCCGACGACTTTCACGGCAACGCCGAGTGGAACGAATTCGCCATCCGCATCCACAAAGCGTTTCCCGAATATCAGATCAAGGACCTGCCCGACGACGATCCCATTTTCCACACCGTTTACGATCTGGAGAATCGCATTCAAGTGGTCGGCTGGTCGCACTTGCGCGAAGGATCGAAGAACGCCTGGGACGGTGGCAAAGGCGCGCACTGGCGCGGCATCGCCGACTCTAGCGGCCGAATCATGGTGGCCATCTCCTACAACAGCGACATCGGCGATGCGTGGGAATGGGCCGACAACCCCCACTATCCCGCCGAAATGGCCGACCAGGCGATGCGCCTCGGCGTGAATTACATCGTGTATGCCATGACGCACTGATGGTGTTTTTGTGCGCTCGGCACAAGAAATTCGGCCGTAACTCCTTTGTTTCCGTTAAATTCTTGTGCCGAGCGCACAAAACTCGCGGATTTACGCGGCTTTCGGCGCAGGCCGCCATGCCCCGCCGCATTGCTAGAATCACAGTTTACCCTGGAGGTTGTTCGTGAAAAGTTTCATCCCGAGACGCTCTCATTACGCTCATGTAAGATTTCTGTTGACGCTGGCGATCGCCTGCGGACTGCAGGCCGCGGTCAAGCTGCCGTCCTTTTTCTCCGATCACATGGTGCTGCAACGCGGAATCCCGGTGCGCATTTGGGGATCGGCCGACGCCAGAGAATCCGTGCGCGTCGAACTCGAAGGGCAGAGCGTCTCGGTGAAGGCCGGCGATGACGGCAAGTGGGTAGCCTGGCTGCGGCCGCTGACCGCCGCCGGCCCGCTCGATCTCACCATCACGAGCTCCAACACCATCGCCATTCACGACGTCCTGGTGGGCGAGGTGTGGCTCGGTTCCGGGCAATCCAACATGGAGTTCGCTACCAACAACGTGATCAACCGCGACGAGGAACTGGCGCACGCCGATTACCCCATGATCCGCTTATTCAAGGTCAAGCGCGTGGTGGCCGAGCAGCCCGCCGACGATGTAACCGGCTCCTGGCAGTTATGCAGCGGACAAACGGTGAAGAGTTTCTCGGCCGTCGAATACTTCTTCGGCCGCCACCTGCACGAACGGCTGGCCGTGCCGGTGGGTCTGATCGAAAGCGACTGGGGCGGCACGCCCGCGCAGTCGTGGATCTCGCATCAGGCCATCGAGACCGATCCTTCACTGCAATACGTTCTGGATGAGTGGGACAAGGTGCTGGCGAATTATCCGGCCGCCAAGGAGCGCTACGACCGGCAACTGGAAACCTGGAACCAGGCCGTGGCCGCGGCCAAAGCCGAAGGAAAGACGCCGCCCAATCGCCCCGGCGCACCCGCCGGTCCGGGACATCAGAACACGCCCGGCGGCCTGTACAATGGCATGATCGCGCCGCTGGCCGGTTACGGAATGCGCGGGGCCATCTGGTATCAGGGCGAGTCGAACGCCAACGAAGCGCACGCCTGGCTCTACCGGCGCTTGTTCCCCGCCATGATTCAGGACTGGCGCAACCGCTGGGGCGTGGGCAATTTTCCGTTCTACTTCGTGCAGCTTGCGAATTATAAATCCAACGCCTGGTGGCCGGTCCTGCGCGAATCGCAGACCGACACATTGCGGCTGGCGAACACGGCCATGGCCGTCACTATCGATGTGGGCCTGTCCACTAACATCCACCCCACTAACAAGCAGGACGTGGGCCTGCGCCTGGCACTGGCGGCCCGCGCGCTGACTTACCGCGAACCTATCGAGTACTCCGGCCCGGTATTCCAGGCCGCCGCTCCGGAAGGCGCCGCCTTGCGGGTCTACTTCTCGCACGCCGACCAACTGCAGGCGCGCGGAGGCGGGGCGGTGGCGGGCTTCGAGGTGGCGGGCGCCGACGGCAAGTATGTGGAGGCGCAGGCGCGCATCGAGGGCCCGACCGTGGTGGTATCGAGCCCGCAAGTGGAGACGCCCGTGGCGGTCCGCTACGCCTGGGCCGACGATCCGGTGTGCAATCTGATCAACGCGTCGGCCCTGCCCGCGGGCCCGTTCCGCAGCGACCAGCCGCACTACAATCGATAGTGCCCGGGAATTCGCCGACAGCCGCGATCTTCGCGAACTCCGGCAGATTGTGCGCATGACCACGTCCTCCGTCCCCAGTCCGCAAAGCCGCGCCTATGCCTATGCCGCTCTGGCCTCGGTCTGCCTGCTGTGGGGAACCACTTACCTGGCCATTCGCATTTCGCTCGAAGCCCTGCCGCCGTTCTACCTCATCGCCATTCGCTACACCATATCCGGAGGGGCGCTGCTGCTGGCCGCGGCGCTTTTCGGCGCCCCTGTTCCGCGCGGCCGGGAGTTACTTCAGACCGCGGCCTGCGGCGTAGTTTGTATCGGCATCGGCAACGGCTTTCTGGCGCTGGCCGAACTCCGCGTTCCCAGCGGACTGGCCGCGCTGATCTATACCACTTGTCCGTTTTGGATGGCCGGGATCGATGCGCTGCTCCCGGGTGGAAAGGCGCCGCGAGCGGCCAGCGTGTGGGGATTGGCGGTGGGCTCGGTGGGCGTGCTCTTCCTGGTATTGCCGGGAGTGGTCCGCGAAGGCATCGGCGGCGGCAGCCTGGTGGGATTTCTGATTCTTCAAGTGAGCGTGGTGGGCTGGACCGCCGGGGCGCTCCTGCAGAAGAGGGTGAAGACGCGAAGTTCGCCGCTGGTTCTGGGGGCGGTTCAACAACTGGCCGCCGGTCTGGCAATGTTCGTCCCCGCCGCGATCTTCGAGAAAGCTCCTTCGGCGATAGCTTTGCGGCCCGGCCTGGCGGTAGTGTACTTGATCGTCTTTGGATCGTTCGTCGGTTTCTCCTCGTTCATCTACGCCATGACCCGTCTTCCGGTGGCCCTGGTTTCCATCTACACCTTCGTGAACCCGATTGTGGCCGTGTTCCTGGGATGGCTATTCTATCGTGAGCCCTTCGGCCGCCGCGAGTTTGTGGCGATGGTCGTGATCTTCGCAGGCGTGGCATTGGTCAAGCGCAGCGAATCGCGGGCTACCCCGTGAACTGACAACTGCCAACCGATGCCTGTATCATGGAATTTCGCACCAATATCCCCTTAAGGAGAACGAATGTCCAATCGAGTTGCCTTCATTACGGGCGGAAGCCGCGGAATCGGCCGGGCGATTGCTCTTACGCTCAGCCGTTCGGGTTTCGATATCGTAGTGGCCTCTCCCGAGCTTGAAAAGAACGAGGAAGTGGCCGCCGAGATCCGCGCCGGTAATGGTGAGGCGATGACCGTAGACCTCAACGTCACCTCGCCCGAGTCGGTCAAGGAAGCCTTCGCCAAGGTTATCAAGGACAAGACCCGCGTCGATGTCCTGGTCAACAACGCCGGCATCGCGCGCGACGGTCTGGCCGTCCGCATGAAGCAGGCCGATTGGGACCTGGTGCTGCGGCTCAACCTGGATGGCGCGTTCCTGTGCATCCAGCAGGCGCTGCCCGGAATGATGAAGAACCGCTGGGGCCGCATCGTCAATATGGCGTCGGTGGTCGGCCAGGCCGGTAGCGCCGGGCAAGCCAACTATGCCGCGTCCAAGGCTGGATTGATCGGACTCACCAAGGCCCTGGCGCAGGAAATGGCCAGCCGCGGCATCACCGTCAACGCCATCGCGCCCGGGTACGTCGATACCGACATGACCAACGTGCTCCCGGAGGACGTCAAGAAGAAGATCCTGGCTTCGGTCCCCATCGGCCGTATGGGCAAGCCCGAGGACATCGCCAACGCCGTCAAGTTTCTGGTTGGCGACGACGCTTCCTACATCACCGGGCAAGTGCTGGCAGTCAACGGCGGGATGTATATGTAACGCGGGGCAGGTCTCCGGTACCCGGTCTTATGTGGGGCAGGATGGTATCCTGCGGCCGAGTGGCACTCGGCCTGGTCGGCATTTGCGCACTGGTCGGCAGGCCGAGTGCCACTCGGCCGCAGGTTGCCAACCCAATGCCGCTCGTTTTTTGTCACCTGAAATAAATCGATAAACCCGGCCATCAACTGGTTTCGATCAAGATGCTGGGCGTGCTGATTCTCGGCCAGACCGAAGTGC
>Ga0181529_10008214_pt1 | contig 10218 bp, 7 predicted proteins | sample PEATcosm2014_Bin_36_FD_119763 | JGI IMG/M metagenome (GOLD analysis project Ga0181529, IMG submission 119763) | Peatland microbial communities from MTU Mesocosm Facility, Houghton, MI, USA - PEATcosm2014_Bin10_30_metaG | ecosystem: Environmental > Terrestrial > Soil > Wetlands > Peat | place... | reverse complement strand
ATCTGACGGCCGTAGCCGTCTACATCCAACGGCTCAGGAAAAAGATCGAGGACGACCCCGCCAACCCGGTCTATATCGAGACGGTCTACGGTCGAGGCTATCGCCTCCGAGTTTCCCTGGGCGCATACTCGGACAACCAGGACGGTCAACAATGAAAATAAGGACCCAGTCCTACATCCTCATCGTCGGTATCGCGATCATGCCGATCGTCGTCTTATCGCTTTTCTTCGTCTATGAGCGGATTAGCCACTCGGCGATGGATTTCGGGAGGGAGGGGCGCCGTTCTCCAAGCACCGAGGAGCTCGTACGGCTCCTGCAGAAGGCTCCTAAGGACTTCGATATAGCCGTGGCAGATCCCCGGGGCAGCGTATTCTACTCTACTATACCATCCATACCTCTCGGTTCCGCCATTGCGCTCGGTATCGCGACCGCCGCTCATGACTTGCCCGTGGGACGGGCCCTGATATTCGGCATAGGCCCACACTTGCCAAAGGGATTCACGATGGTGACGAGCGTGCCCATCGGAAGTTTGATCGTACACGAACCTCTTATCATCGGCGGCGTTCTCGCCCTGGCGGTCATCATCGTCTTCGCATCAGTCATGTGCATACTCATCGTCAATTCCCTAACTCGTTCGGTCGTTTCCCTCGAGGCGGCGACGAGGCGCGTCGCCGCGGGAGAGATCGATCTTCCCATCTCAATAGAAGGGAGCAACGAGATAACCTCCCTCTCGCGCTCGCTCAACCGCCTGCGCGAGGAGATCAAAGAAGACCAAGCACGTCGCGCCCGTTTCATCATGGGCATATCCCACGACCTCAAGACGCCGTTGGCACTTGTGAAGGGCTACGCCGAGGCTCTCGAAGAAGATCTCGGCGATGCGGGTCCGAACGCATCTTCGTATCTCGGCATCATCAAATCCAAGGCCGACCAGCTCGAGGACATGATCGAAGACCTCATAGATTTCGAGCGCGTGGATACCGGCGAGTGGAGCCAGGGCCTCGCAAGCGTCGATCTCGCTCCCTTCCTTCGCGTCTTCTCGAAGCGCATCGAGGCTGACGCCGCCCTTCTCGGTCGCAGGGTGCACAGCGCAATATCCCTACCCGAGCCGAGTTTCGTCCGTATGGACGAGCGCCTCGTGACTCGGGCCCTCGAGAACCTCGTCAACAACGCCCTACGCTACACTTCTTCGGGCGGCAGGATCGACATCGCGGCGAGGGCCGAGGGCGGGAACTATATTGTCTCCGTCATCGACGACGGCCCGGGCATCTCGCCGCAGGACCTGCCACACATCTTCGAGCTCTTTTACCGCGGCTCCTCCTCCCGCCGCGAGCCGGGCATGGGTCTCGGTCTCTCGATCGTAAAGACCGTCGTAGAATCACACGGCTGGGCCATAAATGTCCTTCCCGGAAGGGATCATGGTGCCGCCTTCGTCCTCACGATCCCAGATTCAGCGACATAGACCAGGTAGGAGAGGGACTCCCGTCTCCCTTCCTCTCACACCACTCGAGATAATACGCAGAGCGGAAAGGAGAAATACAGTGTGAATATTCCTGGATAGCTTGCCCGTGTGAGTCTGGCAAACGAGAATCGGATGGACGATATCCTCTATATATATTGAGGCCGTTCCTTATGATTTCTACTTCAATGAATTCAAGGGATTGTGATGTGAATATATCACAAGGTCTTTTACATGAAATGTGTGATAATGGTCTCTACATATTCCATGGAATACCTTATGGGGGCCTCTAAGAAATCCTCATCAAGTGACTATTTTGATATAATCCGCCTTGGGAGTACGAATGCGCAGGGTATATTCAGTCGGACTATTTGGTTTATCAAACATCATTGGAGGTGGAGTAACGTGATTCGGGACAACCCTTTTGCTTAAATGACTTCGCCCGGGGAGTCATTATTTTTTACATTATCTATTTCTGATCTCACGGGCAGGACTATAGAAACCGTGGTGCGGTCGCTGAGCTCGCTTTGTATTTCGATGCCATACTCGGTGCCATACAGCGCCTTGATCCTTTTTATTACATTTTTGATCCCGATTGAATAAGATGATGAAGATTTCCCGTTGCTATCGATGTCGATTACGCTCTGTATATGATCAGGAGTCATGCCGACGCCATTATCGGCAACGGTGATTATCAAATTGCCGTCGTCCAGAATGCTTTTTATTTCTATGGTGCCCTTCTCTAGCGACGGTTCGATGCCGTGGTAGATCGCATTCTCGACCAGGGGCTGGATTATCAGCTTTGGAACGTATAAATTCTCGGTGCCCGGAGCGATAGCAATGAAAGTTTCCAGTTTATCATTATACCGGTATTTCTGAATCTGCAGGTAGTTGTTCAGGCTAGTTATTTCGTCTTTGAGCAAAACGTAATCTTTGCTGTTGATAGTTGCGCGCATCAAATCGCCAAGCGATGTTACCATGATACACACATCTTCGGTCCGGCCTGTCCTAGCCATCCAGTTAATGGATTCGAGGGTGTTGTACAGAAAGTGCGGGTTGATCTGCATCTGAAGAGATTTCACTTCCGCGTCTCGTTTCATCTGCTGTTCATACAGCACTTTTTGCACGAGGGTGTTGATGTTGTCAGCCATCTGGTTGAAGGTCTCTGATAGTCTGCCCGTTTCATCCTTCCCGCTCTGGGGAGATCTGACGGAAAAATTACCTTCGCCGAAACGGACCATGACCGAGGATAGAAGCCTGATCGGCCGGGATATGCTCTGCGACAAGCCCCATGCGCATAGAATCGACACGACGAGCAGAACCAGCGCGAAGATGAAAATCGAGTTCCTCAGCCAGAAAACTTCCTTTTGATATATCAAGACAGGCACGGTGGTAATGATTCTCCATCCATTCCTCATGGGCTCACTGCAGGCCACGTACTGGGTGATCTTGTCGACCTTTTTTCGCGTAAAACTGTACGCTTTCTTGCCGCCATCGAGATAGTTTATTCCGAATTTGGCCCCTAAAAGCTCTTTATCCGCAGCGCTTACGATACCGCCATCTCCATCGACTATCACGATGCTTCCGTTGCGTATCGACTGGGTGCTATCGAGCAGCTCGAAGAGATACTTTTCGTCGACATACATCACAAAATATCCAATGGGCTTCTGCGTCCGGACACTCATGATTATGCGCGTCAATATCACATGCCGGTTTCCCGACGATCCGCCGAACCACACGACGCCGCCTTTCGCCTCCTGGATGTCGTCCATGCGCTCTGCCATCAACCTGAACGACTGCTTGGTCTTGTTGAGCTCGTAGATGGAACCGCGTGATGATACGACATAGATGGAGTTTACCTCGTTGTTGTAAAGGACCTGGGAAGACAGAATCGCCTCGATCCGCGTCCTGACCTGGTTCTCCTCGTAGGCATCCATTTCCCTGTTGCTTGTGGCCAACAGCATTTCCTGGACGTACTTGTCGAAGGCAACGTTGAACGATATACTTTCCATTTTTTCCAGCCTGCTTTCTACCATCTTCGTAGTCAGGTAGAGGATGTCATGGCTGTATTGATTTGTCTTGTCCTCGATGATCCCGCTGGAGACATAGTAGCTGCGGATGGCAACGATGGAAACGGGCAATGAAATCAAAGAGACGAACAAGAGGAGGAGCTTGTCTCGGATCCCCAGGTCCGAAAATCTTCGGAATAGCTTAGCAAGCGTTCGTTCCACGCGTCGAATCCTGTATCGACTGGACGAGATACGCCAGTTTCGTATCGGCGGGCAGGCAGTACGCCTTCTTGTAGGCGGACGGAGTCACACCGTAGTATTTTTTGAAAAGCTGGCAGAAATAGCGCGCGCCATGTATGCCGACTCCCTCGCTGATATCCTCGAGGGTGTGCGTCCCTTTCCGAACCTCGACGACGGCAGTGTGTATCCGTATGGCGTTGACCACCTCGAGAAACGTGTAACCAGTCGCTTTCTTGAGCACCCTGCTCAAATAGATGGTGCTGAAGTTCAATGAGTCCGACATGCTCGACAGGGAAATCGGATTGGCATAGTTTTTAAAAATGTATTTGAAAATGCAGTCGACGATCGAAGAATGCTTTATTTCGCCGAGAACAAAACCATCCTGGTCCATGACCAATTGACGCTTGCCTAGTTCAGCCTCCAGCAGGCGAAGCCTCATGTCAGCCTCATGCTGTTTATCCACCTGTACGGAAGCCTCTTTCACTGCGTCTATTATCTCATCGGGCTTGGACGGCTTCAGTACGTACCGCTTGACGTTGTACTGTATCCCATGACGGGCGTACTCGAAGTCGCTGTATCCGGACAGGAATATCACCTTGGTGCACAACTCGTGCTCGGAGATGAAACGGGCGAGTTCCAGACCATCTAGTCCGGGCATCCGTATGTCGGTCAGCAGGACATCTATTATCTCGCTCTGCAGTAATTCGAGCGCCTCGTACCCGTTGTCGACATCGGCAACGACCTTCACCCCGAGCCCTTCCCACCCGATGGAAAGCAATCCGCTTCGGATGATTTCCTCATCGTCCGCGATAAGCAGTCGGACCATCACAATCTCCCGCTTTCATACTACCCTTTGACCGCGCCGACGGTCATACCCTCGACGATCCTTTTGTGCAACACTACATATACGATTATACTCGGGAGAATGGTAATTACAACCGCGGCAATCATGCCGACATAATCCGTCGAATACCTCCCTTTAAAGGCGGTTAGCCCAACCGGCAAGGTCATCCTTTTCGATTCCGACAGGAAGATTTGCGGGAATAACAGATCGTTCCAAACCGGTATGAACGTAATGACGGCGACAGTCACCAGGGAAGGCGTCGTGATCGGCAAGATGATCCGATAAAATGCCGTGATTATCGAACATCCATCGATCACGGACGCTTCTTCCATTTCCTTGGGTATCGTGACGAAAAAACCCGTCAAGAGCAGAATGCCTATCGATAGGGTGAATACTATATTGGGTATTATCACAGAGAGAAGAGTATTGTTGATGTGCAATTTGCTGAATATCGAAAAGAGCGGGACGATCGTGGCATGCTGAGGAATCATGATGCCCAGGAGCATGATCGACAGCATGAAGCCCGACAGCTTCCAGCGCAGCCGAGTCAGGCCGTACGCCGCCGTCGCGCTAAGCAGAGTGGTGATCAGGACGACGGAAACGGATACTATCACTGAGTTCACGAAATGGTGGCCGATGTTCCCGACACCGATGGCCCGGGCATAGTTGTCTACGAAAAGAGATTTCGGCAAGGTCCATGGCGAATAGAAAAGCTCTCCATTCGACTTGAACGAGTTAATAAAAAGCCAGATGATTGGATACAGGAACAGTATCAAAAAAAACACCAGGATCCCATACTGAAGCCGCTTCGGCTGGTCGAATCTTCCCCGTGCCATTGCTAATTCCACTCCATTTCAGCTTTGGATTTGAAAACGAGATTGGACACAGCAATCGCGACCACGCAGAGAAAAACCAGCACATTGCCTATGGCGCTGGCGTATCCGTATTTCAGTGTTCGGAAACCCTGGTAATACATGTACGTTGACAGGACTTCGCTGCTGTGGTTCGGTCCGCCGCCGGTCATGGCGAACACCAAGTCGAAGTACTTGAGCGATCCGGTGATTATAAGAACCGTATCGATTTTCAGGATGGGCTTTATAAGAGGAAGAGTTACGCGGGTGAACTGTATCCACTTGGAAGCTCCATCGATGGAGGCTGCTTCATATAGCGCGCCTGGTATGTTCTTCATAGCGGCGAGCTGGATCACCATGTGGTATCCGACATACTGCCACATGACGACTATAATAATCGCGAGCATGACCGTGTGCTCGTCCGACAACCATTGTCGCTTGTAATTCACGAGTTTCAGGATATCAAGGACGCTGTTAACTAGGCCGAATTCCGAGTTGTAGATGAACGTCCAGGTCAGGCCGATGGCGGTCCCGCAGACTACACAGGGAAGGAAAAAGACTGATTGAAAGAAATTCGCCCCTTTGATCTTGTTGAAAAGGATGGTCGCCAGGAGCAGGGCTAGCGGCAAGTGAGCGAAGAACGATCCCACAACCATGAGCAGGTTGTTTCCTAGGCTCTGCAGGAATATCGAATCATGAAAAAGATTTTTGTAATTCCTGAGCCCCACGAAAACGCTCGGGCTCATGAGATCGGTCCTGAATAGGCTCAGTAAGACATTGTAGGCGATCGGGACCAGGCCGAATATTAAAAATATCAGAAAAGCCGGGCCCACGAAAAGCACGATATATCTCTTGGAAGAGAGAAATTTTTCCAAGTTGCGTCATCTCCCTGTCGAAACAAGAGGCGCCAAAAACATGGCGCCTCAACGAAGACAAGACGTCAAGAATCAGCGAAGCGAGTTGTCTTTCGCGAACTGCTGCAAGCTGTTCATTTTCTCGGCGGGATCCTTGCCGGCGATGATCGCCTGGGCGGCGTTGTTGAACTCGACGCCTTCTCCAGCCCCGAATACGCGATCCAACCACGGCGTCACACCCGTGAACTTCCGTTGCAGATTGTTGACCGCGGTGAACAGCGGCGACAGCTTGCTCTGGTCGAGCGGTGTCTTGGTGGAGATCAAGTAGTTCGCGTTATAGGCATAGGCCTCCTGTGCCTCGACGCTAGAGAACATCTTGATATACGCAGCGGCGGCTTTCATATTGGAACAATTCGCGCTGATAGCCAGGCACTGGTCGACATCGCCAATGGCTACATTGCCGGTCGCTGGGTTGCTCGCCGGGATATTGAACACGCCGAGGTTCTTTGAGACGGGGATCGATGGATCAGAAAGCATACCTATATCCCAAGAACCCATGTAGAACATGGCCGCCTTTTCCTGCGAAAAGAGGTCGCGGCCCTGGTCATAGGTCATACCCAGATAGCCGTCCTGGAATGCTTTCATATTGACGAGCTCGTTCAGCAATTTACCAGCTTTCATATACGAGGGATCGTTCCACGCCTTCGACTTGTCGACCGTACCATTGAACAGGTCCATACCGCCGACGCCATTGGCGATCTGCTGCAGGAGCTGTCCTGCGATCCAGGCATCCTTTACAGGAACGCTGATGGGGATGATCCCCTGTGCCTTGAAGGTGTTGCAGACTTTTTTCAACTCCTCGAACGTGGTCGGCACGGCAAGCTTGTTCTCCTTGAACAGCCGCGTGTTGTAATACATCACGGCTACGGTCTGACCGTGCGGCACGGCATAAATTTTGCCGTTATACGTCACGGGGCCGAAGACGCCTTCATTGAAACGGCCTTTCCATTCGTTGTCGGCCTTGAGCAGCAGGCCGATTTCATAAACCTTGCCGCCCTCTACGAAAGGCTTAAGATAACCAGCGCTCCAGGTGAAGAATATATCAGGAGCGGAATTGGCAGCCATCACGGTCGCCAACTTCGTCTTATACTGTTCGTTCTCGTAGGTCTCAAATTTGAATTCCACGTTGTACGGGTTATTCGCATTAAACTTGTCGGTCATATTCTTGATGATGCTGACCACCGCCTGGTCCTGCGAGCTTCCCAAGAACATGGCCGTCATGACCTTTTTGGGATTCGACTGTGAATAGCCAGGAAATACGACACCAAATAGCGCAAGCAGCGCGATACCCGTAACAATACCTCTCTTCATGTCCCCCTCCTCCCATTTCGTCGCTGCCTTCATTCCAGAAGGCCTCGATTAATGATTTTAGGCCATGAATTTGCGTGGCACAACGCGAGTTTTTTAGCCAAAAGGTTCAAAAAACGATACTTCGACCGGGATGCCGATCATGCCGGCGTTTTCTCTTTCCTGAAAACCATGAACCCATACGGGGCTATCTCGGATCCGGTCTCGTCGGGTAGATGGTTCCATGAACCGGGAACATGAATGTCATGCGCCACGCCGTCGTGGTTCATCACGATAAGATACTCCGCGCTTTCCCCTACGCGGCGGACCGCCTCGACACTTTCGTCAGTATCGACCAGCCCTTCCAGCCCCGCGGAGGCGGCGACATGGTCGGCAATCCGACGCATCAACACCGGTGATGGCTGCGTCGCCACGTAATAGGCCATGCCCTTACCGTAACGATGCGCCGTTACGGCGGGAGTACCCCGATAGAACTCGCCCCCATAAGTCGCCAGGACCTGAGTGTCCTCATGCGGTGTGACGATGTCGCTCCACCAGCATCCGCTGACTTCCCGGTCGGGATCGCTTCCCTTTCCCCAGACGATGGGAATGTCGGCATCGCGCAGGCAGTCGTAGTCGAGGACCTCGATTCCCAGCATATCGACGAGCCCGCATGGCAGGCTGCCGTCCGTGCGGCATTTATTCGTTTCGGTCTTGACTCCACTCCTCATCGTCAGCACCAACACACCGCCCTCCGATACGTAGGTCCTCAGTTTCAGCTCCATGCCGGGACCGAGGACGAACTGGAGCGGCGCCACGATCGCCTTATAACCGGAAAACTCATCGTTGGGATTCAGGAAATCCGTCGGGATGTTCCTGCGATAGAAGGCTTCGTAATACTGCTGGACCGAGGAAACGTAGCTCAGCTTCGGATGCTGGGGCTGTATGCGCAGGGCCCAGCACTGATCGTAGTCGTATACGATCGCGATATCGTTCTTCGCGCAGATTCCCTTCACCTCCTGCATGATCGGCCTCAGTCGCTCGATGACCTTCAATAGTTCCTCGTAGCGGCGGCCCGGAGTCCCGTCGTGGGGCAAGATGCCGTGCCAGAATTCCTCCGTCCCGAAGGTGCAGGTCCGCCAGCGAAAAAAGACGACCGTATCGGCACCATGCGCGACCGACTGGGCTGTCCATAATCCCAGTTGCCCCGGTCGGGGCGTCTGCCCGAGCGTCTCCCAGCCCGCCGGCCCCGCCTGCTGTTCCATTATCCAGAAGTTTTTTCGTTTCATGGCGCGGATAAGATCGAGCGTACTCGCCAGCGCGGCCGGGGTTTTCTCGGCCGCAGACATCCAGTACCCCGTCGGATACTGGTCATGGCTCACAAAGTCGAGGCCCTTACCCAAGTCGTAATAATCGACCTTTTCGGAAAATCCCATGAGATTGTGCGTGATAAACTGATCGGGGCATTTTTCGCGGAGGATATCGATTTGCGCCCGGGCGAAGTCCACGATCAGATCCGAGCAAAAACGCTTCCAGTCCAGCAGCAGCGACGGATTATGGCTGTTCGGGGTGATGCGTGGAGCGGGAATTTGCGAGAATGCCGTATAGTCCTGGCTCCAGAAATTTGTTCCCCAGGCTTTGTTGAGCTCGCCGATTGTACCATACCTCTTTTCGAGCCAGGCATGAAACGATGACTGGCATGAATCGCAGGTACACAGATTGTCATGACTGTTCCCGAGCTCGTTGTCCACCTGCCAGCCGATGACGGCACGATTATCCCGAAAGTGCTCCGCCATGACGGTGACTATCCGCTTGCAGTGCCCGCGGTACTTCGCGTTCGACTGGCAGTCATGATGCCGCCCGCCAAAACCACGCGTGATCCCCTCGGTATCGACCGGCAGAATCGACTCGTCCCGGTCGATCAGCCACTTCGGAGGCGCCGCGGTCGGAGTCCCGACAATCGTCTTTATGCCATGCCGGGCAAGCATCCCGATGGCCTCGTCGAGCCACGAGAAATCAAAGGCGCCGCACTCCGGCTCGAACTTGAACCAGGAGAACTCGCCCATCCGCACGACATCCACGCCCAGAGCCTGCATGAGACGCGCGTCCGTTTCCCAGCGCGAACGGTCCCAGTGTTCGGGATAATAGTCGACTCCAAACTCGATACTCATGGCCACTCCTTGTCGCCCTGGCAGCGGAACCTGACAGAAGGGAATGATCGCCACATGGAAAGGGACGGGCGCTATCGAGGAAAGAACAGCCGCGGTTCCCTGGTCGCCTCGGGCGAACCCGTAGAGCTGCCACGTCGTCCCGTAGGGACGACAAAAGACTGCTCGGTCTCGCTCTGGTGGAATAGGGACGTACCAGTGCTTCCCGTCCGGTGCGATGACTTCATCGGTGAGCATGGCACCCCCTCGTCAAACCACGATGCGGCCCAGCTCCCTGGTCGATACTACTTGGAAGCTCCCAGTATCGCGTCCTTGCATGCCTTGGAAACGGTGAGCTTGACGACGGTCTTGGCGGGGATCTTGATCTGCGCTCCGGTCGCCGGGTTGCGCCCCAGCCGGGCCTTACGCTTGTTGAGCTTCAGGATCCCGAAGCCGGGGATCGCGAACCT
>Ga0181529_10008213_pt1 | contig 10218 bp, 7 predicted proteins | sample PEATcosm2014_Bin_36_FD_119763 | JGI IMG/M metagenome (GOLD analysis project Ga0181529, IMG submission 119763) | Peatland microbial communities from MTU Mesocosm Facility, Houghton, MI, USA - PEATcosm2014_Bin10_30_metaG | ecosystem: Environmental > Terrestrial > Soil > Wetlands > Peat | place... | reverse complement strand
AAAGTTTTCGCGCCGGACGAATAGCATCTTGTGCCAACGGCTACCCGCCGAGAGCCAAGCCGCCCTTTTTCGAGGCCATTGCCGGCATTCCTTTGCACCTGCCCGAACGGTTTGGCACACCGTTTGCTATCTCTTCACCGTTGCTTGCTTCGCGGAGGTGAAACGAGACTTTGGTCAGCAGAGATGATGGCAGCGCTGGTTACAGACAACGTTGTTTTGAGATCGGCTGATCGGAAAGACAAGTGACACTTGGGGCAGAAATCGTAGCACATTGCATCACGTATCCCCCGAGAGGCAGAGAAGCTACCTATCCCACCAACGAATCGCAAGCGAGCGTTTCGCCTTGCGATTGGCGAGCGAAGGATTGTTCATCCGAGCCAAGCTCCGCTCGCCTGTTCTTTTTCGCTACAGCAGAATTGCATAAGTGTGGCGGAATGCGCCGGGATTTCTTCGTCCAGAGCCCCCTGCTGGTGAACCTGACCGGGAGATTTGTTCATGAAAGTGCGATGCCCGTATTGCGGTCAGAACTTTCCCGCCGCGGCCGAGCTGGCCGGGCTCGAGGTGCACTGCCCCAAGTGCAAGAAGTCCGTGACGTTGCCGGCGGCGGCATCGTCGAGCGGGACGGATGCGATGGCATGGGACGAACTGCCCTCGCTGGGAGACGGCATGTTCTCGCTGCCGCCGCCGCCGCCCCCGTCAGCAGGGGCGAATGCGGCGGCAGGGGCCGAACCGTCCACGCTGGAAAGCAGCAGCACGTCAGCGCCAAGCGGCGAACGGGCATCACAGGGTGCGGCGCCGCGGAAGAAAAGCGATCCTACGGCAAACATGAAATTCGAATGCCCGCACTGTAACCAGCGCCTGTCCGTCCGGCCCACGGCGGCTAGCCTTATGGTGAAGTGCCCTTCGTGCAACAACCGCATCCGGGTGCCGGAAGTTCGCAAAGCGGAGCGGCAGGCATGGGAGGAAACCGACCCGACAAATCCCCATTTCCTCAAGGGTTTCGGCATCGGCCTGGGCGCGCTCCTGTTGTGGTTTGGCCTGCTGTGGCCCTTCAATCCGCCGGCGGAGACGCCGATCGCCGACTACAGCACGATGCAGTACATAGCGTCGCTGTTCTACAAGCACTTCACGGCCAGCCTGCTGAACACGCTGTTCTTTAGCTGGTCCATGTCCATTATCTTCCTCAAGCATCGGAAAGTCCGCCTCCAAAAGGCCGCCATGCTGCTTGACGTCTTGCCCATGAAGCTGGGTAAGAAGATCCATGGCGGCAACGTGGCCGTCTTCATCGATCACGTCTACTCGCTGCCCCTCAAGCTGCGCGACAGCCTGATGGTAAACCGGATTCGGAAGGCGCTGGAACTTTTCGAGATTCGGCAAAACGCCTCCGACGTACGGGAGATGATGGTTAGCCAGTCCGAGATCGACAGCGCTCGCATCGGCGGCAGCTACACCCTGCTGCGTGCCTTCCTCTGGGGCATTCCGTTGCTGGGGTTCATCGGCACGGTCGTCGGCCTCTCGCACGCCATTGGCGGCATGAACTTCGCGAATGTCGACGACGTCGGGAAGGTGGTCGGCGCCATCAACAACGTAACCAGCGGCCTGGGCACGGCCTTCGATGCCACGCTGCTGGGCCTGGTGCTCGCCTTGACGCTGAACTTCCCGCTCAATGCCCTGGCCAAACAGGAAGACGACAACCTCCACATGATCGACGCCTTCTGCAACGAGGTGCTCTTGCCTCGGCTCAAGGACTCGTCCTCCACGCACAGGGCGGACCCCGACGCAATCGCGAGTTCCGTGGCCAACTCTCTCGCCGGCACCCAGGAGAAGTTTCTCACCGATCTCAACCAGCTCGCCGAGCACATGAACACCTATGCCAGCAACTTGGACAGCCGCATGGAAGCCTTCCAGCAGACGGTCACCCAGGAATTCGTAACCAAGACCGCGGAAATGCGGGCCCAAAACCAAGCGGCGATGGACGAAGCGGCGGAGCGGATCGTGACCTTCCAGGAAATGCTCGGCAGCGTGGCCGCCGGGAACGACGAACTGCGCGCGCAAACGGACAGGGTGCTCAAAGAGTTGTCGGAACAGGTCGTGAAGTATCTTGGCGGTCTGGAAGCCGGTATCGGAGGACTGAACAAAGTCCTGACGGATCTTGGCGAGAAACAGATCGTCATCAACGCCCCCAAAAAACGGCGATGGTTCGCTCGCGACTGAGCACGGTCACCCTTTTGACGCCTTCGGGAGGACCAAGCACCCATGGCCAAGCCGCGATCGGGCAAACAGGATGAGGTATTGCTCATCCCCTTCCTCGACATCCTCTGTTCGTTGATCGGCATCCTGATTCTGATCATCATCGTGGTTTCCGCTGCCCAGTTGCAGAAGGTAAAAGGCCGCACGAAGCAGGATGTCCACCTGGCGCAGCAGTACCAAAAACTGCTGCTCCGGCGGAAGGAACAGGAAGCGCTGGCCGCGAAGCTGAGGGCGAAAGTGGCCGAGCTGGAGAAACGTCGGGCGGAACTGGCCGCGAAAGAACGCGCTTTCGATGAACTGCGGGTGCGGCTCACCTTGTCCGCCGACGCCGTGCAGGCCAACCAGAAGAAGGCGGCGGCGGGCCAAAAAGAGATCGCGGACCTGCTCGTGCAGATCAAGGCGATCGCCGCGGCCTTGCCGCCGCTGCAGGGCGAAATCGAGAATCTCAAGAAACTTCTCGCCGAGCGCCAGAAGAAACCGGACGACAAACTGACCCCCGTGATCGTTCGGCCATCCGGCAGCGGCACCCGGCGGAATCAGCGGCTCTTCTTCATCGAGGCCACCGGCGCCGGCATTGTGATCTACAAGAGCAAGACCGAGCAGATCCGCGTGGCCCAGAACAGCGTGGGTGTGGACAAGGAATACGACGCGTTCCTGACGCGGGTCAGGTACACCAGGAACGGGGCGCTCATCTTCCTGATCCGCAAGGACGGCTGGTGGACTTACACCCGCGCGGCCGGATGGGCCGAGCAGCGATTCGGCCTCAACACCGGCAAACTTCCCCTGCCGGGCGACGGGGCGATCGACCTGAGTCTTTTCGAAAAAACCTCCCTAAGGTAACCATAACCGGCCATGGCAAGAAAGCACCCCAAGAACGAGCAGGAGCTTCCGTTCGTTGCCCTGATGGACACCATGACCAATGTGGTCGGCGTGCTCACCATCGTGCTGGTCATGATGGGGATCAGCCTCGCTCGTGCCGCCAGCCGCGTGTTCTCCGCGCTGCCTCCGGCCACCGAGGCCCAGGTCCACCGTGCCCAGATCGCACTCGACCGCTTGCACGCCGATCAGACGCCGCTTCAGGAAAAACTGAAGAAGTTGACCGAGCTGGAAATCACTCCGGAGAAGCTGGCGGCCCTCGATGCCGAGGTGGCCAATCTCAAACGCAAAATCGAGGAGAAGGGAATCAAGCCGCTGAACCTCGATGCGATGAGCCAGGACCGGGCCAAACGTGAGGCCGAACTCCAGCAGAAAAACGCCGCGGTAAAACAGTTGATGGCTGAGCGGGACCGGATCAAGGCTTTGCTGGACGATACGCCTGTCCCCAAGGCGCCGCCGGCCAAGGTCGTGCGGATACCGGCCAGCCGGCCCATCCCGGAGGGCGCCAAAATCGAACACGTTCTGGTAACGAACAACGGCCCTCACTGGATCAATGTCAAGGCGATCAAGGCGGCCTTCCTCAACGGGTTCAAGTCGCCGTCCATGCGGCCGATGGTCCACAGCGAGGTCAGACGCGGAAAAAAGACGGTCGTCATCTACGACTATACGAAGCTGCTCCACTATTTTGAGAAGCAGAAAGTTACGTTCCACGAGTTCCATGTGGACGTGGTCTGGGTGGATTGGTCATCGAGCCCCCTGTTGCGGCTTGTTCCCGAAACCGCCTCGTCGGCCGCGTTGCAAGATGCGCTGGAGCGATTCAATCGCATCCCGAAGACCGTGGTGATGTTCCAGGTTACAGCCGACGGCTTCGAGAAGTACCTCGCGGCCCGGAAGGAATGTGATGCGATGGGTGTGCCGGCCGGCTGGGAATTTGCCGGCGCGGCGGAATATAGTGTCCACATCCCGGAACTCGCAACCAACAAGCCCCCCGTGACGGCAAAGCCGGCGGCGGGCCCGCCCCCCGCAAACGAAATCAAGCCCCCTTCTCAAAAACTGGACTGAGGGAACAATGGGGCCGTTTTCGCTGCCGATCTTGCCGACAACGACTCCCGCGGTAAACGGCTGCGAAGCATCGTTACCAGATGAGAAAGCCCATTACTCCATCGGCCTTCCTTTCTCAAGACGTGCCACCCCAACCGCTCGGTCCTGAAGGCATGGTCCTCTTGGCGTCCCGTCACCCCCGCCCCCCCATCTTTCTTGGGGACGGGACGACGGCAAGATCTGCTTGCCACTAATTCATAGACTGTCTATAATATGTCCATGAAGCCGATTCATGGCGATAAACTGCGCGGCCACCTGGAAACGTTGATCCTCTCCGTGCTGGAACGAGGCGAGGCGCACGGGCTGGAGATTCTCCACCGACTGGATGAGGCCGGCTGCGGCCTGCTGCACTTGAAAGAGGGGTCGCTCTACCCGGCCCTCTATCGTTTGGAAGAGGCCGGCAAGATTCAGGCTGTGTGGGAGGAGGAACCGCACGGGCGGCGCGGCGCCCGCCGCCGCATCTACCGGTTGACCGCCAAAGGAAAACGGGAACTGGCCAAGGGGCGTTTGGAATGGGCCAGTTTTGTCCAAATCATCAGCGGCATTGTAGGAGCGCCAGCATGAACGACGTAAGCCTGAAAGCATTGAAGGTCATCGTCGAGCGGGCCGTAGGACCAGTGCGGGCGACCATGGCCCGCAAACGCCGGATGCGGGAGGAGCTATTAGCCCATCTGCTGGCCATCTTCGACGAGGAGGCCGAGAAACTCGGCGATGAGCAGGCCGCCCTGGAACAGGCCAAGCAGCGATTCGGCGACGCAAGAGAACTGACGTCGCAGCTTCAGCAAGCAGTGCCTCGCTGGGATCGGTGCCGGTCGATGGTTGAAAGCATGGGCTACCGGCCCGGTGAATCCGCCTGGCATTTGGCGGCCAAGCACTTCCTGGCGATGCTGCTGATCTATTTGCTATGGGTGCCAATGATAGAGTTGGCCTTCGGAGGCTTGCGGAATCTGGGGCCACTGGAGCAACGCGTATGGGCACTATGGGCGGTAGTGGCGGTAGGAGCCGTGGTTTTTCTGGCGCTGTTCAATGTTATTCTTTCAGTCGTCTTGGCCTCGTTGCTAGACAAAATCGGTCCCATCTTGGCCTCGAAACGCCGGGGACGCATCTTGCTGGCCGTGTTGTGCGGTTTAGTCGTGGTGTGCGGTTTAGTGCCGCACTTTACTGGGGCGGCGGTACTATTCATCCTCATCGCGCGTCAAGCGGTCAAGCAGTGGCGTTACCAGGCAGACTGGATATAACTGCCCCGTAACGTCGGTGACCGCATTGCGTCGCTCTAGCGCCGGGCACCAACCCGACTTTCCGCAAACAAGTCTAGGGGCCGGGTGGGAATGGTTGACAATGCCATGTCCCGCAACGAAACTCATGTTCGTCAGGTTGTCGCACTGGAGATCGCCCATGAAAAAGATTGCGTTCGTACTGCTCATCGTTCTGCTTCAGGCCGTCTCGCTGTCGGCCGCTTCCCCGAAGGTTTTTCGGCCGGGAGAACTCTGGCCCGACAACCATGGCGTCCCCATCAATGCCCACGCCGGCGGAATCCTCGTCCACGGCGGAACCTATTATTGGTTTGGCCAACATATGATCGAAGGCGAGGCCGGCGCCCTCGCTCAAGTCGGCGTACATGTCTATTCATCGAAGAACTTGTACGACTGGAAGGACGAGGGTATTGCGCTGCGCGTCTCGGACGATCCCCGCAGCGACATCGTGAAGGGCTGCATTCTGGAACGGCCCAAGGTGCTTTACAATCCCGAGACGGGCAAATTTGTGATGTGGTTCCACCTGGAACTGAAAGGGAGGGGCTACACCTGCGCCCGTTGCGGCGTAGCCGTGGCCGATCGGCCCTGCGGACCCTATAGGTTCCTAGAAAGTTTCCGACCGGACGCGGGGGCCTGGCCGATCAATGTTCCGGCCGAACTCAAGAGGCCCCTATCGGCGGAGGAAAAGGCTCACCTTCGCACATTTAATCTGTGGGGCGGGCAGGTGCCGAACTTCCCCGTGAATCTGGTCTTCCGCCGGGATTTCAAGGGCGGCCAGATGGCCCGCGACATGACGCTGTTCCTCGACGACGACGGCAAGGCCTACCATGTCTGTGCGTCGGAAGACAACGGCACCCTGCACATCTCCCAACTGACCGACGACTACCTGCGGTCGTCCGGCAAATATGTCCGCGTGTTTCCCGGCGGCTTCAACGAGGGCCCGGCCCTGTTCAAGCATGGCGGCAAGTACTACCTCATCACGTCCGGTTGCACCAGTTGGGCGCCAAACACGGCCCGGCTGGGTGTGGCCGATTCGATTTGGGGGCCGTGGCAGGCGCTCGGCAATCCGTGCGTGGGCAAGGATGCGGCGCTGACGTTCCATGGGCAGAGCACTCAAGTTTTGCCGGTGCCGGGCAAACCGGGGGCTTTCATCTTCATGGCCGATCGGTGGCGACCGCAGAACACCATCGACAGCCGCCATCTCTGGCTGCCGATCGAGTTTCGGCAGGGCCGGCCGGTTATTCCGTGGCGCGATCAGTGGGACCTGGGGATTTTCGATCGGGCTGCCAGCCGATAAGTTGCGGGATCGTTGGGGAAGAGAAGCGGGCACAGTAATTCCCCGTCGTCAAAATGGGACACTGTTTAGCCGGCGGGCTTGCGGTCTGTTGATTTAATCGAAACGGCGACGAAAGAATAAGGACTTACGATGAGAGCGTTGACGTAACTCCTTATTCATCGGTACAGCATTGGATTAAATCAACAGACCGCTTGTCCGCCGTGTTCCTCGGCGATCCGACGCGGCGGGCAAGCCCGCCGGCTAAACGTCCCGGTGAGAAGCACGCCAATTGACTTGTCGCCGTCCCGTTAGCACAATAGAAACACGCACCTTCCCACCGCACAAACGCGTTTTCCCGCCCTTGGTTCCTCGGAGTCCTGCCATGCGATACCATTACTCTACCCGGGTGACTCTGATTGGTCTGTTTCTTCTCTTGTCGGTATGTGCAGTGGCAGCGGCCGCGCAACCGGCCGGCGCAATCCCCACCGGTGACATCGTTCTGCAGAATGATTCCTCGCGGCTGACCCTCGGCGCTGACGGCCGGGTGCACGGCTTTGCGCGACGCGACGGCGCCAACCTGCTGGCCGACACGAAGGGCTGCCCACTGATGCTGGTTCGGATCGGCACGCAATGGCATGAATCCAATTCACTCGCCTCGACGGAGCACGGCGCCGAGAAGCAACTGCGAGTCGGCTTTGCCGGCACGAAGATTACCGCTCAGGCGGCCGTTCAATCGCACGGGCAGTATTTCGAAGTGGAGACGGTCGCCTTGGAAGGCGAGGGCGCGAAAACCGTCGAGCAATGGATTTTCGTAAACCTGCCGGTGAATATTGCCGCGAACGTCGGTGGCTGGCTTAACATCGCCTGGGACAACGCGTTTGCTGTGGCCGTGATTGCCCTGGAAGAACGCACCGACGCCAGCGGCGCGCCGACGTTGCGGGCTGCGGGTCATCGCGCCCTGGGGCTCGCCAAACGCAAGGCGGCCATCGTCGCCTGCCCCCGACCGCAGATGCTTCCGCTGCTACATCAGATCGAGCAAGAGCATGGTTTGCCCTCGCCCACGCTCGGCGGCCAGTGGGCAAAGACCTCGGCCGCCGCGCGGAAATCGTGGATGATTACTGGCCTGACCATGGTTCAGCCAGCCGCGTTCCGCTCCGAGGCCGTCTTCAAGACCGCCCGTAGCATGGGCGTCGAGTACGTGGTTATCAGCCTGGGCTGGTGGAACGACGGTTTCGGTCACTATGCAATCCAGAAGGTCCATTTTCCCCAAGGCATCGCTTCGCTCAAACAAGCGGCCGACCGCGCTCACGCGCTCGGGCTGAAGCTCGGCATCCACGTAATGACCGGATCGATCGGCCAGACCGACGCCTACGTGACCCCCACGCCCGATCCGCGTTTGCAGAAAGAGGGGCAAACGACCCTGACCGCGGATATCGACGCCGCGGCCGCCACGATTCCCCTGGCGGCGCTGCCGGCCGACTTCGGCACGGCTCGGGGCTATTGGGCTTACAGCGGCACCGACGTGCAGATCGACAACGAAATCATCTCCTACCGCGCGCTTCACAAGGAAGCTCCGTTTGCGCTACGGGAGTGCATCCGGGGCGCTTACGGCACCCACGCGACGCCGCACAAGGTCGGTGCCAAGGCAGAACACATCGCCGAACGCTACAGTTGGTACGTGGCCAATGCCGAGCTGGCCGGCGAGATCGGCCGCAATTTGGCCGACTTGATCGACCGGGCCGGCCTGGATATGGTCTGTTTCGATGGCGCCGACGTGCAAGTCAATCCGTCGCTGCAGTTTTATTTTGGACACCAGGTGGCGGCTGCGCTCCAGCGTCACTCGCGGCGCGACGTGCTGCTGATCAGTAACGGGAGCACCAATTTTGGTTGGCACCTGATGGCCCGGGGCGGCGAGGACGATTCTTTGGCTCTCGGCTACCAGCGGTTTGTCGACGACTATACGGTCCACAGTTGGGGCCAGTACCACACCAGCAATCTCTTGCCACGGGATTTCAGTTGGATCGGCATCTATGGCCACACGGCCGTCTTGCCCGCCGCGCGTCCCGACGACGTGGAGGTGGCGGCGGCCCGCAGCCTGGGTTTCGACGCCCCGGTGGGTTGGGCATTGGCCGCTTGCGCCGGCGGACCCTCGGACATGGGGACCTTTAGCCACAACGGGCGGAAAGACGAAATTGTGGCCGTGATCCACAGCTACGAGAAACTGCGGCTGGAGAACTATTTTTCGGCGGAAGTCCGCCGGCCGCTCTGCTCACAAGGCAGCCACTGGCGACTGTTGCCGCCCAAAACGCCCGCCGATCGCTACCGGCTGGTCCCCGTGCGTTTCGCGGCCAGCGAGATCATTCGGCCGGGCGTCGCCGAAACAATGGCGTGGCAGAGCGACAATGATCTCGGCCCACAGCCGTTGCGGGTGCGAATCGAATGCCTGCCGGCGCTGGCGCCCTACGGGGCAAAGGAAAATCTCCTGTTGGCTGATTTCTCTAAAGCCCAATTTCAGGCCGGCGGCTACGCGGAAAAAAAGACATTCGAGCGAACGGCCGAAGTGCATCCCCAAGCCGGAGCGACGGTGCGGTTCACTTGCACGGGCCCCGCGCCGTCGCTGCATTTTCCTCGGCAGCTTGGGGGCGATCGCCAGCCCTGTTGGGCCGAGGCCAAAACGACGTTTCCCAAACCACTCGACCTGGCCGGCCACCGCGCCCTGGGCTTGTGGGTCAATGGCGACGGGGGCGGCGAGGTGCTCGACGTCCGCTTGGAGTTCGGCGAGTCGGCCTATTTGCACTTTTTCCAGCCCATCACCTTCACCGGCTGGAAATACTGCGAACTGGGCCAACTGGAAGCCGATCGCGTGCTGGATTACTTCGGCTGCGACAAGGCCGGCCTGCACGACCTGCCGCTTAGCAACCTGGTCGGCGTGACCCTGGCGGTGCTCGTTCCGCCGGAAGGCAAACAGGTCGACCTGCGGCTGGGGCGCATCGAAGCCTTGAAGGAACTGGGCGGCACGCTGGCGAATCCTCGGCTGACCGTAGGCGACCAAACCCTCGAGCTGCCGGTCACGCTCCGCAGCGAGCAATATCTGGAGACGGGCGACCTCTGGGGCAGCGGCGAGCCGAACGTCTGTCGCGTGTTTGACGCCAGCGGCAACCAATTGCAGCGTTTGAAGCTCGCCGGCTCGATGCCAACCGTGCCGTCGGGCAAGGTGCCGTTGCATCTGTCCCCACAGGGCCAGCCGCCCGGCCGGGCGAAGGCCACGTTATTTTTGCTCGGCCACTAGGGATCGGGGGGCAGGGGCGAGGGATCGGGGGCGATTCGTCCTAATGTGCCGGATTGTGCCGCATCACGGTGTAGCTGGCGGGCTTGCCTGCCGTGTTCCGTGCCGGAAAACCCGGTGCTTACACGGCAGACAACCGTGGAACACGGATGTTCGCTAATCTTTGCCGATTGTTT
>Ga0181529_10008209_pt1 | contig 10222 bp, 4 predicted proteins | sample PEATcosm2014_Bin_36_FD_119763 | JGI IMG/M metagenome (GOLD analysis project Ga0181529, IMG submission 119763) | Peatland microbial communities from MTU Mesocosm Facility, Houghton, MI, USA - PEATcosm2014_Bin10_30_metaG | ecosystem: Environmental > Terrestrial > Soil > Wetlands > Peat | place... | reverse complement strand
CCATGAGTCGGAGCCCACCTTCGCGGTTTGGCAACGCGTGCTCTGGTTGGCGGTGTTCGGGCCCGAAGGACGGCTTGCCGAGCAAGCCAAACGAACCAAGCGCCGCATGCTGCCGCTCGAAACTCTCCTCGACGAAGCCCTGCGGCTGCGGCCCGCGCCTTTCGCCGGAGAAAACCTGCACGTGTTTGGCGTTTCCTACATCGCGATGGCGTACCATCGCATGCTCGCGGCGCTGGCACGCGAAGCGGACGTGCACATCTACACGCTCAGCCCTTGTCGCGAAGACAGCGGCGTTTTCGCGGTCACGCCTCCCGCGGACTCGCCCGATCCGTTTGGTCTTCTCAAGGACGAAAACCAGGCGCTTCGTCTGTGGGCGCGGCCGGGACGAGAGAATCTGCGTCTTCTCGCTCGGGCGCCAGGCGCCACGATGGACGCGCGCTTTCCCGGCAATGAGGACGAAGCGCCCACCCTGCTGCGGCGTTTGCAGAACGACATCGTCAATCACCGGCCGACCCAATCGGCCGCCACGCCGCGCGAGCCCGACGACAGTCTTCGCGTGTTTCCCTGCCCGTCGGTGCGCCGCGAATTGGAAGTGGTCGCCGCCGAGATTTGGGCTTTGGTGCGCAAGGATCCGTCGCTGCGCCTCAACGACATCGCAGTGGTCGTGCCCGAAACGAGCAAGGATCTCTATCTGGCGCACGTCTCGGCGGTGTTTGGCGAAAGCTGCGACCTGCCCCACAGCGTGGCGGATTTGCCAGCGGCCAGCAGCCACCGTGTCGCCGAAGCGATCCAGCTTTTGCTCGATCTACCGTTCTCGTCGTTCTCGCGCCGGGATTTTCTGCCGCTTCTCACCCACCCCTGCTTGATGGCGAGATTCCCCAAAGCCGCACCCGAGCGCTGGCGCGCGCTGACTTCCGCGCTCGGCATCGTGCGCGGCGCGGATCGCGGCGACTTCGCCGGCTCGTACGTCACGCGCGATCTCTTCAACTGGGATCAAGGGCTCCGCCGGCTGGCCCTGGGTGCGCTTCTGGGCGACGAAGGAGAAGCCGGGCCGGTCACGCTGAATGGCGAGCCCTATCTTCCCGGCCCTCCGCTCGAGGATGGCGACGACGATACGAGTCTGGGTTTCGGTCTGCTCGCGCGCTCCCTGATCGCGGACGCGCGCTTTGCCTCTGGCCGAAACGCCGAGCGTCCGCTGCGCGAATGGCTGGCCTTCGCGCGCGGCATGGTCGATTCCTACGTCGTGCTCGACGACGACGATACCGCGGGCAAGACCGTCGTCGCGCGCTTCTTTGCGGCGCTTGAGGAACTCTCGGACAACGGGCTTCACGATCAGCCGGTTTCCTATCGCGTGGCGGCCGAGTTGGCCGGACGCGCTCTCGCCTTGTTGCCCTGGAGCCGCGGTCACTACCTGTCGAGTGGCGTGACCGTTGCCTCGTTCGTTCCCATGCGCGCGATTCCCTTTCGCGCCGTGTTCGTTCTCGGCCTGGGCCAAGTGGCTTTTCCGCGGCCCGCTGGCCGCCACGAACTCGATCTGCGCGGTACGGAACGCAGGGTCGGCGATGTCGATCGCCGCGAGCAAGATCTCTACATGTTTCTCGAAACCCTGCTCTCGGCGCGCGACCACGTCGTGCTTTCCTACGTCGCCCGCGACGAAATCACGGGCGACGAACTGCCCGCTTCGTCGGTGCTGTTCGAGCTGCGCGCTATTCTGTCCCAGGGCATGCTCGACGAAGCCGAGTTGGCGCGTCTGTTCCGCGACGACGCGAAGGCGCGGCCGCCACTGCGGCGCTACGACGATTCGGTCGAACGCCGGCAGGTCCTGCCAGTGGCCGAGGGTGAACACCGAGCGAGGGAGCTCGGACGAATGCTGGCGGCATGCGGGCCAGCGAGCATGTCCGTGCGCGAGCGCGTGGCCAATTTACCCGCGTCCTTGTCCCAGCCGCTCTCGCGTATTCTTAGTTTGCCGACATCTTCCGCGAAAGCCGTTCGCGATCCGCTCCAAGCCGTCACGATTCCGCTGTCCGCTCTCCACCGGTTTCTCGTGGATCCGTTACAGGGATCGGCGCGTTTCCGCCTCCGCCTGCACGAGGAAGACGACGGCGCCCTGGCGGATATGGAGGACGAGCCGCTCGACCTCGACAGGCGGTTCCTGTCCTTCCTCGTGCGCGCGAGCATGTCGCACGCGATCCTGGCCGCGCAAGGCGTGCCGACGTGGGAGGCCTTACGGGCCGCTTATGCCCGAGGTGCCTTTCATGGTGAACTCGCCGGGCAGAGCCCGACCGGTCTTTTTCGCGTTGCCGCCGCGCGGGTCGAAGCGGACGTTCTGCGCGCGTGGCATGGCCATCTGCAAGCTGTCCTCGGTCCGTCGCGCGGCGAATGTCGGGTCGTCCGATTCGTCCAAGGCCACTGGGATGAAGGCAGACGCGTGGACGGCGTCGCGTTCCGCCCGGCGCCGCGCTTCAGGGTAGAGCTTCCCGACATCGCTGGCGAAACCCGCCACGGGGTCGACATCGGCATCGAGGGCCAGACCGAGCTTTGGGCTCATTCCGAGACAACTGGCGCCGCCACGTTGATCTTCTCGTATCGAAGGAAGATCTGCGAGGAGAAGCGAAGCCGGGAAGAGTTGCGTGCTTTTCTCGATTACGTCGTGCTCGTCGCGTCGGGCACCGAGCCCGCGTGTGCCGGGCACAGCAGCGCACTCTTCTTCGCGGCCGGCGGCCTAGGTAAGCTCCGCGTGCTGCGCTTCCGTCCGCTCGAACGCGACCGCGCGCTCGACTATCTCGCCCGCCTATGCACCGATTTCCTCACTGGTGTGCGCGACGGAAGCGGCGGGCATGCCGGCGTCCACCCCTATCTTTTGCCACACGAAGCGGTCTTTTCCAGTCGGAGTGAAGGAACTTCCATTTTCGACGAGGTGGACGATCTGCGCGAGGCTCACGAGAGCCGCAGGACCAGTTTCAGCTCGGTCCAGGGGCCTGTGCCGAGCGTGCTCGCTCGCTATGCGCCCCTTCCGGAGGCCGAGGCGCGGCGGGTGGTGAGGGAACGTTTCGGCCTCTTCTTCGATCTCGTCGAGGAGGAAACCGCGTGAGCCAGAGGTTGCGCTATCCGCGGCCGCGCTTGCTGACCAGCCTCGGTTCGACTCACGGGGTGGTCGAATCGTCGGCCGGCACCGGCAAGACATTTTTGCTCGAACATCTCTTCGTCGACCTCATTCTGGTTCGCGGCGTGCCGGTCGAGAAGATTCTGGTCGTTACCTTCACGGAAAAGGCCACCGCGGAACTGGTCCTGCGCGTGCGTACCCTCCTTGCCCGTCTGGCGGGTCTTCGTCCGGACGACCCCACGGCTGTCGCGGCCGCGCGCGGGCCGGCCGACGATTGCTGGGTCATCGACGACCAGGGCAGGGCGCGCTTGCACGAAGCTCTGCTCGCCTTCGACCGCGCCAACATCTTCACCATCCACGGCTTCTGCCGGCGTGTCTTGCGCGAGTTCGCCTTCGTGCAAGGCCGGCTGTTCGACGAGGAATTGGTTAGCGGAGAGGACACCTTCGCGGCCGCATTTCACGAAGTGCTGCGCGCGAAAGTCGCCGTGAACAGGAATCTGGCCGCGGGCATCGAGGGCTGGCTTGCGAGCGGCGAATCCATCGCACGGCTAAAGCAGATTCTGTGCGAATGCAACCAAGCCGGGGCGACGATCCTGCGACCGTCCTTCGACGAACGTCGCCTGGCTTCGGCACTGGCAAAGTGGCAGCCCCTCGCGAGCATGGATGAGGATCTCAAGCAGCGGATGAAGCGGGCTGGCGTCCATGGCAACCGCGTCGCCGCCATTCTGAACCGCCTCGCTCGTGTGTCTGACATCGTGGTTGCGTGCGCCGGCGACGGCATGCGCTTTCTGGCGGAAATGCAATCTTTTCCGAAAGAGCCCGGCATGAAAGATGGCCTGGCCTTTGTGCTCGATCGGTTGCCTCAAGCGGAAAATCTGAAGGATCTGGCGCACGCGGTTCGCGAGCTGCACGAATGTGCGGTGCCTCTGGCCGCGGTCTTGACCCAAGTCCTTCTGCCGTGGGTCCAGCAGCGCGTCGTCGAAAGCAAACGCGGCGCCGGCCTTTTCGACTTCGCCGACATGCTGAAGCTGGTGGCCGGCGCCCTAGGCGATCCGGGCCCGGCTGGAGTCGCCCTGCTGTCGACGCTGCGCCAGCGCTACCGTCACGCGCTGATCGACGAGTTCCAGGACACCGATGAGATTCAGTGGTCGATCTTTCGCCGCATCTTCGTCGACGCGAACGACGGCCACGCGCTGACGGTAATCGGCGATCCCAAACAAGCCATCTACGGCTTTCGGGGCGCCGACGTTCGGACCTACCTGGAGGCGAGCACTGCGCTGCGGAACGCGGGTGGAAATCGCGTGGTCCTCGACCGCAATTATCGCTCCACCGCGCCGATCATCGAGGCCGCCAATCTCATCTTCGATCAGCGGACGAGCTTTTTTCTCGCACAAAGCGGCATCGCCTACGAACCACCCGCGGTGTGCGGTCGCGCCGACCTCGCCTTGGTGGATGGGGCGGGCGCCGCGGTCGCACCGGTGGTTGTCTTCGGTCTGCGCACCCGCGAGCCATCGCTGCGCGCGGCCCGCGCCCGCGCCGCTGTCCAAGCGGCCATCGTCGACGAACTGCGCGTCCTCCTCGATCCCGCGAACCCGCTACGGGTACAGAACGAAAAGGGCAGTCGCAAACTTGGTCCGCGCGACATCTTCATCCTGACGTTTAGCAATTCCGAGAGCCGGGACATGGGCCACGCGCTCGGTGAGGTCGGTATTCCCTTCGCGTTTTACAAGCTGGGCGATCTGTTCGCCTCGCCAGAGGCGGCGGATGTCCTCGCCCTGCTGCGTGCCGTGGCCTGTCCCGAGGATCGCAACCTGCGTTCGTTGGCGCTGCTGACCGGGTTCTTCGGGCTCGATGTGGTCGACGTGGCTGCGGGGATCGGCTCGGGATCCGGCGACGGACCCGCGCAACTTCTCCTGCGTTTCGCGGCTTTGGCGAAAACGGGCAACGTCTCCGCTCTGTTCGCTTCCATCGTCGATGACAGCGGCATCGTGCGCCGCGAGGTTTTCGCCCAGGGCAGCGAACGCGCCCTGACCAACACCCTGCATGTCCTCGAAATTTTGCAGGCGGAATGGACGCGCACGCATGCCTCGGTGCAAGAGTTGGCCGATGCCCTGGACGCCTTCATCCGTGGAACGCGCAGGCCCGCGGGCCAGGACAGCGACGTGCAGCGCCTCGAGACCGACAAGGATGCGGTGCAAATTCTAACCGTTCACAAGGCCAAGGGACTCGAGGCCGACGTGGTTTTCCTTTACGGCGGTACAGGCGAAAGGCCCGACGGGCAGATACACGTTTTTCACGAACTGGGACAGCGCGTGGTGAGGGTCGGAGGGCTCGCGCCGGTGGAAAAACGGCGGGTCGCCGAGGAAAATGAGGATGAAAGTAGTCGTCTTCTCTACGTCGCCCTGACACGCGCTCGCTACCGCCTGTACCTGCCGCACTATCCACCCGAGTTCAAGCGTCTGTCCGGTCGATACCGCCGGCTCAACCGGCGGCTCGACGAGATTCTCGTGCCTCCGCGAGAACAATCCCATCCGCTCTTCAGCGTGCGAACCGTCGATGATTCGATGCGATCTCTAGTCACGCCGAAGACTGCCGTCGCGCCCGCGGCTTTCGCAGTGCCGTCGTCCGAGCTGCTCGCCGACGTCACCCCGCCGCCGGACGTCGCCGAGATCAAAAACCGTCGCAGTGGATTTCTGGTGACTTCGTACACCGCGATCAAGCGTGCCCACGGCGGTTTCGTGCCCGTCGAGGATCATACCGATCTTCCAATCGCAAACGAGCCTGCCGGCGATCTTGCCGTGGATGAGCCCGCGGCGGACGACGACTTGCCGGGCGGGCCCGAGACCGGCGTCTTCCTGCACGAGATGCTGGAGAGCGTTTCTCTTCCTGCTTTGGAGATTGCGCCTTCCTTCGCCGATTGGCTCGTCCAGCCGAGCGTGGCTGATTTGGTGGAGAAACTTCGCCGCCGGCACGGGAGGCCAGAGCGCCAGGGGGCACTCGCCGCTCGCCTGGTGTACGGAGCTTACGCGACGCCAGTCAGGCTGGGCCACGCCTTGATCGCCAGACTGGCTTCGGTCAAGCGGGCCCAGCGCGAAATGGAGTTTCTGTTTCCCATGCCCGAGCGAGCCCACCCGCTGCTGTCGCGCTCGACAAAGGGAAACGACCCGGTTCCGTGGCGGGTCGAGCGCGGCGTGGTGAAGGGTTTCGTGGATTTGATTTTCGAGCACGAAGGCAAGGTCTTCGTGTGCGACTGGAAGAGCGATCGCTTGCCAAGCTGGGATCCCGAGACAGTCGCCCGACACTGCGCCCAGAACTACGATATCCAAGCACGCATCTACACGACGGCTGTCCTGCGCCTGTGCGGTATCACCACGCGCGACAACTGCGAGCGGCGCTTTGGCGGCGTGCTTTTTCTGTTTTTGCGCGGCCGGCGCCCAAACGACGACAGCGCCGGGATCTATTTCCGCAAGCCGGGCTGGGATGAGATCCTCTCGTGGGAGTCGGACATGCTCGGCCAGGATTTCTGGGGGATGGCGTGAAAAATCCACGCGGAATGCCGCCTCTTTCGCCAGACGGAACGGCTCGGCAACGGTTGGCTCCGACGCGCGCCTATCCTCCGGGCCTACTCGATCTCGTTCGCGACAGCGACCTTGACGAGGGTGACGCCTACTTGGCTTGGCAGTTCGCGCGGCTCGCGGCGAGCATCACGCCCGGCGAACGCGATGACTTGATGCTGCTCGTGGGGCGCCTCCTCGTGGCGCAGGCCCTTGGCGGTTCGCGCCTGTGCGCGAGCGAAGCCGATCGAGCGCTGCTCGCCAAGGTGCCCGAACTCGCCGGTCCAGCGCGGGGCCGCACGCCGCTTATTCTCGACGGAGACCAGCTCTACGCCGAACGAGCGCATGCTTGCGAAGGCCGCGTCGTCGTCGCGCTGGCGGCACGTCTGGCGAGGCCCGGACCTTTTGCCGGGGCAGCCGTGGCGGCGGCGCTCGATGACGTCGTGGCCACGGGCCCGGGCGCGCCTAGCGACGAACAGAAGGTCGCGATCCGAACCGCGCTGAGCCGCTTTCTCGGCGTCATTTCCGGCGGTCCTGGTACCGGCAAGACGACCACCGCGCTCGCGCTGGTGCGCAGCCTGGTGCGCTTGGGCATCCCGCCCGCGCGTATCGCCCTGTGCGCCCCGACCGGCAAGGCGGCCAGTCGTCTCGAGGACGACTTCCGCGGCCGTCTTGGCTCGCTCAAGAACCCTCCGCTCGCGGACCGGACATTGCTGGCCGATTGCCCGAAGGCGCAAACGCTGCACCGCCTGCTCGGTGTCGTGCATGGGCGCGGCGACTTCTCCGTTGCTGTTCCAAACATTCTGCCCCACGGCGCGGTGATCGTCGACGAATCATCCATGATCGACCTTGTGCTCATGGATCGTCTGCTCGCCGCGCTGGCGGACGACACTCTTGTGGTTCTGCTCGGCGATGCGGACCAGTTACCATCGGTGGCGGCGGGCGCCGTATTTCGCGATCTCGGCCCTTATGCCCTGCGACTCGGGCGTGGGTTCCGCACCGATGCATCCCAAAGCGGAGGAAAACAGCTTGCCGCGTTGGCAAACGCCGTGCGCGCGGGGGACGTGAACGCGGGTAGGGATCGGTGGGTCCTTCGCCAGCAGCCCGACGCACTCGCCCACACCGGCGTCGAGCTACTTCCCGCCGAGCATCGCGAAGAACTTCTGCGTCGCCACCATGCCAAAATTTTCGCCGACACCGCGATTCGAGCGCTCGTCGATCGTGTGTACGCCTTTCGCGACGGCGTCTTCGAATCGGCGGACGCGCTCTGTCTGGACGCGCTGGCGGCGAAGCTTGCCCGCACGCGTATTTTGGCGATCACCCGGCAGCGCGCCGCCGGCGTCGAGCGTACCAACGCCTTTTTGCATGATCTGTGCGGTGGTGGGCCGCTGTTCTTGCCTGGCGAGCCGGTCATGGTGTTGCGCAATGACTACGAACGCGGACTTTGGAACGGAGATCAAGGCGTAGCGGTGCGCGTACGGCAACCCGGGCAACCCGTGGCTGTCTCGGTCGTCTTTCGCTCGCGCGACGGCTGGCAGCCGGTGGATCCAAGAACCATGGGCGATGCCTTGAGCCTCGCCTTCGCGCTGACGGTCCACAAGGCCCAGGGCTCGGAGTTCGACGACGTGGTCGTGCTGCTTCCCGACTCTCCTTGCCCGCTGCTCACGCGCGAGCTGCTCTACACGGCGATCTCGCGCGCGCGGAGCAGCGTCATTCTATGCGGTACGCCTGAAATATTCGCGACCGGAGTGGAAACCAGCCAAAATCGCTCCTCCGGAATAGTGGAGCGCCTAGCCGGGCTTGTGACCCCATTTGTCCACGGAACTTGACTTGGCGGCCGGTCTTCGCTAACCACTTCCGTCCATGAGTCGCGAGGAAGATGTCAAGGATGTCCGCTTGTTCGATCTCCGCACCGTCGAACGCAACATCAAGCGTGGGCTCATCACCCGCAAGGAATACGAACGGTTCTTGAAATCATTGGGAGACGCAAGCGACAAGGTCGCGCCGCCCGAGCCCGAGGCGACGCCGCCGCAGGCGTAGCGAGCGCGGCGAGCGCGACACGCCCTGCCCGAATCACGGTGCCACCTTGGGTTGAAACTGGGGCGGTGTCTGCGTACGCTACGGGTATGGCTGACTCGGAGCAGAAATCAGAAAAATTCACGGTACGGGATCGGCGGGCGTTCGACAGTAGTGGCGAGCCCAAGGCGGACACGCCGGCGGTACCAGACCGGCCCGCAGCGACACCTCAGGCAGTCGCTGAGCCGCCGCGCTCATCGCCGCCCGCCGACTTCGCCACGCTGGTGCTGTCGCTCGGCAGTTCGGCGGTCATGTACCTTGGCGAGGCCGCTTTGCCCAACGCCGAGAAGCCCGCGCGCAATTTGCCAATGGCCAAGCAGGCCATCGATCTGCTGACGGTCCTCGAAGAGAAGACCAAGGGCAACCTGACCTCGGAAGAGGAGCAGATTCTGGAGAGTCTGCTTTTCGACCTGCGTTTGCGCTACGTCGAGGCGCTCAAGGCTCCTGTCGGCGACGGCTGAAGGCGCGCCCATCAATCGCTCCCGTTGCCAGCCCGGCTGCGCAGCCCGCCCGCTTCGTTTCTCCTCGCTTACATAAGCCGCGCTATGCGCGCTCGTCGCGCCTCGCGGGCGGGATTGCTCGCTCGGCCGGGCTCGGTCCGCGATTGATAGACACGTCCTGAGGGAAGGCGCGCACCGCGCGGCGGACTTCGAGTAGAAAAAACAGAAGCAATGTCGCGCTGAAGGTGGGCAGCAGGACGACGAGCGTCCACGCCAAACGAGGGAAGGTATGTCGATACTCGATAAACCACCAGTCGACGCGCGCGCGTGCATAGCTCTTCTGAATATCCAAATGAAGGTTGGTGTAGCGGCGCCAAGGCGCGTCCTTTTCCGCGACGACCCACGGGTCGCCATATGGGACATGCGTAAGCAGCCAATAGTTGCCGATGATGTGCTGAAAGGGCGGCAGCCACTGCAACGAATAGATGGTCTCGAAACAGACCGGACAGGTTGACGTGGCGGTGCTGATGCCATCGCCCTTGCTGTTGGGCATTCCGAGCCAAGCCTGGGCGGCTTCCGCTTCGATACGAATAAAGTGGTCCCAGTAAATGCTGTTGCCGAGATAGGTGACCAAGGCGCCCGAAAGGAACACTCCGGCCAGCGCCGCCATGCCCAACCAGCGTCGCACGGCGTGCAGCTTGGCCAGCCATTCCTCGACGAGAAACCCCGCCGGCAATAGCAGGATTGCGATGGCGAAGAGCGCGTAGCGCGGGCCCCAGGCATAGTCGCCGGCCCAGGAAATCATCTGCGCGTGAATGTACAGGCTGGGCAGGATGGTAAGCACCATGGCTAGGGCGATGTGAGGAAAGCGTTTCGCGAAACGGGGAAACGCCCAGAGCGCCACCAAGAGCGGCGGGCTGTAGAGGAACATCGATTTCCCCGGCGAGAGGAACATTCCCCACAGACCCACCAAGGGCGTTTCGCGAATGCCACCTCCGGTCGAGATACCGGAACTGGTGATGGCCAGTCCGTAGCCACTGGAGAAGATG
>Ga0181529_10008204_pt1 | contig 10230 bp, 6 predicted proteins | sample PEATcosm2014_Bin_36_FD_119763 | JGI IMG/M metagenome (GOLD analysis project Ga0181529, IMG submission 119763) | Peatland microbial communities from MTU Mesocosm Facility, Houghton, MI, USA - PEATcosm2014_Bin10_30_metaG | ecosystem: Environmental > Terrestrial > Soil > Wetlands > Peat | place... | reverse complement strand
GCCTTGAGCACCTCGTCGCCCGCCGCATGTCCGAAGCCGTCGTTGATGGCCTTGAACTGGTCGACATCGGCCATGATCACCGAGAGGTCTCCGCCGTAGCGAGCCCTCCGCGCCGTCTCCCGCTCTATGGCGCGGTCGAGGCCCCGGCGGTTGAGGACGTTGGTGAGCGGGTCGTGCTCGGAGACCCTGCGAGCCTCGGCGAGGTAGTAGGCCTTTTCGACGGCGATGGCGGCGAAGTCAGCGATCGTGGAGAGCACTCGCATGTCGAAGGCCGTGAACGGCCTCCCGTCGAGGCGGTTGAGGAGCTCGATGACGCCGAAGACCTTGTCCCCGGACCGCAACGGCACCGCGATGATGGACTCGGTCTTGAACCCGGTAAGGACGTCGAGTCGGTCGGACCAGCGCGGATCCTCCGAGGGCTTCTCGACGATGGCGCTCACCCCGCGCTGCGCCACCCAGCCCGCGACGCCCTCGCCCAATCGGACGCGTCGCCCGGTCAGGGCCTCGGCAGAGCGCCCCACGACCCGCGCGAAGACGAGCTCGCCTTGGGTCGAGTCCACGAGGAGGAGGGACCAATTGAGGGGGCCGAAGAAGGAGCCGATATGCTCCATCACGCGGTCGAGGACCCCGCGGATGCTCCGCTCCGCCACGATGCTGGTGCCGATGCTCGAGAAGACCGAGAGCCTGATGAGGTCGTCCATATCGGGCCCGGCGTCGATTTCTGGCATTGCTCCCCCGCCCAAGACTATGCCGCGTCCTCGAGCCCGAGGCAAGGTCCGTCGGCGTGTATTGCGCTGAGCCGCCCGGCTTGTCACAGGTCCTCGAGCCTGGGTATCTTTCGCTGCTGGGTAGAGAGGAGGTCGAGGCATGGGCGAGGGAAAGCGCAATCGGCTGGGCGGTCTTTCCCTCGCGGCCGCAGTCGTCGGCTTCCTCCTCGTGGAGCTCCAGCCCTGGCTCCGCCTCTCGTCGGTAGCCATCATCGGCTCCTTGAGCCTCAAAGGACTCTTCGAGGCCTTCTTCGAGGCTTCGATGGCCGGGGCCTTCGCCGACTGGTTCGCCGTGTCGGCCCTCTTCAAGGACCCCCTCGGCATCCACCTCCCGCATACGAACATCCTCGCCAAGAACAAGGACACCATCGCGGCGGCGGTTCCCCGCTTCCTCTCGGGCTTCGTGAGCGCGGAGGGACTGGCCCGCGAGCTGGGCAGGATCGACTACGCCTCCAAGGCGGCGGAGCTCCTGGCCGCAGGGAGCCCGCGAGAGGAGTTCCATCGTTTCCTGAGGGAGAAGGCGGCCGAAATCCTCTCGGCCTACGGCGGTCCCGATGAGGCGAAGGCCGCCGCCCTGGGCCGCGTCGCCGGCGAGCTCCTCGACTTCCTCGCCGAGCGCGTCGACGCGCCCTCGGCCGTCTCCTCCCTCCTCGCCCTGGCGAGGAGGGAGAGACTCGACCACCGGGCCATCGAGGCCCTTTCCGATTACGCGCGAGGCGAGATCGGCCGCAACCGCGCCAAGCTCGTATCCCTTCTCACTCCCATGGTCAAGCGCAACGCGGGCTGGCAGGGCCTCTTCATTGGCTCGGGCACCGTCGAGCGCTTTCTCTCCGGCATGCAGGATGAGCTGGGGGAGGTGAAGGCCGACAAGTCCAACCCAATCCGGCTCTTCGTGCTGTCCGCGATCTCGGGCTACGCCACCAAGCTCGAGCGCGGCGACACTAAGCTTGAGCGTGGCGCCGCGGAGGCAGGGGCTTCGGTGGAGAGGGCCGGTGAAAACTCAGGCGAACGCGAGCGGCTCGCGGCGGCCTTCGCGGATGTCCTCGCGAGCGAGGGCTTCCGATCGGGCTTCGTCCGCTTCGCGGGCTTCCTCCTGGCCCGGCTGGGCGAGGACCTTTCCAATCCCGAGGGCTCGCTCATACCCACCCTCCAGCGTCTCGAGGAGGCCCTTCTCGCGCGTCTCAGGGGCGACGCCGAGCTGAGGTCCCGGCTCAACTCGATCGCGGCCTCCCTCCTCTCGGGGATCATCGAGCGAGGGCGCCTCATCGAGGGCGTCACGGAGTACCTTGCCGGCCTGCTCAGGTCCACGGACGAGCGCTATTTCGTGGCCAGGATCGAGGAGTCCGTCTGGAACGACCTCCAGTATATCCGCGTCAACGGGGCCGTGGTCGGAGGCGTGGTCGGCTTGGCTGTGGCCGTGCTCAGGGCCGCATTGGGGGCGTAAGGACGGGCTTCCCAGCCTCGGCCAAGATGGCGGTGAGGAGGCCGACGCTCCACGCAAGGGCCTGCCCGATCCTCGACATGGAGAGGTAGGGGCCCGGAGAGGGGCTCCAGGCTCGCGGACGGAGACGGCGGTGGTCGCGGCCGTCACGAGCGTCATGGGGGCGAAGAGGACGCCGACTCATGCCTTTTCGAGCAGGGCATCCATCGAAAGCTGGTTGATCTTGTAGACGATGGACTTGAGCTTCTCCCGCCGCGCCTCGTCGAGCGAGGCCGGGTCGAACATGACGACATGGATCGCCGCCCCTCCCTGCTCCGCCGCCCTGGTGGCGACGACGACGCCCGAGGCGAATATGCGCTGGGCCTTGATGGTGAAGCTCATGTCTCGCAGGACAGTCCCCGCCTTTAGGGTCACGCCGCCATCGAAGCGGAGGGCGGCGCCCGCGGAGCTGAGGTCGGAGAGCTCGGCCTTGAGCCTGGTCCCCTCGAAATCGAGGGAGCACTGGGCCAGGCCCGGGGAGCAGGCCGCGCGTACGAATTTGCGGCGTCCGCGAGCCTCGTTCGCCTCGAGGGTCTTCACGAGTATCTCCGAGGTCTTCGCGGCGCCTATCTTGAGGATCACGAAGCCGCATTGGACCTCGAGGTTCATGAGGTAGTGCTCGCGGAGCTCGGGGTCGTCGTTGAGGGTGACGATACCTATCCCGACGGCCGGGGCCTCGGTCCTGAGGGCCTTCACATAGCCTATCCAGCCCGGCTCGTCGAGGCCGTCGTCTAGGTTGACGAAGACGAGGGCGTCCGGGAAGGCGGAAATGGCGCGCCTGAGCCGCTCGTGGTCGGTGGAGAGGTAGACCTCGAATTCCTGCTTGGCGAGCTCGTCCACCACTTGGATGAGGACCGGAGGGGGATATAGAAAGAATATCTTCTTGCCGAGCGCCCCGGTTTCCATCGCGCTTAACCCTAACGCCTCCGCGCCGCCGGGGCAATACCCCGGCCCGAGTATGCGCCGGCGACCCTCCGGGCGGTCCAGGCAAGCCGCGCGCTCGTCAGCCAGAGCTCCAAGAGCCGCCTGATGCCGCTGCGGGCGTTGGCCCGCCTCAAGGCCTTCAGCCTGAGGTCGTAGAAGACCGTGACAAGAAGGCCGATCTCGCGGCGGGCCCGAGAGTCAGCTAGACTCCTCAGCGCCTTCCGGACGGCGCCGGAAGCCGAGAGGGCGAGGTTGGCGATGTCGGCGGCCGCTCGGGGATCGCCTCCCGCCAGCTCATGGTAGACGGCGAGCCTGGCGCAGTTCAGCTCGAGGACGGCGCCGGAGATCGCGTACTCCGCGGCCTCCCCTTTCACGGCCTCGGCGCCTCCGCTCGGGGCCGAGCGTCCAGCTTCCGCGAGGCTGCGCTCGGCGCCGCGCAGGTGCTCGAAGAGCGCCTCGCAGCGCTCGCGCTTCACGGAGAGCCTCTCGAGCCCGGCCGCCCAGGGGTCGCCCCAATCGGCGGGGGGATCGATCGCATAACGCGTGGCCTCCTCGGGGGCGCGGAGCTCGGTTTCCCCCTCCTCCAGCTCGAGGTCCATGGCCCAGGCCGCCTCGAGCTCGCGCCAGTACTCGAGCATGGACCCTGAAGCCTCCCCGTAGGCGGAGCGAGCCCAGTCGGAAAGCTGCGCCTCGGCGAAGCCGGGCAGGGCGAGGAGCTCGGGAGGGGCCGAGGCCAGGCGGGGCAGGAGAGCGAGGTTGGGTCGAGGCGCCAAGGGCAGGCGGCCACCCGTGCAGAGGATGCCCAGGGCATCGGCCGATTCCGAGGGCTCCGACCCTCGGTAGGCCTCGATGTCGCCCCGCATGGCCGATACCAGCGGGGGCACGGCGCCTTTGAACAGGACGGCGTCCTCCCAGTACTCGAAGACCGCGACGCGTCCGCCCCCGGCCTCGCGCCAGGCTCGGGCGCTCCGCCTGAAGGCAGCCAGCGAGGCTGCGTTGAGGGCGCAGCCGCCCTCGCCCAGGCCGTGGCCCCAGCAGCGCCGGCGAGGCGCCCAGAGGAGCTCGAGGTTGGGCGGGAGCCGCCTTCCTTCCGCGGCCGCGAGGGCCGAGGCGATGTCCTCGGTGTCGTGGTAGGCGAGGAGGGAGAGGGCCGCATCGGGGCGGCACCTCTCGAGGGACGATGCGAGCGCGAGCGCCACTTTCAGGGATTGGGCCGAGGGCGAAAGCGAGGCGCAGAGAGGGCAGGAGCAGTGGCCGCCGCCCGGCAGGTCGTCGGGCCATGCGTGGAACGCGGAGACCTCGGGATGGGAGGCGGCCCAGGACGCGAAGGCCTCCGACACGAGTTCCAGGGCCCGCTCGCTCGAAACGCAGAAATTGTGGTCTATCAGGCGTCGGCCATCCTTCTCGCGGAACAGGGCGGGCTCGAGCTTGAACAGGCCGCGCGGCAGGAAGCTGGAGAGCCAATGCCCGCCCAGCTCCAGACCGAGGCCGAGGCGCCTCGCCTCGGCGCCCATCTCGCCGCTCTCGGCTTCATACAAGTTTCCGGGAATCGCCCCCATGGCGTGCGACTCGGGACTCGTATGGATGAAGATCGAGGAATAGCCCGAGCGAGCGGCCCAGAGGAAGCGCTCCCTCCAGCCTTGGAGGAACACGGCGTGACCGAGGATGAGGGTCGCGGGCAGGGCCCGATTCTCGGAGGAGCGGGCCGCAAGCTCGAGCTCGAAGCGCTCGCCATGCGGCAGGCTCTCGCCTTCTCCTCCAGGGGCGGGCCAGCGAGCCCCGAGCGCCCTGAGGAAGTCGTAGACGGCCTGAAGAAGCGCGCTCCCGTCCTCGCCGTAGAGCTCGACCCTGTCGCTTGAGGCTCGCCAAGAAAAGCGCGGCGAGCGGCGCCTTCCGCCGGGCATCCTGCCGCGCTCGCCCTTGCCCGCGTCCAGGACGAGTATTCGAGCGCTCTCTGCTAGGCTCCCCAGCGCCGGGGAACGCCCGGTCATGCGCTCGAGTACGGAGGCCAGCTCCCGCGCCGCGAAGGCCGCTGGCCCATCCGCTCCCTCCGTCTCATCGGCAGCCTCGCCTGGGCCAAGGATGCTCCACTCTCCGGAAAAATCGATTTCCATGAAAGGGAGACTACGCTCGGGACGGGGGGCTGGGCAAGCGCGTCGTCTATCAGGATCCTACGAAGCCCCTCGCGGGCAGCACCGCGGCGTCGAGGCGCTGAAGGAACTCGCTCGTCAGCTTGGGCAGGAGTTCGAGGGCCTTGAGGTTCTCCTCGAGCTGCTCCACGCGGCTGGCCCCGGTGATCACGGTGCTCACGCGCTTGTCTCGCGCGCACCAGGCGATGGCGAGCTGGGAGGCGGTGGCGCCGATCTCCGCGGCGAGGGAGGCGACCTCGCCCGAGGCCTTGATCGACTCGGGCCTCAGGACCTGGGCCTTGAGCCATTCATAGCCCGGCAGGGCCAGCCGCGAGTCCGCGGGGACTCCCTTCGCGTACTTTCCTGAGAGCACGCCCGAGGCCAGGGGGCTCCAGGTCGTGAGGCCGAGTCCTATGCCATCGTAAAGCCGCGCGTACTCCTTCTCTACCCTGTCCCGATCGAGGAGGTTGTACTGGGGCTGCTCCATCTGGGGCTTGCGAAGGTTGCGGCGATCGGCTATCTCCCAGGCCTCTCGAATGGCCTCGGCGCTCCACATCGAAGTGCCCCAGTAGAGGGCCTTGCCCGAGGCGACGATGTCGCTCATCGCCCAGACCACTTCCTCGACGGGGGTCTCCGGATCGGGCCGGTGGCAGAAGACCAGGTCGATGTAGTCCAGCCCGAAGCGCTTCAGCGAGCCTTCGACCGCCTGCAGGAGATACTTGCGATTGAGCGTGTGATAGTAGTTCGGCCCCTCGTTCAGGCCCCAGAAGTACTTGCTCGAGACGACGTAGCTCTCGCGCCGGAGGCCCAGCTTGCGCAAGGCCGCGCCCATGATCTCCTCGGACCTGCCCGCCGAGTAGGATTCGGCGTTGTCGAAGAAATTGACGCCGCGGTCGTAGGCAGCCTTGAGCATCGCCGCTGCCGAGTCGACGTCCACCTGAGGGCCGTAGGTGACCCATGAGCCTAGGGATAAAGCCGATACCTTGAGTCCCGCGTTGCCGAGTCGTCTGTATTCCATGGAATGTAAAGTACTGAAAACCGAGCTTTCGGGCGAGGGAGATTTCAGGCAGGCAGGACGATGGCGAACGTGGATCCCGAGCCCGCGGAGCTCTCCATCTCGAGGCGCCCGCCGTGTCCCTCGGCGACGGACAGGGCGATCGCGAGCCCGATGCCCGTGCCAAGGCCCCTGGGCTTGGTGGTGTAGAAGGGCATGAGGACCTTGCCCATGTCCTCGGGGGCGATGCCTACGCCCTCGTCCTTCACGACGATGGCGGCCTCGGCGCGGCGGCCCTCCTTGCCGGGCCTCGTCTCGACCCTGACGAGGAGGGTCCCTCCGCGCCTTTCGCCCTCGCTCCTCATGCTGGTCATGGCCTGGATCCCGTTGATGCAGAGATTGAAGGCCGCCCTCAGCACGGCCTGCGCGTCGCACTCGACGATGAGGGGCTCGTCGGGCGCCTCGACCCGGATGACGATGCGTTCTCGGGCACCGCCTCCGGCGCCGCCTCCGGTACTGCCTCCGGCGCCGCCTCTCGCGAGCTCGGCGGATTCCCGGGCCAGGACCGATAGGTCGACAGGCCTGCGCTCCGGGGAATGGGTCGAGGCCACGTCGATGAGGGAGCGTACGAGCTCCCCTCCTTTTTTCGCCGTCCTGGAGGCCAGGCCCGTCAGATCGAGGAGCTCCTCGGGACTCGAGTCTCCCGCCTCGAGGCGGAGCTCAATGCACTCTATCGTGCCGGAGATACCCGTGAGGATATTGTTGAAATCGTGAGCGAGGCCGCTGGCCATCGCGCCGATGGTCTCCATCCTCTGGGCGACCCTGAGCCGCTCCTCTTTCTCCAGGATCGTCCTGACCATGGAGTCTACCTTCCTGCCGATGTCCCCTATCTCGTCCGGCCCGTAGTCCTCGGTCTCAGGCTCGTACTTGCCCCCGGCGGCGCGGGCGATGCCGGCCTGCAGGAGATCGATCCTCGCCGCCACGTTCCTGTCGAAGGAGCGCTTCATGGCGGCGTAGGAGATGCCCGTCGCGAGGCCGCAGGACGCGAGGACCGAGAGCAAGGCGAAGAGGCGGAATTGTAGGAGCGGCCTGAGGTCGATCTCGAACACCGCGTAATACGTCGTGTCGCCTTCCGCGGGAGCGCCCTCGGCGAGCTTGATGGGCTTGACCAGGATCGTGCTGTACCTGCCCCGATTTTCGGCGCTCTTGCCCATCATCGAGGCGGCCACGAGCCCCGCGTACCTGGATTGGTCGATCCTCTTCTCGAAAAGGGACCACGTGGAGATGCCGCGGACCGCGATGAGGTCGACTATGCGGGCGAGGGGCCTCGAACCTTCGTCCCCGCTCAGCGAGCCGAAGGCCAGAGCGACCAGGCCCGTATAGTCGAGGCCCGGGTAGTTGCGGCCGATCGCGTCGTCGAGCCTGGTGGAAATCTCGATGAGGTAGTCGCTCCCCTTCGGGCTGAAGTATTGATAGCTGTTGATCGTCCCGGTGAGGCTGGACTGCGAAAGGGCCTGGTCGGTCGACTCGCCCGACCCGTAGACCTTGGCCAGGAATCGGGCGAATTCCCGCCCGAGCGAGAAGAGGGCGAGTCCCTGGTCCGGCTTGAAGGACGTCGCGACGACCTTGCCAGCCGAGTCCACGAAGTAGATCTCCGAGATGCCGAGCTCCCTCGCCTCTGCCACCAGAGCTTCCGCGGTCGCCGAGGCCATGCCCGTCGAGGCCATGCGGGTCGAGGTGGCGTGTCTCTTTGCCAGCACGAGGAGGGCACGCCTTCCGTTCTCGAAGCTGTCGCGCTCGGCGCGGGTGATCATCGTGTCGAACAGCTTGAGACGGTCTTCGGCCTCGCGCTCTCCGCTCTCCCGCGAGGAGGCGTAAACACGCGTAAAAAGGAGCTCGGCCGCCCCATAGACGCAGACGGCCGCTACCACCCCGCACACGAGGGTCCAGATCACGATTCGCCGGTACATGAGGGATCGTAGGCTCTTTTCCGCCGTCTTGCTGATGAGGCTCCGGACGCGGGCCGGGCCGGCTACGATCTTGGGAACTGTCATCAAGTCCCCTCCATGTCAGACATTATCGGCCATTCGATAATTCATCGATAGTTCATCGATGCGCAGGAGAGCGGCGTAGTTCAAGACGGGGCGCTAACGCTATACTCGGGCCTCGGATGAACAGCACCGAAGGCATGGGGACCCGCCCCGTAGGCCGACTCCTCGCGGATTTCAGCCTACCGGCTATGGGAGGCCTCCTCGTCTCCTCCCTCTACAACGTCGTGGACAGGATCTTCATAGGACAGGGCACGGGCGTGAACGGCATGGCTGCCGTGACGGCGGCCTGGCCCATCATGATCGGCAGTCTCGCCATAGGAGTGCTCTTCTCCACCGGGGCGAGGACCCTGGCGGCGGTCACGATGGGAAAGGGCGAAAAGGACAAGGCCGAGGAGTACGTGTCTCGCGCGACCGGCGCGGCCTTCGTATTCGCCGCCCTGGCCTCGATCGTCATCTGGCTGGTCTCCGAGCCGATCCTCCTGGCCTTCGGGGCGACCGGGGCCATCATGGCCGGGGCCAAGGCCTATACGGGCTGGATACTATTGAGCTCTCCGGGGCAGGCCGCGGCCATGGCGGCGGGCTCCTCCCTGGCGGCCGAGGGAAGGCCCGAGGCGAGCTTCATGGTCCAGTTCGCGGGGACTCTCGTGAACGCCGCCCTCGCGCCCATCTTCATCTTCGCGCTCGGCTGGGGCGTGGGCGGGGCAGGCCTGGCGGTCGCCGTCTCCCAGACTCTCTCCCTGGCGCTCACCCTCGCCTATGTGTTCCAGAGGAAGAGCATGCTCAAGCTCAGGCTCCGCTATCTCAGGCCCACGAGCCGGAGCCTCGTCGAGGTGGCCAGGGTCGGCATGCCCCTCTTCCTCTTCCAGCTCCTCACCTGCGCGACATTCATCGTGGCGAACGTCGCGGTGAGGCCCTACGGCGGGGAGCTCGGCCTCGCCGTCGTGGGCATCATCGTCACCGTGGCCCAATTCCTGGGCTTCCCCCTGTTCGGCATCATCACCGGCGCGCAGCCTCTCTGGGGCTTCAATTTCGGGGCCGGCAAATGGCGTCGTATCGGGCGCATCAGCGTCCTCACCTTCGCGTGGACGATCCTTCTTGCCGCCCTCTCGGAGCTGGCCCTCGTGGCCGCTCCCGCCTTCTTCGTGAGGCTATTCTCGGGCGACCGCGCCCTCGAGGCCCTCGGCGCCCGTTCGCTTCGCATCTTCGCCTGCGCCTTCATTCTCATCCCCCTCGAGCTGGGGCCCGTGGCCTATTTCCAATCTACGGGCCGCGCCGTCCCCGCCGCTACCGCCATGATCCTGCGCTGCCTGTCCTTCATCGCGGGCATGATAGGCCTGCCTCTCATCCTCGGTTTCGACGGCGTACTCTGGGCAGGACCCTTTTCCGATGTCTTGACCGGCCTGGTCGGCATCTTCTATGGCCGGCGAATGTTCGTCGAAGTCCGCCGGAAGTCCGCCGGCGAGCCTCGTTAACCGGGCGACCAGGGCCGAATCCTCCGTCGCGGCCGCGAGCGAAAGCCGGTGGACACATAGGCGCATGTGTTCCTATAATGAGTGCTAGAGCCATGTTCGTATCCATTGTCGCCATCGTCGCCATCGCCGCAGTCCTCGCGGCGGTCCTCCTCGTCCGCCACCTCCGCGCAGGGTCGGGAGGGCTCCCGCCCAGTCCGGAGTCCCTCCTTCTCGAGGAGATGACCGTGGTCGAGCCTGTGGCTCCCGGCATGGAGGGCAAGGCCGAGATTCGCAAGCGCGGCGCCGGCCCGGCGACCTTGCGCGTCCGCGCCACCGACGACTCCCAGGCTTTCGTCCGAGGCGCCAAGGTGCGCGTGATCGACTTTCGGGATGGCTGCTGCTATGTCGAGAGCGCCGACGAAGTCCATCTGGTC
>Ga0181529_10008200_pt1 | contig 10234 bp, 8 predicted proteins | sample PEATcosm2014_Bin_36_FD_119763 | JGI IMG/M metagenome (GOLD analysis project Ga0181529, IMG submission 119763) | Peatland microbial communities from MTU Mesocosm Facility, Houghton, MI, USA - PEATcosm2014_Bin10_30_metaG | ecosystem: Environmental > Terrestrial > Soil > Wetlands > Peat | place... | reverse complement strand
TCGAGCGAGTTTTCCAGCAGTTCCTTCACAACGGAGGCGGGACGTTCGACGACTTCTCCAGCGGCAATCTGATTGGCAACGGTTTCGGAAAGAACGTGGATGCGGCCCATGGAGGAACAGTTCTCAGTGCATGGTCAGTTTCGCAGATGGCGGAGAAAAAGCAAAGGCAGGCGCCGGAACGGAGGGCTGGTCCCGCCTGCCCGAAACAACTACGAAGATTTTCGTTGACACTACGAATACCTTCGTAGTAATGTATCCGCCATGAAGCAGCCTCCGCAAAAACCTACCGCTTCCGAGCTGGAAATTCTGCGCGTCTTGTGGGCCCACGGGCCTGCGACGGTGCGGGAAGTCCACGAGGCGCTGAGCGAGAAGAGGTCGCTGGGCTATACCACCGTTTTGAAGCTGCTGCAGATTATGACCACAAAAGGGACGGTCCGGCGAAACGAAACCCAGCGGGCGCACGTCTATGAAGCATGCCTGCCGGCGGAGACGACCAAGCGCCAGATCGCCGGGGACATGCTGCAGCGGGTGTTTGAAGGATCGGCGAGCCAGTTGATGATGCACGCGCTGGCGGGCCGGAAGTCCACGCCGGAGGAGATCGGCGAATTGCGCCATCTGCTCGACGAATACGAAAGGAACCGCCGATGATTACGACCTCGATGACTGCCCTGACGGACCATTTGATGACATGGCTTTCTCCCGGCACGATGCGGGCGCTGGGCTGGGCACTGCTGCATTTCCTGTGGCAGGGCACGGCACTGGCCGCACTGGCTGCGGCGGCGATGGCACTATGCCATCGGACAACGGCACGCTATGCGGTGGGGATTGCAACGCTGGCGCTGATGCTGGCTGCGCCGTTGGCGACTTTGATTTATCTGCAGCAGAGTTCTCCGGTCGCGGTTGCGGCGAGTAAGTCGAATACGCCGCCGGTGGCGTGGCCGATCGCAAGGCACGCGGCTAAGGAAAGTGATTCGGCGGAACCTGCCCCAGTTCCCTCTTCCCTTTCTCTCGACGCTTCCCCGTGGCTGGTTGAGGCCTGGCTGCTGGGAGTGGTTTTCTTCAGCCTGCGCACGGGCGGCGGATTTCTGCTGGTGCAGCGCGAACGGCGACGGCATACGGCGTTGTTGAGTGCGAGCGCAGACGCGGCCAAGCTGCGTCTTTATGAGATGTGCCGGGAGTTGCAGCAACGTCTCGGCGTGAAGCGCGCGATCGCATACTGCGAAGGCAAGTGGCTGGAAGCGCCAACGGTGATTGGGTGGTTTCGGCCCATCGTTTTTCTGCCGGTGAGCGCGGTGACCGGCTTGTCGGAGAATCAGTTGCGGTCGGTGATTGCGCATGAACTGGCGCATATCAAACGGCTCGATCCCTTCGTCAACGTTTTTCAAATCATTGTGGAGACGCTGCTTTTCTACCATCCTGCGGTGTGGTGGCTGAACAAGCGCATCCGCGCCGAGCGCGAGCACTGTTGCGATGAAGTGGCGGTTTCCATCTGCGGCAACGCCGTCGAATACGCGCGTGCTCTCACCCTGATGGAAGAGTGGCGCAGGGCGCCGGCGCTGGCCATGGCCGCGAACGCAAGTCCGCTCCGCGAGCGCATTGTGCGGGTGCTGGGGTTGAAGACTCTGGGGACGGGCATGCGGACGCTGGGGCTGACCGGCAGCATTCTCTGTCTAGCAGCCGCGCTGGTGGCTGGAAACACGCTGTTCGGGATCGCGTATCCGAAGCCCATTGTCCATGCTGGACCGAGCGCGCTGCGAGCGCTGTTTCATGGTGGCGCGGCGCAGGCGCAATCTGCGCAGCAAGTTGCACCTGCGCCGATTCCGAAGCCTTCGGCAGGACAGGAACAGCACGGCGAGCCCGGCACCGCGCAGTCTTACATTGACGGGATGAAGTCAGCCGGGATGGGCGACCTGACCGCCGACGCTCTGATCGCCCTGAAGATTCAGGACGTCACTCCGGAATACGTGAAGGCAATGCGCGAGCTGGGGCTGCACGCTGACGCCGACGAACTGGTTTCCCTCAAAGTGCAGGGAGTCACACCGGAATATGTGAAGGAATTGCGCGCGCTGGGCTTCAATCCTGATGTGGATGAGATCGTGTCGTTCAAAGTTCAGGGTGTGAATGCAGACTACGTGCGTGCTCTGAAGGATGCCGGACTCAAGGCGGACGCGGATCAGATCGTTTCTCTCAAGGTGCAGGGAGTCACTTCTGAGTATGTTCGCGAATTGCGGGCCGCTGGCCTGACCGTCGACTCAGACGACGTGGTCTCGCTGAAGGTGCAAGGGGTGACCGCGGCTTATGTACAAGGCCTGCGGGATCAGGGCCTGCATCCTAGCGCCGACGATGTGGTGGGCATGAAGGTCCAGGGTGTGACGCCGGACTATGTTCGCGAGATTCGTGCGCTGGGACTGAATCCGTCAGAGGATGATCTGGTCGGCATGAAGGTGCAGGGGGTAACGCCAGAGTTCGTCAAGACGCTGCAATCGGCGGGATTCAAGCCCAGTGTGGACGATGTGATTGAAGCCAAGATTCAGGGCGTGACGCCGGAGTTCATCGAGTCCGTGCGCAAACACGGATTTCAAAACCTCACCCTTGAGAAGCTGATCGAGTTGAAGCAGTTGGGCATCATGGAGCCGAAGGCGAGCCTGTAGTTGTAGGAGACTTTATGAGAATGCGTCGAACCCTGGCATACCTTGTTTTTGCGGGGTGTGTTCTGTTGGTGGTGATCAAGAACCGCGCAGCGGAAAACCACAGCGGCAGCTGGACGATCAACAAATCTGATACTCCGGGAAACGTCGAGTTCTCCCTGAGCGAACACCACCGGGGAGGAATGTCGCAAGAATCCTCCGACTGGCCGACCAGGGATTTCGCTGGCGTGGACTTCTCCAAGCCAGGCCATCAGGAAGTTCGCTTCACGATTTCGCGCGAAGCGGGGAAGATCGATTGCGAAGGATATTTGAAAGATGGCGAGGGAGCGGGCGTGTTCCACTTTCAGCCTGATCCGAATTACCCGCGGGAGATGAAAGATCTGGGCTTTCCGATCGATGAGGAGAAGCAGTTCACCATGGCGGCGCACGACGTCAGCCTGGAGTTTGCGCGGCAGATGAAAAACGAGCACATCGAAGGTCTCGACGCCGACAAGCTGATTGCCTTCCGCATCTTTCATGTGGATTCGGCGTTCATTCATGACCTGCGCAGCGAAGGGCTGAAGGCTGCCGATAGCGACAAGCTGGTGGCATTCCGCATCCATGGGGTGACGCCGCAGATGGTGCGCGATCTGCATCAGGAGGGTTATTCGCCCGATGAGGACACGCTGGTGGCCATGAGAATTCATGGCGCTTCTCCGGAATTTGTGGCTCAGTTGCGGGAACGTGGCTACGAGCACGTCGATCTAGAGCAGCTCATCGCGTTTCGCATCCATGGCGTTTCGCCGGAGTTCATCGACGAACTGAAGAGGCTGGGCTACGCCCATCCCGATCCCGATGACCTGATCGCCATGCGCATTCATGGCGTCACGCCGGAGTACATCAGCGACCTGCGCGCGCGGGGCATGCGCGATCTCAGTATCGATCAACTGGTGGGGATGAAGATACACGGGATCGACTGAGGGATTCCGGAGACATCCGCGAGATTTGTCGGACAAGGACAAGAAATCAAGAGCCCCACCCTGTCGCGCAAAACGCGACAAGGGTGGGGCACCCGTTTTGTGAAAGAAATTTAGTGGACGAACGAAATGCTCAGACCTGTGGTGAAGATGATGTCGTCGGTCTTCGAGCCGGTGGGCGGGTTGGAGACGAAGATGTTGTTGATCGAATTCTGCCATCCCAGCCATTTGTTGAACTTGGTTACCGTTCCGAGATTGAAGTTAGCGCGGTAATTGCCGGTGTTGCTCAAGTCGGGATAGACGTACGCGTTCTGCGTGAGAACCGTGTTCTTGCCGAGCTTTTGGTTGAGTTCTTCGCCCAGGGTGAGAGCGGCGTAACGGTGAGTCATGCCGTAGGATTCATAGATGGCCGGGGTTGTACCGCTGGCGGCCACGAGCAACTCTCCGTTGGAATAGGTTTCGTGAGTGTAGTTGCCGCCGGCGAGGATATTGAACATCGTGTTCGCGGACTTGACGGCATGGAAACCGAAGCCGCCCGTATACACCTGGCGCAGGTCGAGATACTGAAGGGCGTTGCTCATGTAGTCGGCAGCGCCGAAGGCGAACATCTTGGCATCGAAGTTGCGGTCGTAGCGGAATCCTCCCTGGGTCAGGTTGGCGACGGTGGAGGGAGTGGCGAGGTTGTTGGTAGTTTCGACCGAGTTCGCGTATAGGGTGATCTTGTCTTTGATGGTGGGGTGAACGGCGTTGAAGGCTAGCGCGAGGTTTTCGGTCTCGCTGTTGCCGCGGGCGATGGAAAAGCCGACGTTGGCTCCGCCCTTCCAGCCTTGCGTCAGCGTGGGATGCTGCGACTTATCGTAGTCTGCCTGCTCGGCGTCGTCGCGGATCACGGTCACGTCGGCTTGCGGCGCTTCCACCGTGCCCTCGGTCTTGGTGGCAATTTCCAGCTTGCCGTCTGTTGTGGAGACAGGGCCGACGGCGGTCCTCCCGCTTTTCAGCGTGACGTGCAGTTCCTGCTCAGTCTTGATTTCCTGGACATCGGCGTACTTCACGGTGACATCGCCGGCGGAGTCCGTGTGCAGAACCAGAGTCTTGCCGTCCGACTTGACGACCTTGCCGGTCAGGCGATCGCCGTTTTTCAACGTGACCTGATCGGCGAAAAGGAATGACGAGAGTGCGACCGCAATGAATGCGAAAAATCCGACTTTACGCAACACGAACTTACCCTCCATATTTCAGAATTGAGAGTGCAACACTAGAGCTGTTCTCGTGATGGTGTAGAGTGCGTACCTCAGCGGCCAAAGCCGCGTTGATTGGGCACGACTTACGGCACGAGTGGAACTCGTGCCCTTCCCGGTCTTGCCGAAATCCACACTTTTTCCGCAGCCTCTGAAAGCCGCGCCCTACCGGTTCCTGCTCGCCCTACACAGCAACTAGAGAACTGCTCTAACGCAAGAGCCCGAAATCACATGGGACAATTTGGACGAAAAAGCAGCGCGGCTGCAGCCGGGGCGTTGCCGGCTGCCTTTCTGGATTGGGAATCCAGTCAGCCTTACTTGTTTTCGGTGTTCTTGCTCTGATCGCTCGGAGGCGGCGCGGGTGGCTGCTCTTTCATGCCGTCCTTGAACCCGCGAATTGCCTCGGCCAGACCTTTCCCGAGTTCAGGCAATTTCTTGGGGCCGAACAATAGCAAGGCAATGATGGCAACCAACAGCCAATGCCAAGGTGAAAACTCTCCCACAGGAACCTCCGAGGAACAATACTGCCAATTCATAGGGTACGGGAGATGGACGGGGCCTGTCAAACGCGGTCCCGTGGCGCCGTGAGTGTCCCAATCTGCCTTTTCTCACCACGGAGCACTGAGTCACGGAGGGAACTCTTAATCTACAAAACCCAACAGGTGGAGGTTTTGCCAAGCAGTTGGGGCTTCTCTGTGCCTTCGTGTCTCCGTGGTGAAGAATTTACGTTTGGGACAGTGCTCCCCGTGGCTGTAGATGCTCCAAGATAATGTCACCCCATAACTGCAACGAGACTTTGTCACCCTGTTGTGACTGGTGACCAGCCCCGGTTACCTCCGTGACCTTAACGGTCGAAGGCTGACAAGGCTATGGTTGGAAAGGCCCTTCCACGGGAGTTCTTGCTCTCCGCTGGGCCGCTCGCAAAACCACCCAGGACCAGGAATGCAGTGAGATTCAAGACTTACATATTGGCGCTTGCGTTCGTGTTTGGCGCGGGAGCGCGGTTTTCGCATGGGCAAACGCCCTTACAGGGACTTGAGGTCCAGCCTGTAACCACAACCCAGTTGGCCGCATGGCTGACGGCAGGCGTTCCGAGCAGCCGGCTCGCCCAGGTGGTTGCGGAACGTGGACTGGCCACCCTGCCCACACAGAGCGAACTGCGGCAGATGGAATTCTGTGGAGCAGGCAAAGACTTGCTGCAAGTCCTCGGTTCGGGCAATGCACGCTCGGCCAAGATTGGACCGGCCATCCCGGAAGGCCTGTTGCAAGCCGCAACCGACGCCCGGCAGCAGCGCTTTCATGAAGCTGAACTGGAATTGCGCAAGATTGTGGCGGCTGACGATCAGAATTCGGCCCTGCATTACGCCGTGGCAGCGATGCTGCGTCAGCAGGACGGTTGGGACGAAGCCGGCTACGAAATCGAGACTGCGCTGCGCCTGATGCCGGATCTGGCGGAAAATCACAGCGCGATGGCATACATCTTCTACGCGCAGGATGACGGACCGGACGCGCTGGCCGAGGCGCGCACTGCCCTCAGCCTCGATCCGAAGAATGCCGAGGCATACCAATACCTGGGGCTGGCGCACTACTCGGCGGGCGATTACAAAGCTGCACTTCACGCATATACCGAATCGCTGCGCAATGACCGGGACAATGCCGACACGTATTACGACATGGGGATTGCGCTGCATGCCGAGGGCGATTTGGCGCAGGCGATTGCGGCGTATGAGCAGGCGATCCGGCTGCGCCCATTGTTTTGGGAGGCGCACGCCAATCTGGGGCTGGTCCGGCATGAAGAAGGAAATCTGGCGGATGCGGTCGCCGAATACCGCGAGGCCAAGCGGATTGCGCCCGGGGAAGCGTCGGTGCGCAACAATCTGGGCAATACCTATTGCGATCAGAGAAATTTCGACGCCGCCATCGCAGAGTTGAAGGAACTTTACCAGCAACATCCGGAGTGGCAGCAGGGACATGCCTGCCTGGCCAGCGCCTACATGGCGAAGAGCAATTTCGGGGCGGCCGTAGCGGAACTGCGCATGACGGTGAGCCAGAACCCGGAGGGGGCCGCGGAACACCGCGCGCTGGGGCAGGCTCTGATGCTGGATGACAAGCTGGAGGAAGCGGTGCGCGAACTGCGCATTGCGGTGTCGCTAAACCCGGATTCGGACGTGGCCCACCATCTGCTGGGCACGGCCCTGTTCCAGCAGAATGAGCTGCACGCCGCGGAGAAGGAGTTTCGCGAGGCGCTGCGGGTCAACGGGTCGGCGGACAATCATTTTTCTTTGGCGGCGTGCCTGATCGGCATGGACCGCTATGAAGAAGCGCTGCAGGAAATCGACGCGGCATCGAAGCTCGATCCGCAGCGGGAACTGTACCGGGCGCGCCGGGAAGAACTGCTGCAATTGATGAAGGAGACGGACTCGCAGTAAGCGAGCACCAACAAACAGGGGGATGGGATGATGACGAGCGGATCGCAAACGGGCAGCGGAACAGGCGTACAACCGGCTTTAACCAACAATCCGGCAGTACGCCGGGCGGAAGGTTCGTCCGGCCAAGCGCCAGCGGAATCAGCCAAAAAACCGGTCGGGTTCGGGCTGCCGTGCGCGAAGTGCAGACTGTACTATCCCGCCAACCTCGACATTTGCCCTGGCTGCAAGCATACCGAGCGAGTATCGCCAGTGCTCCCCAAGCTGCCGTCGCGACCGGCGGAACTGGCGCCCGAACCGCCGTCCGACAGTGCGGCGCTGGAGCGGGAACGAGAAGAATTTTTGCGGCAGTTCAAGTCGCAGCTGATCGAAGCGCATACCGACGTGATGAGCGCTCCGGAAGCGCTTTGCAAGCTGCGGGACCATCGCCCAGGGGAGCCCAAGGCCGCGCAGGTCTGCAGCACGTGTTATGAGCGGCTGCAGGAGCGCATGGACGTTTTCGAGGCGGCCCTGCACATCGATCTGAAAGATGCGGCACAGATCATTTATGACGCGGTGTGGGCCGATCCTTCGGACCCCAACAAGACTTATCAGAATGCCGCGAACGCATTGCTGGCAGAGATTCGCAAGCGCGCCGGGATCACTTCGCTGCGGGGTCCGTTTCAACCGCTGGAGCATTAAGAGCAGGCGTCAGGCCTCAGACGTCGGGCCTCAGCTCTTCATCCCGGTCAGCGATGCATCTGAGCGCGTAGCACAAGCTGCCTGGACAGCGGCGGAACGCGAATACACGCGGAAACAATAGAGAGCCGGTCCAAGGGGAACAAAGATCATCAGGAAGAACCAGAGAACCTGCCTCCACGCCGGAGAATCATCGAAGCGAAAGAGAAAGACCTCCATCCCACATCCGTTTACACCTGTGGCAAGGGCCCCTAGAAACAGAAGCTGCTTCAAGCCGGGAAGCGGGCCCTTCAGAGCTAGGGCTACCATCGACGCGTACAACGTCAGTGAGACGACAGCGCAAGTGCGATAAACACGGCGGGCCACCGGTGAGACGATCCATTCTTTCTTGACGTACTGATGCGGGTCCATTCGTACTCGCTGCCGCGCGGCTCACTGTGTCGCGCTGAGGATTGTGGAGTGGATGGTTTTCATGGCATTGATCCGCCGGGTCTGACATAGCAGACGCATCACTTTAGTCGTTCTCGGAATCGAGCGCAAGTCGCATTGAGTTTGCTTTGAGCGCAAGATTCGGATAGTCCGTTGCGGCGGCTGCGTCTTATTCTTCCCTTGCCATGACAACCCATGCCATACTCGCAGCGGAAAACCTGGAAGCCATGCCGAGCAAGAACAAAACAGCATCTCCGTCGTCGCCCGGCGCCGATGAGCAACGATGGAACGCCGTTGTGGCTCGCGATGCCAGACACGACGGCGAATTTGTGTTCGCAGTTTCGAGCACCGGCGTCTATTGCCGTCCGTCGTGCGCAGCGCGGCGGCCACGCAGGGAAAACGTGCGCTTCTTCTCCGCTCCGGACGTGGCCGAGCAGGCCGGATATCGCGCTTGTCTGCGTTGCCGTCCCAAGGCGGTGGGCGGAAATGCGGAAGCGGCGGGAGTAAAGGCGATCTGCCGGTTCATCGAGCAACATCTGGACGAACCTTTGACGCTGGATCGGCTGGGCAAGGAATTTCGCCAGAGCCCGTTTCATCTGCAGCGGCGGTTCAAGGCTGCGCTGGGCATCACCCCGCGCGAATATGCCGACTCGTGCCGGTTGCGCTTGCTGAAGCGGAATCTGCAGGCAGGCGATTCGGTGACGCGCGCCATGTACGACGCGGGCTACGGTTCGAGCAGCCGGCTCTACGAGCGCACGGCGTCGCAGCTGGGCATGACCCCGGACAAATACCGCCGGGGCGCAATCGCGGCGACGATTCGCTATGCCTGCGCCGATTCCCCGCTGGGACGCATGCTGATCGCGGCCACCGACCGCGGCATCTGCGCCATCCAGTTTGCACGCACCGACGGCGAGTTGCTGGAGGGCCTAAGGCATGAGTTTCCGTTCGCCATGCGCAAGGAAGATGGCGGAGGCTTGCACGCGTGGGCGGGAGCGTTGCTGCGGCATCTTCACGGCAAGGATCTCGACTCGGCGTTGCCGCTGGATATTCGCGCGACGGCGTTTCAGCGGCGGGTGTGGGCGTACTTGCAGTCGATTCCGTTCGGCGCCACGAAATCGTACAGCGAAGTAGCCAAGGGCATCGGGCGGCCGAGCGCGGCTCGGGCGGTCGCGAGAGCGTGCGCCACAAACCCAGTGGCTGTCGCGATCCCGTGCCATCGCGTGGTGCGAGAAGACGGCAGCATGGGCGGATACCGCTGGGGAATCGAACGGAAGAAAGCGTTGCTGGAACTGGAGCAGGGGGTGTGAGGCCGTCGCGCAGGGAGATCCCTCTCTCCGCCGGAAAAACGGCTCCGCTCGGGATGACCCCATCGCAGCATGCTTTCTCTATAAATTTCTGATGTTGTGTTTTCGGACCGCCAGCCAGTTCAACAATGCGACTCCTACCGCCGCCAGAATCACCGCCGACTTGCTGTAGTCGATACGGGTAAGCAGACCTATACAGATCAGCGCGCCGAGGATTCCGACGGCAGTTCCTCCGGGAACGTGCAGAGGGGCAGCCTCTTTTTCCTTTCTGCGCAGGACGGGCAACGCGGCGCACACCAGTCCGTAGTAAAACAAGCGTGAACCGGCGGAGAGCGTGACGTTCCATGTGAAGCTGCCGAACCAGGCAAGAAGCCACATCAGCGTGGCGAATGCAAAAATCGAAAAATACGGAGTGTGGAAGCGCGGGTGTATGCGGCCAAAGACGGAGGGAAAATCCCCGCGCTCCGCCAGCGCGAACGTGATGCGCGGCGTCGCCAGAATGTTTGCGCCCAAGTATCCGTAGGTTGAAAACAGCGCCCCTGCGGCGATGACTGC
>Ga0181529_10008199_pt1 | contig 10236 bp, 14 predicted proteins | sample PEATcosm2014_Bin_36_FD_119763 | JGI IMG/M metagenome (GOLD analysis project Ga0181529, IMG submission 119763) | Peatland microbial communities from MTU Mesocosm Facility, Houghton, MI, USA - PEATcosm2014_Bin10_30_metaG | ecosystem: Environmental > Terrestrial > Soil > Wetlands > Peat | place... | reverse complement strand
GAAGACTACCCAAGCTTTGCCGGATAGTGGCAATAGGTAGGTGCCGTTGATGGTACGGTTGGTAATGCGGTAAATATCGACGATAGTACAGGCGAGTTCGGCAGTAAGAACAATAAGCTTGTTCCTGTTAAGGCTGAAGGTGTGGTTGAGGATGAAGGGCGCTTTGCTTTCGTCGAAGAAGAACTGATTTGCGCCGTTGAGCGTCGGAATGGTTTTTTTCCAGTTGGGGAAACTAGCCATCGAATCGTCGCCGAAGGTGAAGACTAGGGTATTCTTGGCGATGCTTACAACGCGAGCGTTGCCGAGAGGGAGAAAGAGCTCTGTGTCTTCCATGCGATAGAAGTGTAGGCGGTGACCATCGGTAGCGACCCAATTTTGCGCTTGGCCGTCGTTTTCGACGTTTAGGCCGCGCATGAAGAAGCGGGTCTCGTCGTCGCCCGCGCGGGCCTGAAGTACCCATGAGAGGATTTCGAGACGCGAATCACCTTTCGTGATAGAGATAGTTTCCATGGCTTCCTCCAAGAAAGAGAGAACTTTACGAAGCGAGGCTTCGTCTGGCGCTAAGCGCTAGGCGAAGCGCACTATTGCTAGTGCGCAATGCTTAGGGCTTAGAGTCTATCGGCATCGAAGAAGTAGTCGTCGTAGATGCGAGACCCTTCGGGAAGATCTAGGGCTTTGCAACCTTCGGGGGAGTTCCACGAAAGCGTAGGATCGATCGCGGCGAGATCGTGACCTGCGGCAGCATAGTTGAAGTTGGATATTACGCTGAAGCGCATGTCCATGCCGCATCCGTCGGCGCGAAGACCCTGGTCGGACATGGAGTAGTCGCAGATACGGGCGATTGCCCAGGTTATGTCGGTGAGTTCGGCATGCTTGCTAGTGGGGTCTATGTGCGCGGCGAGAAAGCGCATGCGCCGCGACATGCCCGAGCGTGAGACGTGGGTGATTGTAGCTTTGATTGAGTCGTGACGGTAGGATTCGATGAATTTCCAGGCTTGGGCGATGTCCTTGAGAGAGTATTTCACGGCTTAGCCTCGATTTGGATTTAGCCGATCCGCCGAGACGCTAACAGCGTCGTAAGGCGATCATGGCTAGAAATGCTAGCGAGCAAGAAACTTCGGCTTTCGCCGATTCGAGTAGCCCATGGCGGTCTCGCCATGAAGGCTCATTTCCGTACCTCCTAATAGGTGGACAAGTGGCCTTCGAGCGAAGCCGCGTCAGATGCGGTCAAGGCGGCGCAGCTTTATTCGCCTTACGCGAGCGATTTGATTATCGCCTATGTTGACTCCTCGGTAGCAACTACCTTCCCATGTAAACCAAAAATCGATCCGTTCGGCGCCGAAGTTATTTATCGATCGCCTTGCGTTGGTCCCTTTGACTGGGATGCTGAGCGTACCTGACCAATCGCCGAAAGTGCCGTCTTCCATAGCGTCTCGGCCTTGTCCGTAACGTATTATGCCTAGACCATCATAGATTCGATGTTTTGCAACATAGTAACCGACGAGCTTTCCGGTCTCGCGAAGCTTTTTCGCGCCTTCGATTGCACAGCACGCGTAGCAGAGTGTCGATCCGTCGGCCTTTGTCGCGTAGCCGGTTCTGAGACCATCACAGATAGCCTCATGACCGCAAGAGCATAGAGTCTTCTCGCCTTTATTCATAACTTTAATTCCTTTTCGAGATTTTTTATGTCCTTAGCAAGGACACGTCCGCGTTCGTTTAGCTTATTTAGGGTATTGCGGGCACTTTCTAGTTGTTCTTCGCAATACTTAACATGGCTTGTCTCTTTGACAGCCCTAGACGCATACACGAATAGCAAATCGTTTTTCTGCTCCAATTCGATTAGCATGTCGTCGCGGGTCATGATTCGACCTTGCCGTAAACGGCATCGAGTCTGCGAAGGTTTCGGGCTTCATCGGAGACTACAAAGAGCGTTCGGCCTTTGCGGATAGCATAAGCCTCGATGCGCTCGGCGTTGTCCTTACTTTCGAACGCTTCGCGTAAGAGCTCGCACGCATCGGTTAAAGTCTGTTTCATAGCGATTCTCCTTCAGCAATAGGATGTGAAAAGCTAGGCTTTCACGAAATTCGATTGCAAGCAAAACAATAGTCCTCTTGGCCAAATGTGTCAAGTGAAAATCATAAAAAAGTTTTGCTTTTCTTTAAGTGATTGTGAGAGAAGTAATTGCGCTTTCTTGTGGATAAGTTTTGGAGATATTGGAGCACGTTAGAGGCAAGCTAGCGTGTAAGTGATTGTGGGGCTGTGAGTTGTGGCGAACTTGACACAATTGGCGTTCTCTCGTTCTCCGACAATTCTCTTTTTTGTTTTTCGGGTAAAGCCTTATGGGGTAATGAGTTGCGAAGAAATGCTCGGACCATTCTCCAATTCTCCGACGGAGAATGCATGAGGGTGGAAGGGTGATGAAAATGTGAGGGAGATATAATTTGCGATAAAGATATAATGGATAGGGAAGTAACGCAATGTTAATGTGGTATAACATAAATGACTGAACTATAGCTAATAACTATTCTATAACGTCTAGTTGCCTTTACAAATAGCGGGCATTTGCGGAGAATTGGAGAAAATAAAATAAAATAAAATATAAAATATATATAAATATATATAATATATATAATTACTTGATATAAAGCCTTATTTATCGATAGGAGAATTGCCGGAGAATGAGATAACGCCAGGGGTGTCAAGTAAATCGCACTAAATCATTATCCTATAGGCGCTTAGCGTTTAGCTCTAATATCTCCATCGCAATTATTGACGTCTAAGCATCAATAAGAGCTATTTAGTTTGTATCACTTAGCTCTGTCGCCTAACGCCTAAGCGCTTAAGCCTGGCGAATGCACGATGCCTAAGCGCCGCTAAGCGCGTAATAGAAATGTCAAATGCTACTGCGTGGTAACACTTCGCGCATCTTGGAATTGCTTTGACCTTCGCCGCATCGTAGCAGTCCTGTGCGAAAAAGCGAAATGGGAAACGGCCTTCGCGCCACCGGGGTATGCCCTTCGCACAATCGACTCAATTTTAATTGCCGACACAATTGGCCAAAAGAAAGTCCTCTTCGCGCGCCCACTCTTGCCGCACAAGACTTACGGTGCGATAATTAGCGTAGAGCGGTTAGGAGCAAGGGAGGAACGCATCTATGAGATTGCTTTTCCTGAAGTCATGTGCTTGCGAGAACACCGAGCATAACGCATTGCCCATTCCGCGATTCCACACGAAAGCTCCGCAAGCGAAGTGCCCTGAAGCAATCGTAGACATTGAGCTTTCCTGCCCTACGTGTGGAGCGCAATGGCTCTGCGGAATCACACCGGGAGCAGCTATCGAGATCCCCGAAAAGGCCACGCATGTGCGTACTAAGACAAGGTCCATATCTCTCCTTGGGAGACATCCTTGAGGCTTCTCTCGGAGCTTTCCGATGGTGAATGCGCAGCGCTCGCCGATCCCGAATTTCAGGAAGTCGTACAGGACAATGCTCGGGAGCTCGTCTCCGACGCCTTCGACACCTATAGCGATGTCATGCACTCAAGCGATGATGATCAAGCTCGCGTGAAGGCGGCGGATAAGATTCTTGCCCTTGCAGGCTATCAAGAAAAGCAAACCCAATCGCTCTTACCTTCTGGCGTAAGCGAAGAAGTCTTCAAGATAGCGCTTGCAGGCTTGGGCCAGCTCGCCGGTATCGCGCGTAGCTCCGCGTCTACGAGTGCAATCCTGCGCGACGTGACGCCAGCAAAATCCGACCCTAGGCCACAGCTCGCTGTTGCGGCTGACGACAGCCCGCTCAATCGCAAGAGCGCAAAGGAAAGCGCAGATAACGACGCAATACCCGCAATCATTTCCAAGGAGCGGTATGAAATCCGAAACCCCGAAAACCAATTCTAGCTTCGAGCCCTTGAATCTCGACGATCTTCCAGAGGCTGAAGGCCAGTTCTCCGATTCTAGGTTCAGGAAATCCCCGTCACCCAAGCTTGAAAAGCTTCGCCCTGGCGAGAGCGACCCGCGAGACTAGCATGACCGTTATCGAGATGGAATGCTACGAAGCCTTGAAGGCTCTTCGTCATGCTGAGTGCTGGTGCGACCAACTCTTCGGCGAGCACTCGCTAGGGTGCGCCCTGGCACAGATAGCATTCCGTCGTCTTGAAGTGATTGACAATCTTGACCATCATCCCGACAGGCTTCTCGATGAAGCCGAAGCAGCCCTAGGCTAAAGAAGGCATTGCATGCTGAACATCAGGATATTTCGTAAGTTCATTAGCCTAAGCTATAGGCGCGATCCCCCTGGCCCCGATGCGTGGCATACTCAGGATGCCAACAACTCGCTCGATGTCTTCGAATTTCTCGACGACGACAAAGTACTAATGACTTCTGCCGCGCAGACAGTCGCCAATGCTGAAGGTCTCATCGATGGAGTGCATGAGTACGATACCATAGCGCCAGGAAAGTTCTCCATTTGTGCCTATGTTGAGCAACGGGAGTTTAAGTGTTTCCCCCACGGCATCGTTGGCGCGATTACGAAGCGAGGAGAGCCCATTCTCGCTGACTCGACAACGCTGACGAATAAGTCGCGCTGGCTCGTTCACGACTGGAAGAACCACACCGATCCTCCGGTCGATACCCGAGTCGCCTGGTCGGCTGGCTGCATCGTGCTACCCGACGAGGGCCTCACTCAATTCAACAAGCTTCTCGATGATAATGGAGTTTTGCCGGGAATCCTCATACCGACTGAGCTTTTCGAAGAGGGCGAGTCGTGAAGATAGGTTTCTTCTGCGATTCCCAAGGCGACTTCAGCATGGGGAGGCTTATCCTCTTCATCATCGCCTTAGCAGGCGCCTTCGTGCTAGTGCTTGGAGCTTTCGATCTAGTCTGGACAATGTTCTACGAAGTCAAGCATTACACCGAGCCACTAGGGATTCTCGGTACCGGTGCTACGATGCTCGTGGGCTCCGGTGGTGGAAAGCTGTTGCAAAATCACATAGAGGTTGGAAAGCAATTTCCCGTCGCGATGTCTAGCGGCGATAGCTCAAGCAATCTAGGAGGAGGAACATGAAATGTCGTCTACTGCGAGTCCTAGTCCTAAGCCTAGCGCTTCTTTCCCTTGGCGTCGCGTCGCTGTCTGCCTCGCCTGCTTTGTCATCGGGCTCGTCGCAGGCTTTATCGCCGGACGATCGAGCGGCAATCTCTTCGGACATCCTGCAAATGCAGGTAGCGCTGCAAGCGTCGAGCGACAAGATAGCTCAGCAATCCAGGCTGGTAACGACGCTTTGCATCGTCTGCGGGGTGGAGGTGGTGATTGACCTCGGTGCCGTCGGGCTAGCTTGGTACGAGATCATAAGGAAGTGATGCTATGACCGATGAAGAGCGCTCACAGAAGCTTCTTGACGAGCTAAACGACGTCGAGGAAGGTCTTCGAGAAATGGTAATTCGCCACCAGCCCACCGGTACTGCGCAGAAGACTCCCGAGACTACGGGCGAGAATGGTGTGCCGCTTCCTGTTCCCGATCCGAGAGTGGGCGATAGGTGGTAGGAGCTTTCCTTGAAAACGTATAAGCGAATCGCGAGGGACGACGGAAGCGTCGAAGTATTCGAGATTCCGAAGCACTTCGCGATTCGCCCGCATAGGGAAGCCCCGGATTTCCCCAACTTCGAGGTATCGCAGAAACGCATTGTCGATCTGTTCGCCGACATTTCGAGCACACACCCTACAACTGGTGTGCGCTCTACGCTCGACCTTATGCGCCAGGCAGGATTGGTCAATCTGTGGTTTTTCCTGAAGGTAATCGCAGGAGCCTACGGACCATACTCCGATCTTGATGATGAGCTTAATCTCGATATGGCTAATTGGCGACAGAGCGACGCCTGCATGGGACCCGGTGCGAGGTTCATTGCACTTATGCCGCGAGGGTATCGCAAGTCAACTGTCTTTACCCATGGCGCTGCGACGTGGATTGTGACTCGTGATGCGAATCGGCGTATTCGCATCGTGAATGCGATTATCTCCCGCGCCGAGGGCTTCAAGTATCTCATCCAGCGCACGATAGATTCCAATCCGCTCTATGGTGCGCTCTACGGCTCTGGCTGGACGTTGCCAAACGGCGAGGCTATTGCTTCGCGAGTGCCGTTACCCAATTCTCGCCACTGGAACGACGAAGAAATGGTAATGCCAAACAGGGAAAAGTTTGCCGTTGAGCCCACAATCAAGTCTGCAGGAGTGACAGGCTCCGGGGAGGGTGATCACCATACCGATCTTTTTATTGACGACCCTATTGGCCTGGATGCTATTGATTGGCAATACCAAGCTACCGCTATGATGGAGAACGCGAAGAAATGGATGAACACGAACTTGACAGCGCTCCTTACCACTCCGAAGCAAGACTGCATCGGCATCGCCGGTACGCGATACGGACAAGACGACTGCTTCGCGCCATTCGTCGCCGATGCAAAGGAAATTGTAGGCGTGATGGACGAAGACACGGTTCCTGTGCCTGGAGGATCGTGGAGCGTATACTATAGGCTTGTACAGGAGGAAGGCCAAATGCTCGCTCCTGGCATCATCGACGAAGTTGGGCTTGCGAAGATGGACGCTTGGACGGCGGCATTGCAGTATTGGAATAAGCCCAAGAAATCAGGCTTGAATGAATTTATGAAATATGTCGTGAAGCCGTGCAAGATTTTCGAGGATTCCCGGACCAATCGAGTGCTCATTTCCTTTCGCGATGAGCTTACCGATGAAGTGCGAACCCTCAATGTCGCGACGCTCACCGGAGTTATCTCCACTGATGCCGCAAGCACTGATCGCGGAGTGAGCATTCTGACCTCTCGTACATCCGTTGCGGTGCATTTCATGGATGATCAGAATAGGGACTTCCGCGTCTGGAACAAAGTAGGATACTTTTCAATGGATCAGGTCTTTGATGCGATCTTCGAGGCCTGGAACAGATTCCCTGGGCTCTTACAAGCGACTCTTTTCGAGACGAACGCTATGCAAAAAGGGCTTTACCAGCTTCTTGAGAAAGAGCAGGATCGCCGAAGGACATATCTTAGCCTTCAGGAAGCTCCGGCGAAGGGTGACAAGACTGCACGAATACGCGCTGTGGTCGGTTGGTTTTTCGCGCAAGGGCTCATCTACGCCACGCCAGAAGCAAGCATCGAGCTTCAGCAAGAGAAAGACGCCTTTCCATCGAAGCACCTTGACGTGCTTGACGAAACGGAGAAGGCTTTATCGTATATGAAGCGCCCGGCAAATCAGGAAGAGGTTGCGCTCGCTGAAATGTCCGAAGTCGAGCACATGATGCAGCTCGTTGAGACGGACAATGTCTTTGGCTATTAACGAGGAGTCCTTATGAGCGACATAGATCAGAAGATTGCTGACCTCGGAAATGGTGAAGACAATTCGCGGCCGCAAGAGCCCTCGTTTGAAGTCAATGTAAGCGCCGAAAAGAAGAAGGAAATCCTCGAATACCTTCTTTCTCAACTCGATGCGGCGGATGCCGCACGCTCTGAGCGCGTGAAGAAGTGGATTAAGTGGCGACGGCAGCGCGAAGCAACACCGGAACCGGCTGCGGGCGAGCATATTCTCGACAATGCGAGCCGAATTGCGCCTCCGTTGACGCAAATTCACGCCCAAACTGCCTACGCCAAGGTAAAAGGCTACTACGATACAGGAAAACCGTGGTTTTGGCAGGTCAGAAGCGCCAGCGCCGTACCGCAGGATCACGCGGATGCGAAGCTCATCACGAAATACTTGGGGCTTATCGCAAACTCGCCTATGGACCTCAACATGGAGAAGATCAAGCGAGTAGTGAGCGACGAGGCTACCTTCATGGGCCTGCTTATGGTCAAGGTCGTGTGGGATACGCTCGAATGGCGGTTCAAGTCTGACGATAACGGCGATGGAGTGCCGGAAACGCAGACAATGACCTTCCACGATGGCCCGAGCATCATTCCGATTCCCCAGGAAGACGTCTACTATCCTCCGTTTTGGGACGAAGTGCAGCGCATGCCCTGGATCTCACATGAGCTTCACTATCCGCTACACGAGTTTGAGAACAAGATCGCCGATGGTTATTTTGCCTCACCTGAAACTGATAGCGGAATGGCTATCGATCCGAAGAGCTGGCTTCGCGACGACTTCACGGAGAGCGAAGAAGCCGCCGAGAAGATGCGAGGGTTCTCCTCACGTGCGCCTCAGGTCATCGATCTTATGGAGTTTCACTTCTTTTGGGATATCGACGACGATGGCATGTGGGAAGACTTGATCTGGACGGTACACATCAAGTCAGGCACCGTTCTTCGAATGGTCTACAATTCAATCGCTGCACGAGAGATTGAGCCGTTTGGCTACATTCCTCGGAGTTTCATGCTTGAGTCGCGAGGCGTGGGGCAGATTTGCGAATACCTTCAGGACGAAGCAAGTGGGACTCATAGGCTTCGCGCCGATGGGATGAAGCTTGCGACGATCAAGATGCTTGCCATACGGCGCTCGGTACTGCGCGAGAATAAGTCCGCAATCTACCAGGGCAAGATATGGCAAGTGGACAACCCGCAAGAGGACCTGAAAGAAATTGCGCTTGGCGAAGTGCCCGGCTCTAGCCTTCAGAGCGAGAACATGATCTGGCAGTTGGCTGCCCAGGCTACAGGGATTTCGAGCGTTGATCGGGGATTCAGCGATCCTACGCTTGGGACTCGGGATACCTTCAAGGGCCAGGAGCTGCGCCTCGCACAGAGCGAGAACATCACTTCGACGATCATAGAGTCTACGAGCGAGAGTTGGGCGCGAGTGGGCATGCTGGTGTTCTTCCAGCTTGTGCGGAATGCCAAGCGAGTCATATGGAATGAGCATCAGCTCATGCGGCTTACGGAAGAGGAGATTTCCCAACTTGAACGAATACTCTCGATGCCCATGAGCGAGGTTCCGCGAAGACTGAAGTTTGAGATATACACCACTGACATTGAGCATAGCTTCGAGACGCGGCGAGAGACCTTGATGCAGCTCATGCAGTTCACGCTGCAAGCGCAACCGCAACTTGTGCAGCTCATGATGAGCATCTTCGGACCCCAGGGTATGCAGCTCAAGGCCCAAGCGCCCGATGCCTGGGCGCAATTGCTCGAAATCTATGTGGGCGACGTGAAGCTTCTGAAGGAAATGTATACCTTTGCCGACTTCAATGACACTGAGAACTACCTTCAGGATACTTCGAAGTGGGAAAAGCTCGTCGAAATGCTGCGGACACTCAACGCGCAGCAATTGGCTGTAGGAGCCATGCAACAAGGAGGAATGAATGGACCAGGCGGAGCTGGAGGGATATCGTCCGCCAACGCTAGCGGAGCTGCAATCCCGCCCGGAAGTGGCCCCGGAGGATCTGGGCAGCCTCAATTCGGAGGAGTTGGCCCAACACCAATTCCTCTTGAAAATGCGGGAGCTGGCCAAGGGACTGGTCAGCAGTGAGTATTGGGAGTTGGTAAGTCTTGTGCTTATCCAAGGACTTGAGGATGCGAAGGCAACGCTAGAAAGCACGTCGTCGGACGATAGAGCCATTCGCGTCTGCCAGGGAGAGGCGAGGGCATATCGATCGGCGCACAACTCGATCTTGAGACTTGCTAGGGAACCGGAGGAAGAGCATGGCAGATAATGCCGAAGTAATTGTAGATACAGAGCTCATCGTAGAAACGGTAGCGCCGGAGCTGGAAATTCAGGTCGGCGCTGATCCTCCTGCGGAGAAGCCGCCGGTCGTAACGATGACTACCGCAGAGTTCGCGGCGCTGAAAGCTCAGAGCGATAGCGCTTTGGCAATCTCGAAGGGCATCGCGGACCTCGGAAACAAGCTCGGTGCTCCGCAGGCAGCCGTGGTGCAGCCGGTGAATGCTCCACAGCAGACGCCGGAGGAGTACTATGCCGAACATGCCGATGAGGTATTCGACAAGGAAAAAGCTCCGGCGATCATGGCGAAGTACAACAAGATGCTCATGGAGCGCGAGTACGGCCCCATGTTCAATGCCCAGGCAGCCGCACTCGTCACGACCAAGAAAGAATTGCTCGCTTCCCGAGACGAACAGTTCAAGCGCTACGAAGCTGAGGTCGAGCAGCTTGTACGATCGCAGCCAGCCAACGTGCAGCTCAATCCCAATATCTATGATCAGGCCTGGGAGGTTGTGCGCGGTAAGCACCGAGCAGAGCTGGAAGAAGAGGCCGTCAATGCGAAGGTGGCGGCTGCGGTCGAGGCAAAG